>Ga0208484_1000015_pt1 | contig 50681 bp, 44 predicted proteins | sample LakMenEpi09Aug11_FD_150682 | JGI IMG/M metagenome (GOLD analysis project Ga0208484, IMG submission 150682) | Freshwater microbial communities from Lake Mendota, WI - 09AUG2011 deep hole epilimnion (SPAdes) | ecosystem: Environmental > Aquatic > Freshwater > Lentic | place: Lake Mendota, Madison... | reverse complement strand
CCTCCTTGACCATCACCTTGTCCCACGACACCGGGTCGATGGGCACCGGGTCACAGAACAGGAACGCCACATACCCCGGCACCTCATCAAAGCGTTTCACCCGTTCCTGCACCAGCGGCGCCAACGCAGCGAACCGGGTGGCGTCAAAGGCGTCAGGCGTCCACGGTGGCGCACCGGGCACCGTGACCTGGCCTTGGGGTTGGCCGGTCAGCCAAGGCTGGGACCGGTCGATGAATTCGCTGGCGGACAGGCCACGGATCTTGTCGCCACTGATGTGTTCGAGCTTGCGTACGTCAAACGCGGCGCCAGCCTTGGCCACCGCTGCGAGGTCGAACATCGCCACCAACTCGTCGAGGGGACGTTCCTCGACGCCGTCTGGTGGACCCCACCCCAGCAACGCCAGGTAGTTCGTCATGGCCTCGGCAGGAAACCCACGGTTGATGTAGTCACCGACCGACACGTCGTCGCGCCGTTTGGACAACTTCTGCCGTTTGTCGTTGACGATGAGGGGCAGGTGGGCAAACACGGGGTCCTCGTTGATGCCGAGGGCGTGACGCAACAGCAACACCTTCGGTGTGACGTTGATGAGGTCCTCCCCCCGAATGACGTGGGTGACCCCCATGTCAGGGTCGTCCACAGCGTTGGCGACGAGGAACAACGGTGCACCGGTGGAGCGTTGTACGACGAAGTCCTCGAGGTCGGCGTTGGCGAAGGTGATCGGCCCACGCACCACGTCGTCCCAACCGGTGGTGCCGTCGTGGGGAACGGCGAACCGTACGACCCGTCCCGGCCCAGGTCCGAGACCGAGTTCACGACAGTGTCGGTCATACCCGGGGGGACCACCGCGAGCCTCAGCGCGAGCTTTGACCTCATCGGGGGTGCACGCACACCAGTAGGCGTTGCCGCCGGCGAGCAGCCGTTCGACCGCCTCGGCGTACAGTTCGCTGCGCTGCGACTGAAACACGGGGTCGCCGTCCCAGTCGAGCCCGAGCCATTCGAGCACCCTGAAGATGACGTCGATGAGCTCGGGCCGAGACCGTTCGGTGTCGGTGTCCTCGATGCGCAACACGAACTCTCCGCCCACGTGGCGGGCGTACATCCAGTTGAACAGGGCCGTGCGGGCCCCACCGAGGTGGAGGTACCCGGTGGGGGCAGGAGCGAAACGGGTGCGCACGACCGGGGTCACCTACCAATGGTACCGACCGACCGTCGAACGCCGAAAACAGCGGGGCCGCCTTGCGGAGGGCGCAGGGCGGCCTCCTAACATGTCGGCGTGACCCGCAAACGCCTCGCCATCACCGTCGCCTCCGCTGTTGCCGCTCTCGTCGTCATCGTCGGCGTGGTCGTGGTGGTGAGCCGCGGGGAGGAGCCCGCAGCGGTGGTGGCACCGGAGACGACGACGTCAACCACGTCGACCACGACTGCACCCAAGGGCGACGAGTACCAGGTGGCGACCGCCACGGTCCCCAAGATCGACGTCACGGTGATCCCGCCCGCAGGGGTGAAACCAACCCCGGGGTATGAGGTCCGGCCGACCACGATGCAGCCGATCCCGCGGACCTCGCTCAATTCGGCGGGGGTGCGGGCCACCGATCTCGGCATGCAGTACGACAACCCGACGTACTTCAACAACCCGTTGATCTTCGGTGTGGTCTCGGTGCAGGGCGACTGGGTGGAGGTGTTGTTGCAGGCCCGGCCCAACGGTCAGGTCGGCTGGGTGCGCAAGGCCGACGTGGACCTCGCCACCTACGACGCCAAACTCGAACTGGATCTGTCGACGAAGGTGTTGACCGCCACGTTGGACGGTGAGGTGATCATGGAGACGCCTGCCACCATCGGTCTCGACGCCAACCCCACCCCGCCGGGGACGTACTACATCTTTGAAGTCATTCCCCAGAGCTGGACCGGTGGGGCGTTCGGGCCGTTCATCATGGCTACGAGCGCGTATTCGGAGCAGTTGAACCTGTTCGAAGGGGGCCTGCCCATCGTGGCGCTGCACGGCACCAACGAACCCGACACGATCGGGGAGAAGGCGTCCAACGGCTGCATCCGTATCGACAACGACCTGATCACGGTCCTTGCCGAGAAGATGCCGCCCGGTGTGCCGCTCATCGTCACCGAAGGTGTGGCGGTGCCGGTGGCTGCCCCGTCGACTGCTGCACTCCCCCAGGCGGCCTGAGGGTCCCGATCAGTGGTGGGCGGGGGCTGACGCCGCAGCGACGTCGATGTTGGCCCGCCAGTTGGGCGCCACCGTTGCCGCCGCCGCAGGCCCGAGTCGCAGGACGTCCTCGTTGACGAGTTCGGCCACCCGGTGACGCCCCGCCCCGTGGTGGGGGTGGGCGATGCCTTCAAAGAGCGGGCGGCGCAGAGCGACGAGTTCGGGATCCGCCCCGCTGAGGAACCCCCAGATGGTGAACGCAACCGTGAGGTCGTGGATGACCGGCGCCCGACCGAACATCGACGCCCGACGCAGGGCCACCGCCACGCATCCCGCCTCGGCGTCCGACGCGTGTTCGCCGTTGGTGAGCACCAACTGACCGTCGAACTGACGGACCAGCCGCAAGGCGTAACCCTGATCGGGACCCTGGTACCCGAGGCCCGGGCCGGCGGGCTGGCCCTCAGCGAGTTCGGCGGGACGGTCCGCCATCCACTCGTCTGGGCGTCGGGGAGGTGAGACGTAGGTGCGGGCGGTGTCGGTGACCGAACGGGGAACGTACTCGGGAGCTGCCACCTCAGGAGTCTACGGCGGCGACCACGAGTCCGTAGACAAGTGAGTCCAACAACGCCTGCCACGAGGCCTCAATCACGTTGGTATCGACCCCCACCGTGGTCCAGGCGTGGTCCCCGTCGGTGGAGTCGATGAGGACCCGCACCACCGCACCGGTGGCTGCTCCCCCATCGAGGACCCGCACCTTGAAGTCGGTGAGGTGGATGTGTTCGAGCGCGGGGTACCGGCCGTTGAGGGCGCGGCGCAACGCCGAATCGAGGGCATTCACCGGGCCGTTCCCCTCACCCACCGCCACGATGCGTTCCCCGTCGACCCACACCTTGACGGTGGCTTCGGTGGAGGTCTCCACACCGCCGTCACCGGTGCCGACCCCTTCACGGTGGTGCGATGCGACCTGGTACGACTCGACCGTGAAGAACTCCTGACGCCAGCCGGTGGCGGCCCGCATCAGGAGTTCAAGACTGGCGTCGGCGGCCTCGAACACCCAGCCACGACTCTCGAGTTCCTTGAGTTGGGTGACGAGTCGCACCGCTGCAGCGTCGTCGAGGTCGACCCCGAACTCGGCGGCCTTCATGGCCATCGACGCCCGACCGCCGAGGTCGCTGACGAGCACCCTCGAACCGTTGCCCACCACCTCAGGTTCGACGTGTTCGTAGGTGGCCCCGCCGGCACGATCGAGTGCCGAGGTGTGCAGGCCACCCTTGTGGGCGAACGCCGAGGTCCCGACGTAGGGGTCGGCGGGGTTGGGTGGCAGGTTCACCAGTTCGGCGACCCGACGGCTCACCACGGTCAGGCGTTCCATGCGGCCCGCCGGCAACGTTTCGACGCCGAGTTTGAGGGTCAGGTCGGGGATGACCGTCATCAGGTTGGCGTTCCCGGTGCGTTCTCCGTACCCGTTGACGGTGCCCTGCACGTGGGTGGCACCGGCGACCACGGCGGCCACCGAGTTGGCCACGGCGCAGCCCGTGTCGTTCTGGGTGTGGATGCCGACCGCAACGTCACCACCGAAGTGGCGAACAACCTCGGCGGTGACCGCCTGGACCTGGTGGGGCAGCGACCCGCCGTTCGTGTCACACAGCACCAGACATGACGCCCCGGCGGTGGCGGCGGCCTCGAGCACGCCGAGGGCGTACTCGGGATTGGCCCGGTACCCGTCGAAGAAGTGTTCGGCATCGAAGAACACCCGGCGGCCCTCGTTTGCGAGGAACCGGACCGAGTCCGACACCATGGCCACCCCCTCGTCGAGGGTGGTGCGCAGCGCCTCGGTCACGTGGTAGTCCCAGCTCTTGCCCACGATGCAAACGGTGGCGGTCTGGGCGCCCAACACGGCAGCCAGCGTCGGGTCGACGTCCACCTTGCCGGCGGGTCGGCGGGTCGACCCGAACGCCACCAGTTGGGCGGTGCTGAGCGGCAGCTCGGTGACGGCGCGGGCGAAGAACTCGGCGTCTTTGGGGTTGGCCTGGGGGTAACCGCCTTCGATCCAGTGCACGCCGAGCCAGTCGAGTTGTTCGGCGACCCGCAATTTGTCGTCGACGGACAGCGAGATGCCTTCGAACTGGGCGCCGTCGCGCAGCGTGGTGTCAAAGATCTCGACCGCGGCGGGGGTCGAAAGAGATGCGCCGGGGGTGTCGGCGTCAGCCGACATGGTCCACCCAGTGCTTATACCGGTCCACTTCGCCGCGCACCGCCCGGGCGTACTCCTCGGCGATCGCCAGCGTCATCGGCCCCGGGCACGGCAACGGACGGTCGTCGACGGAGTTCACGGCGCTGACCTCCGCCGCGGTGCCGCACACGAACATCTCTTCGCTGATGTAGAGGTCCGAGCGAGTCAGGTCCCCGACGCGGACGGCAAACCCGAGGTCACGGGCAATGGTCATGACTGAGTCCTGGGTGATTCCCTCGAGCGCCCCGGCGGCCAGCGGCGGGGTGATGAGGGTGCCGCCGCGGGCACAGAAGATGTTCTCCCCGGTGCATTCGCTGACAAGACCGGCCAGGTTCAACATGATGGCTTCGTCGTATCCGGCCTTGAGGGCCTCGACCTTGGCCAGCGACGAGTTCACGTAGTTGCCCGTGGTCTTGGCCGCCGGCGGCATGGTGTTGTGGTCGTGACGGTTCCACGACGAGATCTTCATGCGGACACCCTTGGTGACGGCGTCGTCCCCGAGGTACGCCCCCCACGGCCAGCACGCAATTGCGACGCTGACTTCACACGGCAGGGTGTTGAGACCCATCTCGCCGTACCCGTAGTAGGCGATGGGACGGATGTAGCACGACGGCAGGCCGCTGGCCCGCACGGTGAGACGCACGGCGTCGCACAGTTCATCAACGGTGTAGGGCAGGTCCATCATCACGATGCGTGCCGACGCGTGCAGCCGCTCCATGTGTTCGCGCAGGCGGAACACGGCGGGGCCGTCGGCGGTCTCGTAGGCGCGGACGCCCTCGAACACGGCGGTGCCATAGTGCAGCGAATGGGTGAGGATGTGGACGTTGGCCTGATCCCACGGGACGAGTTCGCCGTCCATCCAGATCTGTTCGGTGGGGGTGAAAGGCATCGTGGTTCCTGATCTGTGAGGTCGTGGACGGTTCGGGTGGTCGGAACTATGCGGTCACGAGGGCGGCGACGGCGTCACCGAGTTCGGTGGTCGAACCGGTTCGGGACGACACCTCCGCGCAGGCGGCACGGACACGGTCCGCGGCGTCGCCCTCGCCGAGGAAGTCGAGCATCATGGCCGCCGACAGGATGGCGGCCAACGGGTTCGCCTTGTTCTGACCGGCGATGTCAGGGGCGGACCCGTGGACGGGTTCGAACATCGACGGCCCGGTGCGATCGGGGTTGAGGTTTCCCGACGAGGCGAGTCCGATGCCGCCCGACACGACACCGCCGAGGTCGGTGAGGATGTCACCGAAGAGGTTGTCGGTCACGATGACGTCGTACTGCGCCGGGTTGGCCACGAAATGGATGCACGCCGCGTCCACGTGCTGGTAGTCGGTGCGCACGTCGGGGAACTCGGCGGCGACGGCGTCGAACGTGCGTTGCCACAAGTCTCCGGCGAAGGTGAGCACGTTGGTCTTGTGCACGAGGGTGAGGTGTTTCGCCGGCCGGGACGAGGCCAGTTCGAACGCGTACCGCACGCAGCGCTCCACCCCGAACCGGGTGTTGACCGACCCCTGGGTGGCGATCTCGTGGGGGGTGCCCTTGCGCAGGAACCCACCTTCCCCTGCGTAGGTGCCCTCGGTGTTCTCGCGGATCACGACGAAGTCGTGCCCTTCGCCGTCTGCGGGGGTGTACACGAAGGGGCGCTGGTTGACGTACAGGTCGAGGTCGAAACGCATCTTGAGCAGCAGTCCGCGTTCGATAACGCCCGGTGGCACCTCGGGTCCGCCCACGGCGCCGAGCAACAGGGCGTCAAGGCCCCGCCACTCGTCCACGATCCCGTCGGTGAGCACCACCCCGTCCACCACGTAACGATGGGCGCCGAGGTCGTAGTCGACGGTGTCGAGGGACACCCCGGCAGCGGCGATGACCTTGAGGGCCTCGGGGATGACCTCTGCCCCGATGCCGTCACCAGCGATGACCCCGATCCTGTGGCTCACCTGCTGGTTCCTCCTGCAACTCGGGTTCGTTCCTCCCGGCTGTGGCCGGCCTCCAAGTCTGACCGGGCGCCCGTCAAAGCGTCAATTGGGATAGACGAAACGGGGACTGCGGCGCCCCGGGCGACGATCGCTACGCTTTCCGCCATGCGTGACGTGCACCACCTTTCCCAGGCCACCCATGACCGTCTGAGTGCCGAACTTGAGGAACTCACCACCCATGGCCGCACCGAGATCGCCCGCAAGATCCAGTCGGCGCGTGAACTCGGGGACCTGTCGGAGAACGGCGACTACCACGCCGCCAAGGAGGAGCAGGGCAAGATGGAGGCCCGCATCCGCCACCTCCAGGGTGTGCTCGAGGACGCCGAGATCGTCGAGGTCGCCGCCTCCGACGTGGTGGTGGCCGGTTCGGTGGTGACCCTCACCTACGAGGGTGACGACGACCAGGAGCGCTACCTGATCGGCTCCATCGAGGAGCGCCACGACGACCTCGAGGTGATCTCGCCCGGGTCACCGCTTGGGAGCGCGCTCTTGGGTTCGGCGGTGGGTGACGTCGTCGGGTTCGAAGCTCCCAACGGGTCGACCCTGCGCGTCGAGGTCATCGACATCGCTTGAGGGTGCGAGGCGCGAGCCGTGGAGCCCAACGACCCGACACCGTGATCAGGACCCCGTGTCACCCGCCGACACAATGCGAACCGACCGACCGACGACCTCCTCGAGTAGTCCCCGACGCTCGGTGGCGGTGAACAACTCGAGGTCGAGCGACACCCCTTTGCGCGCGGTCACCTCGATGACGAGGTCCTCGCCGTCCTCAACGAGGTCGAGGCCGTCGACGGCACCGTCGTGGGTGCGGTCGAGTCCGATGGCGACCCGCAGGACCCCGGCGAGGACCCGCACCCTCCACTGATCGTCGGGGTCGAGGGCGGCGAACGCGTCGTGGCTCTGTTTGGGTGGGCTCTTGCGGTGGTAGCGGGCGACCTGGGCGATGAGTTCGATTTCGTTGTCGGTGAATCCGGCGAGATGCTCGGAGTTGCGGATCACGTAGTAAGCGTGTTTGTGGTGCCCGTCGTGGGAGATGAACAGCCCGACGTTGGCCAGCAGCGCCGCCGCCTCGAGCAGTTCACGATCCTCGCCGGTGGCGCCGTGCCACGGCTCGGTGAGGTCGAACAACTCGAGGGCGAGGCGAGCCACGGTGGCGCTGTGATCGGGTTCGTCGTCCATGAGGTGGGCGAGGTGTTCGACGCTGCGGCGCCGCAGGTCGTGGAGGTGGTGCAGCGTCCCGCCGCGGCGGCGGTGCAGCGCGTCGAGTAGCGCCCCTTCCCGCAGGGCGTAGTCGGAGTAGACGAGTTCGTCGGCGTCGAGGGCGGCGAGGGTCTCTTGGGCGATGAGCGCCCCGGCGAGGATGATGTCGGCCCGCGACGGGTCGAGCCCGGGGAGTTTGCGGCGCTTGTCGAGGGTCTCGGCGTCGATGAGGTCGTCGACGACGGCGTCGAGCTCGCTCACGTCGAGTACGAAATTGTTGAACGTGCGTGGGGCGTCGTGACCGGCCCGGGCATTGGCCATGGCACACAGTGTGGCGATGGTCCCCGACGAGCCGACGGCCACGTCGAAACCGTGTCGGCGCACCTGACGGGCGACGGGGGCGAGGGTGGCCTGCAGCCACCGCCGGCACGAGTCGACCGCTGAGGGGTGCAGCCGGTTGGACCGAAAGAATCGTTGGGTGAGTCGCAGGGCGCCGACCTTGAGGCTCACCACCGAGAGGGTTTCGCCCTCCTGTCCAATGAGGATTTCAGTGGAGCCTCCACCGATGTCGATGAGCAACAGACGGCGGTCGAAGACCGGTACCGCCTGGAGGACCCCGAGGTGGATGAGTCGGGCTTCCTCGGGGCCGCTGATGACCTGCACGTCAACCCCGGCGTCCTCGCGGGCACGACGGATGAACTCGGTGGCGTTGTCTGCTTCGCGCACCGCCGAGGTGGCCACGGCGTACAGGTCGGCGCCGTGGGCGGCCGCTACCTGACCGAGACGACCCAGCGCAGCGATGCCGCGTTCGATGGCGTCAGGTTCGAGGGTGCGCATGTCCGCACTTCCCGAACCGAGGCGCACCAGTTCCTTCTCGCGGGCGATGACCTCGAACCGGTCCGACGAACCAGTTCTCGCCACCACAAGGTGGAACGAGTTCGTGCCGATGTCGAGTGCGGCGAGGACGTCGGTCATCACCACTGACCTTACGCGGCCCGGGTGCTCGTTCCGCGCCTGTGGGTGCGGTTGGCGCGGTTCGGTGGCGTCAGCGAACCGTCAGCAGGTGGGACTCAACGCAGACCGGCGGCGATCTCGATGGATCGTGCCGCAGCCACCACCGCCGCGCCGTAGCGTTGGCCGGGTCGGCGACTGGTGCGACCCACCGGGCCTGACACCCCGACGGCGGCAACGACCACGCCGTCACCGTCGCGCACCGGCGCCGACACCGACGCAACCCCTGGTTCGCGCTCTTCGACGCTGGCGACCCAGTCCCGGCCGGCGGGTGGGCGCCACGTTGGGGTGAGTACCCGCCCCGCCGATCCACGGTTGAGCGGCAGCACCGCTCCGGTGGGGACGATGGTGCGCAAACCGTGGGGGGATTCGAGCGAGGCGATGCAGACCCGCTCCTCGCCGCGCGCCACGTACAGCTGCACGCTCTCCCCGGTGACGTCGCGCAACTCGGCGAGCGCCGGACCTGCTGCGGCGGCGAGGGGGAACTGATCGGCGGCGACGCGCCCCAAAGCCACGAGGGCCATCCCAAGGGCGAAGCGGCCGTCTGGGTTGCGGCGCACGAGACCGTGGGTCTCAAGAGCGGTGGCCAGCCGGTGAGCGGTGGCCCGCGACATCCCGGTGGCCGTGACCAGTCCTCCGAGGCCGACGGGCCCATCGGCGAGCGCGTCGAGGATGGCCACCGACTTGTCGACTACCCCGACACCACTTACACTGTGTTTCACAAGGCAAGACTATTATCTCAAATAGTGAGATAGTCAAGGGAGTGCGACATGGCACCGAAAACACTCAGCGAGAAGATCTGGGACGCCCACCAGGTGGTGGCCGGCGGCGACGGTCCAGAGTTGCTCTACGTCGACCTGCACCTCGTGCACGAGGTCACCTCGCCCCAGGCCTTCGATGGCCTTCGCCTCGCCGGACGGGGCGTGCGCCGTCCCGAGCTGACCGTGGCCACCGAGGACCACAACGTCCCCACCGAGGCCACCGACCAACCCATCGCCGATCCCATCTCCCGCCGTCAGGTCGAGGTGCTGCGCGAGAACACCACGGCGTTCAACATCACCGAGTTCCCCATGCGCCACCCCGACCAGGGCATCGTCCACGTCATCGGCCCGGAACTGGGCCTGACCCTGCCGGGCATGACCATCGTGTGCGGCGACAGCCACACCTCCACCCACGGTGCCTTCGGGGCGCTGGCGTTCGGCATCGGCACCTCCGAGGTGGAACACGTCCTCGCCACCCAAACCCTCCACCAGCAGGTCCCTGACACGATGGCCGTCAACGTCGACGGCGCCCTGCCCCCCGGCGTGACCGCCAAGGACATCATCCTCGCCATCATCGGGATGATCGGTACCGGTGGCGGCATCGGCTCGATCATCGAGTACCGCGGCGAAGCCATCCGCTCCCTGTCGATGGAAGGCCGCATGACAGTGTGCAACATGTCGATCGAGGCGGGAGCCAAAGCCGGCCTCATCGCCCCCGACGACACCACCTTCGCCTACCTCGAGGGACGCAGGCACGCCCCCTCGGGCGCAGCGTGGTCAGAAGCGCTCGACTACTGGCGCAGCCTGCCCACCGATGAGGGCGCCACGTTCACCCGCGAGGTGCACCTCGACGCCGCCGCACTGGTCCCTCACGTCTCGTGGGGAACCAACCCCTCACAGGTGGCGCCCATCACCGCCGCCGTGCCCGACCCCGACACCCTCGCCGACGCCGGCGCGCGCGACGCCGCCCAACGGGCCCTCGACTACATGGGTCTCACCGCCGGCACCCCGATCCGCGACATCCCCGTCGACACGGTGTTCATCGGGTCCTGCACCAACAGCCGAATCGAGGACCTGCGGGCCGCCGCCCGGGTGGCCGAGGGCCGTACCGTGCGATCCGGCATGCGGGCCATGGTCGTGCCCGGGTCGTGGGCGGTACGCAACCAGGCCGAAGCCGAAGGTCTCGACAAGGTGTTCACCGCTGCGGGGTTCGACTGGCGGGAACCCGGATGCTCGATGTGTCTGGCCATGAACCCCGACAAACTCGCCCCCGGCGAACGCTCGGCGTCCACCTCGAACCGGAACTTCGAGGGCCGCCAGGGACGCGGCGGGCGCACCCACCTCGTGTCACCGGAAGTGGCGGCAGCCACCGCCATCGCCGGCACGTTCGCCACCCCAACCGACCTCGACTGAAACCACCTGACCTCAGGCACAGGAGACCACCATGGAACCCGTCACCACCATCACCGGCACCGCAGTGCCCCTCGATCGCTCCGACGTCGACACCGACCAGATCATCCCCAGCGACTGGCTCAAGCGCGTCGAGCGCACCGGTTTCGGCAAGGGGCTGTTCTCCGAATGGCGCGACGACCCCGAGTTCGTGCTGAACCTGCCGCAGTTCGGAGGCGCATCGGTTCTCGTGGCCGGCACCAACTTCGGTACCGGCTCGTCACGCGAACACGCCGTGTGGGCCATCATGGATTTCGGGTTCAAGGCCGTCGTGTCGTCACGATTCGCCGACATCTTCCGCAACAACTCGACCAAGAACGGTCTCGTGCCCGTCCAGGTCCCCGACGAGGTAGCCGACGCCCTGCTGCGAGCCGTTGAGGCCGACCCGTCACTTGAGATCACCATCGACGTGAGCGAACGCACCGTGTCGGCCCCTGCGGCAGGCATCCACTCGGCGTTCGAACTCGACGACGCCACCCGCGAACGGTTCCTGTTGGGCCTCGACGACATCGGCCTCACCCTTGAACACGCCGATGCCATCGACACCTTCGAGGCCAACCGTCCGGCGTGGATGCCGTCGATTCCCCGCTGAGCGAACCCGCCTGGCGTTGCCCGCAGTACTAGATGGCTGCGGGGGTTGTGCCAAGCGATCCGGGGCGGTCACCCTTGCCGAGGCTGGCGCCGGTGTCCCGGGCCCGCACCGTGCGGTTGATGGCGTTGAGGAACGCCCGGGCGGACGCCTCGACGACGTCGGTGGCCAGACCACGACCCGGCACGGCGTGTCCGTCCACCTCGAACCGCAACGCCACGTCGGCGAGGGCGTCCACACCGCCGGTCACCGACGTCACCGAGTAGTCGGTGAGGCGACCCTCGATGCCGGTGGCCTGACGGATGGCGGTGCACGCCGCCTCCACCATGCCGTCACCGGTGGCGGTGGCCTCCAACTTTTCGCCTTCGGCATCGATGACCACCGTCGCCGTCGGTGTCGAGTTCGAACCACCATGACAGTCCACGGCGACCAGTGAGAACCGGTAGCGGACGGTGTCACCGACCTCCTCGGCCACCAGTGCCTCAAGGTCGTCCTCGCTCAACTGGACCTTGCGGTCAGCGAGTTCCTTGAACCGTTTGAACGCCTCATTGAGGGCGTCTCCCTTGATGTCGTAACCCATCTTGGCCAGTGCGTCAGCAAAGGCGTGACGGCCCGAATGCTTGCCCAGCACCAGTTGGCTCTCCCCCGCCCCCACCGCCGCGGGATCCATGATCTCGTAGGTGGTGCGTTCGTTGAGCACCCCATGCTGGTGGATGCCCGACTCGTGGGCGAAGGCGTTCCGGCCGACGACCGCCTTGTTGTACTGCACGGGGTAACCGGTCAGTCGGCTCACCAGGCGCGAACTGCGGGCGAGTTCCTCAGAACGGATGTTGGTGTCGATGCCGCCAAACTGGTCAGCACGGGTGCGCAACGCCATGACGATTTCTTCCACCGCAGCGTTTCCGGCGCGCTCCCCGATGCCGTTCACCGTGCACTCCACCTGACGGGCACCGGCCTCGATGGCGGCCAACGAGTTGGCCACGGCCAGACCGAGGTCGTTGTGACAGTGGGAACTGATGATGTAGTCGCCCTTGACCCGGTCCCGGATGGCGGCGATGCGCGCCCCCCACTCGGTGGGGATGGCGAACCCGACGGTGTCGGGGATGTTCAGGGTGATGGCGCCGTTGTCGACAGCGATCTGGAGCACCTCGCACATGAAGTCGAAATCGCTGCGTGACGCGTCCTCGGGCGAGAACTCGACGTCGTCGGTGTACCCCTTGGCGTGCGCCACCGCCCGGGCCGTCTCGACCTTGACCTGTTCGGGGGTCATCTTCAGCTTGTTGGCCATGTGGATCTCGCTGGTGGCGATGAACGTGTGGATCCGTCGCTTGGCGGCGGGTTCAATGGCCTCCCAGCAGCGGTCGATGTCGGCCAGTGCGGTGCGCGACAGGCCACAGATGGTTGGGCCGCTCACCCCACGGGCGATGGCCTGCACCGCCTCGAAGTCGCCCTGGCTGGCCACGGGGAACCCGGCCTCGATGACGTCGACCCCGAGACGGGCCAACTGCTCGCCGATCTCGAGCTTCTCGCCCTGGTCGAGCGAGATCCCGGGCGACTGCTCGCCGTCGCGCAGGGTGGTGTCAAAGATCACGACCCGGTCGGTGGTTGTTGGTTCGGTGGTGGTCATGGTTGGCCTCGCATCGGTGCGGTGGTTGGGGGTGGTCGTCGGTTCGGGTGCGGCGATGGCGCCGCCGGGGTGAGGGCCGGGGGCAACAAAAAACCCCCCGGCCGGAGGCACAGGGGGAGGCGGGCGCCAGATATGGGGGCACCCGCCTAACTAAGGAGAAGCTCCAGAGCCGCAAAGGAAGAGAACGTGGTCACGTCCCAAAGGGTAGCACCGGGTGCACCCGTTGCAAACACCGGTGGCTCAGAGGTCGACGCTGTGCACACTGACGATGCCGGGCACCGCCCGCAACGCCTCGGCCACCTCCACCGGGACCGCCTCGGTGGTGGCCACCACCATCATCGCCGCCGCCCCGGTGGGGGAACGCCCGACGTCCATGTCGGCGATGTTGAGGCCAGCCTCACCGAGCACGGTGCCGACCACGCCGATCATGCCGGGACGATCCTCGTTGCGCACCACCAGCATGTGAGGCGACGGAGGCAGGTCGACGCCATGACCGTCCACGGCCACCAGACGCGGTTCACCGTTGTGTCCGGCCAGCGTGCCCGACATGGTGTGCTCGCCGCGTCGCAGGGTGATGAGGTTCACGAAATCCACCGTGGTGGTCGTCGCCACCTCACGCACCTCAATGCCGTGGGCGTCGGCGAGCGCCGGGGCGTTCACATACGACACCGGTTCGTCAGAGATCCGGCCGAAGAAGCCCTTGAGTACCGACAGCGTCAGGATCCGGTTGTCGTAACCACCGAGCTGGCCTTGGTAGTCGATCTCAAGTGGCCCCGACGCCCCGGCGGTCAACGAGGCGAACAGGGCCCCGAGACGTTCGGCGAGCGGCAGGAACGGACGCACCGTCTCGGACGCCTCGGCCGCAGCGACGTTCACGGCGAAGGGCACGAAGTCCCCGCCCAACGCCAACTCGACCATCTCGGCAATGGTCTCCCCCGCCTTGTCCTGCGCCTCTCGGGTACTCGCCCCGAGGTGCGGGGTGACCACCACGTTGGGCAACTCGAACAGCGGCGAGGCGGTGGTCGGCTCGGTGTCGAACACGTCGAGGGCGGCGCCGCCGAGGTGACCCGACGCAATCGCCGCCGCGAGGTCGGCCTCCACCACGATGCCGCCGCGGGCCACGTTGATGATCCGGAGCCCCGGCTTGGCCTTGGCCAGACGTTCGGCGTCGAGCAGACCGGCCGTCTCGGGGGTCTTGGCCACGTGGATGGTCACGAAGTCCGCAGTGGCCAACAGGTCATCAAGGTCCATGAGCGTGACGTTGATCTGACGGGCCCGCTCGGCGGACACGAACGGGTCGTAGCCGACGAGGCGCATCCCGAACGCCTGGGCCCGTTGGGCGACGAGCGTGCCGATGCGACCCAGTCCGATGATGCCGAGCACCTTGTCGGACAACTCGACGCCCTCCCACCGGGAACGTTCCCAGCGGCCGTCGACGAGGGCCGTGTGGGCCTGTGGGACGTTGCGGGCCTGAGCCAACAGCAGCGCCATGGTGTGCTCAGCGGCCGACAAGGTGTTTGATTGGGGGGCGTTGACGACCATGACACCCTGGGCGGTGGCGGCGGGTACGTCCACGTTGTCAAGACCAATGCCGGCACGACCCACCACGACGAGGTCACGTCCCGCGGCGAGCACCTCGGCGGTGACCTGGGTGGCCGAACGGATGATGAGCCCTGCGGCCCCCTCGACCAGTGACGGCAGGGTGTCGGGGGTGAAGTCGAGTTGGACGTCCACCTCGTGGCCCGCGGCGCGCAGCCGGTCGAGTCCGCGGTCGGCGATCTTTTCAGTTACGAGGATGCGGGCCATGGCCCCCAGCATGACCGCTGGGCATGCACCGGTGCCACATGGTTCAGTGCCCGGACAGGTTCTCGATGTCCACCGGCGGCCACGGCCCCCCGTATCCCGGTGGGGACTCGTGCCCACCGGGCAGGTCGAGCACCGAAGCGAGGAAGTACGCCTCGGCCACCAGTGCCCGCTCCAGCGTCTCGGCCCGGCGGAACCCGTGTTGTTCACCGTCAAAGAGCAGGTACCCCACCGGCACCCCGGCGCTTCGCAACGCCCCGACCACCAGTTCTGCCTGGCTGGGCGGCACCACGGCGTCCTGGGCCCCGTGCAACACCAACAGGGGCCGGTCGAGACGGTCGATGTGGTGGATGGGGGAACGGTCCATGTAGCGGTCGGCGTGTTCGGGCAACGCCCCCACCAGCCAGTCGTTGTAGCCGGATTCGAACCGGTGGGTCTCCGCCGTCAACAACTCAAGGTCGGCGATGCCATACAGACTCGTGCCGGCGGCGAACACATCGCTGTCACAGAGCGCCGCCAGTGTCGTGAACCCACCGGCCGACCCGCCCCGAATCACCATCCGGTCGGCGTCGACCCGGCCTTGGTCGGCGAGCCACTGCGCCACCGCCACACAGTCGGCCACGTCCACCACGCCCCAGCCTTCGTGTAACTGGTCCCGGTAGCGACGCCCATAACCGGTGGACCCCCGGTAGTTCACGTCCGCCACCGTCCAGCCCCGCGACGTCCAGTAGCGCACCGCCATCGACACCAGCGGGCGCGCCGCCGCGGTTGGGCCCCCGTGGATGAGCACCATCAACGGGGTGGGGCCGTCCCACACACCCACGTCCGGGTTGGCCGGCGGGTACACGAGGGCGTGGGTGCGTTTGCCTGACGTGGTCGGCACGCTCACCGGGTCGGGCCACGTGAACCAGCCGGCATCGAGGCCGAGGTCCCGCGCCGCACGACGCACCCGCACCGGGGCACGGGTGCCCGACACCGCAGCGTCGCGCAGGTCGTCGAACCCGATCACCACCACCTCGTGTTCGGCGGTGAACGACCCGGCGATGAGGGCCACGGTGCCGTCGACGACCGCCACACCTTCCACTGCGGTGTGGCCGCTGTGGACCCAGTGGATCTCGTCGGTGCCGGACCCCATGACCCCGATGTGGTCGTTTCCGTCGGCCCGCCACACCCCGACCACGTCACCCGCCGAGGTGGCGCCCCACGTCTGCTGACCGAACACCCACTGCGGTGGGGCCAGTTCCCCACCGACCACGGTGGCTTGCGTGAACCCCGACCCATCGGGTCGACCCGGCACCCCGGCCACCCACAGGTTCCACCAGTTGTCGTCGTCGGACACCACGGCCAGCCGACCGTCGGGCATCCAGTCCGGCTGGGCCAACGACACGCCACCGCCGCCGAGCACCGCGGCGGGCGTCCCAAGCCGAGGGGTGCCGTCGGGGTCGTCGTGGACCAGTTCGGCAACCCAGAGCACCGACGACTGCCACGGCATGTCGGGAAGGTCCCACGCCAACCAGCACAGCAGTCGTCCGTCGGGGGACACCCGCGGGTTCGACACGAAATCCGACCCGGACCACAGCACGACAGGTTGCCGAGGTGCGCCGTCGGGATCGACACACACGGCGAGGAGCTCGTCGGGGGCGTGGCCCGCGTCGGGTTCACGCACACACACCCACCATCGCCGGTCACCGGTGGGTCGCAGGTCGGCGTGACGGTCCGCCGTTGGGGTCAGCGGTTCAGGGGTCAGCGGGGTCGGCGGCCCGGTGGGCACTCCGTCGTCGTTGAGGGTGCAGCGCCACAGACGCTGATCATCGGCGTTGGTGAACACCACGTCGGTGTCGGTCGCCCACCACGCCCCACCGCCGTACTCATGGGCGCGCGACCGGGCTGAAAACCCTTCGGGCAGCACGTCGACGGCTCCCCCATCGCCGTCGAGTGACCGGTGCACCAGCTGGACCCGGCCTCCTTCGTGGGGGCGCGCCTCGGACCACCAGACACGTCCACCGGCGAGCTGGGGCCCACCGAGGCCCACCGACGAGGCCACGACCAGCGACGCGGTGATCGGTGACGGCCATGCACCGGGGGCCGGCGGGGGGCCGGGTGCGGTCACGACCCGCTGAGCAGGGCGCCGAGTCGGCTCACGCCCTCGACGATGTCGTCGTCACCGAGAGCGAAACTGAGGCGCAGGTACCCGGGGGCGTCGAACGCTTCACCGGGCACCACGGCCACCTTGGCTTCGTCGAGCGCCACGTCAGCGAGTTCCGCCGTGGTGGTGACCGGCCGGCCGGAGATGGTGCGCCCGAGGTGGGCGCGCACGTCGGGGAAACAGTAGAAGGCCCCCTGGGGTTCCAGACACGTCACCCCGTCGATGGCCGCCAGCATCTCGTGCATGCGTCGGCCGCGACGTTCGAAGGCTTCGCGCATCCGTTCCACGTCGCCGAGGCCACCTTCAAGTGCGGCGAGCGCGGCGCGCTGGGCCACGTTGCACACATTGGAGGTCTGGTGGCTCTGGAGGTTGGTGGCGGCGGCCGCCAACGGTCCGGGGGCCACGATCCACCCGACGCGCCATCCGGTCATGGCATACGTCTTGGCCACACCGTTGACGATGATGCACTGTTCGGCGAGTTCGGGCACCACCACAGGCATGGAGGTGAACACGTGATCGCCGAACACGAGGTGCTCGTAGATCTCGTCAGTGATGACCCAGATACCGTGCTCGAGCGCCCACCGACCGATGGCCTCGGTCTCCGCCCGGGTGTACACGACCCCCGTCGGGTTCGACGGGGACACGAACACGAGTGCCTTGGTCGCCGGGGTACGGGCCGCCTCGAGCTGCTCGACGGTGACCTTGAACCCGGCGGCCACGTCGGTGGGCAGCACCACCGGCACGCCGCCGGCGAGACGGATCGGTTCGGGGTAGGTGGTCCAGTACGGCGCCGGCAACAGGACTTCGTCCCCGTCGTTCAACAACACGGCCATGGCGTTGTAGATGGCGTGCTTGCCGCCGTTGGTGATCACCACCTGAGAGGGGTCGACCTCGGCCCCACCACGCAGCGTCACCGCCGCCACCGCCGAGCGCAACGCAGGCAGACCCGCGGCGGGGCTGTAGCGGTGGGTGGCGGGGTCCGCAGCGGCGACGACGGCGGCGTCGACGATGTGGGCGGGGGTGGGGAAATCGGGTTCGCCGGCACCGAAACCGATGACGGGTTCACCAGCAGCGATGAGCGCCTTGGCTTTGGCGTCCACCGCCAGGGTCGCTGACGGCGCGATGGCCGACACTCGGCGGGAGATGGCGGAACGGGGATCCACGGTCATGCCTTCACGCTAACGTCCGAACCGAGCACGGTCCGCACCGGTTGGCGGATCGCAGCGCACACCTCGAGCGTCACAGGAGTCACCCATGCCGAAAGTCTTCGTCCACGGCAACCCTGAGACCGCCGCCATCTGGGATGACCTGGTGGGTGAACTCGCCGCACGAGGCGTGAGCGACGTCGTGCGACTCAGCCCACCCGGGTTCGGCGCACCGGTCCCCGACGGCTTCGGAGCGACCGCTGCGGACTACCGACGCTGGCTCGTGGACTCGCTCGAGACGCTGGACGGTCCCATCGACGTGGTGGCTCACGATTGGGGGGCGGGCCACCTCTTCGGTGCGCTTTCGGCCCGCGGCGATCTCGTGCGCTCGTGGGCGGCGGACTGCGCCGGGTTGTTGCACCCCGACTACCAGTGGCACGACGCTGCGGTGGCGTGGCAGACCCCTGAGATCGGAGAGCAGGTGGTGGACGCCATGGCCACCATGGGTCCCGACGTCCTCGCCCCGGCGCTCGTCGACCAGGGCATGACCCCAGCTGCGGCACAGGCGTCGGCGGCAGCGTTCGACGACGACATGGCTCGCTGCGTCCTGGCGCTGTACCGCAGTGCCGTCCAGCCCGCCATGGCCGAACTCGGTGCGGAACTGATGGCGACCCCACCGGCACGAGGGCTCGTGTTCGTGGCACCCGAGGACACCTACGCCGGGGACACGCGGCAGATGATCGAGGTGGCTGAACGCCTCGGCGCCGCCACCGTCGAACTTCCCGGGTGCGGTCACTGGTGGATGATGCAGCGCCCCGACCTCGCTGCCGACGCGCTCGTGGCCCACTGGGTCGCCGGCTAAGCGATCCCGGAATTGTTCAGGCTGACTCGACGACCGGTTCGCCGAGGTGGAACACCGCCCCGAGCCGTTCACCCCATGAGGCGAACCCCGGGGTGGTGGGCAGACCCAGACTTCGGAGCTCGTCGGCGACGACTCCCGAACCCAACTCGATGGTGACGGCGGCGGTGTCCACCACCGGTTCACCCATGTCCATCTCAAGGGTGGTGGCATAGGGGGCGCCGTCGAGGTACGAGTAGCTGACCGCAGCGATGCGCACCGGGGCGTCAGTGGGTTCGGGGGTGGGGACGCTGAGCCGCATGGCCATCTCGCCGTCGCATACAAGGACGAAGGTCACCGACCCTTCTCCGCGGGTCACCTCGATGCCCTCCACCGTCTTGGGGAACCCCATCACCCGGTTTCCCGCCTCACAGGTGAAGGACTGGTTCACCGGCATGCGGTACACGAACGACCCGATGGTCTCTGGTGGTGCGCCACGGGGCCGGGCGAGGAATCCGAGGTTGATCTCGTCGTAGTCCCCCCACGGGTTGTCCCGGTAGTCACACGCCGCAAGCACCAGCTGGGCCGTCCCCGGGGCAGTTTCCACGATCTCAAAGGCGTCGCCGGGCAACAGCGCCGCAGCGGCGGCAAGCGGTACGTCGTACAGGACGGTGGCGACGGCCACGTCAGGGACCTCCATGGGGAAGGTGATGACCCGACCGTCGATCTCACCCCACACCACCCCGGCAGCGTCTGTGCGCTCCACCATGCCGTCCTCCTCCCCTTGGCCTGCCTCGACTCTAGGTGCCCACCCTCCGGGTGAGGTCACTGAAGTGGGGGCGGCGGACCTCCCCGGGTGCGCGAGACTTGCCGGGTGAGCCCAACCCCTGACATCACCATCCCCCCTGCTCTGCTTCCCGCTGACGGCCGGTTCGGCTGCGGCCCGTCGAAAGTCCGCCCCGAAGCGGTCGACGCCCTCGCTGCGGTGTCGCGGACATACCTCGGCACCTCACATCGGCAGGCCACCGTGAAGGACATGGTGGGTCGGTTGCGTTCGGGGGTCACCTCGCTGTTCTCCCTGCCCGATGGGTGGGAGGTCATCTTGGGCAATGGCGGAACCACCGTGCTGTGGGACGCGCTGTGCTTCGGACTGGTTGACCGCCACAGCCAACACCTGAGCTTCGGCGAGTTCTCCTCGAAGTTCGCGTCCTGTGTGAAATCTGCCCCCTGGCTCGCCGATCCCGAGATCATCGCCACGGACCCCGGTAGTCACCCGATGGCCGAGGGTCGCAGTGGGGTCGACACGTACGCGTTGACCCACAACGAGACCTCGACCGGTGTGGCGATGCGCGTTACCCGACCAGCCGGGGCGGACGCCGGCTCGCTGGTGGCGGTCGACGCCACCTCCGCAGCCGGTGGACTGCGTTTCGATCCGAACGAGTGCGACCTGTATTACTTCGCTCCGCAGAAGGCACTGGCCTCCGACGGTGGACTGTGGCTGGCGGCAGCCTCACCTTCCGCAGTTGAACGCATCGAGCGGATTGCGGCCAGTGATCGATACATCCCTGCCTCGCTGAACCTGGCTACCGCCCGAGACAACTCGTTGAAGAACCAGACGTACAACACGCCAGCGCTCGCCACGATCTTCCTCGCCGTCCAACAGATCGAGTGGATCAACAACAACGGGGGCCTTGCGTGGGCGGCCAGCCGGTGTGACACGTCGGCTGACACCATGTACTCGTGGGCTGAAGCGTCGGCATACGCAACGCCGTTCGTCACCGACCCGACTATGCGCTCAAGCGTGGTCGCCACCATCGACATTGACGACACGGTCGTGGACGCAAACGTGGTGGCCGCAGTGCTTCGGGCAAACGGCATCGTGGACACCGATAGCTACCGCAAACTGGGACGCAACCAATTGCGCATTGCCCTGTTCCCCGCCATCGATCCCGAGGACGTTGCCGCACTCACCCGGTGCATCGATCACGTCGTGAACGAACTGGCAAGCTGAACCGAGACTTCCGCATGAGGGGCCAGTAGCCCCTCGTGGCATCAGCTCTTCGCTGCGGCGAAGCCCTTGTCGAGGTCGGCGATGATGTCCTCGACCGACTCGATGCCGACGCTGAGTCGGACCAGACCCGGTTCCACACCGGTGCTGGCCTGCTCGTCGGGGGTGAGCTGGGAGTGGGTGGTGGTGGCGGGGTGGATGGCGAGGCTGCGCACGTCACCGATGTTGGCCACGTGGCTGTGCAGTTCGAGGGCCTCGACGAACTTCCGTCCGGCGTCAGCGCCACCCTTGATGATGAACGCAGGTACCGAGCCGGCACCCTTGCCGTTGGAGTAACGCTGGGCACGCTCGTTCCATCGTGACGATGCCAGGCCCGCAAACTGCACCTGCTCTACCTGGTCATGGGCTTCGAGGTACGAGGCGACGACGAGGGCGTTGGCGTTGTGCCGCTCCATACGCAGGCTGAGGGTCTCAACGCCCTGGAGGAACATAAAGGCGTTGAACGGGGTGATCGACGCCCCGATGTCACGAAGCAACTGCACCCGGGCCTTCAGCGCGTACGACCCCGCACCGAGCGCCGGCCAGTAGGCGAGACCGTGGTACGAGGGATCGGGTTCGGTGAACATCGGGTGGCGGCCTGACGCACCGAAGTCGAACGTGCCGCCATCAACGATCACACCGCCGATGGAGGTGCCGTGGCCACCGATGAACTTTGTTGCTGAGTGCACCACGATGTCGGCGCCCCACTCGAGGGGGCGGATGAGCCACGGGCTCGCAACGGTGTTGTCGACGATGAGGGGCACGTTGTTGTCGTGGGCCACTGCGGCAATGCCCTCGATGTCGAGCACGTCGTTGCGGGGGTTACCGATGGTTTCCCCGTAGAAGGCCTTGGTGTTGGGACGCACCGCTGCACGCCAAGCATCGAGGTCGTCGGGATCATCGATGAACGTCGTCTCGATACCCATCTTGGGCAGTGTGTAGTGCAACAGGTTGTACGTGCCGCCGTAGAGGGCCGCAGATGCCACCACATGGTCACCCGACTCAGCGAGGTTCAAGATGGCCAGGGTTTCCGCTGCCTGGCCAGAAGCCACAGCGAGCGTGCCGGGCAGGCCAATGGCGGTGGTGACACCGCCTTCGAGGCTGTTGATGCGGGCCTCGAACACCCCTTGGGTGGGGTTCATGATGCGGGTGTAGATGTTGCCGACCTCGGCGAGACCGAACAGGTTCGCAGCGTGTTGCGTGTCGCGGAACTGGTAGGAGGTGGTCTGGTAGATCGGGACGGCGCGAGCCCCCGTGGTCGGGTCGGGCTCTTGTCCGGCGTGAATCTGACGAGTCTCAAAACCCCATGCATCAGTCATGGGGGGACACCCTAGGCAGCAATTCCTGACCGATCAAGTCAGATTTCGGGCGAGGGCCCGTGGAGGTCAGGTGACCTCCATCCCCTGACCGCCTGAGGCGTCCTGAACCCTCTCACGACCCTCAGAGATAAACGGCATCATCTCGCGCAACCGGGACCCGACCGCCTCAATGGGATGGTCGTGACCACGCTTTTCAAGAGTGCGGAACTCCTCACGACCCGCCTCGTCCTCGGCAATCCACTCGTCGGCGAACTGGCCGGACCGGATCTCGTCGAGGATGGCCTTCATCTCGGCCTTGGTGCGATCGTCAATGATGCGCGGCCCACGGGTCAGATCCCCGAACTCGGCAGTATCGGAAATCGAGTACCGCATGCCGGCAATGCCCTGCTCGTACATGAGATCCACGATGAGCTTCAGCTCGTGCAGGCACTCGAAGTAGGCCACCTCGGGCTGGTACCCAGCCTCGGTCAGCGTCTCGAACCCTGCTTGGACCAGCGAGGTGGCACCACCGCACAACACCACCTGCTCACCGAAGAGGTCCGTCTCGGTCTCCTCGGCGAACGTGGTCTCGATAACCCCCGCCTTGGTACCACCAATGGCGTCGGCGTAGGCCAACGCCAGAGCGAGCGCGTTCCCGGTGGCGTCCTGTTCCACCGCCACCAGACACGGGGTGCCGCCACCCTCGGTGTAGGTACGGCGCACCAAGTGGCCGGGGCCCTTAGGGGCGACCATGGCCACATCCACCCCAGCGGGCGGGTGGATACGCCCGAAACGGATGTTGAACCCGTGGGCGAACAACAACATGTCCCCGTCGTTGAGGTTGGGAGCAATGTCCGCCTCGTACACGTGCTTTTGGGCCGTGTCCGGAATGAGGATCATCACCATGTCGGCTTCAGCGACGGCTTCAGCCACCGTGGTCACCGCCAGACCCGCAGAGCGGGCCTTGTCCACCGAACGGGACGTGGCCGGCAACCCGACCCGGACATCGACGCCGGACTCCTGCAGGTTGAGGGCGTGGGCGTGACCCTGGCTGCCGTAGCCGATCACCGCCACCTTGCGTGAAGCGAGCAGGCTCCGGTCGGCGTCAGCTGCGTAGTAGATCTTGGCCATCGTGGTCCTCCGTTGACGGGGTGGAACGGTCAGTTTGGTGCGTCGAGGGTGGGCAGTGCCACCCGACCCGAGCGCTGGGTTGCTACAACGCCGAAACCGGCGAGGAGCACCTCGGCGTCATCGACCTGTTCAGGAGTGCCGAGTACCACCAACGTGGTGGACGAGCCTGATGACTCGAGCACCCTGGCATCAAAGCCCGCCAGCAGTTCGTCGAGCTGGGCGGCGTCGTCCGCACCGACGGACACCGTGGCCAACAACACCTCGCGCTCAACCGCTGCAGAGGGGGCGAGGGCCGTGATCTCGAGCACGTTGATCAGCTTGTCGACCTGCTGGATGACTTGGGGAAGGGGGGTGCGATGGAGGTCGACCACCATGGATATGCGGCTCACACTCCCATCGTTGGTGGGGGCCACGGCCAAGGAATGGATGTTGTACCCGCGCCGGGCGAACAATCCAGCCACCCGGGTGAGCACACCCGGCCGGTTCTCAACGAGGACACTGAGCAGATGGTGATTGGGCACCCCGGACCCCGCCAACGACGCACCCACAGGATCTGGAGAATACGGCGGCGTCATCACCGGCCTCGCGGGATGTCGAGGGCGGGACGGGTGTGGTCGTCAGTCATGATCTCGTCATTGGACGCACCGGCGGCCACCATGGGGAACACCTTCTCAGCGGAATCGGTGCGGAACTCAATGACGACTGGCCGATCGTTGATGGCGTTCGCCTTCTCGATGGCGGGGGCCACCTCTTCGGGTGACTCGACTCGCATGCCCACACACCCCATCGCCTCAGCCCACATCTTGTAATCAGGCAGGTCAGGTGAGAGGTACACCTCGGAGTAGCGCTCCTCGTAGAACATCTCCTGCCATTGGCGCACCATGCCGAGATAGGCGTTGTTCAAGATGGCGATCTTGACCGGGATTCGTTCCGCTGCAGCCGTGACCAGTTCCTGGGCGGTCATCTGGAAACAGCCATCCCCGTCCACTGCCCACACCATCCGGTCGGGACGTCCGACCTTGGCGCCGATGGCGGCGGGCACCGAGAAGCCCATGGTGCCAAGGCCACCGGAGTTCACCCACGTGTAGGGGTGGTTGAACCGCCAGTACTGGCTGGTCCACATCTGGTGCTGGCCCACACCCGAGGCCACGATCGTGTCGTCGGGACACGCCGCATGGAGCTGTTCGAGAACGTACTGGGGCTTGAGCAGACCACCGGGTTCAGACGGCTCGTAGGTGAGCGGGTATCGCTCCTGCCAACCCGAGATCGTCGACTTCCAGGTGCTCGAGTCCGCCAGCGTGTCGGGGGCACCGAGTTCACGCAACGCAACGATGAGCTCCTCGATGACCAATCGGCAGTCGCCGGCAATACCGGCATCGGGGGCGCGCACCTTGCCCAACTCGGCGGGGTCGATGTCGACGTGGATGACCTTGGCGTCAGGGGCGAAATCAGCCACCCGGCCCGTGACCCGGTCGTCGAACCGACTGCCCAGGGCGATGAGGAGGTCGGAGCGCTGGATGGCGGTCACCGCCGTGAAGTTGCCGTGCATGCCCGGCATGCCAAGGGCCAGCGGGTGGTCGTCAGGGAAGGCGCCGCGTGCCATCAGCGTCGTGACGACACGGATATCGGTGAGTTCGGCGAGTTCCCGCAGCGCCTCGGCGGCGCGGGCCTTGAGGATGCCACCGCCGGCGTAGATGACCGGACGTTCCGACGCCAAGATCAGTTCAGCCGCCTTGCGGATCATGGCGGGGTCGCCATTGCTGCGCGGGTTGTACCCCGGCAGGTTCACCGACTCGGGCCAGTACCACTCCATGGCGCTACGCGGGTTCCTGGGGTCGACGATGTCCTTGGGGATGTCGACGAGCACCGGGCCGGGACGGCCGGTGGTGGCGATGTGGAACGCCTCGCGGATCACCCGGGGAATGTCGGCGGCTTCGGTGACGAGGAAATTGTGCTTCGTCACCGGCATGGTGATCCCAGTGGTGTCACACTCCTGGAAGGCGTCGGTCCCGAGCGCACTCGTCGGCACCTGACCGGTGATCATCACCATGGGAATCGAATCCATGTAGGCGTCACACAGCGGGGTGACCACGTTCGTTGCGGCGGGACCGCTGGTGACCATGGCCACACCAGGCCGGCCGGTGGCGTGGGCGTACCCTTCGGCCATGTGGCCGGCACCCTGCTCGTGGCGCACGAGGATGTGGCGGATGGGTGAGTCGATGATCGGGTCGTACACCGGGAGGATGGCGCCTCCGGGCAGGCCGAAGATGACCTCGACCCCTTCCATTTCGAGCGCCTTGATGAGCGCCTGTCCACCGTTGAGTTGCATCGTGGGTTTCCTCGTGTTGCGGTCCCTGTCAGGACCTGACCATTCGACCAGTTATCGCCACGACAGGGCCAATTCGGGCCTTGTCGTGGTGGTGGCCAGCCGGCCAGTGTGTCGTCACCCCGGGGATGGGCCCGGAACGCAAACGACCTCCCCGCAGGGAGGTCGACGACGCACACTGGCCCACCGGCCGGTGCGCGTCAGTGGACTACTACGTCGCTGAGAAGGGCGGCGAGAAGTCGTGACACGCCTCCAGTATGGCACCGCACCACCTACTAGGACAACGCGGGGGACAACGCCGGGCAGAACGCTGGGGGTCCTAGGGTGGCAGCCGTGGGATCCATCGGCGTGTTTCCCGGAACGTTCAACCCCGTCACCGTCGGGCACCTCGCCATCGCTGACGCCGCCCACGAGGCCCTCGGACTCGATCGCCTCGACCTGGTACTCAGCGAAGCGCCCCTGAACAAACACGACCAGCCCGACCTCGTCCCGCTTGCCCAGCGTGTGGCCGTGGTCGAGCTCGCCCTCGGCGACCGGCCGTGGGCCACGGTGCGAATCACTCCTCATCAACTGATCGCCGACATCGCCCGGGGTTACGACGTCGTGGTGCTCGGTGCCGACAAGTGGGTCCAAGTCAACGACCCCGCCTTCTACGGCGGAGATCCCGCCACGAGGGATGCAGCCGTTGCGTCGCTACCGCGCTGCGCCGTCGCTCCCCGGCACGGCCTCTGCGTCCCAGCGCACCTCGTGCTCGACGTCCCCGAGTGGGTGAGCGAGGTGTCCTCAACAGCGGTGCGTCACGGCCGCACCGACTGGCACGGCGCCACCGGGGATCAGCGCGCCACGAACCAGTAGAGCAGCACGCACACCATCACGATCACGAGTCCTAGCGCTGCCACCCCCTGCACTGGGGGTCGGGCCCGCACGGCGTCGTCGTGGGCGGGTGTCCACCAGCCGAACAGACAGCCTCTCGGCCCCGTCGGCTGACCGTCGCCCCCACCGGGTCCGCCCCGATTGAAGGCGTGCCGACCAGAACCTTCGAGATGGTTCGATGCGTCATCCACCCCCAAAGGATGCCAGAGGACGAGGCCCACGCCACCGAACCCGACGCCGGGGTGGCATCATCGGCCGGTGCCTGGTGTCGTGATCCTCCTTCCACCCTCTGAGGGCAAGGCACCCGACGGGAGCCGCCCACCATGGAATCCCGCCTCGGGCCGGTTCGGGAAGAAACTGGCTGGTGGTCGACGCCAGGTCGCCGCCGCTCTCGGTGCAGTGAACGGCGGCGACGCCAAGATGCTCGGTGTCGGGGGCGGGCACCTCGACCGGGCCCGAGCAGCCAACGTGGCCTGTGTCGGGGCTCCCACCCTGCCTGCGTGGCAACGGTTCACCGGGGTGGTGTGGGACCACCTTGACGTCGGCACGCTGCCCGCTGCAGCGCGGCGCAACGCCACCGAACGACTGGTCGTGGTCAGCGGGCTCGGCGGTCTTAGCGGTCTCGACGACCCCCTCCCCGACTTCCGCCTCAAGATGTCAGTGACCGTCGGCGACCTAGGACGGGTCGCCAATCACTGGCGGCCCCTCATCTCGCCGCTACTCAACGACCTCGCCGCCGGCGGACTCGTCGTCGATCTGCTGCCCGCAGAGCACGCCGCGGCGTGGGAGCCCGATCCCGAGCGGTACGAACTGGTACGTGTCGACCTCGTGGACGAAGCCGGACGCAAGGCGGGCCACGCCGCCAAGGCAGCCAAGGGGCTGCTCGCCCGCCAACTCGTGTCGGCCTCAGGGGCCAAGGCGGTGCGTGCCTTACTCGACGAACGTCACACCGTCGGCGGGTTCACCGTTACGCCGAGGTGACCGCTCCCCGTTCAGCGCCCTGGACCAGCCGGGCGAACTTGGCCAGCACACCGGTCGTGTAGCGCGGTTCGGGGTGCACCACCAGCGCCCGGCGCCGGTCGAGTTCCGCCTCGTCCACGAGCAAGTCAATGGAGTGCGAGTCGACGTCGATCACAATGCGGTCACCGTCATGCACCAACGAGATCGGACCGCCATCGACAGCTTCGGGAGCCACGTGGCCGATGCAAAAGCCGTGGGTGCCACCCGAGAACCGACCGTCGGTGATGAGCGCCGTGTCCGCACCGCGACCAGCGCCCTTGAGCGCACCGGTCACCGCCAACATCTCACGCATGCCGGGACCACCCTTGGGGCCTTCGTAACGGATGACGAGGACGTCACCGGGTTTGATGGTGCCGGCCAGGATTTCGTCCATGGCGCCCTGCTCACCGTCGAAGACCCGGGCCGTACCCTCAAAGCGGGTGAAGTCGATACCGGCCACCTTGACCACGCAGCCCTTGGGCGCCAGCGACCCAGTGAGAACGGCGATTCCACCGATGGGGTGGATGGGATCGGACACTGCGTGGACGACCTCGCCATCGGGAGCCGGCGGGTCGAGGGCGGCGAGGTTTTCGGCCATGGTGCGGCCCGTCACCGTCATGCAGTCCCCATGGAGCAGACCGGCGTCGAGCAGGGCCTTCATCACCATGGGCACCCCGCCCACCCGATCGAGGTCGATCATGTGGTACTTCCCGTGCGGCTTGGTGTCGGCGATGTGGGGCACGCGACCCGCCACCCGGTTGAAGTCGTCAAGGTCGAGATGCACCCCGGCCTCGGTGGCGATGGCCAAGAGGTGCAGCACGGCGTTGGTGGAACCACCAAGTGCGTTCACCACAGCAATGGCGTTCTCGAACGCCTCCTTGGTCAGGATCTGGCGCGGAGTGATGCCATTGCGCAACAGGTCCACCACGGCGGTGCCGCTGGCGTAGGCGTAGTCGTCACGGCGGCTGTCAGGAGCGGGCGCCGATGCCGAGCCGGGTAGAGCCATACCGAGCGCCTCGGCGACGGCCGCCATGGTGTTGGCGGTGAACATGCCCGCACACGAACCCTCGCTCGGACAGGCGCCACACTCGATCGCTTTGAGCTCGGCATCGTCGATGAGCCCTGCTGCGTGGGCACCCACCGCCTCGAACACACTCACGATGTCGGTGGCCTCACCGTTGTGATCACCAGGCAGGATCGATCCGCCGTAGAGGAACACGCTCGGCAGGTCGAGACGAGCAGCGGCCATGAGCATGCCGGGCAGGCTCTTGTCGCACCCGGCGAAGGTGACCAGTGCGTCGAACCGCTCGGCGTGCATCACCGTTTCCACCGAGTCAGCAATCACCTCGCGACTCACGAGTGATGCCCGCATGCCTTCGTGGCCCATCGAGATGCCGTCACTCACGGCAATGGTCACGAACTCGATGGGGAACGCTCCGGCGGCGCGGACACCCTCTTTCGCTCGTTTGGCGAGACGGTCGAGGGGGAGGTTGCAGGGGGTGACCTCGTTCCACGACGAGCACACGCCAACCTGCGCCTTGTCCCAGTCATCATCGCCCATCCCTACGGCGCGCAACATGGCGCGCGCTGGGGCGCGACCGGGTCCGTCGGTCACCTCATGGGAACGGGGCTTCATGGGGTTGGTCATGAGTCACAGCCTAGACCGCCCGACAAAATCATACGAAGTCAAGTTCAGGTGATGCTGGCCCGTCAGCGGAACAGCTTGCCCAACGCCCGACCGGTGGCACGTCCGGTGACCCGGCGACCCACCCGTTTACCGACCGTGCCGCGCTTGACGGCGTTCACGTCGCCGAGTGACTTGGCGAGTTTGTACAGACCTGAGCGGAACTTGCCGATGGACATGGTGACCTCTGCGAGCCGGTGCTGGGTGTCCAACCATCATGACGCAAACCAGTGGGCGCCGGCGGATTCGCACGTCCGCGCCCCCGGAAGTCGACACGATGTGATCGATCAGAAGTGGGTGGCGCAGAACGGCGCACGAGCGGAACCGAACGCCAACGCCAACGCTTCGACAGATCCCCTGCGGCGTTCGTCGATCCGTCCGGCGTCGGCGAGCACCGCGGCATCCACCCCACCGAGGTACAACGATCCGAGCACGTCCACCCCCATGACCACGTCAGGGTTCGCATCGGTGCGCTCACACGCAGCCCCATCCCCACCGGCCTCAAGACGGAACGTCCCTGCCGCGGCGCCGTCGGGCCGGAACGGGTCGACCACACCGATGGTCACGTCGAGGTCGCAGCGGTAGCGGCGGCGGGACAGCGCAGCGGGAACGTCGAGAATGCGGGCGAAGAGGTAGTCACCCGTGCCACGCGGGCCGAGCGCACGCGGGTCGCCAAGACGCCACAGCAACGGATCGTCGACGGGGACCGTGGCCTCCACCACGTCGACGAGATCGACGTCGAGCAGGTATCGCCACAGTGCTGCGTGCGTGTCGGATGTGGCGGCCACGACCTCGCGCACCTCGAGGCGGATCTTCTCGCCGAACGGGTCCTCACTGAGGTGCTTGGCCCGGTACAGCGCGTACCCACCGGGGTCGTCGCCCTCAGGTTCGACGACCACCACCTCGTGATGCCCACCCGCCTTCCAGTTCTCGGTCGGTCCGAGCAACATCTGCCACCACGCTTCACTGCGGGTCACCGTGCCGGGCCGCACCAGCCGAGCCGCCTCGTACAACCCGGCCAGCACCCCGTGGACGTCGGCACTGCGCCAAAGCGACAGGTTTCGCCCGGGGACGTCGCCCACGAAGGAGGCGCCACTGCGCACCCGCACGAGGGCATACCGTGACGCCATCCCGTACCCGATGCGGCCGTAGATGCGGGCGTCGGACGCATTGAGGATGGCGATCGGCGTCCCGGCTGCCGACAGGTCGTCGTGCTGGCGCTGCATCAACTGTCGGAAGATCCCCCGGCGGCGATGGGTGGGCAGCACCCCGACGTTGGTCACCCCCGCCACCGGTACCGTCACCCCACCGGGCACGGTGAGATCGAACGCGTACGAGCCGGTACTTCCCACCACACGGCCACCAGGACCACCTTCGGTGGCGACGATCACCCGATCGTCGGAGAGCACCGAGTGTTCGGCAGCGGCGTTCTCGGGTGACACCGAGTCACCGAAGACGATGCGACCGATTTCGATCGACTGATCCCATGCCGCGGGGTCGAGGGGGCCAACGTGGATATCGGTCACGGGTCCCACGCTACGACGTTGGGCACCCGGACGCGACAGGGGCGGGGCAGACACCGTGTGTCCCGCCCCGCCCGTTCAACGTGTCGGTTCAGAAACCGAGATCTCCGAGATCGGTGATGTCGCTGAGACCCAGGTCGGAACACTCCGTCTCGAGGAACGTCGAGATGTCGGTGAAGGCGGCGTCCACATCGGGGTCGTCGAAAGACACACCGTTGGCATACGCGTCGCGGATGGTGTTGAACTGCGACTCGAGTTCGGCGGGGATCTTGGCTTCCATTTCTGACAGGGCCTGCTCCGCCTCGTCGATGTCGGCCCCGGTCAGTCCCGTCGCGTCGCCGAACGATTCGGCCACACCGAGCAACCCAATGGACGCCACCGAGACGCTGAGGGCCATGCAGTCCTCCAGCGAACCGCTGAACGACCCGACCTCGACATTGCCGAGTTCGCGGTTGCCGCCCGACGAGTCGGCGCCCGAGCCGCCGGAACCGCCTTCGGCAGTCTCGTTGGAGCCGCCACCACAGGCGGCAACGACCAAAGCGAGTGACGCAACGATGGCCAGGACGTACTTGCGAGAACCCTGCATGGGAACCCCCCGTGTCAGGACGGGACCGACCGGACCCGTCAGTGGCGAGATGGTACGTCAGTTAGCGCCCGTGCGTCGGGTGGGCCGACGGACCTCAGCCGGCGGCGCGTCGGGTCAGCGCCTCACCGACCGCCCGGCCGTCGGCGCGACCGTGGGTGGCGGCCATCACCTTGCCGGTAAAGAAACCGGTCAGTTTCTTTCGCTTGCCGGGGTCGTCGGCCGCACAGAACGCCGCCCAGTCATCAGCGAACTCGGCGATCACGGCGTCGAGCGCCGAATCAAGCTCGCTGGTGTCCATCGCCTCAAAACCTCGCTCCGAAGCGATGTCGCGTGCAGACCGGCCACTGGTCACCATGTCGGCGAGGACCGCTTTGGCCTGCGTGGCGGTCAGTTCCCCACCGATCTCCATGGCCACGAGTTCGGCGAACGCACCCGCATCGAGATCGTGTGCCCCGTCGACGGCGAGGTTGTGCTCAACGTGGTTGAGCACCCGGGCGGGGTCGGCCCCTGCGGCCATGGCGGCGAGCGCCAACGTGTCGAGACCACGTTCCACGTGGAGGGCAACGGCGGCGGGTGCCACACCCCCGGCGTCAGCCAACCGGCGACGACGCTCGGCGGGAAGCGGCGGCAGCGCGGCACGTATCGCCTCCACCCACGCCGGGTCAGGATCGAGTGGCACCAGGTCGGGTTCAGGGAAGTACCGGTAGTCCTCAGCCTGCTCCTTGGATCGACCAGATCGGGTCCGACCGTTGGCATCATCCCAGTGACGGGTCTCTTGAGCCACCCGCTCCCCGGCTTCCAACAGGTCCACCTGCCGACGGGCCTCGTAGTCGATGGCCCGGCCCAGTGACCGCAACGAATTCACGTTCTTGATCTCACAGCGGGTCCCCAACTCGGGGTCACCCAGCGGTCGCACCGACACGTTGGCGTCCACCCGCAGCGAACCCTCCTCCATCTTCCCGTCGGATGCACCCACCGCGACAAGGACGCTGCGCAACTCCGCCACGTACTGACGGGCCTGCTCGGCGCCACGGAGGTCGGGTCGACCGACGATCTCGATGAGGGGCACCCCGGCGCGGTTGTAATCCACCAGCGACGCCTCGGCCCCGTGGATGCGACCGTCCCCACCGACGTGCATGTTCTTGCCGGTGTCCTCCTCGAGGTGGGCGCGCTCGACACCGGCGATCTGCCCCGAAGGCAACTCGAGCTGTCCGTCGACGTTGAGCGGCAGATCGAACTGGGAGATCTGAAAATCCTTGGGCATGTCGGGGTAGAAGTAGTTCTTGCGGGCGAACACGCAGGGACGCACCTCACACCCCAGCGCCAGGCCCACCCGCATGGCGAGTTCCACCGCCCGATGGTTGAGCACCGGCAGACTTCCGGGAAGCCCGAGACTGACAGGGTCGATGTTGCGGTTCGGTTCACCGCCGAACACGTTGGGTGCGGCGCTGAACAACTTGGTGGCCGTCGCCAGTTCGGCGTGCACCTCAAGACCAACGACGATCTCCCACACGTCCCCGGTGGTCGGCGACCGCAGCGTGGTGCCATCACCCTCGACCGATTCGCCAGAGCGTTCGTCGGTCATGACGCCACCCCCGAAGCCGCCTCGAGCACCGCAGCAGCTGACAACAGCGTCGTCTCGGCGAGTGCGGGAGCCATCAACTGCACCCCAACCGGCATACCGTCGTCGCCATTGCCGAACGGCACCGAGATGGCGGGGTGCCCGGCAAGGTTCGACGGGATGGTGCACACGTCGTTGAGGTACATCGACAACGGGTCCGCCTTGGCCCCGAAGGCGAACGCCGTGGTCGGCGACGTGGGGGACACCAACACGTCGACGGTGTCGTAGGCGGCGGCGAAGTCGCGGGCGATGAGTGTGCGGACCCGCTGGGCTTTGCCGTAGTAGGCGTCGTAGTAGCCCGTGGAGAGGGCGTAGGTGCCCAACATGATGCGCCGCTTCACCTCGGCGCCGAACCCGGCGGTGCGGGTAGCGGTCATCATGGCGTCGGTGGTGGGGGCGTCGACCCGCAGGCCGAACCGCACCCCGTCGTAACGGGCCAGGTTCGACGACGCCTCGGCGGGGGCGATCAGATAGTACGCCGACAACCCGTAGGTCACCGCCGGAACCGACACCTCGGTCACCTCCGCACCCGCCGCCGACAGGGCGGCGACGGCGGCGTTGACGCGGACCGCCACGTCGGGAGCGATGCCTTCGCCGGTGAGTTCACGCACCACCCCGACCCGCAGACCAGCCACCCCGGCACTCAACGACTCGGTGTACGACGGCACCGGTTCGGGGATCGAGGTCGAGTCGGCCGGGTCGTGGCCGGCGATGACCCCGAGCATCAGCGCGGCGTCGGCCACCGTGGCGCTGAACGGACCGATCTGGTCGAGCGAGGAGGCGAACGCCACGAGTCCGTAGCGCGACACCAGCCCGTAGGTGGGTTTGAGGCCCACGACACCGCACAAGGCGGCGGGCTGACGGATCGAACCGCCGGTGTCTGAACCCAACGCCACCGGTGTGAACCCGGCCGCCACCGCCGCCGCGCTCCCACCACTTGAACCGCCCGGCACCCGGGAGGGGTCACGGGGGTTGCGGGTCGGGCCGAACGCCGAGTTCTCCGTCGACGATCCCATGGCGAACTCGTCGAGGTTCGTCTTGCCCACCGACACCGCACCCGCCGAAGCGAGCAACTGCACCACCGTGGCGTCATAGGGCGGGCGCCAACCCTCAAGGATCCGTGACGAACAGGTCGTGGGGATCCCCCGGGTGCACAGGTTGTCCTTCAACGCCACCGGCACCCCCGCCAGCGGACCCGGGTCGCCACCTGCGGCGATAGTGGCGTCGACAACGTCGGCTGATTTCCTTGCGGCGTCGGCGGTGACGAGATTGAACGCGTTGATCGGCCCGTCTCCGGCGTCGATGACGGCGAGGTGCTCATCGACGACGCTGCGGGCGGTCACCTCACCGGAGCGGACCGCAGCGGCGATGTCGGCGGCGGAACGTCCCACCCAGTCCGTCACGGTTCGTCCCCCAAGATGGCGGGGACCCGGAACTGGCCCTCTTCGGTGGCGGGCGCATGGGCCAACACCTCGTCGCGGTCAAGCGTGGCACCGATCTCGTCGGGGCGCATGACGTTGCGCAGCGGCCACGGGTGGATCATCGGTGGCACGTCATCGATGCTGAGTGCCTCGACGTCGGCAGCGTGGTCCAACACGGCAGCGAGTTGGTCGGTGAACGTGGTCACCTCGTCGTCGGTGAGCGACAGGCGGGCCAGTCGGGCCACGTGCACGACGTCGTCGGCGGTGATGCGGGAGGTCACCCCGCTCAGCCTAGGGGCGCCCCCCTCACCCGCTCCAACCTTGACTGCGTAGTCAAGACGGGATTGCGAAAGTGGGATACAGTCCGAGCGCCCCAACCCTTTGGGTGGGGTCGGGAGTGCGGACCGAACGGCCGCAGCCGAACAGATGAATGCATCACAGGAGGAACGGCTGGTGGCCGATACATACGTGTTCTTGACCGACGAGTGGATTGAAGCGGCACGCGCCCTGCGCGACGAGGCCGGCGGCGCCGGCGGTCTGCCCCACGCAGTCAAGATGAACCTGGTGATCGTGGAAACCCCCGAGCACGCCGACTTTGCAGGTGGCGAGTTCAAGGGGCACATGGACAGCTCCGACGGCGACATGAAGATGGACAAGGGCCACATCGAGGGCGCCGACCTGACCGTGACCGTCGACTACGAGACGGCTCGGGCCATCTTCGTGGACCAGAACCCCCAGGCCGGCATGCAGGCGTTCATGTCGGGCAAGATCAAGGTCGAGGGCGACATCACCAAGCTGATGGCCATGCAGAGCGTGTCACCGGATCCTGCTGCTGCGGAGATCGCCGGCAAGATCAAGGACATCACCGCCTGAGGGTGACCTTGGGTGCACGGTGGTGCCGACACCACCGACGCAGTATCGCGATGGCCCGGGCCCAAAGGTCCGGGCCATCGTCATGAACGGGCACATGCGCACCCGCCTCACGCTCACCCCTACCGGGGTTGCAGCACCGAACGATCCGTCGACACCACACCCGTTTCGTGACCGGCGACGGGGGCCCCAGGATGCGAACGCCGCACGAACGCGGCAGCCAGCGTTCCCGCCAGGGCCGCCGCGGCACCCACGAGGTAGGCCCAGTGGTAGGACGACTCGAGGGCGGCGGTGGTCTCGGGGCTGCGAGCCACCCCAGCCACCACCACCGGGGCCAGCGCCAACTGCACGGTGAGCATCAACTGGGTGCCGACCACCGTGCCGACGTGGGAGCACATTTGTTGGAATGCACTCGCCACCCCGAGGTCGGCTTCGTCCACGGCGTTGGCCAGCGACGCCGTCATGGCCGGCCCGGCCATGCCCATGGCAACCCCTGACAGCGACAGGACGAACACGATCCACAACTCGCTCGAGTCGTTGGCCACCACTGCCAAACCCAGCATCGACAACACCAGCGCTGCGCCACCCACAACGGCGTTGAACCGTTCACCGGTGCGCACCGCCAGGTAGCCGGCGGCGGGTCCGGCGAGGGTGAACGCCAACGGTCGGGCAATCGAGAGGAACCCGGTGCGGGCCTCGCCGAACCCGAGCACGTCCTGGAGCAACAACGGGGTGATGATGAATCCGCCCATGTAGGCGAAGTTCAAGAAGAACTGGTTGATGACGGGGAACGTGAAGTTCCGCATCCGGACGTACCCCAAGGGGAGCAGCGGGTCCGCACGCCGACGTTCGACAACCACGAACCCCGCCAGCGCCACCGGGACGAGAGCGAAACACACGAGCACCACCGGACTCGCCCACCCGTTCTCGGGTCCCCGGTTGAGACCCACGAGCAGGCTCGACACCGTGACCGCCAACAGCACCGAACCGGCAACGTCGAACGAGACCCCCCGTCGACGTGCCACCTCGGGCAGCACCAACCACCCAACCAGCACCGCCAACGCGGTGAGCGGCACCTGAGCCACGAAAATCCACCGCCACGAGAACGCCTCCACCACTGGACCGCCGACGACGACGCCGATCACCGGTCCACCAGCGGCGACCATGGACCAAAAACCGAGGGCGCGGGCTCGCTCATAGGGGGGGAACAACCGGTTGATCATGGCGAGCGAGGCCGGACCCACAGCCGCCCCGACCGCTGCCCCCAACGTCCTGAACGCCACCAGCGATCCGCCGCTCCACGCCACCGCTGACAGTGCTGCGAAAACCGCTACCGCCGCCAGCGACCACAGATACACCCGTCGGGCACCCACGATGTCGGCGAGCTTGCCTGCCGAGGGCCCAAACACGGCGTAAGCCAGTAGCGGCCCGGTGATCACCCAGGTGATGGTCGAACGGGGCGCGTCGAGGTCTGCGGCAATGGTCGGTATCGACACGGCCAACACGGTGATGGAGAACCCGACGGAGAACAGGCCGATGAGGGCCACCGTGAGCACCAACCATCGGTACCGGGGCGAGTCGCCCCACCGCTCGAGCGTGGCGGCACGCCAACGCCCAAGTGCCGACCGCTGTGGTGCTGACGCATCCTCGTCTGCGTCACCCGCCTCACCCCGGTCCATGACCCGCAGGCTACCGGCGCACCGCGGCGGCACCGACCACGCCACAGCGGTCCACCACTCAGTGCCCGACGGCACCCCCGGTGGTGCGGACCCACATCCCGCCCGTCTCCACCGGCGACGGGGGCAGACCGGCGACGACTCCCGCCCAGCGCTGCGGATCATCGATCTCAAGCGCAGCGTTCCACAACGCCACCTCGAGTCCGGCGTTACCGACCAACAGCGCCCGCAACGCGTACGCCTCGTTGACCGCCACCCCGCTGCGCAACCACCGCCTCGGATAGCTGAACGCAGCGAACACGTCGTGGACGTGGATCCACACACCTGAAGCGAGGGTGGGTATCACCTCCAACAAGAGGTGATGGACGTCAGACCCCGCCCGCATCACGTGGCTGGAGTCGATGCACAACACGTCACCGGCACACAGATCGCCGAACACGGAAGCGTCGACGTCCTGGACCGGTTTGGATTCGAGCCGGCCGGCGAGATCGGACGCAGCGACGAGCGAACGGAGCCGTTGGGGATCAGGGTCGATGAACGTCACGTCGCACGGTGCACCGGTGCGATCAATCACGTCCAACAGCAGCGCCGAGGAGTACCCGCAGCCGACCTCCACGATGCGCGCCGGGGTCAAGCGGGCGACGACCAACGCACACAGCAGTGCATCCGAACCGGTGAACCACGTGTTGTCGTAGCGGTAGCGCACCGGGTCGTCCGAGGCGATCCACGCCACCATGTCGGGGAACGAGGACATGAGCCCATCGACGAGCGACCACTGCCGGTCGAGTCGAAGGTCGATGCCGGGGAACGCATCGTCGGACACCGTGGCGCCACCCGGGTCCGCCTCAACACGGTCAAGGTCGTCGGGCGAGGGCAACGGCGAGTACGGGTGCCCCCGGGGCACGTGGAGGTACCGGCGATCGGTGAGGATCTGCCACGCCACACCGAGTCGTTCGGCGAACTTCACGACCTCACCGCGATCTGTGACCGTTCAACGGGTCGTGATGGTGACACTCGAACCCCGACGCACACTGGTGCCCGCCGACGGGTTCGTCGACGCCACCGGACGGGTCGGTGAGCCCGTGGTGGAGGTCACCACCAACCCGGCGTTCTCGAGAATCCCCGCCGCCTGCTGCACGGACAGACCCGTGACATCGGGAACGGTGACGAGCGGTGGTCCGAGGGACACCTGTAGGTCCACCGGCGTGCCCCGATCCACTCTGGATCCGGCCCCGGCGACGCTGATCACCGACCCGGCCTGCACCGACTCGCTGTAGGCCTCCGACACCGACCCGATGGGTAGACCCAACGCTTCAAGGGCGGAACGCACCTCGTCGAGCGCCCGACCGAACAGGTCCTGGGGCACGGTGCGCGGCTCGGGTCCGGCCGACACGACGAGATCGACCTGTTCCCCGAAGGGAACCTCGACACCCGGTTCGACCTCGGCGGACAAAACCACACCACGTTCGACGTCCTCGCTGTAGGTCTCGTTCACCACCCCGGTGGCGAGACCCACCTCAGCGAGACGCGCCTCGGCCTCGGCCAGCGGCACCCCGACGACCCCGTCGGGCAGCGGAACCGGTGGCGGCCCACGTGACACCACGACGGACAGCACCCCGCCCTCGGCGAGCTCAGTCCCCGCAGTGGGATCCTGGGAGATGACACTGCCGGCGGGCACGGTTGGGTCGAACGATTCGCTTCGGCGTAGATCCCAGCCGGCGTCGGCCGCCGCCGACTCGGCCACCGCCACCGCCACCCCTCCGAGGTCCGGGACGGGGGTGGCCACCACCCGCACCGACGTCCACCACCACGCCCCCAACCCCGCTGCGGCGAGCAGCACCGCAACCAGGGCGAAGGGCCAACGACGACGGCGACGCGGTGCAACGAACGGCTCGGCGACGACCGCCTCGGAGCCGGACCCTCCGTCAACCGGAGGGACCCCGACGGGTGCCGCCACGTCGAGGCCGACCTCGGTGTCGTCGTGCACGCCGGGCCCGCCCGTGTTCGGTGACGCCCCGCCCGGCCCACTCACCGGGGTGGCATCGGGCGCAACGAACGGAATCGGCGTCACCGGCAGCGGGTTCGGTGCCGGATAGTGCCGGGCGACGTCCAACAGTGCGGCGGCGAGTTCGTCGGCGTCGGGCCGATCCGAAGCGACGGGCGCCCCGGCGGCGGCGAGCACGTCCCCGAGCGGACCGAGCCCGTCAGGCACGGGCAACTCGGCGTCAACGCGAGCCATGAGTGTGCCGAGCGTGGTGTCCGAAGCGAACGGCACGGTGCCGGTGACGGCCTCCACGAGCACCACCGCAAGGGCATACACGTCACTACGGCCGTCAAGGGTCTCCCCACGCGCCTGTTCGGGTGAGGCGTAACGGGCGGTCCCCAACACCGCTCCCATCGGTTCGGTCCACGCCGCCTCCGCCAGAGCGCGCGCCAGACCGAAGTCGGCGATGCGAAGTCGGGCCTCGTCGTCAAACAACAGGTTCGCCGGCTTGATGTCGCGGTGCACGAGTTGGCGGCGGTGGGCGTACGCAAGTCCCCGGGCCGCCTCAAGGCCGACGAGCAGGGCCTGGGAGGGTTGCAGCGGCCCGTTGCGGTCCAACATGGAGCGCAGGCTGCCGCCAGCGAGAAACTCCGTGACGAGGTACGGGGTGACGCCGTCCTGGCCCCAGTCGTGCACGGCGAGGACACTGGGGTGGTTCAACGAGGCCGCCACCTGCGCTTCGGCGCGGAACCGACGCAGGAACGCCTCGTCGTCGGCGAGTGCAGGGTGAAGCACCTTGACGGCCACCCGGCGCTGCAAGGTGACGTCCTCACCGAGGTACACCGACGCCGAGGCGCCGGTCCCCACCAGGGTCACCAGCCGGTAGCGACCGCCCAGAACCTGACCGACACGGTCGGAGACCTGAGGGAACGCCACGTGGTGAAGGGTAGCGGTCGTTGGCTTGGTCGCCGGGTCAGCCACAGGGGACCACCCCGCCGCCGATGCCACGCCACCGGTCACCGGCGGGCAGACTTGGGCGGTGCCCCGCGTCGTGAAGTTCATCTTGTTGCCCGGCCTGCTCGTGGTGATCGTGGTGGCGATCGTCGCTGCGATCCGAATCAGTGCGGACCGGCCCGAAACGGAAATTCCCGGTGTCGTGTCGCTCGTGCCCGGCCCGGGCGAACAGGTCCTGTTGCAGAGCCCCATCGGGGTGGTGCTCGCCCCCGCCTACGACGCCACCCTGTCGGTGAACGGGGTCGCCATCCCCGAGGGTCAGATCAACGCCCCGCTCAACCCCGGTGAGGTGATCTTCCAACCCGGGCAAGGCAAGGTCATCACCGAACTGCTCCCCAACGTGAACTGCATGCAAGCCCAGGTGTGGCGACGTGAACTCGGTCCGCAGACCGCCACCACCCGCGAGTGGTGCTTCCGCGCCAACTGACCAGCGACCTCAGCGGCTGATCAGCGCGGCGAGTTCAGCCAACGCCGGCGCAGGGTCGTCACCCACCACGATGCCGGTCATCCCAACCCCCACCGCGGCCGCCACGTTGCCCGGCCAGTCGTCAAGGAACACGGCTCGCCCCGGGTCGTGGACGCCGAGTCGTTCGAGCGCCAGCAGGTAGATGGCGGCGTCAGGTTTGCGGACTCCCACCTCGCACGAGTCGACGACGTCGTCGAAGAGTTCGTCGAGTGGGAGCAGTGGGCGCCAGAACTCGCGGGCTTCGAGCACGTTGTTGGTGAGCAACCCGGTGCGCAGGCCCGCAGCCCGCGCCGCCCTCGTGGCGTCGACCACCTCGGCACGCACCCCATCCATGCGTTCCCCCATCACCGCGAACAACTCCCACAGGTCAAGGTCAACCCCGGCGACGTCACGGGAGTGGGCGAGAACCTCGTCCCGGCAGCGCACCAGATCGAGCTCGCCTCGTTCGGCCCGGTGCCACGGGTGATCGGTGTCGTGGTCGTAGGGGCCCAACAACAACGTGACCGCTGTCGCCGCGTCGAGCCCGACCGCCGCCCCCACCTCGGCTGCCGCCGTGAACGGCGAAGCGGTGTACACCCCACCGAAATCGAACACCACAGCCTCAACGCTCACGACCCCTCCAACACCCGCTCGAGCGGTTCGCCGGCGAGCAGGCGCACGAACGCCGCCTCGTCGACGACCGGCACACCGACCTGTTCGGCCTTGGTCACCTTCGACGCCCCCGGAGAGGCTCCGACCACCACGAGGGTGGTGCGCGCCGACACCGATCCGGGGGCTTTGCCGCCACGGGCGGTGATTGCTTCGGTGGCGCCGTCACGCGAGAACCCCTCCAGCGTGCCGGTGACCACGATCGACATCCCTGCGAGCACGGCCGCCTCGCCTTCGGGCACGCCCGCAGCAGCCGCCGCCGACGGCTGCGTCAGGTTCAACCCCGCAGCGCGCAACTTGGCCAGGATCGTCTGGTGCTCGGAGCGGGCAAGGAACTCGGCGACACTCCCGGCGATGACCGGCCCGATACCTTCCACGGCGGCGAGTTCGTCCACCGACGCCGCCTCAAGATTGTCGAGCGACCCGAAGTGTTCTGCGAGGACCCTGGCCACGGTCCCACCGACGTGGCGGATGTTGAGCCCGACGAGCAGATTGGCCAGCGGACGGGTCTTGGACGCCTCAATGGCTGCCGCGAGGTTCGCGACTGAGAGCTCCCCGAAACCTTCGAGACCGGCAAGACGGTCGTAGTCAAGGGTGTAGATGTCGGCCACGTCGGCGACCATGCCCAACTCTCCGAACAAGTGGACCCGTTGCTCACCGAGCCCCTCGATGTCCATCGCCGATCGTGACGCGAAGTGCTCGATGGCTCCCGCCACCCGGGCCGGGCAATGCTCGTTTGCGCACCGGTGCTCCACTTCGCCCTCAGGTTGCACCAGTGGCCCACCACAGGACGGGCACACACTGGGGAACGCCCACGCCACGGCATCGGCTGGTCGGTCGGCGAGGACGGGACCGACCACCTCGGGGATCACGTCACCGGCTTTGCGGACGATGACGGTGTCCCCCACCCGGACGTCCTTTGCCGCCACCTGATCGGCGTTGTGCAAGGTCGCCATCGCCACCGTGGATCCGCCGACGAACACCGGTTCGAGCACGGCGAACGGGGTGGCCCGGCCGGTGCGGCCAATGGACACCCCGATGTCGACAAGGGTGGTGGTGCGCTCCTCAGGTGGGAACTTGTAGGCCACCGCCCACCGGGGGGCACGGGCGGTGGCGCCGAGCTGTTCCCGCACGGCGAGGTCGTCGAGTTTCACCACGACCCCGTCGATCTCGTAGTCGAGGTCGTGGCGTCGACCCTGCCAGTCGACACAAAAGGCGCTGACCTCGGCCAGGGACCCAACGAGTCGGCGTTCAGGGTTCACCGGGAACCCGAGCGACGCGATCCAGTCCATGGTTTCGTGATGGGTGGCGAAGTCCGGTCCGCCCACCACCTCACCGAGTTGGTAGGACCAAAACGCCAGGCGGCGGGTGGCGGTGACCGCAGCGTCCTTCTGGCGCAACGAACCCGCTGCGGTGTTGCGGGGGTTCACGTACGTCTTGTCACCGGCTGCGGTCGCCTCGGCGTTGATGCGTTCGAACTCGGAGATGGGCAGGTACACCTCACCGCGCACCTCCACCACGGCGGGTGCCCCTTTGGTGAGCCGCTCGGGGATTGAGTCCAACGTCCGAAGGTTGGCCGTCACGTCCTCACCCACCGCACCGTTGCCGCGGGTGGCGCCCTGGGTGAACACGCCGTCCTCGTAACGCAACGAGACGGCGAGGCCATCGATCTTGAGTTCGCACACGTACCCCGTGTCGGCCTCGCCCACTCCCAGATCGGCGAGACGACGACGGGTGCGGTCCGCCCACGCCGACAGTTCGTTCGGGTCCATGGCGTTGTCGAGCGACATCATGGGCACCCGGTGCACCACTTCGTCGAAGGTGGCCGCCGCGGCGCCCGCCACACGGCGGGTGGGGGAATCAGGGGTGATCAGGTCGGGGTGCTGCTCCTCGATGGCGAGCAGTTCACGCACCAGCGAGTCGTAGTCCGCGTCGGGGATCTCGGGCGCATCGAGTTCGTAGTACAGCTGGTCGTGGCGACTGATGGCCTCACGCAACTGTTCGACACGCGCCACCGGATCGACGTCGCCCACCAGGTTCGGATCTGGTGTGGATCGGGGCACCGCCCAAGCCTACCGACCGGCTTGGGACCCGCCCGGCCCGCCACACCGTCGGTGGGCCTCAGGCACCCACGGAGTAGCGACTGGCGATGGCTTGGTCGTGGAGTCGTTCGGCGAGACGGTTGGTGAACCACACCACCTGTTCGGCCTGGGTGACGCCATGGCGGGCGAGCCCGCACGCCGGGGTGATCATGGCCTGGGTGCGCAACAGCACCGGGTCGCACCCACCGTCGGTGACCAGGTCGGACCACAACAGGTTCAACTGCCTCCACATGCGATCCACCGTGGTGCCGATGGGCCGGTCAGTTGGGACCGCACCCCATGCCACCCACCCGCCGGCGTCGAGGAACGAGGCGAACGCCCCCGCCGCTCGCTGCAACCCACCGTCGGTCGGCAACGACAGGATCTGTGGACCGGCCTGGAGGATGAGTCGCCAGTCGGCGTCGGTGGCGCAACAGTGCAGACCGGAGATGGCCCCGTGCTCCACGGCGGCGAGCGCACTCGACGCCAGATCGATGGCGTCGACCGGAGCGATCGGGAACCCGGTCTCCATGGCCGAACCGAGCACCGGCTCATCGACGAAACACACGATCTGTGCCTCGGGCACCCGGGCCCCGGCGTAATCGACGAGCGCGGCGGCACGTTGACGCACGGCGGAACCCGCCACCCGGAAAGCCACGTCGGCCGACACGCCCGCCGCGTGGAGCGCCACCCCGAGGGTGACCGGCCCGGTGACCGCCAACTTGATCGGTCCGCGCCGTTCACCGGCTGCGGTGAGGAACGCACGCAACCCGACGAACGCGTCGGAGGAGAACCCCGGGTCCCACAGTGGGGCGTCAGGGTCGAGGGCACCATCGTCGATGACCAACGAACCGTCGTCGGTGACCGAGATGCCGGCGACACCGTGGGCCGCCTGGGCCACCATGCCCTCGCGTCGTGACCTGCCCGGCAGCGACGGCGCAGCAGGAAGGCGTTGCTGGTTGCGCACGGCGAAGTCGACCGCCTCGGACGGATCGACGTGGGGCAGACTGCCAATGGAGGTGGCCAAACCCACCGGGAGACGGATGCGACCCGTGCCCGCGCCTGACGACGCCACCACGCCGGCCACCGTCTCTCCGGCGACCATCAGGCCCCCCGCCCGATCAGGTCCACAGCGCACGGATTAGCCACCCGGACGGATCGCGCGCAAATCTTCGACCGTGATTTCTCCGACCGTGGTGGTGCCGGTGGTGGTGGCTGTGTCGTGGCTGGTGCTGCCATTCACCGCCGGTGACGCCTTCGCCGCCGCCCTCGATGACCGCTCCGGCACCGCCCAGTGGGTGATCGGGATCACGGCGTGGGCCGCCTGGGCGTTGGGAGTCGCCGTCATCGCCGTGGCGCGAACCTCAAGTTTGACGGTGGCCCGCTACGTCGTTCCCGCCGGTCTCGTCGCCACCGTGGCCGCCGCCGCGGTGGCCACCACCGACGATCCCGCCACGGGACTCACCGGGGACGGTTTGCCCCTCACCGGCACCGTCGGCCTGGTGTGCGCAGCGCTCGCCGCTGCGCTGATCCTCACCGCCCTCTACGGCGACCGCAGCATCAACGGCTCGTCGTACGGCGCCGAACGACGTTTCGCCCTGCGCCCTCCGGCGGCCACGGTCGTGTTGATCCCTGCACTGTGGGTCGTGGCGGTGGCGGCCATGGCAGCGGGTCCGGTGGTGCTCGCCACCGGAGCGTGGGTCCCCGGCGCAGCGGCCACCATTGCCGGCCTCGCGCTGGCCGCCGCCATCATGCGCCGCACCCACATCCTCACCCGCCGCTGGCTGGTGCTCGTCCCCGCCGGAGTGGTGGTGCACGACCCGTGGGCGCTCGCCGATTCGCTCCTCGTGCAACGCGCCAACCTCGTGGACATCGTCCCCGCCGCAGCCGACACCACCGCCACCGACCTCACCGCCGGGGCAGCGGGCCTCGCCCTCGAGATTCGTCTGCGCGCGCCGTCACCCATCGTGACCACCGCCGCCCGGCGTCAGGCGGAGGGGTCACTCACCGCTGCGTCGCTCGACGTCGACGCCGTGCTGGTGACTCCCACGCGACCCGGTGCGGTCATGCGCACCCTCGCCAACCGTTCTGCCCGCTGAAGACCCGACGGGCCGCTCAGACGGCGATGCCGCCTCCGACCACCAACTCGCCACACGGCCCCGACTCGTAGAACACCACGCTCTGGCCGGGGGCGATGCGACGCACGGGCGCATCCCAACGCACCACCACCTCGTCGGCTTCACCCGCGGTCACCACGGCGGCAACCGGGGTGCCGTGGGCACTGGCCTGCACCGCCAGCGCGCCCGTCACCGGCCGGTCAGCCCACTCGAGTTGGCGCACCGTGGTGGTGTCGACCTCGAGTTGGCGGCGGGTTCCGATGGTGACGGTCCGCGACGAAACGTCGACGTCGATGGCGTAGCGGTGCTCCCCCGCGCCGGACAGGCCGAGCCCGCGACGCTGACCGACGGTGACGAGCTCGACGGCGTCGACCGTGCCCAACTCAGCCCCCGAGGTGTCCACCATGCGACCCGGGTGGAGTTCGACCCGCTGGGTGAGGAACCCCTCACGACCGGCGGTCGACGTGATGAAACACACGTCCTGACTGTCGGGCTTGGTCGCGGTCCGCAAACCGAGTTCGCTGGCGCGGGCGCGCACCTGTTCTTTGGTCATGGCCCCAACCGGGAACATCACCCGCCCCAGCACCTCCTGGCCGAGCATGTACAGCACGTACGACTGGTCCTTGTTGGTGTCCGCCCCCCGGGTGAGGCGGCGGGTGCCGTCGTCGAGGGTGACCACGGCGGCGTGGTGCCCGGTGGCCACCCGTTCGAATCCGAGGGCGCGGGCCCGGCTCATCAACCGGTCGAACTTGAGGTGGCGGTTGCACTCGATGCACGGATTGGGGGTGCGGCCCTCTGCGTGGTCGTCGACGTAGGGCGCCACGACGTGGCGGTCGAACTCGTCGGCAAGGTTGAACACGTGGTGGTCAATGTCGAGTTGCTGGGCGACCCGGCGGGCGTCCTCCACGTCGGACACCGCGCAGCACCCGTTGTCGGACTCTCCGCCCCAAAGGCGCAGGGTCACCCCCACCACCTCGTACCCGGCCTCGACCAGCAACGCCGCAGCCACCGACGAGTCGACCCCTCCGGACATGGCCACCATGACTCTGCGGTTCGTCGGGGAGGTCACGGGCGCGCCCCCCGGGCGGGGACGTCGAGGAGGCGGAGGCGGGCCACGGCGTCGGGCAGCACGGCGGCCACCCGGTCCACCACCACGTCGTCACTGGTCCACCCCAACGAGAACCGCAACGACCCGCGCGCCACCTCGGGGGGGACCCCCATGGCGGCGAGCACGTGGGACGCCTCGGTGGCCCCACTGGCACACGACGACGCTGCGGACGCCGCGATGCCGGCGTCGTCGAGCAGGAACAACAGTGCCTCCGACGACACCCCCTCGACGCAGACGTGGCAGATGGTGGGGAGACGTTCGGGTGGTGACCCACCGCAACGGGTCAGCGTGGAGCGCACCCCAGACACCGAGGTCACCGCCGTCTCGAGGGCGTCACGAAGGGTCACGAGTCGGGCGGCGGTTGACGCTCGGTGGGTGAGCACCAGACTGGCGGCAACCCCGAGACCGACGATGCCGGCCACGTTGTGGGTGCCCGAACGACGACCCCGTTCCTGGCCTCCGCCACGCAACCGGGCGGCGACGGCCACCCCGGGTCGCACGGCGAGCGCCCCCACACCCTTGGGGCCCCCGATCTTGTGACCGCTGAGTGACACCAGCGCCGCAGGGGCGGCCAGGACCGAAAGGTCGCACCACGCAGCGGCCTGCACGGCGTCGGTGTGCACCACGGCGTCGGGGGCGTGGCGACCGACGACGTCGGCCACCTCGGCGAGAGGTTGGATGGTGCCAACCTCGTTGTTGGCTGCCATGACCGACACCAACGTGACCGGGGCGGACTCAGGTGCACTCAGTTGTCGGGCGAGGTCGCCAAGGTCCACCACGCCGGTGACGTCGACTGCCACGGTGGACCCACCGCGGTGCAGGACCGGGTCGAGCACGGCGTGGTGTTCGACGGCGCTGCACAACGCTCGGCCCCCCACGGCGTCGAGGACCCCGTTGATCGCCAGGTCGTCGGCCTCGGTGCCCCCCGAGGTGAACACCACCTCACCGGGCGCGCAGCCGAGCAGTTCAGCGACCGGTTCCCGGGCTTCGTCCACGGCACGGCGAGCGGCGCGGGCACGGGCGTGGCTGCCCGACGGGTTCCCAAAGTGTTCCGCCAGCCACGGGACCATGGCCTCGACCACCTCGGGGCGCGTCGGGGTGGACGCAGCGTGATCGAGGTACGCCTCGGGGGGTGCCAGACCCAGGTCCATGGACCAAGCGTAGGACGCCGAGTCCCCGCTCGTGACAGGCGGACGCCTAGTTGAACAGGGACAGCACCGGGTCCTGCCACTGGGCGGCGGCCCACAGTCCACCCACGAAGAACACCGCCGACAGTCCGATCCCGATGCCAACCGCTGCAGACACGGTGGGGACCCTGCGGTCCACCGCCACCATCGCCGCGCCGGTGGCCAACCCGCCCACCAACCCACCGATGTGACCGCCGATGGAGATTCCCGGCACGGTGAACGTGATGAGCAGGTTCACCACCACCAACGTGATCAGTCCGGAACTGCGCAGACTCACCCCGGCGGCACGCTGGAGCACGATGGCGGCCCCCATAAGACCGAAGATGGCACCCGACGCTCCCACCGTCATCCCCACCGGGGACAACAGCATCACCCCGAACGCTCCGGCGAGCAGCGAGGCGACGTACAACACGACGTAGCGCTGCCACCCCAGCGCCCGTTCGATCTGGGTGCCCAGCAACCACAGCATCACCATGTTGAACCCGAGGTGCAGCAGACCTCCGTGGAGGAACCCGCCGGTGACCAGACGCCACCACTCGCCGTCGGCGACCCCGAAGGCGTAGTTGAGGCGGTAAGGAGCGTGGCCGATGAGACCGAACTGTTCGACCAACGGTCCGCCGCTGCCTTGGAGGACCTGCTGGGGGGCACCCGAGGAGAACACCAAAGCGAGGAACGCCGCCACGTTCAACCCGATGAGGATCTTGGTGGCGATCGGGTCGGCGGGAGCCAACGGGTTGCGCACCACCTTCTGGGCGCCCGACGAGGTGCACGCCGGGCAGTGGAAACCGACCGAGGCGGGGATCATGCAGTCACCGCAGATGGGGCGACCGCAACGCTGGCAGCTCACACCGGCACGCCGGTCGGCGTGGCGGTAACAGGTGACGACCGGGGGGGTGTCCACCCCCTGACCGTACCGCGCTACTCGCCGGTGAACGTCGCCTTGCCGGGACCGTCGGCGAGGAAACTCGCCACACCGATCGCAGCGTCCTTGGTGGCGAACACCTCGCCGAACAGCCGGCGTTCGAGCACCAGTCCGTCGGCGAGGGACATGCTGAGGCCCTCATCAATGGCGGACTTGGCAAGGGCGTGGGCTCGACGGGGGCCTGCAGCCAGCGTGGTGGCGAACGCCAACGCTTCGTCACGCAGGTCGTCGGCGGGCACCACCCGGTCGACGAGGCCCATGGCGAGCGCCTCCTCGGCCTTCACCTGACGACCGGTGAGGATGAGGTCCTTGGCCCGGGCGGGACCCACGAGACGACTGAGCCGCTGGGTTCCCCCACCGCCGGGGATGATGCCAAGGAGGATTTCGGGCTGGCCGAGCACGGCATTGTCCGCAGCGAACCGCAGGTCACACGCCAAGGCCAATTCGCACCCACCGCCGAGGGCGTACCCGTTGACTGCGGCGATGACGACGGCGGGGATGGCGGCTACGGCGTCGAGAGCGGTGTGGAACGCCTCGGCGATCACCGCAGCCTCGCCCCTGCCGCCGAACTCGCTGATCTCGGCACCTGCGGCAAACATGCGGCCCCGGCCGGTGAGGACCACCGCCCCCGGCGGCGCGGCCGTGAGATCGGTGGCGACCGCCGCCAGCTCGGCGAGCACCGCCGTGGACAAGGTGTTGGCCTTGCCGTGGGCGATCTCGACGAGGGCGACCCCGCCGTCGAGACGGGTGAGTGCTACGAGCGGACCTGTACCAGCGGTTTCGTCAGCCATGGGGCGTGACCCTAGCGGCGGGACCGGGCTGGGTGCGCCCGAAGGAACCGCCACTGCGACCGGGGCGCACCGGTCGGTAAGGTCACGAACTGCCGGGACGTCCGGCACCACCAGCACCCCACTTCAGGAGAGCACAGCGGCCATGAAGAGCATCATCAACGAGTTCAAGGACTTCATCAACCGAGGCAACGTCATCGACCTCGCCGTCGCCGTCGTCATCGGCGCCGCGTTCGGCGCAGTGATCACCAGCTTCACCAACGACATCTTCGGCGGCGTGCTCGGCGCCATCGGCGGGCAGCCATCGGTCGGCGACCTCTCGTTCACCATCGGTCAAGGCGAGATCCGCTGGGGGGCGTTCCTCGACGCCATCATCAACTTCCTCATCGTGGCGTTCGCCCTGTTCCTCGTCATCAAGGGCATCAACGCCGCCCAAAACCTCGCCAAGCGCAACGCCACCGAGGAGCAAGCCGACGAAGAGCAGACCGAACTCGAGTTGCTGCGTGAGATCCGCGACGCCCTGGTGCGTCGCGACTGACCCGCGGGTCGGGTCAGAGTCCGGCGGCGTCGAGCAGTTCGTCAGTGGCTGACCACGGGTCGAGCTGACGAGCGGCGACGGCGTCGCGGACCCTCTCGTACCGGGCGCCCTCACCGAGGACCACCGCCCGTTCCCGAAGTCGTTCCACCAGGATCCGGTGCAGTTCGGCGTCGAGACGTTCCCGACGTCGTCGAGCGAGGTCGCCGCTGGCGACGAGGTGTTCACGGTGCGCCTCGATTGCTTCGCACAATGCGCCGGCACCCTCGCCGGTTGTGGCGGTGGTGGACACCACCGGAGGCCGCCACGACGCGTTGGCGGCGGCGGGCGACAGGTCGAGCATCTGCTCAATGTCGTGTCGGGTCTCCGCCGCACCGGGACGGTCCGCCTTGTTCACCACGAACACGTCGGCAATTTCCATGAGGCCGGCCTTGTTGGCCTGCACGCTGTCACCCCACCCGGGGTTGACGACCACTACGACGGTGTCGGCCGCACCGACCACCTCGACCTCCACCTGCCCGACCCCGACGGTCTCAAGGATGATCCACGGGTACCCGACGGCGTCGAGTACCCGCACCGCCTCGGGCGCCGCCAGAGCCAACCCACCAAGGTGCCCGCGGGTCGCCATGGAACGGATGAACACCTCGTCATCGAGGACGTGGTCTCCCATGCGGACCCGGTCACCGAGGATCGCCCCTCCGGTGAACGGCGACGACGGATCAACGGCCAGCACCGCCACCGGGTCGCCCGATGCGCGCAGCACCCCGACCATCGCACTCGTCAACGTCGACTTCCCCGCACCAGGTGCCCCGGTAATGCCAACCACGTACCCCGATCCACCCCGCG
>Ga0208484_1000007_pt1 | contig 90041 bp, 77 predicted proteins | sample LakMenEpi09Aug11_FD_150682 | JGI IMG/M metagenome (GOLD analysis project Ga0208484, IMG submission 150682) | Freshwater microbial communities from Lake Mendota, WI - 09AUG2011 deep hole epilimnion (SPAdes) | ecosystem: Environmental > Aquatic > Freshwater > Lentic | place: Lake Mendota, Madison... | reverse complement strand
TCAGTTTGCAGTGGCTGATGCGTCGGACCATTGGGCCCGCACCGCGTTGATGCGTTGGTCGTCCAGGCGAAGTGCTCCTGCCTCAGACGCAAGGTCGAATCCTTGGTCGCTGAGGAGGTAGCCAACGAATCCGAGTGCGGCAGGGGGTATTGAGCCGTCGCGACTCCGGGCGACGTAGACCGACAACTCTCGAGTCAGCGGGTACGTCCCCGCTGACACGGATTCGAGGTTGGGGAAGATGCACCCCTGACCGTCATTGAGTGCCACAGGACGCACAACGGACTCCGTTCCCGCCAATGCCGCCAGTCCGAGAATTCCGAGTGCCCCGCCGGTGGAGGCGACCTCGTTGATGATGACGCTGGCCCCCGTGGGTGAGCGCGTGTCGGCCCGAAGTGCGGCGGCTTTGCCGCGTGACTCGGCAATCGGGGCGATGGCGAGATCGATGAACGCCGCTCGGGTGCCCGACTCGATACCCGGGCCAACGAAGGTCAGAGGTCGTTCTCCGAGGGCGGCGAGGGGTGCGCCATCTCCGGCGGAGACATCTTCCGCGAGTGATGCGGTGGAACCCCAGGTTCGTCGTCCTTGGGATTCAGGTCCGCCGAGAGCGTAGAGCTGGGCTGTGGTGAGGCATTCAATGGGTGGATCCGTGGTCGGGGTGAACGCCACGATGGCGTCGTATCCGACGATGAGTTCGATCCAGTCGACGCCACTCGACCGGCACGCCTCTTGCTCACGCTCGTTCATCGGCCGTGACGCCCCGGTGATGTCGGCGAGTCCGTCACAAAAGAGTGTGAACCCGTCAGCGGTGCCTGGGGTGTCGAGGTCGATGTTCACGAATGGCTGCTCGGTGGCGTACCGACCGGCCACCACTGAGAGAATTGGGCGGAGTGTCGACGACCCGGTTACTCGCACCGTGCCTTCCACCTCGTCGGTGGTGGTGCACGCGCCGGCAATGAGCGCTGTTGCCGTAACCAGCGCCACCGCCCAGCGAACAGCTCGGGGGCGAGCACCCGTCGTGGCCGTTTGCTGGGCTGGGAGCACGGGTGTGGGCACCGCAGCAATGTAGTGGTCCTATGACAGCGAGTGCCCGGCCGCATCTAGGATGCGGGCGCTGTGGCCTGGCTCGCTTCCCTTCCGACATCCGTCATCTTGCTGATCTCTCTCGGTGGCGCGCTCGCACTGGCGTTGGGGACCACGGTGTTGTTGCACCGTGTGGTGCACACTTCGGGGCGCGAACACGCCGGGCTGACCGCTGCGGCGTACATGACGGCATTGGGGAGCCTGTTCGCCATCCTCACGGGTTTCCTTCTCAACGGGGAGTACACCGTGCTCCGCCAGACCCAGAATCTTGTGTACGAGGAGGTGGCGGCGGGGAGCCGTCTGGCGTTCAGCACCGAGGGGTTGCCGGCAGCAGATGTGGCGCTGATTCACGACGCCCTCGGGAACTACTTCGACACGTTCGGCACCAGCGAGTGGCGTGCCCTCGGTCGTGGCACACCGGCGCTGTCGGCTTCGGTGCCTGCGCTCGCCGGACTGCAGCAGGTGGTGTTCGACATCGGTTCGCGCCAGTACACCCCAGCGTCAACGGCCGACGGGATGCAGGCCGCAGTATCGGATCTCACCGGCATTCGTCGTGAGCGGGTGGCGGTCAGTTCCCAGTCGATGCCTGTGGCGTTGCTCGTATTGAGTCTGATGACTGGTGTGGCGTTGATCGTGAACGCCATTGTCGTGACGCTGCGTGCGGGGCGGGGCTACGCACTCGTGGCCTTGGGGATCATCGTCATCGTGGCGCTCGATCTCGCCGCCATCATCGGCATCTCCGCGCCCTTCAACGGCCCGTTCCAGGCGTCACCGCAACCGGCCGTCGAGTTGGCGAACGAGCTGCGCGACGGGCAGTACCTGCCGTGGCTGGCGGTGGGTCGATGAGACCCCGGGCGGTTCGTGCCGGCGTGGCGAGCCTGTTGGCGCTGATGTTGATCGCTGCGGGATGCGCCCAGGAGCGCATCGGGGACGAGGCGGCGCGTGCCGCCGAGGAAGTGTGTGCCGCTGATCCGTTTGGCTGTGTCGTGTTCAACGTCGGGGATCCCGTGGAAATCGGGGCGTTGTTGTGGTTTGGCCAGGGGTCGACGGGTTCGGGTGTCAATAGCCAGGTGGCGGTGAACCTCGCCGTGGATTACCTCGATGGGGTTTTTGACGGTGTACCAGGCCAGTTGCTCGGTCATCCCGTTGAAGTCCTCCTTGAGGACGATGGGTGCAGTCGTGAAAGCGGAATTGCCGGCGCCGAAACCCTCCGGGGGGAGCCAAGACTGCTCGGTGTGGTGGGCACCACCTGTTCGTCAGCGGCCCTCAACGGCGCTGCGTCGGTACTCAGCGAGGCTGGGATCCTGGTGGTTTCGCCGTCTGCCACCGCACCGACGCTCACCGACCCGGAGAACCGTCAGCGGTTCTTCTTTCGGACCGCCCCGAACGATTCGATTCAGGGCTCGGTGATCGCCGATTTCGTGATGCGGGACCTCGCCCCCGCAGACCTTGCGGGTGATGACGTGATGCAGGTCGCCACCGTCGACGACGGTGACCCGTACTCCGCCGAGTTGGCAAACGTGTTCGCCCAGCGCATCGAACTTCAGGGCGGTTCCGTGGTGGGTTCGTTCTCGTCGGGGGACCTCGCCACCGATGTTGCCGCCGTGCAGCGTGTGGTCGGCGAGTTGGTGGTGGCGGCGCCGGATGTGATCTTCCTCCCGTTGTTCGAACCGGATTGCTCGACAGCGGTGCGAGCGATTCGCGCCGAACCGTCGTTGGCTGAAGCCCAACTCGTGGTCGCTGAGGCGTGTGTCGACACCGAGTTCTTGCGCGCTGCTGGGGCGGCGGCGAACGGTGTGTTCGGGTCCTCGCCCGACTTCAGCGACTCTGCAGCTGATCCGTTCTACGTGCAGGAGTTCCTGCCGGCGTTCGAACGTCGTTTCGGTGGTCCACCCCCCGGGGTCTGGCACGCCCACGCCTTTGACGCCGCCAATCTCATGTTCGACGCCACCCGGCGGGTGGCGTTGCGCCTGCCCGGTGGAGCGTTCGCCGTTCCGCGGAGCGCGTTGCGTTCGGCGTTCCTTGACGTGTCGCGCTACCGGGGCGTCTCGGGCCTCATCACGTGCACCCCGTCAGGGGACTGTGCACAGTCGGCCCGCATCGCCGTATACCGGGCCCCGGCGTGGCCGGTGGAGGACGGTTCGGATGGTGCGCCGGTGTTCAGCCAGTCAAAGAGCCTCGCTGACGTCCGCAACAATCAGTAGGTACGGGACGTACCGTCACCTCAGGGTTGCGCGTTGGGGCCGGATCGGAATCCTCCCGAGCCCACCGCAGCACCGAGCCACAGGCGGTCTGCCGGCAGGGCCGGCGACCCCGGGGAGGCGACAGGTGTCGTAGTTGCCGTCCACGCTGTGAGACCCCACAGGACGCCTTCGCTTGCGTCGGCGAAGCCTTGCGGTGTGGCGGGAAAACCGTGGCGGCGTTGGTGCTGACACCTCGGATCTATCTACGATCTCAACTTCGCACTTTGCCGGTAGACTCTGCACGGCAGGCAACCACCGCTGCAGGTCGGGCATCGGACCGCTGTAGCGCCAATTGGCAAGCGAGGAGGCATGCAATGAAGTGTCCAGTTGATGGGAACACTCTGACCATGAGCGACCGTCAGGGCATCGAGATCGACTACTGCCCTGAGTGTCGAGGGGTGTGGCTCGATCGGGGTGAACTCGACAAGATCATTGAACGCTCCGAGCAAGAGCCCCAGTCGACCCCACCTCCCCCACGAAGCGATCGCGGCGGGTACCAGGAGGTCAAGCCGCGAAAGAAGTCAAAGAGCGCCAGTCTCCTCTCTGATCTCTTCGAGTTCGGTTGAGTGACCTGACCGTCGTTCCCCCCGTCGTCGCGCCGCCCGTCAGCCTCGACGAATCTGGTTCACAAGGGCTCGGGGAATGCGGTGGCGGAAGGTCGTCGGGCCGGTGTCGATCCGAGAGGTGAGTTGTGCAGGGAGCGCATACCACACCGAGGCCATCACCTCGGTGGCGATGCGCACCCAACGAATGGCGGGATCGGCGGACTCAGGGGTGGTGGGTGGCGCACAGCCCACGCAGACGACTCCTGCCCGGCGGGCCTCCGCCATGACCCGGTGCAGGTGGTAGGGCGAGGTCACCGCCACCATGGAGGAGAACCCGGCGAAGCGCACCGAAGCGACTGCCGCGCGGGTCGTGGCACCGGGAGCGACCTCTACCGAGCCGGCATCGACCCCCGCCTCGATGAGGTACTTCCGCATCACCTCACCCTCGTCAACCTCGCCCGAGATGCCTCCACAGCACAACACGAGTGGCGCTCGTCGGTCGCCCAAGAGCGTGGCGGCGTGGTCGAGGCGGGCCCGGAGTTCCGAACTGGGACCCGATGGCAACGCCCGCGCACCGAACACCACGATCACCTCTGCGGGGTGATCGCCCGTGCGACGCGCATCGCGTAGCACCCGTGCGAAGGATCCGCTCAACGCACCCACGCCGGCACTACCGGCAATTGCCGTTGCTGCGACCGCCACGGACCGGGCGCGCCGCCCCGCTGTTCGTGCAAGCGGCGTCACGACTGGTCGCACATGCCCACTCTGGGTCAACGCCAGAGGTTCTCGGGGATACGTCCGGTTAGCTGATGGACGTCAAGCAGCTCGTCGACCATCGATGAGATCCCGTCGGGTGTCATGGTCGCCGACGCGTTGGGGTCGAGGAGCGCAGCGTGGTGGACGTGATCGCGACGTCCCTCGACGACGGCCCGCACGGCGAGGTCGCAGACATCGAGATATCGACGGTTGATGGCCGCGCACTGTGGCGGGATGGCCTCGGCGACCCGTGGGTGCACACCGTCGCCGTCGGCGGTCGCCGGCACCTCCACCACCGCCCACTCCGGCAATTCCTCCACCCAACGACCGCCTTCGGGGGTGTGGTTGGGAACGTTGGCGTAGATGGGCCGGGTTTCGGCGTCGACGAGCGAGCGCACGATCTGGGGGGCGTACTCACCTGATGGGAGGACCCCGGCGGGGAACGGTTCGGTCCCGTCGGCGACCTTCTCGGCGTAACCGAACCAGTTCTCGTTGTCGGCCCGGCGCGACTCCCACGGGTTCACGGGGAGGTCGAAGCGTTCGACCTGGTCGTCCCACGGCAGGTACCACGGCACGTACTCGCTGTTGTGTTTCGACGACTCTGTCACGAAGTACCCGGTGCGCCGCAGCAGGTCGGCGCGCACGGTGGCGGCGAACTCGCCGTCGGTTTCAGCCAGTTGTCGTAGTTGCGGGTAGACGTCGACGCCGTTGTGTACGAGACGGCTCAGGAACACCTGGTGGTTCACTCCTGCTCCGGCATATTCGAGTTCACCGACCGGGATGCCGAGGTGTCCGGCGACGGTCTCAGCCGTCATCCACGTCGAATGGCACAGTCCGATGGTGGTGATGTCGGGCACCATCCGGTGAAGGGCCATGCAGCACATGGTCATGGGGTTGGTGACGTTGAGCAACAGCGCGTCCGGACACCGTTCCATCATGTCGGTGGCGATGTCGGCGAGCACCGGGGCGGTGCGCAGGATGCGGATGATGGCCCCGATTCCCATGGTGTCAGCCACGGTCTGGCGCAGGCCGTAGCGGGCGGGGATCTCGAAGTCGGGCTGGATGGAGTCCTGCATACCCACCCCGATGGACGTCACCACGGCGTCGGCGCCGTCGAGGGCTGCGGCACGATCATGATGGGTAGTCACCGTCACCGGTGTTCCCGTGGTGTCAGCCACCACGGAACCGAGCCGCCCCACCACGTCGAGACGTTGGGGGTCGGTGTCGACCATGGCCACCTCGTAGGGGCCGATGCCATCGAGCGCGCAGAAGTCGGCGAGCTCGATGAGGAACTGGGCGCTACCGGCGCCGACGACGGCGACTTTCACGGGGTGCCTCCATGGTGGGGTCGGGGGGGATCAGGGTTGTGGATCAACCCTTCATCAGTGAGCCGATACCCGGTGAGTCGGGCATCGGCGTGCTGCATGCGTGCATCAAGCATGCGTTGGGCGTAGTCGAGGACAACCGACGTGTACGCCGGATCCTCCGCACGGTTCACCAGTTCGCCGGGGTCGGTGTCGAGGTCGAAGTACAACGATGGGAAGTAGCCCCCGAAGTGCACGTACTTGCCGTGGTGGTCGCGCAACACGCAGATGCCGCACTGGTCGTGGCGCAGACCGTAGGCGTCGGTGATCCACGAGGAGGTTGGGTCCCGGAAGTCGTATTCGGTGACCACGAACTCCCGCCAGCGATCCGGTGCGTCGGAACCGGCGAGGCCCTCTTCGAGGAACGGTCGCAACGAGTAGCCGTCACAAAAGTCCGGAACCTCGCCGCCGAGCAGGTCGATCAGGGTGGGGAGGACGTCGACGCTCTCGGTGAACGCCTCGACGACCCGACCGGGGGTGGCGACGTGTTGGGGCCAGCGCACGATGAGGGGGATCCTGTACGACGGGTCGGCGTACCCCACCTTCTCGATCAACCAGTGGTCGCCGAGTTGTTCGCCGTGGTCGGAGGTCACGACCACCACCGTGTCGTCGAGCACGCCCCGTGCGACCAGCGCGTCGACGACCCGGCCGAACTGGGCGTCCACCTCGGTGACCATGCCGTAGTAGGTGGCCTGCAACTGGGCCTGGTCGACATCGTCGAGCGGCGAGGGGAGGATGGCCATGGCTCCGGCGAGGAACGGGTGCAGCGCCGCCTGGTCGTCGCGTTCTGTGCACCGGGTGGGGGCGGGAACCGACGCCGGGTCGTAAAGGTCGTTGTACGGCTCGGGCGCGATATAGGGGGGGTGTGGTCGAAAGTACGACAAGTGCGCGCACCACGGTTCGTCCGCGTCGGTGGTGTCGAGCCAGTCAAGAAAACGGTTGGTGATGAACGCCGACTCGGTGTGGTCGGCGTCGTAGCGCGCCGGCCGCCACGTGGCGCCCCGGCCGTTTGGAACCGGCACGTCCTGGGGGACGTACACGGTGTCGATGGGTCGCTCCCCGAGGTCGTAACCCTCGTCGGTCAGCCAGTCCGTCCACGCCGTGAACTCGCCGTCGAAGATGACGTCCACGTCGAAACCGGCCATCGCTCCCCACCACTGGGACAACGCCGGGTCGCCGGTGGGACGGTGCCGTGGGTCGGTGGCAGTGTCGGTGTTGCCGAACAGGGCGGGGCGGTACCCCAACGTGCGCAGCAACTGGGGGAGCATGGGCAGGTCCGAAGCGAGTGGCGCACCGTTTTCGAGTACCCGGTGGTTCATCTGCCACAACCCCGTCAGCAGCGACGCCCGGCCCGGCGCGCACGGGGCACAGTTGGCGAAGTGGTTGGCGAACCGGACCCCTTCGGTGGCGAGACGATCCAAAGTGGGGGTGCGCACCACCTCGTGCCCGGCGCAGCTGAGAGCGTCGGCGCGCAACTGGTCCATGGTCACGAGCAGGACGTTGGGTCGACCCACCAGTCAGTCCCCGATGCGCAGGCCGGTGGCGACGTCGAAGGCGTGGAGGCGGTCGTTGCGCACCGCCAGCTCCACCCGGTCCCCGGCAGCCACCCGGTACCGGTCGGGCAGTTCCGCCGTCCACACGGTGCGACCGTCGAGCAGGTACGCCTCGGCCTCTTCGTCTTCCGACCCGACGTCGGTGACCACCCGGGGTGCGTCGATGCCGAATGCCACGTGCACGTGCGCCCCGAGATCCTCCACGGCGTCGATCCCGACGCTGATGGTGGGGAACTCGGGGGCGGTGACGGGGGCCACGAGGTCGCTGGGGCGGATCCCGAGGATGGCGCGGTCCAACGAACGCAGCGGCGAGTCGACGGGCAACGGGATGACCATGCCGGCGAAGCGGGCCTCACCGTCGGAGATGGTCGCCTCCACGAGATTCATCTGGGGTGACCCGATGAAGGCGGCGCAGAACAGGTTGACGGGGCGGTGGAACAGCTCGGTCGGTGAGGCCACCTGTTGGAGGGTGCCGTTGCGGAGGATCGCCACCCGCTGGCCGAGCGTCATGGCCTCGATCTGGTCGTGGGTGACGTAGATGGTGGTGGTCCCCACCTCGGCGTGCAGGCGGGACAGTTCGGCGCGCATCGTGACCCGCAGTTTGGCGTCGAGGTTCGACAACGGTTCGTCCATGAGGAATCCGACGGGCTGGCGCACCAGTGCCCGGCCCATGGCCACGCGTTGACGTTGCCCACCCGATAGTTGGCCGGGCTTGCGTTCCAACAGTTCGTCAAGGCCCAACATGGTGGCCACCTCGGTCACCTTGGCGTCGATGTCGGGCTTGGGCATGCGTCGCAACTTCAAGCCGAACCCGAGGTTCTTGCGCACCGTCATGTGCGGATAGAGGGCGTAGTTCTGAAACACCATGGCCAGGTCCCGGTCCTTGGACGGGGCGTAGGTGACGTCCCGGCCGTCGATGAGCACCCCACCGTGGGTGACCGACTCCAAACCGGCGATCATGCGCAGCAGCGTCGACTTCCCGCACCCCGACGGGCCGACGAGCACCATGAACTCGCCGTCGGCCACTTCGAGGGACACGTTGTCGACGGCGGTGGCGCCCTTGTCGAACACCTTGGATACCCCGTCAACGGTGATCACCGCCATGTCACAACCCTCCCAGCGTGCCGGCCATTGATGCCGCCACCACCTCAGCGCCACCTGGCCGGTGACGATCGTTCCACAACTGCAGGTACCGGACCACCAATTCGCCGTGACGGTCCCGCAACTCCTCAACATCTGCCACCGGGTCCCAGCCGAGCCGGACCCGGCCCGCAGCGACTCCCCAGGTCAGTGCGTCGCACACCCACCGCAGCTCGGCGCGCAACAGTTCGCCGTCGGGGGCGTCGGCGGTGGCCCCGTCAATGAGTGACGACGCCTCGGCCAGGGTGGCCTCCACCCCGGCGAGGTCGTCGGGGGTCATGCCCAACAGGGCGAGACCCACCGCCGCCATTCCCCCCGAGGTGAACACCGCAGAGAGGCTTCCCTGTTCGGGGATGGGAGGCACGAGGTCGTGAACGGTGCCGAGCAGCACCCACGCCTCGCCCAGTCCGACGCCGTGAGCGACGGCCGTGTCGAGGGCGGCGGCGAGATCGGCGGGTCGCCGCCGGTTCCACGACAGTGACGCCCCGAAGGCGAAACCCGGCCAGTCCGACACCGGGGGCAGCGATTCCCATCGTGTGATGAGTACCCCCTGGCCACCGTGGTCGGCCACAGCATTGACCGCGGCGGTGACGTTGGTGGTCATGTTCGTCACCCGACCCGAGATCGACGACCACCCTGAGGTGCCCGGTGCCGCCCAGAACGGTAAGCCGGCCGCTGCGATCCGCTTGCATCGGTCATCGAAGGCGTGGTTGGCCTCGTACCCCCACTCGACGAGCGTGACCCCGTCGGGCACCTCGGCGAGCAGTTCAGGATGGGGGGCGAACACGTCGGCCCACACCAGCATCTGTCGACCGTTGAGGGCGGGGAGGGCGCGCAGACGTTGCAGCCACGCCATGTACTGGGTGCGTCGGTGCGGTGGAAGGGGCACACAGAACGCGCCGTTGTCCACCTCCGCCCACGGTGGCGGACCGTCGCTGACGTCGAAAATGGCGTCCCACAGGGCCGTGTCGAGATCGAGTGGTTCGTCGAGGCCGACGTGGACCAGGGGCGAGTCGAACGCCTCGGCCACGTTGGTGACCAGTTCGCTGGCCAGGGCCCACGCCTCCTCGGAGGTGGGTTCCAAACAGGCGGGGGGTTCGTGCCCACCGTCGGGTGAGGTGTACCCGCCGGGCAGGGCAGCGAGATGGGCGTGCCGGGGGTTGGCCAGCCAGTGTTCGAGATGACCGAGAGAGGCCTGCACCGGAACCAGCTGCACATGGCGTTCGGCGGCAAAGGTGCGTAGCCGGCTCACGTCTCCTTCGGTGAAGGGGTAGCGGCCCGAGGTGGTGTCCTCGTGGCCGGGGTGGTCGAAGGTGGCCTCGAGGTACAACAGCACGTGGTTGATACCCATCGCCGCCAACCGGTCGATGAGCCACTCAACGGTCTCGAGGTGGGGAACGCAGTTGCGCGACACGTCAACCATCACCCCGCGCGCGTCGACGTCAGGCCAGTTGACGATCTCGAGATCAGGGACGCCTGCGGGGAAACTGTGCTGCAACTGCTCGACGGTGCACCGCCCCCGGAACGCCCCCACCGCCGTGGTGGCCTCAACGTTCACCGCACCGTCGAGCACCCGAACACGGTGCGCCTCGGGGTGGTCGGGGATGGCGGGTGGTGCGCCGTCGTCGAGCAGCGAACACCACTGCGGTTGGGGGCACAACCCCGCCAGTGCGGAAGCGACGTTCACGACGCCGCCCCGGTGGTCACCGCGTGGGTCACCGTGTCGTGCAAACCGCTGGCGTCGACGTCGGCTGCCTCTATGGCCAACAGCACCGCACCGGCCACCGGTGGGGCCGCCAGAGTGCGCAGGCGCGCTGCGGGGGCGAGGGTGTGGACCTCTTGGGCGAACGCCTCGGAGAACACCGGGTTGGCGGCGGTGTGCACACCGCCGGCGAGCACCACGTCGAACGTGTCGTCGGCCATCCCGAGTCGCCGCACCACCCCGGCCAGGTCCCGGCCGTGCTGGGCGCCGCATACCGCAGCGACGGTGCACGCCACCTCGTCCCCGTCGTCTGCCGCGGCGAACACCTCGGTGGCGAACCCGGCGTCGACGCGCACCTCACCGCGTGACAACCCTTCGAAGTACGCCTCGATGTCGCTGCTATCTGCACTCGCCACCAACCGCTCGGTCAGTGCCGTGGGTGGCCCTGATGCGTGGTGGGCGGCGGCGACGGCGTCGAGGGCGCCGCGTACCAGACCCCATGCCCCTGATGCCTCTCCGATGGCGATCGCCATGGTGCGGGCGCTCTCCCCCCGGCGGTTCTTGCCGGCGCACACCCCACCGGTGCCCGCCACCGACACACACCCGAACGGGTCGGGGGTGCCGGCGCGCAGGGCGGCGAACGAATCGTTGGTGAGGGTCACCGTGCCCCCGAGCCCCAGGTTGGCGAGCACGGGTTTGAGCCGACCGGCGTCCGACGGCCAGTCCATGCCGGCCAAACAGAACGCGCTGGCCGTGAGGTCGTGGGGTGCAACACCGGCGGAGGTGAGTGCGGCGTCGAGGGCAGTGGCAAGTTCGTCTGCCACACCGTCGAGTCCGGCGGTCTCCCAGTTGGCGCACCCCCCGGTGGTGAACCCGAGGACCTCCCCAGCGGTGGTGGCCACACACACGTGGGTCTTGGTGCCGCCCCCGTCGACGCCAACGACGATGCTGCGCTCAGTCATTGAGCCGCCCGAACCAGCCGGCGTTGAGTTCCTTCATGCGATTCCACACGGCGCGCACCTGGTGGGCACCGGGGCCGAGCGGGTGGGCGAGCAACGCCTGCAGTGCGGCATCCTCGTCCCCTTCAACGGAGGCCTGCACGCACAACAACTCGACGTCCTTGATGGTGCGCATCAACGCGTCCACGTCTGGCCGCAACGCCTCGGTCGGACGAGGAACGGCACCGCTGCGGTTGATGGTGGCCGCCACCTCCACCACGACGTCGTCAGGAAACCCGGGGATGGACCCGGCGTTGGGGACGTTCACGACGTGCACGGTGCCGGCGTCACTGGCGAGATCCGCCATGAGGGCGGCGGCCGCCTCGGAGTAGTAGGCGCCGCCGCGCTGTTCGAGTTCGGCAGGCTTGTGGTCAAGGTCGGGGTCCCGGTACTGCTCGAGCAGGGCTTCCTCGATCTCCATGACCTCCGCAGCTCGAGTGGGTCGTGACGCCTGGTGGGCCAGCCATGCCTCGGTCTCGTAGTAGTAGAGGAGGTAGTAGTTCGGGATGGCCCCGAGAACCTCGATGGCCTCGGGTGACCAGCCCGGTTCCCCGTCGTGGGTGACCTGCTTGCCCACGAGCGCCCGCAGCCCGGCGAGGACCTCAGCGGTGCGATCCTGGCCGTCAATGGTGACTCGCCGCATCCACGACAGGTGGTTCAACCCCACGTAGTCCAAGTCGACGGCCTCAGGGGTGACGCCGAACACCGAGGCCACCTCGGCCTTGGTCGACCACGGAACGTTGCACAGCCCGATGGTGGGCACGTCGGTGTGACGACACAACGCCTCGGTGACGAGACCCGACGGGTTGGTGAAGTTGAACAGGGTGGCGCCGGGGGCTTCGGCGGCGACGATGGCGGCGAGGTCGAGGGCGACGGGGATGGTGCGCAGGGCGTTGGCCATGCCGCCCACCCCGACGGTTTCCTGCCCGATGAGTCCGAACTCACGGCCGAGGCGTTCGTCGCGGTCGCGTGCCGCCATGCCTCCAACACGGATCTGGCTGACCACCCACGACGACCCTCGGATGCCTTCCACCGGGTCGGTCGTCCAGCGCACCTCGACGCCTCCGGCGCCGGTGGTGCGTTCGGCCATGCGGCGAGCGAGCGGGCCGAGCACCTCGAGTCGCGCTGCGTCGTTGTCGACGAGGACGACTTCGGAGAGATCGAGTTCGGCGCGTCGACGCAGCAGACCGTCGACGAGTTCGGGGGTGTAGGTGGACCCCCCGCCGATCACACAGACGCGGCTCATTGGGCATCTCCGTTCGCTGGTGCTCCCGAGGACACATCAACCTCGGCGGCCGAGGCGTACGCCGCCTCCACGATGCGCAACGCTTCAAGACCCACTGCAGCCGACGCCACTGGGGTGGCACCTGTGTCACAGCACGTCACGAAGTCGGCCATCTGGGCGGTGTACATCGGCAGGGCGCAGTGTTCGTAGTCGTCGGGCGGCGGGGTGGCGGACGTGAACTCGGGCCAGATGCGGGCGTGGCCGCCGGTGGCGTACACCTCGGTGTCGGCTTCCACCCCGTCGAGCACCGGTTGCCACCAGCCGCTCTCGACCACTGAACGCACCCCGTTGTCCCAGTCAATGAGCACCACCCCGTCGTCATCGATGTCGTCGTGGTAGTCGCCGTGGGCGTGACCGAGGGAGGCCACCACTCGGCGGGCGGGGGGATCACCGAGGAGGAACCGTGCGGTGTCGATGGCGTGGATGCCCATGTCAATGAGCGCACCGCCACCTGAGAGGTCCGGGTCCACGAACCAACCCGACGGTCCCCACGAGGCGTGGATGCCGTACCCGCGGGTGCGCACCACCCGGCCGAGGTCGCCCGCCGCGATGCGGTCCCGTAGTTCGATGACCTCGTTGCGGTAACGCCACATGTGGCCCACGCACAGCACCACACCGGCCGTTGTGGCCGCTGCGGCCATCTCAGCGCCTTCGTCCACGTTGAGCGCCATGGGCTTGTCGACCAGCACGTGTTTGCCCGCCGCGATCGCCGCCATGGCCTGTGGGTGGTGCAGGGCGTTGGGCGTGCCGATGATGACGGCGTCGACGTCGTCGGCCACCACCGTTGATTCCCAGTCGGTGCTGACCCGTTCGATGCCGTGACGGGAAGCGAACGCCGATGCCCGCTCGAGGTCACGGCCACACACCTCGACGACGACGGCGCCGACCTCGTGGGCGGCACGGGTGTGCAGATCGCTGATGAAGCCGTGTCCCAACACGGCGAGTCGAAGGGTCATGAGAGTTCCTCGTCGAAGGTGGGGGCGGGGGTGATGGTGAACGCCCAGCGGTTGGTGCCGAGCACCTCACCGGTGGCGGTGGCGATACGGGACTCAATGGCGTACGAACCGGGCGGCAGCTCAAATGGCCCGGCCTGGAGGACCCGGCGGGCGGCGTCGGCGAGCACCTGCACGACCGCCGCTCCCGAATCGAGTTCGTTCTCCGAAGCGTCGACGAGGCGCCACGACAGTTCGGCGTCGCGGAAGCTGCGGTGCAGGTCGTTGATCCACCAGATGCCGAACACGGCAGGTTCGGGGGCGAGCGGGTTGGGTCCGGGGAACGTGTCGTCGGCGGCTTCGATGCTGGGCAGCACCGGCTGCATGGCCCGGGCGATGGCGTGGTAGCCGGCCTTGGGGGTGCGGAGGTGGTCGACCACCGACCAGCTGGTGCACGGCCACGGGTCGACGAGCATGAACGGCATGATGCCCTGCACCCGTTCGCGTTTGCGGCGCCGGTAGTGCTCGGTGGCGAACTGCAACAGGCGAGCCTGGTAGTGCTGGGTGGCGGCGATGATCTCCTCCACCGAATGGGTCAGCAGCGTCACCCCGACGTGGGTGCTGATCTCGTGGTGCTGGAACCCGTGGTACGACCAGTCCTCGGCGGTGGCACCCTCTGGGAGGTACGTCCGCACCGTCTCGATGTTGGGGACCGCCTCCGCGCCGTACTCGGTCACGAACGCCCCACCGGGAATTTCGGCCGCCACCTTCCAGTGGCCCCAGTACCAGCCCGGGTAGGTGTGCCCGTCGCCGGCACCGGAGTTGGCCAGCGCCGGCCGGGACGGATCCAGTTGACGGAACAGGGCGGCGAGCTCGTGGTCGAGCCGCTGGTTCTGGTCGGGGACGTAGCGTCCCGCCTCCTCGGCCATCCACGGTTCGTTCCATGGGGCTTCGTTGTGGGCGCACCAAAACGCCACCGACGGTCGCCACCCGTGCAGGTCGATGACCTCGCGCACCATCTGGCGGGTTACCCGATAGGTTTCGGCGGTGTCGGCGTACCCCCACTGCATCGGGAGGTCCTGCCAGACGAGCACCCCAGCGGCGTCACACGCGTCGTAGAACGCCGGGGAACTCACGTGGGCGTGCACCCGCAGGGCGTTGAGGTTGGCGCCGGTGGCGAGTCCGACGTCGGTGGAGGCGAGTTCGTCATCGAGCGCGCTCAACCACTGGTGGCCGATGTAGTTCATGCCGCGAATGAACACGGGTCGGCCGTTGAGGCGCCACACCCAGTCGTCGCCCACCTCGATGCTGCGCACCCCGACGGCACGTTCGTCGGTGGCGTGTGGGGTGCCGTCGATCTCGACGGTGGTGGTGAGCGTGTATCGGAACGGTTCACCTTGGTCCCAGGTCCACCACAACCGTGGCGCAGCGAGTGGCCCGTGCACCCGCACGCTGTTGACTCCCGGGGTCAGCCACGTCTCGGTCCACAGGTCGTAGTCCGCCTCGGTGCTGTTGGGGGCCGTGAGTGTCGCCCGCACGGTGGCCCACACCGCCTCGTCGCCTGCGACGTCGACCACCGCCACGATCTCGGCGTCGGCGTCGGCGCCGCGCACCGCCGCGGTGAACCGGACCGTGTCGAGCGCGCACGTGTCGTGCACCGTGAGCGTCACCGGACCCCAGATGCCTCCGGTGGAACGCTCCTGGCCGCGTGCCGTCCAGTTGCCGGGCCGGGCGTCGTGGTGGCCCTGGACGCCGCGGATGGTGGTCTTGGTGTGGGGCCACACCTCGCCGAACGGATCGGTGGGGCACGCCACCTCGATGACCAGTTCGTGACGGCCGGCGGTGGCGGGGACGGCCATGGTGAACGGTGCGAACCCTCCGGTGTGCTCCCCGATCCGGGCCCCGTCCCACCGCACGGTGGCGTGGTAGTCGGCCGCGCCGACCCCGAGGCGCACCTGCCGGCCAGCCCATCGTTCGGGGACGTCGACGCTTCGGCGATACCAGACCGTCTCGGGCCCGTCGACGCCGTCGAGCCACCAGTTCCCCGGGACCGTGGCGGCGCGCCACGGTCCGTCAGCGTTGTCGGCAAGTTCCCAGCCGTCATTGAGGTCGATGCGGTTGGTGGAACCGTCAGTCATCGTGTCAGGACTCCCCGAGGCGAATGTCGTTCATGCGGGCGGCAATTGTCGCGAGTGGCGCCAGGAGCTGTCGATCCTCGTCGGTGGCAGTGCCCGCCGCCAGACGGCTGCGGATGCGCCGGATGCGGTCGGTGACCTCGTGGACGCTCACCCCAAGGGTGTTGGCCTCCTGCTCGGCTCGGGTCAGCGTGGTCACGAGGTAGTCGTTGACGGCACCGGCCACGGCGTCGGCGGCTGCGTGGTCACCGATCACGTACCGGTCGGTTTCCCCGGCGTCGTCGCTGGCCACGAACCGGAACCGGCCGTCGGGGCCGACCGTGCCGGCGTCGAGAACCTTGCCCGACAAGGTCACCCGCCACAGCTGTTCACCTGCGGCGTCAGCGACGCCGACCCAGGCCCGTTCCTGACTCACGACGTGCCACGCCGTTGCGTCACCGCTGCCGAGAAGCGCCACGGCGCACTGACCCTGCGAGCAGGTGATCGGCCCGGCGCCGGCGTCGTCGCCGTGCACCATGGCGGCCACCACCGCACCGTCGGTGTCGACAGCCATCCACGTCACCGACGCCGCACCGGCGGTGACCGTGTGGTCGGCGACGGTGCCCACCCACGCCCTTTGGGTGCGGTTGGCGATCGTGATGTAGCGCCGACCGCTCGGGCCGACACGCACGGCCCGGTCGACGCCGGCGGTTTCGATGGTGTCGGCGGTGACGGGCGTACCGACGAGGGGGTCGGGCAGAACACCGTCCATGCTGAGCCTCAGTGGGTTGAGGTCCTCATCGAGGGTGGGGACGAGTCCCACCCAACGCACCTCCGCTGTGGTGGAGGTGAGAGCGGCCGCCCCGGCGCGACTCATGATCGGCATGGGGGGAACCAGCACCATCTCGTAGTCATCGAGTTCGCAGCGGGTGACGTCCACGACGTCGAACACCACGCCGGCGTCGACGAGTTGGCGGGCAACGATCTGTCCAGCCGCCGACGAGTTCGCCGCCGTGCACAGTTCCCCCACCGCCGAGCCGTCGGGGAAACCGGCACCTTTGATCGCACCCGCCCACCGGGCGGCGCGCTCCCCGGCGTGGTCGTAGGCGATGGCCACTCTCGCATCGAGGGGGGCGGCAACGAGATCCGCACCGCCCGCCTCAAGACAGACGAACAGCGTGCGGAGGTTCCACCACCATCCGAACACGTTCCCGTCGGGGAGGACCGGCGCTTCCTCCGCCCAACGTTGAAACGCCCCGATGCCGTCGGGTTCGGGTTCGGAACTGTGGAGCATGTAGATGCACGGGGCGTCCATGCCGCCAATCAGGGAGCACTGCAGGTAGAAGGCCTGTCGGGCGGAGACCTCCGGTACGAGGTTGGGCATCCCCGCCGGGGAGAGCGTGCTGCACAGGCGGGTGCGCCACCAGGCGTGGTGCACGTACTCGTCGTCGTTCATCCGGTACCAGTTGGTGCCGGCGATCATGTCGGTGGGGTCCACCCCTTCGGCGTAGACGTTCTGACCCACCCAGCCGCAGGTGTCGGCGAGGACTCCCGGTTCGACGAGCATCCCGGCCAACGGCCACGGCATGCACAACCAGTCGTGGAACAGGGGGACGCGGTCCCCCAGCACATTCGTGATGGCGGCGGCGTACGCCCCGAGACCCGACGCCATCTGGGCGTCGGCGAACCGGTCGAGGTCCAGCCACCTCCGCAACCCGGCCAGTGTGTCGGGCGGTTCCCACGTGGTGGGCAGCGCCACCTCGTCGAACGATGGGTGGTCGCTCTCCCACGCCTCGTTGAGGGCGGCGACGGTTCCGTAGCGCTCGGTGAGGAACGCCTGCCAGCGTTGTGGGGAGGCCACGTCGGCGCGGATGGGGGAGGGGGCGAGGCCGTCCTCGTGGATCCACATGCCGTCGCCGGGGGTTTCGTTGTCGACCTGTACCGCCCACAGGTTCTTCCCGGCGAAGGGTTCGAGAGCGGTGGCGACACTGCGGAGCCATCCGGCGGCGGCGGCCTGTGCCTCGGGGTGGTCGTAGCTGAGGCGGGGGTCGTTCGAGTCGCTATGGCGGTACGGTTCGCCGTCGTGTCGGCGCGCCCACCAGTCGGGGTGGACGTCGAGCAGCCAGGTGGGGACCCCGCCGCCGAGCATCTCCGAGTCGCAGAACGGTCCCGGCTTGGCGATGAAACCGAGACCCGCTGATGCACACAATTCCACGAACCCGACGAGGTCCCGTTCGGCGAGGGAGTCCCCGGTGAGGTCGATGTTGTCGGCAGACGGCGCGTGGTGGATCCACGGGATGTAACTCGACACGGCGTTGGCCCCCGACTGGCGGGCACGCAACACCATCAGTTCCCAGCGGTGGCGCGGAACCCTGAAGTAGTGGATCTCGACGACCCGCAAGGTGTCATTGGGCAGCGCGGTGTGGCCGGACATCGCAGGACGCCTCAGCCTTTCGAGCCGGTGAGGGTCACACCCTCGATGAAGATGCGCTGGGCGAAGAAGAAGATGATGATGAGCGGGATCACGAAGATGACCGCTGCGGCCATCGTCAGGTTCGACTCGCCGAGGCGGGCAGCCTCGGTGTTGAGTCGCACGAGACCCACCGCCAACGTCAGGTTGCGTTCGTCGGACAGGTAGATGTTGGCGCCGAAGAAGTCGGACCAGCTGAACAGGAATTGGAAGATGGCCACCGCCATGATCCCCGGTTTGGCCATGGGTGCCACGACCCGCCACAACACCTTCCACTCACCCGCGCCGTCCACCCGCGCGGCGTCGAGGGTCTCCTCGGGCAGCGTCAGGAAGAACTGGCGCAACAAGAAGATGGAGAAGGCGTCAGCGAAGAACGCCGGCACCGTGAGCGGCAGGATGGTGTTGAGCCAGCCGAGGCTCGAAAAGATCTGGTACTGGCTCACGAACAGCACCTGGAACGGCAGCATCATGGTGGACAGGATGAGGATGAACACCACGCCCCGGCCTTTCCAACGCATGTGGCTGAATGCGTAGGCCACCGGCACGCATGACACGACCGTGCCGATCACGGCGATGACGCAGACCAGCACCGTGTTGCGGACGTAGGTGGCCAACGGGACCCGTCGGAACACCTCGGCGTAGTTGTCCCACTCGAAGTAGCGGGGCCACAGGTCCGTCGTCTTGGCCTGGTCCAGTGGCATGACCGACTGCAACAGCATGAAAAAGAACGGCAGGGAGAACATCACTGCCAGTGCCACGAGCACGGCGTGCTGCCCGACGAAGGTACCGATGCGTCGCATCGTCATATCAGACCGTCGTTCGCCGTGTGGACCCAGCGTCGCCGGGTCGTGATCATCACGATGGTGATCACCAGGGTGATGAGGAACATGATCCACGCCATGGCCGAAGCGAACCCGATGCGGCCATCCTGGAACTGGCGCAACTGCAACATGGCGTAGGTGAGCAGCGACCCCTGCGGTTCCCCGGTGAGGCGGCCCGAACGCACTCCTTGACTGAACACGAACGCCTGATCGAACGATTGCAGCACCCCGATCATGCCGGTGAGCAGCGCGAAGAACGTGACCGGGGAGATCATGGGGAGGGTGACGTGACGGAACTTCGCCCACCGGCCCGCCCCGTCGAGTTCGGCCGCCTCGTACAGCGACCGCGGGATGTCGACGAGGCCGGCGAGGAAGATGAGCATCAGGTCGCCGATGGCCCAGGTGCCCACCATGATGAGCGCCGGTTTGGCCCACGCCGGGTCGCCGAACCACAACGGGGCCTCCGCCCCGAACAGTCCGAACAGGCTCGACACCGGCCCGCCTTCACGCAACAAGAAAAAGAACAGCGCTCCCGACGCCACCGCAGGAACCACGGCGGGGACGTAGAACATCAACCGGTAGATGCCGTTGCCGCGACGTGGACGGGCCAGCAGGGCGGCGCACAACATGGCGACCCCGATACGGATGGGGAGTCCAATGAGGGCGAGGTACGCCGTGTTCTGCAGGGCCTTGACCAGATCGTCGTTGCCGAACAGCAACTGGTAGTTCTCAAGGCCCACCCATCTCGCCGCCGATCCATACCGCTTCACGGTGAACGACCAGTAGAACGAGTTGATGATGGGGTAGGCGGTGAACACCACGAACCCGACCAGCCACGGCGACAACATGGCGAGGACGGTCAGGCGCCGTTTGCGGTTGGCGCGACGTCGCGCCGCCTCCCGTTCGGGATGGGCAGACCCGGGAGGCGGCGCCGACCCGTTGGCACCGCCGAGGGTGCCTGGGGTGCGGCGCCGCCCCGACACGGGACGGGTCGTGACGCCCGCGGTTGGCGTTGCGGACGTCACCTCCACTCAGCTGCCCAGCTCGAGAGCCAGCTCGTCCTCGAGCCGGGCCTGCAGATCAGCGAGCTGCTGAGACAACTCAGCCTCAGAGAAGTCGCCACGCCGGTAGGCGAGCGCAAGTGCGGTCATCTGGTCGGAGGCCGTCTCCACGATGACCGAACTGTTGGGCACCACCGGGTTCGGCGACCTGGCCAGGTCAATGAACGTCTGATACGCCGGGATGCGGGCAATCTCAATCGTTTCGAAGAGGTCGAGTGCCGCCTTGTTGGCCGGAATGTTGCCGACAGCGACCTCAAAGTCAGCGATCTGCTGGGTGGCGGTCGCCATGCACGAGGCTGCGATCCACGAGGCTTCGGGGTCGATGGCTTTGGCCGGCACGTAGAAGGCGTTGCCTGACGCGATGATGGCGAGTTCGTCGGCGCTTGCCACACCGTTGGGCCCGGGGAACGGCGCCACACCCCAGTTGGCGGGCTGGCCGTTGCCGAACCGTTCCGGCCACGTCACGAAGTACGAGGCTTCGAGATACAGCGGAACCTGACCGGTGATGAAGAAGTTCTGCGCCGAGTCGTACGATCCGAACCCGCCAACGAACCGGGCGAAGTTCTCGTAGTCTCCGAACGGTTCGTAGTACGAGCGCTGCCAGTTGAGGGCGTCGATCCACTCCTGGGTGTTGACCGTGACCTGCGTGCCGTCCTCATTGAACAACTTGGCACCGAACAGCAGCCCACTCGCAACGGCGAAACTGCCGTCCCCGACGTCGGGTACCCAGCCGATCCGTTCGATGGACCCGTCGGGGTTCTGCACCAGCAGCGCTTCGGCAGCGGCGGAGAGTTCCTCAAAACTGGTCGGCACCTCAAGGCCGGCCTCGTCGAGAGTGTCCTGGTTGAAAAACAGCCCGGCGGTGTCGACGGACAGCGGGATGCCCCACTTCTTGCCGTTGAACGTCACGAGCTTCACCGAACCGGGGACGAATTGGTCCCAGTCGAAGTTGTCCCGGCTGGCGAACTCATCAATGGGGTACACCGCCCCAGCGGCCTCCAGCTTGGCGAGACCGCCGCTGAAGTCAGCCTGGATGATGTCGGGCACGTCACCCGCCTCCGCAGCGGCGGCGAACGCTGTGGCCATGCCGTCCTTGGCGACGTAGTCAATGGTCAACCACGGGTTGTCCGCTTCGCACTTGTCGATGATGGGCTGAAACGCCTCCACCAGTTCGGTGTCGCCGAACGACGACCACAGCGTCAGCGTTGCCGGTTGGCGCTGCTCCGCCGGAATGGTGGTCTGGGCGATGGTGGTTGACGCGGATTCGCCTCCGCCGCCTCCACATGCCGCGCTCAGCACGGCGAGTGCGGCCACGATGGCCACGAGTCGGATGGTTCTGGTCTTCATGGTTCCCCCCATTTGTTTTGTGCGCTGTCTGGATGATGCCTCAGGTCACGAGCCGGTATGGGCCTCGACGATCTGGTGGGCGTGGAGTTGGATCTTGGCAGCGGCCCGCGCCACGTCGAGGACGTCGTCGCGTTCGGCCAACAGGATGCGGTGCTGTAGCCAGACTGTCGAGCGTGAGGCGTGCTCTGCCACGGGGAGCCGAACCGCCGAGTAGTCGACTTTCGGTGCCATGGTGCGCAGTCGGGGCCCGAAGTTGGCGGTGCGGAACACGGCGAGTTCGTTGAGGCTGGGGTACGACACCCCCATGGGCACACCCTCGGCGCCGAGCGCTCGTTCGAACACGTACAACGGCATGCCGGCGAAGGCGTCGGGGTCGTAGTGGAACACGAAGCAGTAGTTGCCCTGGGAGTCCATCCGTTCGTCGCGCTTTTGGGGTCGCAGACCTTCGATCTCGCTCAACGCCTCGTTGAGGGCGACGGCGTTGGCGTTACGGGTGGCGTTCTGGTCGGGGAACCGTTCGAGCTGGGCGGTGAGCACCGCCCCCTGGAACTCGGTCATGCGCATGTTCGAGCCGTAGGTGGGGTGGTGGTAGAACCATTCATCTCGTGCCCGGCCACAGTCGGCGTAATTCCACGCCCGGTCCCGCAACTCCTCGTCGTTGCAGATGAGCACCCCGCCCTCACCGGCGGTCATCAACTTGGACCGCTGCATGGAGAACGAGCCGAAGTCGCCCCACGACCCGACCCCGCGTCCGCGCCAGAACGTGCCGTGGGCGTGGGCGCAGTCCTCAATGAGTCGCAGGTCGTGGCGGGCACACAGTTCCGTCAATGCGTCAAGATCGGCGGCCGCTCCGGCCACGTGGACCGCCACGATGGCCCGGGTCCGGTCGGTCACCGCCGCTGCGGCCGCTTCCGGGTTGATGCACAGCGAGTCGGGGTCGACGTCGACGAGGACGGGGGTGGCGTTGACGGCGAGCACCGCTGACGCCGAGGCCACGAACGTCATGCCGGGCACGATCACCTCGTCACCTTCACCCACCCCGCAGGCCACAAGTGCCGCTTCGAGGGTGTGGGTGCCGTTGGTGAAGGCCAGACCGAAGTTGGCGGAGTGGTAGGCGGCGAAGGCGTTGGCGAAGTCCCGGGCCACCGACCCGTCCCCCTGCCACCAGCCCCCCGCCTCAAGCGATGCGGACAACAGCGTGCGCTCCCGGTCGTCCCACACCGGCCACGACGGGTAGGCCGCTTGACGCAGGGCCTCTCCCCCGAGAATCGCTGGTGATCCCACTCCTGTCGCTGGCGCTGACAACGCACCCTCCTCAATTGGTGAAACGCAGATGATAGGACATGTACTTGGCGCTTCGCACGAGTCCAGAGCGGGGGTCAGCCCAGATGACGACGCCGGTGATGGGAAGTACCGTCTCGGGGTTCGTGGATAGGTTCGTGGACAAGGTTGAACGAAAGTGGGCACATGACAGCGAGCGGTTTTCTTGCCGGGGCCGACGCCCGATCGATCGGGCCGGACCTTGGGGGGGACACGGTGTTCCTCGCCGGGTTCGACCCCGACCGGCCGGCGACTTCGGTGCACGACGAACTCATGGTGCGCACCGTTGCGTTCGGCCGCGCCGACGACGAACCGGTGGTATTCAGCGTCTGTGACCTCGTTGGACTCACCCGGGTCCAGACAGACAAGGGCCGCCGGGTGGTGGCCTGCACCCACACCCATCACGGTCCGGACGGCCTCGGTTTCTGGGGGAAACCGTTCGAGGGGGTGAGCGGCATCGACCCCGCCTACCTCGCCCGTGTGCGGGCAACGGTGGCCGCCTCCCAGGAGGCGGCGGTCGCCGCCCTCGAACCCGCCGAACTCATTGTCGGGTCGGTGGCGGTACCCGAACTCGTGCGCAACCTCCGTGATCCCGGGATCATCGACGACGAACTGTCCGTGGTGCGGGCGGTGCGTCCCGACGGTTCGGTCATCGCCACGTTCTGCGACTACCCCTGTCACCCCGAGGTGCTCGACAAGGACAACACCGCAGTCACCGCCGACTACGCCGGACATCTGTGTCGTGACCTGGAGACCAACGCTGGTGGGGTGGCGGTGTTTGCCGTCGGTGCGCTCGGGGGCATGATGTCGCCCAACACCGAGGTGACCACCCACGCCGAGGCGGCCCGCTTCGGCGCCGAGCTCGCCGCTGCGGTGGAGACCGCCCTCGCCGGTGCCCCACCTCACGCCGATCCTTCCGTGGCGTTCGCTCGTGCGGAGGTACTGGTGACACTCGAGAACCCGCTGTACACCCTCGGGACGGAGATGGGGTTGCTGCCGCCGGTGGAGATTCGAGACGGTTCGGTCGTGACCGAGGTGTCGGTGGCCCGGATTGGTCCGGCCATGTTGGCGTCGGTGCCCGGCGAACTGCTGCCCAAACTCGGATTGCGCCTCAAGTCGGCGATGCGGGCCGCCGGTGCAACGCTGCCGATCGTGGTCGGTCTCGCCGACGACGAACTCGGCTACCTGCTGCCCGCCGAGGACTTCACCTTCCCTGAGGACTACCTGAACCCCGGATCGCAGTATGAGGAATCGTTCTCGGTGGGGCCGACCGGCGGACCAAGGGTGGTCGAGGCGCTTGAAGCGCTGCTGCCCGCCGTCGCAACGTCGTCGCCGAACGAGGGTGGGTCGTGAGCGGCGCCGTGATCACCGACATCGCCCCCGGTGAGGGCCGTGTCGTGCTCGTCGTCGCCGCCCACGCCGACGACCCGACCCTGTTCTGCGGTGGCACCATCGCCCGGTTCGCCGCTGCGGGCTGGCGGGTGGTCGTGTGCCGGGTCACCGACGACCGTTGGGACTCGGTCGGGGTGGACGAGGCCACCACCATCGCCCGTTCGCTCGAGGAGTTCACCGGCGCCATGGACCGGCTCGGGGTCGCCGCCACCGAGAACTGGGACTGGCCGACCGACACCCTTGGTGACGCCAGCGAAATTGCGCTTCGCGAACAAGTCATCCGGGCCATCCGTGTGCACCGGCCGCACACGCTCCTCACCCACGACCCCCACTCCGGTGTGGGGGAAGACAACCAGGATCACTGGGTGGTCGCTTCGGCGGTGGCCGAGGCGCTGTGGTGCGCTCAGTTCGACAAGCACCATCCCGAACACTTCGCCGAGGGTCTCGCCCCCCACGGCGTGTTTGAGGAGTGGTACTTCGGTCGGCCACCGGCGCGGGTGACCGACGTGGTCGACGTGTCTGCCACCCTCGACGTCGCCGTCGACGCCGCGCTGTGCCACGACCTCCCACTGCGCAACCTCGTGCACCAGTTGCGCCTCCAGGCCCGCACCGGCGGGTGGCGCATCCCGGTCCTCGACGACGCCCAGAACGGCGACCTCGCCCCGGTGGTCGGTCACCTGTTGCGCTCCCGGGCTGTCGAGGCGGGAGAACCCTATGGGCTCGGCGCCGCCGAGGTGTTCCGGGTGGTGCGGTTCGGGGGCATGGCGTCACTGCTCGAGGTGCTCGGTGAGCGCATCGACGAGAGCGACGATGGCTGAACCACATCCGGTGGCGAGCTTCGACCCGGTGGTGGAGGTGCTCGCGGATGCCGACGCAGTGGGTGCCCGGGCGGCGGCATTGATTGCCGGGGTGGTCGACGACCTGCCAGGTGCCGTCCTCGGGTTCCCCACCGGCGCCACCCCCGGTCCCACCTACCGGGCGCTCGAAGCGCTCGTGGGGGCCAGGGAGGCGGATTTCACCGGGGTGTCGGTGTTCCTCCTCGACGAGTACCTCGGGCTGGGCGCCACCGACCCGCGCTCGTACCGGGCAACCATTCGCCGTGAAGCCGCTGGGCCGCTCGGGGTACCCGACGGGGCGGTGTTCGGTCCCGGGGCGGACGCCGCCGACCCCCAAGAGGCGTGTCAGCGTTACGAGGACCAGATCGACGCAGCGGGCGGAATCGACATGGTGATGCTCGGCATTGGACGCAACGGACACATCGGGTTCAACGAACCGGGCACGCCGTTCAACCTGCGTACCCACATCACCGCGCTCAGCGACGCCACCCGGGTCGACAACGCCCGCTACTTCGGCTCGGTCGCCAACGTCCCCACACACGCCATCACCCAAGGCCCGGCCACCATCTGTGATGCCCGGCGCATCCTGTTGGTGGCCACCGGGGCGGCCAAGGCGCCGGCCATCGCCCGGGCGTTGACCGGCGAGGTCGACGAGGACTGTCCGGCGTCGATCCTGCGGACGCACCCCGAGGTGCGGGTACTCGTTGACCCCGACGCCGCGGCCGGCCTCAGTGAACACGTTCGGCGCGTGGCGCGATTGGGCGAGGGGTAAGGTCCGGCCATGACACTGGAGAGCGTGCGCGGGTTCGACGTGCACTACGGGCGAGGGAAACTCGCCGAGGTCGTCGCTGGTCTCGGGCCGTGGGCGGTGGCGACCCAACCTGAGCCGTGGGCGGTGATGGCTCCCACGCTGCCGGGCACACCGGAGGTCGTGATCGAGGCCGGGGATCTCCGTCTTGCCCACCTCGACGCCGTCGCCGAGTCGTTGATCGGGGTTGAGGCCATCGTCGGCCTCGGTGGCGGGTCGGCGATGGACACGGCGAAGTGGTTGCACCACCGAACCGGTCTGCCGCTGTACCAGGTGCCGTCGCTGCCGTCGGTCGACGCCTGTTTCACCCGGATGACGGCATTGCGGGACGGCGGTGGTGTGCGTTACGACGGGGATTCGGTCCCCGAGTTGGTGATGGTGGATTTCGATCTCATCGGTGCCGCTCCGCGCAAGCTCGTGAGCGGAGGGATCGGTGACGTGCTGTCGTGCCACACCGGCCTGTTCGACTGGGAACTCGCTGCCCGTCACGGTCGCAACGCCCCGTGGGACGAGGCGGTTGCTGCCCGGGGGTTCGAGTACCTCGACGAACTCGAGGCCCTCGCCCCACTGCTCGCCGCCGGCAGCGACGAGGGTGTGCAACGGCTCATGGAGTGTCACCGCGACATCGGATGGATGTGCCACGAGGTGGGGCACGCCCGCTTCGAGGAGGGCAGCGAACACTTCTTCGCCTACACGTTTGAAGAGGTGACGGGACGCACGATCATGCACGGCGAACTCGTCACCCTCGGCGTGCTCGTCATGTCCGCCATTCAGGGCAACGACCCCGACCGGCCCCGCCGCATCGCCGATGCCGCCGGTGCCCGCACCGGCCTCGACGAACTCGGGGTGCGTTGGGACGAGGTCGAGGCGACGCTGGAACGTCTCCCGTCGTTCGTCGAGGAACAGGACCTGTGGTTCAGCGTGGCCAACGGGTTGGTGGTTGACGACGAGGTGTTCACCACCGCACGTTCCGCCCTGCGGGTCTGAGCGGAATCCGCCTCGCAACGTGGGTGACGCCGCTGCACTCGTGATCGGTCTCACCGGCGTGGGGTTGTCGTGGGTGCTGGCAGGAGCACAGTGGTGGCGGGCCCGACGGTCGGTTGCCGGCATCAGCGTCCTCACCTGGTCGGTGTTCCTCGCCCTCAACGCCACCTGGGCGGTCTACGGCCTCGGTGTCGGGAACCCGTACCTCGTCGCCAACGGCGTCGGTGCGGCGCTGTTCAACGTGGCGCTCCTGTGGGAGGTCGAGCCTCGCCGACAGCGGGGACTGCTCGTCGTTGGGGTGTCTGCAGCGGTCACCGTGGCAGCGGCATGGGTTGGTTACGGGTTGAGTTGGCAGCCGGTGGCGGCATGGTGTCTGGGCCTCGCCATCTTCCTGCGCTGGCCCCAGATTCTTCGACTGGTGCGCTCAGTCGACATTGCCGGGGTGTCGCTCGTGACGTGGGCGGTGGCGGCCACCAACAACTTGGTGTGGGTCCTGATTGCGATCCAGCGCAACGACCCTTGGCTGGTTGTGGTCAACGTGACCCTGACGGTGTCCTCGCTGGTACTGGTGGTGTTGTGCCTGTGGCGACGATCGACGATGCGTGAGGGTTCGCTGAGCCGGTAAGTCGGGCGGACGGACGGAGGTGCCCGACGGCACTCAGATGCCGACGACGAACCCGCCGCTGAACACCTTGTCGCCGTACCCGGCGCTATCGAACAACAACAGGATGGGCCGTCGCCCCTCAGGAACGGTGAACGACAACTCACCGGCGATGGTCTCCGCCGACTCGAACGGCCCGTCGAAAAGGCCTGAGGCGTCCTGGGGGTTCAGCACGATCGACGAACCGTCGTCGAAGTACAACAGGAACGACGACGCGCTGAGTTCGAGGTCGTCGAGACTGCCGTTGGTGACATCGAGACGGATCGTCATCCGTTGCGGGTTCGCCGGGTCCGATCCGGGTTGGTCCACGCCGGTGACGATCATCTGCAGGTTCCCGAGCGCAGCGAGCGCCCCCACCTCGAACGCCTCGGGAACGATGTTGCCGGGCAACGGCGGGGAAGGTTCGCCGATGGTGTCGTCGGTGATGCCGTCCATTGCTTCCGGCGGCAGGGTCGGCACCGAGACCTCGACGGTCGATGTCGTCGTGGACGACGCAGCGGTGTCCTGTTCAGGGGACCCGCAGGCGGCCAGACCTGTGGTCCCTGCGGCGACGAGCGCGGCGAGGGCAACGACGGCCAGACGGTGCCGGGTCACTGCTGTTTGCGCTTGTCGAGCGCCATCCCGAGGGCGGGAATGCCGAACACCAGGCCCCCTGCGGCGAGCACGATCAGGACATAGAGCGCCAGGGGAAGATTTCCCGACCCGGGACCCTGTACCGCACGGGCCGCGGCGAGCGTGGCCGACCCGCTGCCGCCGCCCAGCACGTCGCTGTACACGGTGCCCGCATCGGTCTCGGTTGCGATCACGCCAGCCGCCCCGCCACCGGCTGCGGCACCTCCGCCGGCACCGGCACCGGCGCCACCAGCCGGACCTCCGGCTCCGCCTCCACCAGCCCCGAGCGCGTCCTCTTCGGGGGGAGGCGGCGCAGCACCCGAGATGAAGTCACCCGTGATGGTCGGGTTGGCGCACTGGTCGAGGGCGGGTGGCGCGGGTGCACCCGGGATGCGGGTCACCACACCGAACGCCACCTCCACGAGGTTCTTGGGTAGCGGCGAGTACCCGAGCTGTTCGGACTTCTGCTGGCCGGCGCACAGGAAGTACAAGATGAACTCACCCATTGCCCGGCCTTCGCCGGCGTTGAACGGCCCCGTCTCGGTCGTCGGCACGATCATGTAGCTGTAGCTCGACACCGGGTAGGCCCGCGGGTCGGCGAAGTCGTACACCCCGGCGAGCACCTGGGTGCCGTCAGGGTTGATGGCAGCACCCTGCAGCGCGATGGAGACGGCCTGGGCGGTGGGTTGGACGAAGAAGCCGGCGGCGTTGAGCACCGACGCCACCGGGAACCCGCGTTCTTTGGCGTAGCCGTACTCCACGTAGGTGATGGCGCCGTTGTTGAACGGGGCGGCCACGAAGTTGGCCACGCCGTCACTGAACTGCTGGGCGGCGAACCCCGCCCCGGGAGGGTTCGGGTACAGCGACGTGGGCGGGCACCCGGCCCCCAGCCCGGCGCTCTGGCAGAACTCGCTCCACACGCCGGGGGTCTTGGCCGCCATGAATGCGGTGAACTGCGCCGACGTGCCCGAACCGTCGGAACGGATGACAGGCTTGATGGGGAGACTCGGGAACGACCGACCCCTGTTGTCACTGCTGATCTGGGGGTCGTTCCAGTTCTTGATCTTGCCGGTGAAGATCTTCGACACGGTGTCAGGCGACAGCCGCAGGTCCTCGACGCGTTGGCCGCCGACCACGAGGTGGTACATGAACGCCGTACCGCCGGCCACAATCGGCATGTAGGCGTACGGACGAGCCGCCGCCTGGGCGACCTCATCGACGCCGCCGCCGTCCGCCCCGCTCTGGAATGGGATTTCTGACACGGCGAAGTCGACCTGGCCTTGGTAGTACGCGACCCGGCCCGCCGTGGACCCGACACCCTGGTAGTTGATGGTCAGGCCCTGACGGGCAACGTCGGCTCGCCACTGGTCGACGGCGATCTGGCTCCAGGTCGAGCCGGCGCCGTCAACGGTGACCTGGGCGCTGGCGGGGTTCGCAAACGGGAACGCAATGGTGGCCGCCAGCGTGACGGCGCCGAGTGCGATTCGCAGGACACGGGTTCGGATGGTGGTGGGCATCACAACTCCAGTCGGGGGGTCAGCCGAAACGGCCGCGGACGTAGTCGAGGGTTCGGGGATCGTCGGGCGAGTCGAACATCTTCTCGGTGTCGCCGGACTCCACGATGCGGCCGGGTTCATTGGCCGCAGCGAGGAAGAACGCGCAACGCTGTGAGACGCGCTGGGCCTGTTGCATGTTGTGGGTGACGATCACGATGGTCACCGCTTCTTGCAACTCGGCGATGGTTTCCTCAATGCGGCGCGTTGAGGTTGGGTCGAGTGCGGAACACGGCTCGTCCATGAGCAGCACCTGAGGGTCGACGGCGAGGGCCCGGGCGATGCACAACCGTTGCTGCTGGCCACCCGAAAGTGCGCGACCGGGATCACCGAGGCGATCTTTTACCTCTTTCCACAGGCCGGCTCGGGTCAGACAGATCTCGATCAACTCTTGGCGTTCAGATTTGGTCTGGCGGATGCCTGCCAGTTTCAGCCCAGCCAACACGTTCTCGGCCACAGTCATGGCGGGGAAGGGGTTCGGCTTTTGGAACACCATGCCGATGCGTCGACGGGTTTCGGTCACCGGGAGTGGGCCGCGGTAGATGTCGACGCCGTCGAGGAGGATCTCCCCGGCCAGTGACGCCGACGGCACGAGTTCGTGCATGCGGTTCAGCGTCCGCAGGAAGGTCGACTTGCCACAGCCCGACGGTCCGATGAGGGCGGTGACTTCCTGGGCCCGCATGTGCAGGTCGACACCTTCGAGGACCTTGTTGGTGCCGAACCAGCAGGAGACGCCCTGGGCGAGTAGCCCCCCGGCGTGGGAGGCCGAGACCTCTTCCACCTCGGTGGTGATGGGGTCGCCGTTGATCTCGTTGGTGACGCTCATGCGAGGCCTTTCCGTCGGAGGGACCGGCGTCGCAGCCGGCTGATGTGATCAGGTCCCCGGCCACCGATGGCTCGGGCAATGAGGAACAACACGAGGACCAACAGGAGCAGCACGAGCGCACCGGTCCATGCCCGGGCGATCTGGGCTTCCTGGGGGAAACGGACGAGGCGGTACACGAAGTACGGCAGGGCGTCCTGTTTGCCGGTGAACGGGTTGCCGTTGATGACGAATGCGCCACCAATGGTGAGGATGAGCGGTGCGGTCTCGCCGATGACTCGCGCCATGCCGAGGATCACCGATGTGGCGAGTCCGGACCGGGCGGTGGGGACCACGACCTTGGCGGTGGTTTCCCACTCGTTTCCGCCGAGGGCGTAGGAGGCTTCACGTAGTCCGCCCGGGACGAGCCGGAGCACCACTTCGGCGGTGCGGGTCACGGTGGGTAGGAACAGCACCGACAGGGCGAGCGCCCCGGCGAAGCCCGATGCCTCGTTGCCGAGCGCCAGGATCCACGTGGCGTAGATGAACAGGCCGGCCACGATCGAGGGCACGGCGCTCATGGCGTCGGTGACCATGCGCAATGGCCGCGCCACGCGTCCTTTGACCTCGTTGAGGTAGATGGCGGTGAGGATCCCGAGGGGGACCGAGATGATCATGGCGAGTCCGACCTGTTGGAGGGTGCCGATGATGGCGTGGCCGCCACCGCCTTCGGTGGCGTCGCTGAGGGCGCCCACGAAACGCTGATCCTCGAGGAAGAAACGGGGTCGCAAGGCACCGATGCCTCGGCTTACGGTGTAGATCAGTACGAGACTGAGCGCCCCGATGACGAGGAGGCCGCCGGACCACACCACCACCCGGGCGATCTGGTCACGGGCCCGCACCGGGTCGTACACCTGCGAGGTGAGGAACGCCGAGGTGGCGAGGAACAGGACGTACCAGACCACCACGAACCCGAGTGCACCCGACAGGGGCAGGAGCCGGTCGTAGAGCAGCCAGGTCAGCGCCAGCATGGCGACGGCGGAACCGGCGACGATGATCACCTGGTCACGTTCGACCTTGCGGACCCGGATCTTCTCGGGGATCCGCTGGGCCGGCGGCCCGTCACCCAACGGTGTGTCTGCGTCAACGGGCGAGCTGGTGGGGGAATCGGTGGCGGTCATGGTCGTCTCAGATCTCCGTGGCCTCGCCGGAGCGGGAACGACTGACCACGATGGAGGCCAGTGTGTTCACCGCCAGCGTCGTCAGGAACAGCACCAGGCCTGCGGCCATGAGGGCGCTGATGCCGAGGTCGTTGGACTCGGAGAACTTCAGTGCAATGAGCGCCGCAATGGAGTTCGAACCTTGCTGGAGAATGCCTATGGACGGTTCGAAGGTCACCGAGATGATGAGGGTGACCGCAATGGTTTCACCGAGTGCCCGGCCGAGACCCAACATCGAGCCGCCGATGATGCCGCCGCGACCAAACGGCAGCACCACGTCGCGGATCACGCCCCATCGCGTGCCACCGAGGGCGAGCGCCCCCTCTTTCTCGCCGGCGGGTGCCTGGGAGAAGACCTCGCGCATGACCGACGTGCAGATGGGGATCACCATCAGGGAAACGATCACCCCGGCGATGAAGGTCGAACCGGGAAAGAGTCCCTCACCGAGTTCACCCTCGGCGGACACCCGGAAGATGGGGATGAACCCGAGGTGGTCGGCGAGCCACTTGGACAGCCCGACCATCTGGGGCTGAAGGAAGAACAGGCCCCACAGACCGAAGATGAGACTCGGAATGGCGGCGAGCAGGTCCACCGTGCTCGTGAGGAATCGACGGATCCTCAGCGGCGCGTACTCGGTGATGAACAGTGCGGTGGTGATCGACACCGGCACTGCGAGAGCGAGTGCCACGAGCGCGATCTGGAACGTGTACGACAGCACCGCAGCGATGCCGAACGATCCGCCCTGGTCGGGCAGCCACTGCGTTTCGGTGAAGAACGAGAACCCGGCTACTCGGAAGGCGTCGATGCCCTGCACGGTGAGGAACGTGCCGATGAGGGCCATGACGATCAAGGTGGTCGAGCCGGCCGAGGTGGCCACGGCGCGGTACACCCGGTCGCCCCTGCTTCGCTCGACCCGGATCCTGATCCGGTTGTCGCTCGGGTCCTCGGTTGTGGGTTCGGCGTCGGCGACGAGGCTCAACGGACCCTCCGGGGTGGCGACATCGTCATGAGGGGCAGACAACACGACCCGGGTGGACGGCAACGGACGCCTTGGTGAACGTCAGGCAAACGACGGCCGAAATCATGAGGTATTCCTCCGTTTTCGGTGGCGCGCGTGGGGTCCAATGTCCGATATTGCGCACGTGCAATCGCCAACCCTTCGCTCCAACACCCCGACTCGTGTCCGCATCACCTCCCTCAAAGCCGTTCTTGCAGGGTTCGGCGCGCTGCTGATGGTTGCGGGACTCACCGTGTTCGTTGCCCCCGGTGCGGGGTCCCAGCCGCCGAGAACGCTGACGGTCACCCCGTCAACCGAGCTGGGGAACAACGTCGTTGAGGTCTCTTGGACTGGGTTCCGACCGACGACAGGTTCGGGTCAGAACTCCGTGCTCGTCTACCAGTGCAAGGCCAACCCCGTTTCGCTCGACGACTGTTTCGCCGCAGCGCCCTTCCCCGAGATCGCCGAGGGTTCCCGGCAGGTGGCCCGCACCGCCGAGGATGGCAGCGGCCGCACCGTGTTTGAGGTTCGGCCGGCGGCCAACCTCCCCGTGCTCGCCTGCAGTCAGACCAACCCGTGTTCGATCCTGGCGTTTGAAAACGACGGCGTCCCCATCCCCGAAGGGGAACTGCATCCGACCTCGGTGGTGGCGCCTATCGCGTTCGCCCGCAGCCAGGCCGACTGCCCCAAGGTGTCGAACTTCGACGTGCGTCTCGACGGTGCATCGTCGGCGGCACCGGCGCTGTACAAGTGGGCCGCCCAGCTGTGCACGGGCACGTCCCCCATCATCGTGGATGTGACCGAGACCTCGTCCACGACGGGTCGGGAGAACTTCCTTGCCGGGCTGGTGGATCTCGGGGTCACCTCCCAGGCGGCCAGCGATGAGGAGATCGCCGCGCACCCCGAGCGGGGTGAGTTCGATTACGCGCCGGTGGATATCACGGCGGTGACCGTGGCGTTCAACATGCGTGACCCGCTCACGGGCGCGCCCATCACCGACGTGGTGCTGTCCCCCCGGCTGGTGGCCCGACTTGTGACCGACACCTCGGTGGCCGACTTCCTGTCCGACCCCGAACTTCGTTTCCTCAACCCCACCACTCGATTCCCGTCGGTGACCACCGCCGCGCCGGGGCTTCGGGCCGAGCGCAACGCTGCGACCCGGTTGGTGACGAGCTGGTTCGCTGCTGACGAGCCGACGCAGCGCTTCCTGGCCGGCAATGACCCCTTTGGGGTGGCCGTCAACCCGGCGTACCAAGGACTGGCCTACCCCCGCGACCTGTTCGAGAACGTGGCCCAGAGCTCACAGTTCCTGCCGCGTGCCGGCCAGCGTGGGGTGGCACTGCGATTGTTCTACGGGGTCCGCCCGGCAGGATCGACCCAGGAGAACCCTGCTGAGATCGGGTTCATCGGCATCGTGGATCTCCCCACCGCGCAGCGTTTCGGGTTGGCGACGGCGCGGATCGTCAATCCCGCCGGTCAGGCGGTGGCGCCAACCCCCGAAGCGATCCTCGCAGGTGCGGCCTCGCTCACCGACGGCCCCGGTGGTGTGCTGACCTTTGATCCTGGGGCGCGCGACGCTGCGGCATATCCGCTGGTCAAGGTTGACTACGCCATGGTGCCTCGGACGGTGGCCCCGGCGGACAAGGCGGCAGACGTTTCGGCGCTGTTGAAGTACATGGTCGGTGAGGGCCAGTCCAACCTTCCCGAGGGCTACGTCCCGCTTCCCGACGATCTGCGGGCGGCGACCGCCGCAGTGGCGGACGCGCTGGTCGCGGCACCGTCGGCGGCGGGGCCGGTGGCGGCACCACCGTCGGGTTCGTCGTTCGTGTCGTCAGCGCCCGTTCCGAGCCGATCTGCCGTGCGCTCGTCGGGTGGATCGGCCACGCCAGCGGGGCCCGCAGGTGAAGGTGACCAGCCGCCCGTGGCGGTCACACCGGCGTCAGCAGGCCCGGTCCTGCCGGCGCTCGCCACCACGAGTGATTCGGTGATGCTGCCGATCCTGTTGGGGATCAGCGGTCTGGCGCTGGTGGTGTGGGGGGCAGGGGAGATCCGTCCGGCACTTCGCAGCGCCCGGCGCGGTGCGGGCTCGACACTCGGTTGGGTGCGGTCCCAGCTCGGTTGGGGGTCGCCGTCATGACCACGATGCTCACCAGCGACTCCACCGCAGTGCCAACGACGACGGTGCGCCCCGACCCGGCGCCCTCCGAGACGTCACAGCGACCAACCGAGGCGCCCAAGCCCGTGCCAGCCGCCACCTCGTGGATGGAGCGCATTGACTGGCCGGCCCTTGTGCGTCGCGGGCTGCTTGGTATCGCTCTCACCGGCGTGGCGTTCGTGGTGTGGCTCGTCGTGTTTTCCGGTCTCGCCTTCGACCGATCGCAGTCAATCCTCGCCCAGCAGTTCAACACCGAACTTCGTGACGGAATCGCTCCGGTGAACCAGCCCATCGAGCCGGGCAGCCCCATTGCCGTTCTTGAAGTTCCTGCACTCGGCATGCGACAGGTGGTAGTTGAGGGCAGTACGTCCGCCCAGACCGCCACGGGTCCGGGGCATCTGCGGACCTCGGGGTTCCCCGGCCAGCCGGGGGTCTCGATCCTGTTCGGTCACCGGGTCGCCTACGGAGGTGTCTTCGGCATGCTCCCCCAGTTGGCCCGCGGTGACCTCATCATCGTGACGACCGGTCAGGGAGAGAGCGAGTACAAGGTCGCCGACGTGGCGACCTTCGCCGCCGACGACGCCGCAGCGTTCGTGTCCGACGGCGATGCGCTGAAGTTGGTGACGTCAGATCCGGGCCTGATCGCCTCGGAGCGTCTGGTCGTCACCGCTGAACCGGTGGGTGACCTCTACGACCGCGGGTCCAGGGTGCCCCAAGCCTCCCCGTCGCCCGCCGAGCTCGGCCTTGGTGGGGACAGCGGCGCAGCCGTCGGGCTGCTCGTCTGGCTCGAGGTGGCGCTCGTGGTGTTCGCCGCTGCGTTGTGGTTGTCCCGCCGCTGGCATCGTTGGCCAGCGTGGGTGGTGTCCGCCCCACTGCTCGTCGCCGTGGTGTGGATCCTCTTTGAGCAGTTCGCCCTGCTCCTCCCGGCAACGCTCTGACACCGACGGCGCGTCGACGGGTCTCGTCGTAGTCGTGAGGCGCGGTCGTGGGCGCCCCCACTGCGTTCGAGGTCGCCAAGTGTTCACCTGCGGTTCGTCCGGCGGGCACCGTCCTGCGATGGCGTGTTCACGGACGTGGTTCACACTCGGTGCACCGCGACTGGCGCGGTTCACAACGGAGGCATCCTCTTGCGATTCCCACGACGACTCCTGATGGCGACAGCGGCAGCGGGTGCCGTTGCCGTTCTCGCTTCAACCGTCCCGGCTAGTGCCGTGACGATCCCCGCAGGTGACCCCAAGGTCCTCATGGCCGGTGGGTCCGACACAACGACCTTCGTGGTGCAGTCACTCGGCGAGGCGTACCAAGCGTCCTCGTTGAACACCAACAAGGACCGCATCGTCAACGTCCCGCCACTGCACAACGTCGCCAAGTTGTCCAACGCCGCCGCTGCGGCCATCCCGGCCAACCTGTGGCTGGCCAACGCCCGCCAGGCGTGGCCGTCAGGTGCGGTGGTGCCGGGTGACGCCGACTGTCCGACCACCCGCGTCTACGGCGGTGAGGGCTCCTACGACGCCAACGGCAACAACAACTACGGCGACTCCGGTGACCGCCGGTTCACCACCGTCGAGGTGGACGCCGACAACGACGGCACGGCCGGTGAAGCCGCCGTCCCCGGCGAGCGGGTCCAGCTTGGTGCAGTCGCCCCCAACGGTTCGGGTTCGGGCCGGTCGTTCGCCCTCGACTTCACCAACAACCCCGTCGGTTGTGTCGACCTGTCCCGTTCGTCGAGCGCGCCGGGTAGCTCGCAGCGTCCCTCGTTCGACGCATGGGGCTTCGCCCTCGACGCCATTGGTTGGGTGTACTTCCCCGGCAACAACCATGGTGTGACCCAACTCACCCAGGCCCAGCTGAACCAGATGTACACCTGCTCGGTTGGTGACCCCTCCCGTCCAATCATCTGGAACTGGGGTCAGTTGAGCGGCAACACCGCAGACGTCACCCCCATCAAGCCCTACAAGGTGCAGCAGGGCTCGGGAACGGGTGAGGACGTGGCGACCACCCTGCTCGGCCTCGCCAACAACAGCCAGGTCGGGTTGAACTGTTCGAACCCGACGGCGTTGTTCCCCACGGTGCAGGAGCACGACTGTCTCAACGTGAGCGAGGTCGACAAGCCCGACGCCGTGTGCTTCTACGGGTACGGCCGGTACCGCATCCAGAGTCGGGCGCTCGAGCCCGACAAGCGCAACGGTGCCCGCTTCGGGGCGTTCGCCATCGGTGCCGGTACGCCGCTTCGGCCCAGCGGGGCGACGATCAAGGAAGGGACCGGTCGTTACGCCGGTACCCGGATCGTGTACACCCTGATCCCCAAGGGCCCTGGTGATGGCGCCACAACGCCGCTGCCGAGCTTCGCCAACGCCCTCGCTTTCACCGGTGTGATCCCGGCCAACGGCGTGGACATCAACAACGACGGCGACAAGACCGATCCCGGTGAGGTCACCGGCACCGGTTCGGCCCAGCCCGGGTTCGCCTGTGACGGCGGTCTGAGCAAGAAGATCATTCGGACGTACGGCCTGGTGCCCTTCCAGCTCGGCACGACTGATCCGACGAACGCCGACTACGGCCAGTCCTACTGCCGGCGCAACGTCTACAGCCTCGGTTCCTGACGATGACTAATCGGGGTGGCGGGCCCACCCGGGTCCGCCACCCCGATGCAACCTCCTCAACCATTCGATCGAAAGGCCCGATGTGATCAGAAAGCGCCTCATCCCAATCCTGGTGGTTGGCTCGCTCGCCTTGACGGTGGGCGTGGCAACCCCGGGGGTGGACGCCGCTGCGAAGGTGACGGCAGTCCGCCCAGTCAACAACCCAGCCAACGACGCCGAGATCGTTGACTCGGTGCTGAGTTCCGACGGCAACTGGCACGTGTTCTCCAGTTTCGCCACCAACCTCGGCAGTTCCACAGGCTTCAGCGAGATCTACGCCCAGAACACGCAGACGGGCGCCATCACCCTGCTGACCCAGGTCGCCGGCGGTGGTGAGTCCGACGGTGACTCAACGGAACCGGCGGTGTGCGGGGACGGTTCGGTGGTGGCGTTCACCACTGAGGCGGAACTGCTCAACCCCGAAGCCGACGACGACTTCAACGGCGAGGTGGACGTCTACGTCATCTTCCGTGACGCCGACGGCGACCGCATCTACGACGAGTTTGACGAGGTCGGCGCGGTTCGCACCGTGCGGGTCAGCGTTGGAGCCGAAAGTCTGGAGTCCGATTTCGGGGCGACGAGTCCGGCGTTGAGCGATGACTGCTCAACGGTGGCGTTCGTTGCGCTCGAAGCGTTGAGCGACGACGACTTCAACGACTTCGAGGACGTCTACGTCCGTGACCTCACTGCTCTGCCTGAGGACCCCTTCGATTTCGAAGCTCCCGAGCGGGTCAGTGGTGGCGCCGACCCGACCAGCACCACCGCTGGCGGTGGCCTGCTCCCCGCCCTCAGTGGTGACGGGAACCTCGTGGTGTTCGTGTCGAACAACTCGGGTCACGTGTCAGGCGCGGACGCCGCCCGCCAGGGTGTGTTCGTCCGCAACCGCGACACCGCAGTGACCGAGCATGTCAGCGTTCGGTCCACCGGCGGGGCGTCAACCGGAACGGCTGACACCTCGGCTCGCCCGGTCATCACCCCCGACGGGGCGTGTGTGGCGTTCCGGTTCCTGGGACTCGACCTCACGCCAGGTCTCGTGAACCAGGAAGGCGTGTTCGTCCGCAATCTCAACCTCGACACCACGACGCTGGTGTCGCGCTCGATGACCGGGGCGCAGGCCACCACGGCCACCCGTCCCGCCATCTCGCCGAACTGTCGCTACGCCGGTTTCGACTCGTCGGACAGCACTCTGGTGGCCCAGGACACCAATGGCCAGCGCGACGCATTCGTGCAGGACCTCCTCACCGGAGGCGTTGACGTCATCAGCCGTGGGGCTACCAACGCTCAAGGCAACCAGCCTGTCGCCGCCGGCGGCTCGGAGGTTCGGGCCCTCAACGATAATCGGCGGGCCTTGATCATCTCGACGGCACCCAACATCGGTGGTGTCGACGGTGGCAGCGGTATTCCCGATCCGTTCATCGTGACGTGGGACAACCTCGGGTTCCGGAGCGCAGGCTTCCCTGACGTTCCCCGGTTCAGCTACTACGAGGACGGTGTGGCGTGGCTGAAGTTCTACGACATCACCCAGGGCACCTCACCCAGCACTTACTCGCCAACACAGCGGGTGACCCGCCAGCAGATGGCGCTGTTCATGTGGAAGATGATGGATTCGCCGCAGGCACCGACCTCGTGTGGATTCACTGACACCGCCCAGATCGCCTCATGGGCCCGTGAGGCCACGTGTTGGGCCAAGGCGGAAGGCATCACCACGGTGTCGACGTTCCGTCCCACCGACGGAGTGAACCGGGCCGAGATGGCCAAGTTCCTCTTCATCCTGGGTGGCAGCAAGCCCACGAGCGCATCGTGTGGGTTCACCGACGCCGCCTCAATCCAGACCTGGGCCCGTGAGGGTGCGTGCTGGTTGAAGCAGTACGCCATCACCCAGACCAACCCCTACAACCCCGCAGGGGTGGTGACCCGTGACCAGATGGCAGCGTTCCTCTACCGTCTCGCCGGTGCGAGCGAGGCGTGGAACACCGAGCCGCCGTCAACGGTGACGTTCGATCAACCCTCCCCCTGACAACTAACCGGGCCGATTCAGCGGCCATCGAGCCGTGAGACCGTGGGTCCCTGGTCCCTGCCGGGGACCCACGGTCGCGTCCGGGTTCGTCTCGCTCAGCTGTAGCGGGTCAACCGATCGGCCGGCACCGACATCCACGCTGCGCTGCCCTCGACGGGGATCGTCGTGTTGGTGCTTGGGACCTCGGCCATCAGTTGGCCCCCGTTGCCGACGGTGACCGCCTCGCCGACGTCGAGGTGGATGCGCACCCGGTCCCCGAGTGCGTCGAGACCGCACACCGTTCCCGACCAGGCCGGGCCGGGCGTGCCGGTGGGTGGAGTGCTGCTGAACGCCACGTCAGACGGTGCGAACGACGTCCACCCGTTGTCGTCTCGCAGGAGGTTCACCCCGACCAGATCGGCGAGGTGCGCCGAGCGGGGTTGGGCCACCACCGCCGGCAGCGTCCCGTGGTCAACGACGCTGCCGTGTTCCACGACCGCCACGACCGAGGCGAGACCGACGGCATCGGAAAGATCGTGGGTCACCATCACCGTCGATCCGTCGAAGCCCACCAGATGGCGACGCAGGTCACGGCGCACGATGCGCTGCGCTGCGGCGTCGAGCGCGGCGGTGGGCTCGTCGAGCAGCAGGAGGCGAGGGCCGCCGGCGAGTGCCCGCACCAAGGCGACGCGCTGGGATTCACCGCCGGACAGCTCGGCGGTGGGGGTGTCGGCGAGGTGCGTGAGGCCGTGGGTTTCGAGCAGTTCCGCTGCTCGTTCGCGAGCTTCGACACGTCGGATGCCGCCGGCCCGCATCCCAAATGCCACGTTGTCGGTCACATCGAGATGGGCGAACAGCAGGTGATCCTGAAACACCATGCCGACGTGTCGCTGCGACACCGCGACGCTCGCGCCCCCCGGTCCGGACACCTGTCGGCCATCGATTAGGACGTGACCCTCGTCAATGGGGTGGAGGCCGGCGAGGCAGCGCAGCACCGTGGTCTTGCCTGCACCGTTGGGGCCCACGACGGCCAGGGTCGCCCCGTCGGGGACCGACAGCGCCACGTCGATGCGGGTGGCGCCGACGGTGGCGGTGAAGGCGGCGTCGAGGCTCACGACTCGTTCCACCACCGGCCCCGCAGGGCAACGACGACCACCACCGCAACGGCCAACAGCAGCAGACTCAGGGCCACCGCTCCCGACGCATTGGTGTCCAACTCGAGATAGATGGCGAGGGGCAACGTACGGGTTTCCCCCTCGACGTTCCCGGCGAAGGTGAGCGTGGCACCGAACTCGCCGAGGGCCCGAGCCCACGCCAGCACCGCCCCGGCGGCAAGCCCGGGAGCCATCATGGGCAGGGTCACCCGCCGGAACGTGAACCACCTCGACGCACCGAGCGTGGCGGCCACCTCGTCGTAACGGGTGTCGACCTGACGAAGGGCGGCCTCGGCGACGAGGACGAAGAAGGGGAGCGCCACGAACGTGGCGGCGAGCACCGCCCCGGCGGTGGTGAACGTCAACTGGATGCCCAACACGTCACCGAGCGGTGCCCCGATGAGACCACGCCGACCGAAGGCGCTGAGCAGGGCGATGCCGCCCACGACCGGGGGGAGGACCAACGGCACCAGTACCAACACGCGCAGCACCCCCCGCCCAGCCCAACGGGTACGTGCCAGTACCCAGGCCAGCGGAAGTCCGAGGACCACGCACGCCAGCGTCGCGGCGAGTGACACCACGATCGACAACACGAGCGCGTTGCGGGCCTCGGTGGTTGTCAGGTCGTCGACGAGGGTCGACCATGACGCCCGTTGCACGAGACCTATGAGCGGGAGGGCGAGGAGCAGTGCCGCCCCGGCGACCAGTGCGCCCACCCCCCATGGGGTGCGTCGTCGGGACAGGTTCACGCCGGACCGAACCCTGCGTCGGTGAGAACTTCTTGTCCTGTGGGGCTGGCCACAAGGCCGACGAACCGCCGGGCCAGATCCAGGTTCGGGCTGTTGCGCAGCGCAGCGGCGAGGGCCTCGACCGTGCGGGACTCGACCCCGACGATGGGCACTTCGGTGACCTCGTCGCCCGCTGCCCGGGCGTCGGTGCGAAACACCAGCGCCACCGCGGCATCCCCGCGACGCACCGCTGCGGCGGTGGTGGTGACGTCGGGTCCCCGGCTGACCCGTCGCTCGTCGACGACCACCCCGGCATCACCGAGGAGCAGTTCGGCGACACGGCCGCAGGCGGCCGAGAGGGCACACAGCGAGATCCGGTTCCCTTCGGGGAGCGCGGCGAGGTCGTCGAGGTCATCGATCCGCAACGGGTTCCCCGGGGCCACGATCATGGTGAGGGTGTTGGTGGCGATGGGCGTCGGTGTGCCGTCGAGCAGGTTGGCGTCTGCGAGCGAGTCCATGGCGGGCGGGTCGGCGAGCACCGCTGCGTCGGCGGGGGCCCCTTCGATGATCTGGGTGGCGAGACGTCCCGACCCACCGGGGTTGATCCGGACGGTGACCCCCGGGTTGGACGCCTCGAAGTCGTTGGCGAGGATCTCGATCGAACTCACGAGGGACGCCGCCACCGAGATGGTCAGTTCGGTGCTCGGCCGGTCCGAGCTGCACGCCCCACCCAACACTGCGAGCGCAGCCACAGCCGCCAGTGATCGGCGGAGGAGGGTGGTTCGGGGCATTGGCGTTCAGGGCCGGTGGGTCGCGTGACGGGACTGTGGTGGGGTGCCCGCCACGGTGGTGCGGTGAAGTTGGCGGCGGAACCCGGCGTAGTCGTTGAGGGCGTAGTGCTGGGTGGCGCGGTTGTCCCAGATGACGAGATCCCCGTTGGTCCAGCGGTGACGGAAGGTGAACCGCACGTCGGTGGTGTGGTGGTGCAACCAGTCGAGCGCGGTGGCGGTGTCGGCCGGGTCGGTGCCTTCGAGGTCACGGACGTAGGCACGATTGAAAAACACGACGTCCCGCCCCGTCTCGGGATGGGTCGTGACGAGCGGGTGGCGTTGGGCGTCTTCGGCCGACTCGTCACACGCAATGGTCATGGCGGACAGTCCGCTGTGGAGAGGCTGCATCCTCGGGGAGTAGGCGTCTCGTGCGGTGTGCACGGCGATGAGTGATCGCAGCGATGCCCGCTGGTCCTCGCTGAGGGCGTCGTGGGCCGCCACCATCGACGACCACACGGTGTCCCCACCCCAGGGCGGAACGTCGACGGCGTACAGCAGCGTGAACGAGGGTGGTGCCGACTGGAAACTGAAGTCGCTGTGCCACGCCCCGCCGAAGTTGAAGGCGTCTGCGTCCGCAGCCTCTTTGATCACCCTGATCACCTCGGGGTGGTCGGGGCTCGGTTCGATGAACGGGGTCAGCCCCGGCGGCCCGAACCGTCTGGAGAGGTCGACCTGCTCGGCAGGGGTGAGCGACTGTTGGGGAACGACCACGACGAGGTGGTCGCAGACCAAGCGGCGGAGATCGGTCAGCTCGTCATCGGAGAGATGTCGCACGTCGGGCACGATCACCCGTGCACCCAACACACCTGTGAGCGGTGTTGCCTCCATGACCGGAACGTAGCAACCCGGGCTCGTTGACGCCGGTTGAGCCAACGAGCGACTCACTCGGCTCCGACGCGAACCTCTTCGGAACGAGGGTTCGTGTTCGAACCGGGACGCTCGGAGTCGTGGCCTTCGACGTCGATGCGGGGCAGGATCCGTTCCATCCACGAAGGCAACCACCAGTTGCGCGCTCCGAGGAGTTCCATGGTGGCTGGCACCAGGACCATGCGCACCACGGTGGCGTCGAGCAGCACGGCCACGGCGAGGCCGGTGCCGAACAGTTTGATGATGCGGTCGTCCTCGAGCAGGAACGCGCCGAACACCACGACCATGATGGCCGCCGCCGCGGTGATCACCCGGGCCGTGGCGGCCAGACCGTCAGCGACCGAACCGTGGGGATCGCCGGTGCGGGTGTACTCCTCGCGTATCCGGCTGAGAAGGAACACCTCGTAGTCCATGGACAACCCGAACACGATGGCGAACAGCATCATCGGTACGAACGGTTCGATCGGGGCGGGTTCGACCCCGAAGACCGAACTCAGCCACCCCCACTGGAAGATGGCGACGACCACCCCGTAGGCGGCAGAGATCGACAGCACGTTCATGATCACGGCCTTGAGTGGCACGAGCAGCGATCGGAACACCATGGCGAGCAGCAGGAACGACACGGCGAGCACGGCGGCGAAGAACACCACGATGCGACCGGCGAGATATCCGCTGAAGTCGACCCGGATCGGTACGGCCCCGGTCACGAACACTTGGACCTCGTCGGATCCGACCACCGGAGCGACGACGTCGCTGCGCAACCGGTTCACCGTCTCCTCGGTGATCTCATCCTGGGGTGACGTGGTCGGTTCGACCTGGAGCAGCCAGGCGGTTCCGTCGGCCGATCCGAACGGTCCGGTCACCTCGGCGACACCTTGGTCATCGGCGATGGCGCCCGCCAGCCGCTGGGCTGTCTCCGCCGCCGCCGTGTTGTCCGCACTGGCCTTGACCACGATGACCATCGGCCCGTTCGCCCCGGGGCCGAAACCTTCAGCAATGAGGTCGTAGGCGCGTCGCGTGGTGGTGTCGGGTGGTGCGTTCCCCTCGTCGGCGAAGCCGAGTCGCAGACCGAACACCGGGAGTGTGAGCAGGATGAGCAGGCCCCCTCCCACGATGGCGAACGTGGCGGGGCGGGCCTGGATCAGGCGACTCCATCGATACGAGAACGTGGAGCGGATGTCGGGCGGGCGTCGCAGCGTCACCTCGGTGCGCAACGCAGGGATGGCGCTTCCCACCGTCACGGTCAACAGCGCGCCGAGTGCCCCGACGAGCGCCAGCGGTCGCAACCCCAACCCGAGTCCGAGCATGGCCACCGCCGCGCCGCCGGCGGCGACGAGTCCACGCCACCGGGTGCGTTCAATGCGGGTGTGGGTCAGGCCGACGAGAGCTGGCACGAGGGTGATCGACGCGATGAGGGTGACCAGCACCGTGGTGGACGCAGCGATCCCGAACCCGCTCACGAACTGCAGCCCGACGAGCAGCATGCCGAGCAGCGACAGGATCACGGTGATGCCGGCGAACACCACCGCACGACCTGCTGTGTGGAGCGCCTCGGCCATGGCGTCGGGGGCTGCCAGGCCTTCGCGGGTGAGTTCGCGGTACCGGGTGATGATGAACAGGGCGTAATCGATGCCGACCCCGAGGCCGATCATGATGCCGATGAACGGCGCCGTTTCGGGGATGGTCACGACGTGGCTGAGGATGGCCACCGCCCCGAGCCCGCCGGTGCCGACCCCGGCGAGTGCCACCCCGATGGGCAGCACCATGGCGAGCACCGACCCGAACGCCACCACCAAGATGACGATGGCGAACGCCAGTCCGATGAGTTCTGACTCGGGCGGTTCGAACGACGACAGGGCCTCACCGCCGATCTCGATCTGGGTGTCGGGGATGTCGGGGACGAGTTGTTGGATCTGGGTGCCGATGGCCGAAGCGGTCCCTGGGTCCACCGAGTCGCCGAGGGTGATGCGCGCCAGCGCGATCGTGCCGTCAGGGGAGATGAACGGCGAAGGTCCGCCGCTGGCGAAGGGGTCGATGACGTCGACTCCGTCAATGGTGTCCACCTCGGCGATGAACGCCCGGGCGGGTGCGACGACCTCTTCGCTGGTCACCCCGGTGGGGTTGCGGAACACGAGTGACCCGCCGAACCCGCCGTCGGCCTCGGGGAACGCGTCAGACAGCACCTCGAGACCGTCGCCGCTCTCCGATGCCGGGGTCTCGAGTTCGGTGCTGAAACCGGGTCCGAGTGCGCCGGCGATGGCGTTGGTCCCGATGAGGGCGACGACCCACAGGCCGACCACGATCCATCCGCGGCGGAAGGACCAGCGGGCGAGCGAGCGGTACATCAGGACTCCGGAGGGGCAGAGGGGGGAGGGGGGAGAAAACCTGAGGCTATTGCGAGCAGACGCGAGTTGACGAACCGCAGGCCAGGGGTGTCCCTGCCCACCGGGGTGGACGGGCGTTGAGGGTCCGGGAGCTGAGGTCGGTGGCCGAAATCCGGGGAGGTGGGGGTTGCCGAATCTAAATCCGACAAATATGATCGGAATTATCGGTATTTATCCCCATCCCATTGAGTGGCGCCGTCAGTTTGCCGGTGTCCTCAAGGAAAGCGAGCAATGACATGGCACTGCGACTCGGCGATACCGCCCCTGATTTCACCGCTGAAACCACCCAGGGAACGATCAACTTCCACGAGTGGCTCGGTGATTCCTGGGGAGTGCTGTTCAGCCACCCCAAGGACTTCACCCCGGTGTGCACCACCGAACTTGGGCGGGTGGCGCACCTCGCCCCCGAGTTCGACCGTCGGGGGGTGCGGGTCATTGGGTTGTCGGTCGACCCGGTGGGCAGCCACGGGGCGTGGGCCGACGACATCGCCGAAACCCAGGGCGCCGAGGTGGGGTTCCCCCTCATCGCCGATCCCGACCGGGTGGTCTCGGACCTCTACGACATGATCCACCCCAACGCCGACGACACCCTCACGGTGCGGTCGGTGTTCGTGATCGGTCCTGACAAGAAGGTGAAGCTGACCCTGACCTACCCGGCATCCACGGGGCGGAACTTCGACGAGGTGCTGCGGGTCATCGATTCGCTCCAACTCACGGCGAAGTACAAGGTGGCCACGCCAGCCGACTGGTCCCAGGGGGAGGACGTGATCATCGGTGCTGCGGTGAGCGACGAGGAAGCAGCCGAACTGTTCCCCGACGGTTGGACCACCGTGAAGCCGTACCTTCGGGTGCTGCCTCAGCCCGGCCGCTGATCTCAGGACGCGAACGGGCCCGCAGCACATGTGCTGCGGGCCCGTTCCCGATCAGGCGCGTGGTGCGCCGGGGTGCTCAGGCGGTTGCCTCGGCACCTTCCTCGTCGCCACTGCCGACGAAGCGGTAGATGAGGGCGCCGATGATGCCGCCCACGATCGGTGCCACCCAGAACATCCACAACTGGCCGAGGTACTCGCCGCCAGCGAGCAGTGCCGGACCCGTTGAGCGGGCCGGGTTCACCGACGTGTTGGTGACGGGGATGCTGATGAGGTGGATGAGGGTGAGGGCCAAACCGATGGCCGCCCCGGCAAACCCCTTGGGGGCCTTGCGGCTCGTGATGCCCATGATGATGATGACGAACACCGCCGTCAGCACGATCTCAGCAATCAGGCCGGCACCGAGGGAGTAACCCTGGGGCGACAGGTCGCCGTAGCCGTTGGCGGCGAGTCCACCCTCGCGGATTGCCTCGGTCGACGCGCCCGCCTGACCCGCAGCGATAGCGAGCACCGTGGCTGACGCGGCGATGGCGGCAACCACCTGGGTGACGATGTAAGGGATGGCGTCTTTGACATCGAAACGCTTGCCCACCACGAGACCGATGGTGACCGCAGGGTTGAAGTGGCCACCCGAAATGTGCCCGACGCCGTAGGCCATCACGAGCACCGTGAGACCGAACGCCAAGGACACCCCGAGGATCCCGATACCGAGTTCGTTGCTGCCGGTGTTGGGATCGATGATCTTTGCCGCCAGCACGGCGCTCCCCGTTCCTCCGAGGACCAACACGAAGGTGCCGAGGAACTCGGCCCCCAGACGCGTCGTGAGTTTCATTGTGCACCTCCTGTGTGATGTCGACGAGCGTCGACGAGCGCCCGAAGCGCCGAAAGAAACGGTAAAGGTTGCCCTCCCGCTGCTGGTGGATGGGGGTGCGTGCACGGCGGCGTGGGTGTGGCAGCATTTCCCCATGACTTCACCGACCACGACCGTGCGCCCTGGCGCCCTCCGCCTCTTCGTCCCGCTCACCGCCGTACTGGTTCTATTGGTGCTCGTTCAGGCGGTTCTCGCCGGCCGGTACACCGCAGGCCTCGGGCAGATCAACCTGCACGGCTACATCGGCAACGCCTCATTCGTGGTCGGGTTCATCCTCGCCGTCGATGCGGTGATCGCCAAGGTGCCCAAGCGCGAACTCATCGTGTCGGGCGTCGTGTTGTTGTTGCTGTTCGTCCTGACCGGACTCGGCTACGCCGGTCGCAGCAGCGCCGAGTCGGCGTCGATCCACCTGCCGCTCGGTGTGGTGACGTTCGCCCTCGTGCTGCTTCAGCACGTGTGGGCCATCGGCCTGTCCCGTCAGTTGCGAGGCGGGAGCGGATCCTCGTCGTAGTGGGTGAGGCCGTGGGCGGACCAGTCGTAGACCACCCACGTGCGTGCCACGTAGTCGTGCCACGCCCGTCGCTGGGGTCGTAGACCAACCCAGGCGAACCCAAGTCCGAACACCGCCGAGACCGAGTACATCACGGCGCGCACCAGCGCACGCAGGAACGTCGGAGACCGTCCGTCGGCACCCACCACCCGCACCCCAACGGCCAGTTTGCCGACGGTGCGTCCGAACAACCACCAGCCGAGGGTGAGGTACGTCAACCCGACGCCACTGGCGGTCAGGACCGTCATGAGCCAACCGCTCGGCATCCCGCCAAGGTCGGTGCCGGTGGTGGTCCCCGTGGCCAACAGCACCACGGCGTCGAGAGCGAACGCCCCGAGGCTCATCAGCAGCACGATCACCATGGCGTCGATCACGTAGGCCACCCCCCGCGTGGCGAACCCCGCAGGCTCACCGCGCCGGCTCGGCTCGGACGATCTCGGCCGTGTCGCCCGCCGGGCCCGGTCGGTGGTGGGGGTGATGGCGGCACTCACGCTGTTGCTCCCCCTGCCGCCGCCTTGCGGGCACGCCGGGTACGGCCAAAGAGCCGATCGGTGATCCGGTTGATGGCATCGTCGGCGGAGACCAGACGCGCCCGGAACGAGTTCGCCAACTCGTCGGCGAGACCTCCCGACTGATCCCAGATCAACGCCCTGATGGCCTCGGGGTTGTCGGTGAGTTGTTGTAGCGCCACGGGGATGGCGGCGGCGACCACAGGGTCGAGGACCCGCTCGACAAGGGTGAGCAACTGGTCGGGGTCGCTGGCCAGTTCCCCCATGACGCTGTCGACGAGCGGGGCGACGACCTTCGGGTCGGTGGCGAGCTGGTTGAGCACGCCGGTCACGAGCGGAACGAGAAGGTCGGGTTCGGCGGCGATGCGTTCGATCACCACGGGCAGCACCGTGTCGAGCGCCTTGGGGAGGGTGGCGGCCGTCGCCGCGGCGGCGTCGGGGAGGAGGTCGCTGCCCGCAACGGCAGCCACCGTGCGTTCCACCACCATGGTCCCCTCGGCGTCAGCGAGTCGACGCTCGGCGCGGCCCGTGTCGGCGAGCGTGGACAGGGTGGAACCGACACCCACGCGACCGGCGGCGACCATCGGTCCCACCCCGGGCAGGCCTTCCGCTCGTTTCACGAGCGGGTTGACGCGGACGGCGACGTCGTTCACCGCTTTGCCGGCGAGACGGCCGGCCTGCAGTGATGTCTCACGCAACAGCGCCATGGCACCGATCCCGACATCCTCGCTACGAGACGGCGTCGGGTCGGCGCCAAGGGATTCGCGTGCGGCCCGGGTGGAGGCAAGGAACGCGGCAATGCCGACGCGACTGAGGCGCCGGGCCATCACCACCGGATCGCCGGGCTGGTGGAGGGGCTGGTCAGGCATGTGGAGCGAGGCTGTGGTGTCGAGCGGTTCGTCGTCACCCGCGCCGAGCCGGGAGTGGCCGTGCACCTGGTGCTCGGTGTCCTCGTGGCGATCCATGGTGCTCCGTCGCTGGTGGGTTCGCACCACGTCGGTGTCGGTGCGACCGTCGGGAGCCTACCGGGCGCCCGATACCGTTGCGGAGGGAGGCCGTGACGCCGATCGCTGCGGTCGCCGATCGACCCCGGAGGTTGCCGTGCCCCCCGAACCGCCGTCACCCCCGTCGTTGGACCCTGGCTGGTTCGACACCGTCGTCGAGACCCACATCTCAACCCTGTTGTTCGCCGGCGACTACGTCTACAAACGCAAAAAGCCGGTGCGGTTCCCGTTCGTCGACTTCTCCACCGTCGAGCGGCGTCGCCACGCCTGTGAACGTGAGGTCGAACTGAACCGGCGGTTCAGCCCCGACGTGTACCTCGGCGTCGTCGACGCCCCAGACGAGCACGGTCACCCCGAACCGGTCGTGGTCATGCGTCGCATGGCGTCCTCCCAGCGGCTGTCGACGCTGGTGAGAACACGCTCGTCAGCGGCGGGGCCGTGTGTTGCGGCGGTGGCCGAACTCGTCGCCGGGTTCCACCGCCACGCGCCGCGATCGTCCGTCATTTCCCAGGACGCGTCGGCCGCGGCGGTGATGCAGTTGTGGGACGACTCGTTCAACGAACTCGAACCGTTCAGCGGGTCGGTCCTTGACGTGGATCGGCTCGGCGAGGCCGCCCGACGCGCCCGCCGCTTCGTCGGGGGTCGTGAGCCGCTGTTCGAACGTCGCATCAGTGACGCCCTGGTGTGCGACGGCCACGGTGACCTGCAGACCGACGACGTGTTCTGCACCCCTGGCGGCCCTCGGGTGCTCGACTGCCTCGAGTTCGACGACCACCTTCGCCACGTCGACGTCCTCGCCGACGTGGCCTTTTTGGCCATGGACCTCGAGCGTCTTGGTGCACCCGAGTTGGCGGCGCAGTTCGTGTCCATCTGGGCAGCGTCACTCAACGCGCCCCACGCGCTCCACAACGCGTTGTTGCACCACTACGTGGCCCAACGGGCGTTGGTGCGTTGCAAGGTGAACTGTCTGCGCATCTCGACGACGAACGGCGGTGTCGGGTTCCCCGGTGCCGCCCAACAGGCCGTTGGATTGTTGGATCTGGCACTCGCCCACCTTCGGGCGGGCGCGGTGCGACTCGTGCTGGTCGGTGGCACTCCGGGGGTGGGCAAGACGACCGTGGCTCAAGCGCTCGCTCGGGCCACGGGCTGGGCGGTGCTGCACTCCGATGTCGTTCGACGCCAGCTCGCCGGTGGTTCCGCCGCCACGCCCCCACCCGCCGAGGTGCGCCAAGGGTTGTACGAACCCGCCGCGGTCGCCGCCACCTACGACGAGATGCGTCGACGGGCGGGGGAACTCCTGGGCCAGGGGGTGAGCGTGATCCTCGACGCCTCATGGACGAGTGCCACTCAACGCCAACAGGCGGTGGCGCTGGCGGCCAGCGGTGACGCCGACCTCGTCTCGCTGCGATGCGTATGTGATCCCACCGAGGCCCACCGACGCATCCTCGAACGGTCACGCACCGGGCTGACCGGTGCGTCGGACGCCACGGTCGAGGTGGCCGAGTTGCTCGCCGCCCGTGCCGACCCCTGGCCGCACGCCGTGGTTCTCGACACGACGGCGACTCCGCCGGGGGATCTGGTGGTTCAGGCGCTCGAGGCGAGCGGCGGGGGATCCGATCCGGGCGTGGTCTGGGACTGGTCGGCCCCCGGGCCGAGTTCGCGGTAGGCGAGTTTCACCACACCGGCCAGCGGGGTGGCCAGGATGGCGCCGATCACTCCGCCGACGGCGAGGCCAACGAGGATGACACTCATCGCCGCCAGCGGCGAGAGCTGCACCGACTTGCCGATGACCACCGGCAACAACACGTTGTTGGCGATCGTCTGCCACACCAGGTACACGGCGAGGACCACGAGTCCGGGCACGAGGCCTTGGGCGAAGGCGATGAGCACCAAGGCGCCGCCTCCGAGCAGGCCGCCGATCTGGGGGATGAGTGAGCACATGCCGGCCCACAACCCCAAGATGGGCGCCATCGGCAGGCTGGCGGCAAGCGCAACGGTGGTCACCACGGCAGCGTTGATGGCAGCGAGCAGCACCGAACCACCCCAGTACCGGCCGAACGACCGGTAGGCGAGGTCGGAGAGTTTTTCCACCCGGGGTTGACGGCGGGCGGGGATGGCGTCGTGGAGTCCACGCAGCAGGGTCGGTCCGTCGGCGAGTAGGCAGACGACGAGGATGAACGCCCAGAGTGCGGCGACGAGGCCGTCGCCGGCGCTGGAGACCAGCGAGTTGATGGCAGTGTCCTGAGAGTCGAGGGTCTGGGGCAACTCGTCGAGGGTTTCGTTGAGTCGGTCGCTGAGGTTCAGGTTGGCCAGGGTCGGCCCGACGAGCGGCAGATCGTCGAGTTGGGAGACGAGTTTGGGCACCTGGTCGGGGATGGTGCGGGCCTGGTCCACGGCCGTCGGCACGGCGAAGGTGGCGAACGCCGCCGCGGCGAGAACGAAAAGGGTGACCACCACCGTGATGGCTGCCTGGCGGTGACCGGTGCGGCGGGTGACCCGTTCGATCACCGGGTTGAGTGCCAGCGCGATGACGAACCCGATGAGTAGGGCGATCCCGACCCCGGACTGTTCGAAGATGAAGTACCACACGATCATGAGGGCGGCGAGCATGGCGATGGCGAGAACACCCGAGCCCACCGAGACGTCGACCTGCAACTCAACGGGCCGGGGCTGGCCGGTGTCGTCCACACCTGTCTCGTCCACGGCTCGTCGGAGCGGCGACGGAGCCGTTTGCCCGTCGGGGCGTTCGGCGGGCACCGCCTCATCTGCGGGTTCGACGTCGCTGTCGAGGGCGCCGTCGTCGAGCCAGTCCGACCCCATCGTCCCGAGACTGCCGGTTGCGGCCACCGCAGCGGAGAACGCCGCCGCGAGGAACACCCCGACGATGCCCCCGACCATGCCGGCGAGGTTCCACCCACCGAGAAACAGCACCGCCAGCACCACCCGGTTCACCCGCACGGTGCGATCCGCCACCCAGGTCCGCAACAGCCACAACCGTCCGGTGACCACGGCGACGAGCGCGGCGACGGCGATGAGACCGGCGAGGATGCCGCCGCTGTCCCCACCCAGACCGGCGACACCCCCGACACCGAAGGCGAGAGCGATCACCGGTGCCCACCCGATGGCGACCCCGGCGGCGGGCACGAGGCTCCAACCCGCCGCCCACAATCCGAGCGCAAGGGGGGCCGGCAGGCCGATGGCGAAGGCGAGGAGTCCAGCCACAAGTCCGTTGAGTACGGCGACGGCCAGGATCCGGCGAGTGGCGGCCCCACCAACGTGGTACGCCGCGGTGACGGCGATCCCGAGGGTTGACCGGGTGCGACCGTCGCGAACCAGACCGACGGTGCCCTTCACGAGGTCAGGACCCCGGGTGACGAACACGAACCCCAAGATGAACAGCAGCAGGGCTCGTGACGCACGGTCCACCCCACCGAGCGGGCTGTCGCTGCCGAACACGAGGCGGGTCGGGATGTTCTCGATGGCGTCCACGCTGCGCTCGCGCAGATCGAGAGCGTCGATGCTCTGGCCTGCCAGCGAGTCGGCTGGCACTCGGTCAATTGAGGCGCGCAGATCCTCAGCGATGGCCGACGTGGCGTTGTTGAGATCGAATGCCGTGGCCACCAGTAACCCCGCCGCCACCAAGATGCCCGCCGCGAGTACCAGACCCACGGCGAGACCGAGGCGCATCCGGGTGGCGAGTGCCAGCACGAACGGGCGGAGCAGGGCAGCCACGATTCCGGCGACGAGGAGGTTGGTGAGCACGCCGACGCTGGCCTGCAGCGAGGTCAACACCAGGTACCCGGCGAGAACGAAGCCGATCAGCAACAACAGGGCGCGCGGCCTGAAGTCGAGTCGAACAGGCACCCGGGGGCTGGCCACGGCGAAACCCTACTCATCGGCGGGTGTTGCGTCGCAGGATCGTTTCCCGCCGTGAGCGGATCCGATCCGGCTAGCGTGACAGGGTGTTTGCGGAAGAGGCGGAGGGGGCCCCGGCTGCAGGGTCGGACCCAGATGTGCGGTCACGGTGGCCGCGTGGCCGCCGTGCCGACGCCGCCGACGAGCCGTCTGGAGCCGAAGCCGCCGACGTCCTGCTCGCTGAGGAGCGCCCCAGTGGCGCCGTGCGAAGGCGCATCGTGTGGCGCATCGTCTGGCTCACCGTCACCGCCATCTGCCTCTACTTGTTGGCCCCTTCACTGTTGCGGGTGCTCGGTTCGGTGGAGGACCTGCGTCGCGTCAACCCGCTGTGGTTCCCGCTGATCCTCGGCCTTCAGGCCCTCAGTTTCGTATGTGTCTGGTATCTGCTGCGCATTGCGCTACAGACGCGCAAGTGGTTCGTGGTGGCGACCTCCCAGCTCGCCGGCAACGCCTTCAGCCGACTGGTGCCCGGAGGTGCCGCCGCCGGAATGGCGGTGCAGTACCGCATGCTCGCCGACGCCGGGGTCGCCACCGCCCGGGCGGCATCGGGGCTGACGGCGGTGTCGCTACTCACCCTGGCAGTGGTGCTGAGTCTGCCGGTGCTGGCCATCCCCGCCATGATCGGTGGATCGGTGGCATCGGGTTTGGTCAAGGCGGCGCTACTTGGCGGGGTGGTGTTCATCATCATGGTGGCCGCCGGGTCGACGTTCTTGTTCTCCGACGGGGTGTTGCGTTGGGCCGGGGGTGTGATCGAGTGGGTTCGCAACACGGTGTTGCGGCGCGACCCGCCGTCAGCCGACCTGCCCGATCGACTCGTGTCGGAACGCAACGAAGTTCGTGGGTCCATGCAGTCCCAGTGGTGGCAGGCGCTCGCCGCCTCAGTTGGGCGGTCGATGTTTGACTATTCGGCGCTGCTCGTGGCGTTGCTGGCGGTCGGTGCCGACCCCAACCCGTCGTTGGTCCTCTTGGCGTTCGTGGCGTCCCAGGTGCTTGCCATGGTGCCGTTGACCCCCGGGGGTCTCGGGTTCGTTGAAGCCGGCCTTACGGCCACGCTCACCGTTGCTGGGGTGCCGGCGTCGTTGGCGGTGGTGGCCACGCTGGCGTACCGACTGGCGTCGTACTGGATTCCAATGGTGGTGGGCATGGTGGCATTCGGGATGTTCCGTCACCGCTACCGTCACGGGTTGCGCGAACGTTCGCTTGGCGGTGGGGCCGGTCCGGCCACCGCCGGATGACCAACCAGGGGGGATGATGGACGACATCACGACGTCAGGTGCCGAGGCGGTGAATCTGGCGCTGCTGTTGTTGCGTGCCGGGGTGGGGGCGATGATCCTCGCCCACGGGTGGAATCACCTCTTTGGCGGCGGGGGACTTGAGGGCACGGCCGGGTGGTTCGCCTCAATGGGGTTACGTCCCGGCAAGTTGCATGCGCTCGTGGCGAGCGTCACCGAGCTGGCGGCCGGCGTGTTGTTGATCGTCGGCTTGTTCACGCCGCTGGCGGCAGGTGCGTTGCTCGGCGTGATGCTGGTGGCGTGGATCACCGCCCACCGCACCAACGGGTTCTTCATCTTCCGACCCGGCCAGGGCTGGGAGTACGTCGCCATCGTGTCGGTGGTCGCCGTGGCCATCGGCACGCTCGGCGCTGGCGCATGGTCTCTTGACGGGGTGTGGAACCTCGGGTGGTCGGGCTGGGTTCCGATGGTGGTGACCTTGGTCATCGGGGTCGGGGGAACCGCCGGGTTGCTTGGGGTGTTCTGGCGACCGGGTCGCACCACTTCTCCCTGAAGGTGTGCGGTGGCGCCGTGGGGAGGCGCCGGTACCGTTGCATCTGATGGCACACCTTGGGAGTGGCAGCCCGTCTGGCCGTCGGTTGTCGTCATGGGTGGCGGCGGCAGTGGTCGGCGCAGTCCTGACGGTGTCCGCCGGAGGTTGCGCCTTGTTCGACGACGACCGACCGGTGGTGGGGTTCCTCGGGGACTCCATCACGTTCCAGGCGACGACGGCGCTTGAGGACCGGGTCCCTGACACGTGGCGGTCCGATGTGCGGGCCACCTCGGGCGCAACCATTGCCGACATGGCCGCCCAGGCCGCCCGGATGGGTGCCGGGCAGCCCGAGGCGGTGATCGTGAATCTCGGCACCAACGATGTGATGCAGGCTTTCCTGCCCGAGAAGTCAGCCGCCGATCTCGATCTGTTGTTGGATCAACTCGGCGACCCGTCGTGCGTGGTGCTCGTCACCGTGCACGAGAACATCGTCACCGAACAGGACGGCGTGCTCGCCGACCGGGTGCGGGCGACCAACGCCGCGCTCGCCGAGGTGGCCGATCGTCGTGGCGTCCGCGTCGTTGACTGGACGGCGCATCTGGCCGCAGCGGGTGCGGTCCCCGGCACGCCGGACCTGCTCATCGACACCGTGCATCTGTCCGATGCCGGTATCGACAATCTGGTGGGCTTGTACCTCGACACGCTGGCCGACGGCTGCGGGCCGCCGGCCGAGGGGCGCTGAGCCCTGCCCGGGCCAGCGCCCGGGCAGGAATCACTCAGCAGACTGTGGTGACCGTCTCGCTCGAGGGGCAGGTCGCTCCGGGTGCGGCCCAACGCCACAGGACCGACACGAGCTCGGCACGGGTGATGGGGGCGTAGGGGTCAAAGGTGCTGGCATCGCGACCCCGGATCACACCGTTGTCCTTGGCCCAACGCACGGCAGGCGCAAACCATGCTCCTGCCGGAACGTCAGCGAACGGCGCCCCAGATCCGACCTGGGGTTCACCCTCGAGGCGCCACAGGAACATCGCCACCTGGGCCCGGCTCAACTGGCCGACCGATCCGTACCCGCCCCGGCCGTCGCCCTGGGTGAGGTCGTTGTCCACCATCCACCGCACGGCTGTGTCGTAGTACGAACCGACTGGCACGTCGGGGTAGGGCTGGGTGGCACGTGTGCTGCGGGGTTCGCCGGCGAGGCGCCACAGGAATGCCGCCATCTGGGCCCGGTCGACACGACCATCCGGGTTGAACCGGGTGTCGCTCACCCCGGCAGTGATGCCAAGGGCCTTCGCCCACTTCACCGCCGTCTGGAACCAGGTGCGGGTCCCGAGGTCGGTGAAGGGGGTGGCGGGCAGTTCGGGCGTGCTGGTGTGGAACGAGCCGTAGCCGCACACACCGGTCGGGAAGATCTCCTCGAGGCGATCGAGTTGGGCGTCGGTCGGGTTCCACAGGCCGTAGTACCCCTGAGCGACTGCGTCTCGGACCGGGATCAGTGGTGCCATCTCGGGTGTGGCGCCACACGAGTACGAGTCACCGCTAATGGGGGCACCGGCCTCGATACGGGAGGTTGAGTACACCTTGTAACGGGTGGTGCATGCCCCCGGGGCGGCGTCGTCGAGGATCCCTCCCCACACGCCGGCGCCCTTGTCTTGCAGGACACCGTTGACGGTGAAGCAGGCGTCGGTGGCCATGGGGTTGGCCATGGCCACTTTGGCCTCGCCCGCCGTCATGCCCGGGTTGGCCTGCATGGTGGTGATCCAGTCCTCCATCACGTCGAAGGCCTGGGGGGTCTGGTCCCAGTTGCGTGCCGGACGACCGTCGGTGAACCAGACGAGTTGGTTGTCGTAGTCCCCGCGGGCGTTGATGAGGCGCTGGCGGGCGGCGAAGGACTGGTGCGAGTTGTGCATGTCCAGTTCTTCTTCAAGGTAATGGCGCCAGTCGATGACCGGGAGGTCAAACTCGTCGCCGGTGTCGGGGTTGCGCCCGCTGAACACGAGACCCTTGTCGAACGCGTTCTGGATCGCCACCGGGTCACCCAAACGCCGTGGGGCGGGGGTCACACCGTCAGGTGACAGGTTCATGTTCCCGCTCGCCCAGATGTCGAGTTCGGCCCGCGCCGCGTTGATCCGGGCGGCGGTCTGTGCCGGCGACTCGCCTTGGCGCGGCGTCGGGTTCGACTGGCTGAACAGGTTCGCAAGAAGGACGCTGGTGTTCTGGCCGGACGCTGCGGCGGAGTACGGCAGCTTCTCGGGGGACTGGTCCTTGGTGTCCTTCCACGAACCCACGAGTGCGTTCAACCGGAGGAACTCTGCGGGAGTGAGGCGACCTTCCGACACGGCGCGCAGGCCGTACTGGACCCCGACGTTGCCCCACGGCACCCGGGCCCAACCCTCTTCGTCGTACCCGTACACCTCGCCGGCGTCGTCCCAGTGGGTGAACTCGACCTCGGACAGGTCGTAGCCCTCCACCCGGTTGATGTCACTGATGGTCTGGAACGTCGGGTTCATCGCACTCGGGGTTAGACCCGTCCACGCCGCCCGGCATTCGGTCAGCGGAGGGATAAGCCCCGAACCTTGCGAATCGGTATTCGACGGCACGGACGGCACCGTGAACCCGAGGTTCTTGTAGATCAGGTACATGGGCGTACCCAACTCGCTGAACGTCGATTTGTTGCGAGGCTTCGACTCGGCGTTGAGGCCGATCAGTGGGATGCGGTTCTCCACCGTCTGCCAGCGACGGTTGGCCGTGTCGGTCTTCTCGAAGTAGTGCTCGAGCAGTTCACAGTCGCCGATGTGGATGGTCTGGGTCGTCATGTCGGGGTAGGAGTACTGCGGCACCCCTCCGTCGAGCAGGTCCGGATGGTTCTGGCCGTAGACGTACTGCTGGATGCCGCCACCCGATCCGCCAACCCCGATGGTGTACACCGGTTCGCCGTACACCTCGACGAAGCGTGCCTTGGTGGCCACAGCGGTGCGGCCACCAAGGGCGAGGTTGTAGTGGTGGCTGGTGCCGGTACCCGTCGAATACATGACGGCGTAGCCACGCTGGAGCTCTTGGGTGTAAAGGGCGTTACCCGACGAAATGCGACCCTGGGTGTGGCCGATGCCGACACCACCACCGAAGTGGAACGCCACCCGGCCGTTCCACAGGCTCTTGTCAATGAGGTCGCCAGGTTGTTCCCCGAAGGGGGCGAGGGCAGCGATCGAGTAGAGGAAGCCGTTCGCTGTCCCGCGCTCGCGTCGGATGATGAAGGGTGTGCGCTCGGTCAGCACGTTGCGGGGGTCGTCGCTGGCGACCTTGCCGTCACCGGGGTTGACGGTGGCCGGGGACGCCTCGAGGTACACCATGTTGGCCGGGAGCGGCTCGGCGTCGTCGTTGGCGAACACCGTCCAGTTGCCTTCGATCGCCCACGTGGTCACCGGATCATCGGTACGCGAGTTGCTCAAGTACAGGTAGTCGACGACGGGTTCGGCGAGGTTGCAGTCGCGGCTGTGGCCTTCCAGCCACGCCGGCTGCGGTGAGAGGCCGGCGAAGGTTGTGGCGTCCGCAGGGACAAGGCCCAGCGCCTTGTACAACGCCAGGTCCGGGTAGCCGTTGCGGTTCGGGTACGGCCTCGCGGCGTCACCTTCACTGACCGCGGCGACCCCTGTTGGCAAGGGGTTGGGCAGATTGGCGGCCCATCCCGAGCCGGGGACCGTTTCACTCACCACCGGGATACCCAGACCGTCGGTGTTGTCGGGTTCGGGCTGCCCGAGGCCTTCACGGGCGGTGGTGCACACGAAGGGGTAGCGGTCGCCCTGTTCGCTCACCACGGGTTCTGCGGTGGCTGTGCCTCCCAGACCCGGGACGGTGATGACTGAACCAACCAGTGCGGTGGCCACCAGCAACGTCAGGGACGCGCGGCGACGAGTGATTCCCCCCAGATGTGTCATGGGCCACACGATAGTCACGCTGGCTACGCCGGTGTACCGCGACCCCGCCTAGTTGCGGCCCAGTAAGCGGTCCTTCCAGGTGCGGTGGAGAACCCCGTCGAGGTTCCCGGCGCGGACCGCTGCGAGACGTTCGTCGCGCAACAGGCCCGCTTCCTCATCCACCTGACGGTGCTCGACCCCGAGCGGGGGGAGTTCACCCACCACCCAGCCCAACAGCAGGTCGGCGAGTCGGGGGTTGCGGGCGAGTGCCGGACCGTGCAGGTAGGTGCCGACCACCTTTGAGCCGTCCCCGGCCACGACACCTTCTGTGCGTATGCCGCCGGCGTTCACCCCGACGGACCCGTTACCCACCCCCGCTTCGACCACGCCGAGTGGTCGGGCGTCGGGACCGAGCCGGGTTCGCCCGGCGTGGTTCTCAAACCCGGTCAATTCACCGATGTCGAACCCGGTGTTGGTGGTGGTGAGCAGTTCGCCGACGGCCCGTTTCTCCCCGGTGCGCACCGTGGCGCAGTCGACGAGGCCGAGACCCGCCACCGGTGCCCCGTCAGGCCCGGGGAACTCGGTGCCGATGAGTTGCATCCCGGCGCACACGGCGAACACCACCGACCCGCCCGCGACGGCGCGGGTGAGGACCCCCTGGGCGGCGAGTTGGCGACACGCCTCAACCTGTGGACCGTCCTCCCCGCCACCGAGCACGTAGACGTCACCTGACGTCGGCACGGCGTCGTCGGCGCCGACGCTGATGACCTCGGCATCGATGCCTCGCCATCGAAGGCGCTGGGCGAGGATGATGGCGTTGCCCCCGTCGCCGTAGGTGCCGAGCAACTCGGGGTAGAGCAACACGATCCGCACTGCCGAGTCCCGTGTGAGCCCGCTCACCGGTCCACCTCGCCGATGTGGTCCTGCACGGCGGTGTAGTTCCCGATGACGTCGATCACGGTGTCGCGGTGACGCCCGCCGTGACGCTGCACGACGGCCACCGCTTCGCTGAGCGAGGAGGCGCAGGCGTGGTCCACCCCGGCGTACCCGAGTCGCACGGCGAGATCGTGTCGTCGTTCACCCGACGCCACCACGAATCGCCCGGCGAGACGTTCGAACGGGACGTCCCACAGCCACGACGGGTCGCGCCCGTCGGCGATGCGGGCGTTGATGGACACGACTGCTGGAGCGTCGCTGCTGTCCACCATCTCGAGCGCTTCCTGCCACCCGGCGGGGTTCTTGGCCAAAAGGAGCCGAACCTGCTGTCCGTCGACCGTCTCGGTCCGGTACCGGCCGGCGATGTCGTCGACCCCCGCCAGCGCTGTCACGGCGCTGTGTGCCCCGATCCCAAACCGTGTCGCGGCAGCGGTCGCCATGGCGGCGTTGGCCTGGTTGGCTCGGCCGGGCAGCGCCAGAGGAAGGGCGATGGTCTCGTCGGAGGCGGTGCACAGTGTGTCGCCATCGAGCCACAGGTCGCACGAGGGTCGGGCGAACCCGCACGACGGGCACGACCAGCCTTGGGGCGGACCGAACCGGATCCGTCCGCCGCACGCCGGGCATCCCGTTGCGTCGAGCGTCCACCACGACCCGGTCCCCACCCAGGTGATCGACCGGGAACCGGGACCCTCCAGTGCGCCGCCGGCGGCCCACACCACGAGCGGGTCGTCGGCGTTGGCCACCACCGCCCGGGTCGGGCAGGTCGCCAGTGCGTCCCGCCACAACGAGGCGATGGCGCGCACCTCCTGGGTCCGGTCGAGTTGGTCGCGGCTCAGGTTCAGTAGCACCACCACCGCCTCACCCACCTGGCGGAGCACCTCGGGCAACCACAGTTCGTCGCACTCGAGGGTGGCGTTGGCGGCGTCGGGTGCAGCACCGAGGGCCACCACCATCCCGGCGTCCATGTTGGCGCCATCGGCGTTGGTGGCCACCGGGCCACGGGTCCCAAGCGCCCGCGCCAGGTAGTGGTTGGTGGTGGTCTTGCCGTTGGTTCCGCTCACCAACGCCACGTTGCGACCGGCAGTGAGTTGGCTGAGGAGGCGACGGTGCACGAGCACGGCGAACTGTCCGCCGATGACGCTGCCCGAACCGAAGCCGGTTCGGCGCGACAGACGTGAGATGGCGCTCGCCGCGCCGAGCACCGCCCGGGCCACTGGCCGGATGGGGGGTGGTGGCGGGTCGGCCCGGTCGGGGGACGCCCCGGGACCGTCGGGACTCACGAGGCGGCAGCCTGCTCGGGCGGCGGGTGGCCCGCCATCACCCAGTCGAGGCCTCGCAGCAGGGCGGTGGCGGCGGGGCGCACCACGAGCGGGTCGGCCCCGGGTGCGAGGGGGAGCCAAAGTTGGCGACGAACCCACGAGGGCAGGACGCCGACGGCGGCCGATGCGATCACGGCGTAACTGGGGCGTACCGCCAACGGCAGCGGCGGGAACATCAGCCACCGGGCGGCCTCGCGTGCCTGCGCACCGGCGCCGATCTCGGGTCGCAGGTCCCTGAAGTACTGGCGCAACCCCGCAACGGAGGTGGCAGCCGGTTCGCAGCCGAGTACGTCGGCGAGCACCGACATCTCCGCCACATACCGGTCGGCTTCGCTGTCGGTGAGGCGACCGGTTCCGTAACGCTGGTAGGTCCGCAGGAAGGCGTCGACCAAGGCATGGTGGACCCACAGCATCAGGTGCGGGTCGTTGGCCTCGTACGGTTCGCCCTCTGGGGTGGTGCCGACCACGGTGGTGTGGACCCGTTTGACCATGCGCACCATGGCCTCGGCCTCTTCGGTGGTGCCGAACGTCGTCACCCCGACGTAGGTGGCGGTGCGGTTCAGGCGACCCAACGGGTCGGAGCGGTAGGCGGAGTGGTCGGCCACGCCCGCCATGACACGCGGATGCATGGTCTGGGTGAGGAGTGCCACGACCCCGCCGACGAACATCGAGCTGTCAGCGTGGACCCGCCACGTCACACTCTCGGGCCCGAACAGCCCGGGATCGCCAACGAGCGGTAGGGATAGGTCCCGCACCGGGACGTCCCCGGCGATCATGCGCCGCATCCGGACGGCCAGTTCGCGTCGGGCGGATCCGACGGCGTCGCCGAGCGCGCCCGTCGCCAGGTCGAGACCCATGAGAGGGAGCCGGGTCAGTTCGGCGAGTCCGGGTGGCGTTGGCACCTCCCCACGATAGGTCGGTGCCCACCGATCCCGGTGGTTGACGCTGCGGGCGTGGTGTGGTGAGGTTGGGGCTGTCACCAGGTGGCGGTCGGGGGAAGCCGGATGAGCCGGCACTGTCCCGCAGCCGTGTGTCGACAACGAGGCCCAGGCCCGGTCGTCGACGAGTCGGAATGCCCGACGCCACCCGGCTCCACATCATGCCGTCGAGGACTGCGGCCACGGAGCCCTGCCCCGACGGGCCGCCCGTCGGACGCCGGGACCCGCGACCCGTCCGAGGAAGGGTCCCGTGAACCGAGCGTCAGGCACACAGCGAGCAGCGGGCACTGCGCCGCGTCTCGTGGCACGCCTGGTCGTCGCCGTGGCCGTCGTTGCCGCCGTCCTCGTTGCTCCGGGCGCACTCGACCCGCACGGGTTGGCACTGCCCGGTGCAGCGTGTGCCCAAGCCGCACCCGCTGCGGAAGGCACGCAACGAATCGCCGTTGCGGTGGACCCCGGCGTACTCGGCGGCGGGGCGGGATCGATCTGCGTTGAGGTTCCCGTCGGGGCGTCGGGTGCTGACGTGCTCGTCGCCCGGGCCCAGGCTCTGGGGCGTCCGGTGCCGCGTTGGGCGTCGAACGGGCTGCTGTGCGCCCTCGATGGCGTGCCGGCGAGCGGATGCGGTGAGCGGATCGATGGCGCCTACAACTACTGGGGGTACTTCCTTGGCGACGGAGGATCGTGGTCGTACGCAGGTACCGGCCCGGCGCTGCGGCGTGCCACGAGCGCACGAACTGAAGGGTGGCACTTCGTGGCGGGGGCGGGAAACGCCTCCGACCCCCCGCCGCGCCTCTCCCCAACAGCCACGGCGATCTGCCCGCCGCCACCCCCACCCCCGCCGGTCACTTCGCCGCCGCCCGCCGCAGGTCCGGCGACACCGGACGCGCCCGGGAACCCCGGCTCTGCGGGCGGGCAGGCAGTCTCCGGTGGTGGTCCGGGTGGTGCGGCGTCAACCCCGTCGACGGTCGACCGCGACCCCGCAACCGGTAACGCAGGTTCATCCCCGGGTGCGGTGGGTGACCCGGCTCGGGGTGCAGCGACGGCAACCTCCATCGCCGGTGGGGTGGGTGAGGACGAGGGCGCCATCGGCGATGTGAGCGAGTCCTCCCAGGGGTCCTCGCCACCTCTTGCAGTTATTGCGGTCACCGCAGCGGTGCTGGTGCTCGGCGCCGCCGGCGTGGCGCGTTCGCGTCGGCGGAGCGTGTGAACGTGACCACCTCTCGACGCTGGCGGCGGGTGCGCTCGCTCCACCCGTTGGCGTGGTGGGTCTGGAGCCTCGGGCTCGCCGCCGCGGCCATGCGGACGACCAACCCGTTGCTGTTGGGTCTCGTCATCGTGGTTGCCGGCTGGGTGGTCGCCGCCCGACGCACCGACGCCCCATGGGGGCGCACCTTTTCGTTCGCGCTCCGTCTCGGCGCGTTCCTCGTGGTCATGCGGGTGGTGCTCGCCGCGCTGTTTGGCCTGCGGGTCCCCGGCACGGTGCTGTTCACCCTTCCCACCGTCGAACTGCCGTCATGGGCGGCGGGGGTCAACATCGGCGGACCCGTCACCGTGGAACTGTTGCTCGGTGCCGCCACCGAGGGGTTGCGCCTGGCGGCCATCGTCGCCTGTTTCGGTGCGGCCAGCGCCCTGGCCAACCCGTACCGCTTGTTGCGCAGCCTCCCTGCGGTGCTCTACGAGGTTGGTGTGGCGCTCACCGTGGCGCTCGCCATCGTGCCCAACACGGTGCTGACCGCAGGCCGGGTCCGTGAGGCACGTCGGCTACGTGGCCGGGCGGTGCGCGGCCTGCGGGGGTTGCAGGGTCTGGCCATGCCGGTGCTCGAAGGGGCGTTGGAACGCTCGGTTGATCTCGCCGCGTCCATGGATGCCCGTGGGTATGGCCGTCGGCGGGCCGTGTCGCGTGGGGCGGTGGCCGTTTCCACGGTGGCGCTGCTCGCCGGGCTCGTCGGGGTGGGGGTTGGGGCGTACGCACTCCTCGACGCCGGAGCCCCCTCGGTGCTCGGTCTTCCGGTGTTGTCGGTCGGCGTGTTGTTGCTGGCGACAGGCATGGTGGTGGCCGGCCGTCGGGTCGACCGCACCCGGTATCGCCCCGACGAGTGGTTGTGGGCCGAGTGGGTGGTGGTCGTCACCGGTGCGGTCGCTGCGGTGTCGGTGGCGGTCGTGGCGGCACTGGACCCCGATGCGCTCACCATGCCGCTGTTCCCGCTTGGTTGGCCAGCGGTTCCGGTGGTGGCCGTCGTCGGGATCGGTGTCGCCGCGCTGGCAGGGGTGTTCACCCCGCTTCCGGTGTCCACGTTGACGGGTCTGCACGTGGCGGCGACGCCACCGCGGGCTTCGGGCGACGTCGATGGTGGACGCGACGACGCGCTCGGTCTGGCGGAGGTGTCATGAGCGCCATGATCCGTTTCGACCGGGTGGGGGTCACCTTCCACGAGGCGTCGTCGGCGGTGCTCACCGACGTGAACCTCGAGATCCCCGAAGGGGAGTTGTGTCTGGTCATCGGCCCCAGCGGGTCGGGCAAGTCCACGTTGTTGCGCACCGTCAACGGGCTCGTGCCGCGCTTTTCCGGCGGTCGAATGGATGGTGTGGTGAGCGTGGCGGGTCGCCGCACCGTCGACGAGCCGTCCCGTCAGCTCGCTGACCTTGTTGGATACGTCGGGCAGGACCCCGCCGCGGGATTCGTGACCGACACCGTGGAGGACGAACTCGCTTACGTCATGGAGAACCTCGGGGTGGCGCCCCAGGTCATGCGCCGTCGCGTGGAGGACGTGCTCGACCTGTTGTCGTTGCACGAGGTCCGCCGTCGGTCGCTGTCCACCCTGTCGGGAGGCCAGCAGCAGCGTGTGGCGATCGGCGCCGTACTCACGGCATCCCCACGGGTGCTGGTGCTCGACGAGCCGACGTCGGCGCTGGACCCCGCAGCCGCCGAGGACGTCTTGTCGGCGCTGGCCAGACTCGTGCACGACATCGGGGTGACGGTGTTGATGGCCGAGCACCGTCTCGAGCGGGTCGTGCAGTTCGCCGATTCGGTGGTGGTGGTGCCCGGTGGTGGGGCCCCCATCCGTAGCGGGCGACCCAGCGACGTGTTGCGTGACGCCCCGGTTGCGCCCCCGGTGGTGGAGTTGGGTCGACTCGAGGGGTGGGATCCGCTGCCGTTGTCGGTGCGTGAGGCGCGCCGGGCGGCCGGGCCGTTGCGTGAGCGACTCGCCCCGTTGGTGTCGGGCATCAAGCCTTCCCCGGCATCCGAGCAGGTCGAGGTGGCCGCCGTCCGCCATCTCGTTGCCGGCTACGGATCTCACGCGGTTCTCGACGGTGTCGATCTGGCGTTCCGCGGCGGTGAGGTGGTGGCGGTCATGGGCCGCAACGGCGCCGGGAAGTCCACGCTGTTGAACCACCTGGCCGGCCTGCGGCCGCCGTTGCGGGGCAGCGTCACGGTGCAGGGTGAGGACCCGCACCGGCTCTCCCCGCCTGAGGCTCGTTGCCGCGTCGGGTTCGTCCCCCAGGACCCGTCCCTGCTGCTCTATCACTCCAGCGTCGCCGACGAGTGTGCGGCAGCCGACGCCGAGGCGGTGCGCGAACCCGGCACCACCGAGCGCCTGTTGGTCCGGCTCGTCGGTGGCGTCGACCCGGCGCTCCACCCCCGGGACCTGTCAGAAGGTCAGCGCCTGGCGCTGGCTCTCGCCGTGGTGCTCGTCGCCGAACCGGGACTCGTGCTGCTCGACGAACCAACCCGCGGTCTCGACTACGGGGCCAAGGAGGCGCTTGGCGGTGTACTCGGCCACCTCGCCGCCGAGGGTCGCGCCGTGGTGCTCGCCACCCATGACGTGGAGGTGGTGGCGGCGGTGGCTGATCGGGCGGTGGTGCTCGCCGACGGCGAGGTCGTCGCCGATGGGCCAGCCCGCGACGTGGTGACTCACTCCCCGGTGTTCGCCCCCCAGGTGGCCAAGGTGCTCGCTCCCCAGCCGTGGCTCACCGTTGACGAGGTGACTGCGGCTCTTCTCGCCGAGGAGGTGACCCCGTGATCGCGTTGCGGTTCCGCTCGGCGGCGCTGCTCGCCGCCGTCTCGGGTCTGGGGGTGTTCGCGTTCGTGTGGCCGCTCGTGGTCGCCCCTGACGGTGCCACCGGCGCCGAGATGGCCCACGCCGCTGATGCCCCGTGGATCTTCGTGTTGTTGCTCCCGTTGCTCATGGCGGTGATCCTCGCCGAGCTCGCCGACGGGGTCATCGACGCCAAGGCGATCGCCATCTTGGGGGTGCTGGTCGCCGTGGGGTCGGCGTTGCGTCTGCCCTCGACCGGTGTCGCCGGTTTCGAACTCGTCTTCTTCCTGCTCATCCCCGCAGGTCGGGTGTTCGGCCGGGGGTTCGGGTTCGTGCTCGGTGCGCTGACGCTGTTCGCCTCGGCGCTGGTGACTGGCGGGGTGGGGCCGTGGCTGCCGTTCCAGATGTTCGCCGCGGCGTGGGTCGGGTTCTTCGCCGGTTGTCTTCCACCCGCACGCGGACGGCGCGAGATCGCCTTGTTGGCGGCGTACGGGGCGGTGGCCGGGTTGGCCTACGGGTTGGCCATGAACCTGTGGTTCTGGCCGTTCGGTGCGCCGACAGGAAGTGGGTTGTCGTACGTGCCCGGTGCGGGCATCGGGGAGAACCTTGGTCGCTTCTGGGTGTTCCACCTCGCCACGTCGTTCGGCTGGGATCTCCCCCGTGCGGCGACGAACGCGGTGTTGATCGTGGTGTTCGGACCCGCCGTACTCGCCGCGTTGCGACGGGTGTCGCGTCGAGCGGCGTTCGGGGTGCCGGCCGAGTTCACCGCCGACGAGGTTGCCACACCGCAGGTCCCCTAGTTCGGGTCCCCAGGCGGTCAGCGGCGACCGCTCTCCCACGTGGCGATGGTCTCGCCCATCGGAGTTGATGGCGGGGCGGCCACGAACGGCCAGATCTCTTCAGCGAGTGCGCGCCAGTCGCCACTGGCGTGCAGGTCACCGAACAGCGCGTAGAGCCCGAGGTTGATGCGCTGGATGACCACGAAACTCGCCGGCAGGTTCACGCGTCGCATGATCGGCCCGTAGGGACCGCGCTGGTCAAAGAACCGTCGGACGGACTCCGATGCGTACTCGGGGGTGATGGTCATCAACCCCGCCTCCCGCACCAGTTCGTAGAAGTGGCTGAAGTAGTCGACGACTTCGTCATTGCTGAAGGGTTCCCCGGCGGGCAGCAGGCCGACGTCTTCGATGATTGAACGGAACGTTGCCGGGTCGGGGGCGATGACCATGGCCTTGATCATCTCTTCGAACGGCAGCAGTTCGGCTTCGGTGAAGTGTTTGACGAGACCGAAATCAAGGAACGTGATTTCACCTCCGGGCCGGAACAGGTAGTTGCCGGGGTGCGGGTCGCCGTTGAACATGCGCAACCGGTACAGCGATCCGAAGGCGAAGCGGTAGAGCGTCTCCGCTGCGAGGTCGCGTTCGTGTTGCGACCAGGTGGAGGCGACCTCGTCGAACCCGGCCCCGTCGGCGAGTTCGGTGGTGAGCACCCGGGCGGTGGACAGCTCGCCGAACACCCGGGGCACATGGATGAACGGGTGGCCGGCGTACTCCTCGCCGAAGCGGATCTGGTTGGCCGCCTCGTTGGCGTAGTCGAGTTCCTCGGTGAGCCGTTCGCGCAGTTCGGCCACCACGGGTCCGGGTTCGAAACCGGGGAACAGTTGGCCGAGGCCCCCGAACAGCAACCCGATGTTGGCCAGATCCGAGGCCATGGCCTCAGCCACCCCCGGGTACTGCACCTTGACCGCCACGGCCTCGCCGTCATGGGTCATGGCCCGATGCACCTGCCCGATTGACGCCGACGCGATCGGTACCGGATCCCAGGTGGCGAACACGACGTCGGGGTCGTGGCCGAGTTCGCTGCGGATGACCCCCGCCGCCAGTTCGGCCGACATGGGTGGGGCGTCGGACTGCAGTTGGGCGAGGGCGCCGCGGACATGTTCGGGAAGGCCCTGGTCGAGGTAGGACGCCATCTGCCCCAGTTTCATGAGGGCGCCCTTCATCTCTCCGAGGGCGGCGGCCACCTGTTCGGCGGTGCGCAACTCGAACGCCGTGTCGAGTTCCACCTTGCGTTCCGCCGAGGCGAACACCCGTCGGGCACGGTGGGTCGCCCAGTCGGCACCGGCACGCGCCCCGACGGCTGCGAGTCGCGCTCGTCTCGCCCCGACCCCGGTGGTGCGAAGGGCCGTCGTCTGATCCGGGGTGGCGCGCCGACGCCGCCACAACAACCCTGCACCCACCGCTGTTACGGTGAGCGCTGCGGCGGTCAGCATCCGGCGTCGCACACCCGTGACCCTACGGCGGTCCACCGCCGGGGCCCAAGGTGGCCAATACTGGACGGGTGGCGCTGAGCGAACTTGTCGTTGTCGGTGCTGCGGTGGCGGTCGGCTTCGGGTCGGGTGTGCTGTCGGGCATGCTCGGCATCGGCGGTGCCGCCGTGTCCACCCCGGCGGTGCGGGTGTTGGGCGCCACCCCCATCGAAGCCGTCGGGACCACCGTGCCGGCGATTCTGCCCGGGGCGGTCACCGGGGTGTGGCGCTACCACCGAGCCGGTCTCGTCGACTGGCGGGTGGGTTTGTGGAGCGGCGGGGTTGGTGCGTTCGCTGCGGTCGGTGGTGCCCTCGTCGCCGAGTCGGTGGGGGAGCCGCGCTGGTTGATGGTGGCGACCGCCGTGCTGATGCTCGTCAGCGGCTGGTCGGTGGCGCGCGCCGCGCAGGGAGCGTCCCACCATGCCGACGCGCAGGCGAGCGGCGAGGACCCCCGCACCGGTCGGACCAGTTGGTGGAAGGTGGGCGGGCTCGGAGCGGTGGCAGGGTTCGTGGCCGGTGTGCTCGGTGTGGGTGGTGGCATCGTGCTGCTCCCCGCCTTCACCCGCATCCTCGGCATTCCCGCCCGACGGGCCGTGGCCGCCAGCCTCGTGGCGGTGGCGATCTTCAGTGTGCCCGCCCTCGTCACCCACGCCCTCAACGGCAACATCGACTGGGCGCTGGCGCTGGCGCTCGCCGTCGGGGTGGTACCGGGTGCCCGGCTGGGGAGCCGACTCACGGTGCGGGCCTCTGATCGCACGGTGCGTCTCGCCTTCGGCGTTGTGATCGGGTTGCTCGCCGTCATCTACGGCCTCGCCGAATTCGCTGGCCTGCGCGCCTGACCGCCGGGCGCGAGACTCTTCGCATGCGTCTCCCCCGAATTGTCGCCGTCGTCATCGTTGGCACTGCAGTGCTCGCCGGCGCGGTGGGGGCGGCAGTGGCCCAGACCGCCCCCGCCGGCGGGTGGCCCGGCGGGCTGTGGGCACCACTGGTCGCACCAGCGGACGTCCCCCAGGCGTTGCAGGTGAGCGCGCTGTCGATCACCGTCGACGACGCCGGAACCAGTCGGGCCGAGGTCCGATTCGCCGGGGCCATCGACGCCCCAACGGACCCGTGGCGCGTATCGGTTGGCATCGGGGACCCGGCGGGGCTGTGGCGCCGGGCGTCCATGCTGTGGGACGGCACCCAGGCCACCGGGGAGGTCGTCCAACTCGACGGTCTCGCCGCGGTTGACCAGGGCCCCGTCGAGGTCGACGTGGACCTGTCGGGACTGGTCACGATTGGTTTGCCCGAGGACTACCTGCTCCCGGCGTCGGGCGACGTGATGTGGGTCGAGGCGGCACTCGGACCGACGGACAATCCGGTCGCGAGTGTGCGCACCCCATGGTTCGATCGGGGGGCATTGCTCGGCGAAGGGGCACCCGGGCTGGTTCCCGGCGGCCGCAACGGGGTGCAGTTGGAGGGGTCCCCGCCGCAGCCGGCCACCACGACCACCGGGGTGGTCGACACCGGGGTGCCGTCGGTGGCCGAATGGGTTGACGGACGGGTCGTCGTGGAGCGAGGGACCGCCCCCGAGGAGGTACTCGGATCAGCTGCCGGATCCGTCGTCGACTACGTCACCGTGGTCGCCGCCAACCAGCCCGACGCCGCCGGCGCCCAGGTCCGGATCGATCTCGTGACGGGCGAGGTGGATCTCGTCGCCGGCGTTCTCGCCGGACCGCTCGCCCCGACGTTCGCTGAACCGGGGACACCCGTGGCGGCATCGACCGCATGGTTGGCCCAGCCGGCGGGCTTGCTGAGCGTCGGGGTGTCCGCAGCGTTCGACGAGTTGGGCCTCGCTGACCCCGGACCCGATGTGGTGGTGTCGGTCACCCGTGTCGTGGGTACCGACGGCGGTGGTGAGGTGGCCACCGCCGGTGTCGCCGCCGGTCAAGGTTGGTTGTCTCAACGCCAGGCGCCGTCCACCACCGGTGCGGTCGTCACCGGCGGGGCCGTTGCGTCACGGGAGGTCGCCTCGGGCGATCCGGTTCCGGCGATTCTCATCGGGGTCGTTGTCGGTCTCGTCGCCGTCGGCATCGCGGTGCTCCTCGCCGAACGGCGCGCCCGGCGCACCCACCCCGGTCCCGGCGACGTCAATCGTGTCGTCGCCGGCCAGGTCGACGAGGAGTTCTGGTCCCGCTGATCCCCGGTTCAGGGGATCCCGATCACCTTGTGGGTCTGGACACTGAGCCGCCAGCGTGGATGACTCAAGCAGTAGGCCACTGCTGCGGCGGTGTTCGCTACCCGCTCGGGTCCGTCCATGGGTTGGACGAACCAGTGGGTGAACTCGAGGTGTTCGTACCGGTTGGGTTCGGCCCCGGTCTGGGGGTAGACGACCTTGAGTTCGTCACCGGAGGTGACGACGAGCTCGGCGCCTGCTTTGGGACTGACACAGACCCAGTCGACCCCTGCAGGTACGGCGAGGGTCCCGTTCGTCTCGATGGCGACCTCGAATCCGTGGGCGTGGAAGGCATCGCACAGCGCCGTGTCGAGCTGGAGGAGCGGTTCGCCACCGGTGCACACCACGAGCGGGTGACCGCCGTCGTCGGTGGTCGGTGTCGGCCACAGGTCGGCGACGTGGCGGGCGAGGTCGTCCGCCGTGGCGAACGCACCCCCACCGGGGCCGTCGATACCGACGAAGTCGGTGTCGCAGAACTGGCAGACGGCACTGGCTCGGCTCGCCTCGTGGCCGTTCCACAGGTTGCAGCCGCTGAATCGGCAGAACACCGCCACCCGACCGCTGTTGGCGCCCTCGCCCTGAAGGGTGGCAAACGTCTCTTTCACCCGGTAGGTCACGGTCGGGTCCTGGCGTAGGGGGCGGGGTCGGTGAGTCCTGCAGCGGCGAACCCCGCCAGGCGGATCCGGCACGCGTCGCACGTGCCGCAGGCCAACCCGTCCACGGGGTCGTAACAGGACACGGTGGCGGCGTAGTCGACGCCGAGATGGACACCGAGCCCGATGATCTCCGCCTTGGACAACTCGAGGAGCGGTGTGCGGATCGTGATGTGTCGACCCTGTGCCGTGGTGGCGCGGGTGGCGACGTCGACGACGCCTTGGAAGGCGGCGATGAACTCGGGTCGGCAGTCGGGGTACCCCGAGTAGTCGACGGCGTTCACTCCGATCCACACCTCTGTGGCTCCGCGCACCTCGGCGAGGCCGAGAGCGAGTGCCAACAGCACGGTGTTGCGGGCCGGTACGTAGGTGACGGGGATTTCCTCTCGGGGGCCGTGTGGGTCGTGGGGGACGTCGCCGTCGCCGGTGAGTGCGGACCCTCCGATGGTGGCGAGGTCAACGCCGATGACGACGTGGTCGGCTCCCGATTCGGCGGCGAGGGTGCGGGCGGCGTCGAGTTCGATCCCGTGGCGTTGGCCGTAGGAGACGGACAGGGCGATGCAGTCCCGGCCTTCACTGCGGGCCGCGGCGAGACAGGTGGCCGAATCGAGACCTCCGCTGAGGAGGACGACGGCAGTCGGCGCCGGGGGGGTGGGCGTGGTCACGACCCGACCACCGTTGCGGTTCTCCCCGCCTCCCGATCGGTGACGGCGCGGGGGAAAGCCTTGATTTCCGGGCTTTTTCGGGCCATGCGCAGAGGCTAGTGGTCCACGGGTGGGGGTCGCACCGCAGGGTTGTCACACCCCGTCCTCATGATTGGGACCCTGATGAGCACAGCACAGCGCATGTCCCCGATCCTGTCCGTCCAACCCCTGCGTCGCCGTCGCCGGCCGGCGTCGGACGCCTGCACGCTTCCTGCCCCGTCGCCGGGCAGGGGTATCGACCGTGCCCGACTGACCGAACTCATGGCTGCCATGGCCCGGGGGGACACCGCCGCCCCGTTCGCCTTGCACACCGAGTTCAACCGCCCGCTCACTGCGGTGGTGCGGCGTCATCTGCGTCGGATGAACGTGCACGCCGTCCCTGACGAGGAGGTGCAAAGCCTCGCCATTGATGCCTGCCTCTGCCTTGCCGAGGTGGCCGGGGCGTGGAGCCCCGACGGTGGCGCCATGCCGTGGCAGTGGGCGCATGAGCGGATTCGCGCCGTGGTGCACCGGTGGGTCGGGCAGTTCGCCGACTCGTGGGACCCTGACCGTCACGGCAGCCATCTCGGTGACGGCGCACAGGCGTGGACCGGTGACGACCCGCCGATGCTCGAGGTGCTGGCTTCGGTGGCCGGCGAGGTCCCCCTCGCCGCGCTGTTGCTCGAGGCGTTCGGCAAGGTCGGCAGCAGCCGGGACTGCGAACTGCTCTTGGCCTACACCGCCCAGCAGCAGGCCGGTGACCCGTCACCGGCCATCACCCTCGGGTCGATGCACGGCCGCTCACCCGAGGCCGTCCGCCAGGCGGTGTCGCGCACACGGCGAGGCTTGTCGTGTCTCGTGGCCAACGACCCCCGTTACGCCCCGCTGGCTGACATCCTCCTCGTCGCCTGAGGGCGGTCCGGGCCCGGACGGGTCAGTGTTCGGAGGAGTTGGTGGGTGAACCGGTGACCGCCGGCAGGTAGTAGCGGGTGGTGTACTCGTCGATCATCCGACCTGCATCGAGGAACGGACACAACTCCGCCATGGCGTGCCGCACCATGGTCAGCCACCGCTGAGGAATTCCCGCCGTGTTCCGCTCGGCGAAGAGGGGCACCACAGCACGTTCCAACACGGTGAACACTGCGTCACGCTCAAGCGCATCGCGCACCTCGGGATCCGACTCGTGTTCCGCCGATGCGATGACCCAACCGTTGTCGGGGTCACGGCACTCGTCCCACCAGCCGTCGCTGACCGAACAGTTCAGGCCGCCGTTGAACACCGCTTTCATCCCGCTGGTCCCGCACGCCTCAAGCGGTCGCACCGGAGTGTTCAGCCACACGTCGCATCCCGCCACCAAGGTGCGGGCGAGGTCCATGTCGTAGTCCTCCACGAACACCACCCGGTCGGCAATGCCCAACGCCTGGGCTGCGCCGACGACTTCGGCGATGAGGGCCTGACCTGCGGTGTCGGCGGGATGCGCCTTGCCGGCGAACACGAACTGGACGGGTCGGTCGGCGTCGCCCACCAGCCGGACCAGTCGTTCGCCGTCCCCCAACAACAGCGCGGCACGTTTGTAGGTGGCGAACCGTCGGGCGAACCCGATGGTGAGTGCCGACGGGTTGAGGACAATCTCCGTGGCTCGGGAGAGGTCGCCGTTGCGTTCGTCAGTCACCGCAAGCCGCCGCCGGACCGCGTTGACGAGCGCTCCCCGCAACGTCGAACGCACCTCCCACAACTCGTCGTCCCCGATGTCGTGCACCGCCGCCCACGCAGACGCATCCACGTCGGGCCATGACGAACCGATGTGGCGGGCCAGCAGCGCCGACATCTCCGGAGCGGTCCACGTGGCGGGATCCACTCCGTTGGTCACCGACCCGATGGGCACATCGCCCACGTCACGACCGGGCCACACCCCGGCGAACATGGCTCGGCTGGTGTGGCCGTGGAGCGCAGCCACGCCATTGGTCGCCCCCGACAGGCGCAGACCCATCACCGCCATGTTGAACGTGCCGTCACGCGGCGAACCCGGTTCGTGCCCGAGTTCGAACAGTGCACTCAGTGGGACCTCGAGCTCGTCGCACCACGCGCTGAAGTGCTCTTCCATCAGGGCCTTGCCGAACCGGTCGATGCCGGCGGGCACCGGAGTGTGGGTGGTGAACACCCCGGCGGGCCGCACCGCCGCCACCGCCTCGTCCCACCCGAGTCCGTCGTCGACCATGCTTCGACGGATTCGTTCAAGGGCGGAGAACCCGGCGTGACCCTCGTTGAGGTGGAACACGTCGGGCCGCACCCCCAAGGCGTCAAGGACGCGCACCCCACCGATGCCGAGGACTAGTTCCTGACGGAGGCGGTGCCGTTGGTCGCCGCCGTAGAGGCGATCCGTGATGGCGCGATGGGCGGGTGCGTTGGCGGCGAGGTCGGTGGTGAGCAGGTAGAGCGGCACGCTGCCCACCTCGGCCCGCAGCACCTCCACCGCCACCGGTTCGCCAGCCACGTCGACGTGCACCCGAACGTCGGGCACCTGTGCGAGTCCGGCGGCGTCGGGATCGACGTCGTCATCGAGTGCGTGCTGGACGCCGGAGGCGTCGACGTGCTGGGTGAAGTAGCCGTGGGCGTAGAACAACCCGATGCCGATGAGCGGGAGACGGCGACGTGACGCCGCCTTGAGGTGATCCCCGGCGAGAACCCCCAGACCGCCGGCGTACTGGGGCAGCCGCGCCGACACCCCGAATTCGGGGGAGAGGTACGCGACGGTCGAACCGGGAGGGAGATGCATCTACGTGTGAACCTATCGGCCGACAGGCGTGGTGACGCCTGGTGTTCAGGTCCCGTAAAGGTCCACCAGTGCGGGCAGGTCGGCCACGGTGTCGACGAGGTGGGTGTGCGGTGCGCCCGCCAGGGTGTCTCGGTCATGGGCGCCGGTGAGCACACCGGCCACGATGCCCGCCCCGGCATGGTGCCCGCACCACAGGTCACTCGTGGTGTCCCCGACCACGGCCACGTCGCGCACGTCGTCCACGCCGAGTTGCAACATGGCGGCGAGCACCAGGTCCGGGGAGGGGCGTCCCCGCACCCCGGGGCCGGGAGCGAGCGCAGCGTCAACGAGGTGATCCCAGCCGAGGCGGTCGATGATGCGCTGCTGGGTCTCGGCGGTGAACCCCGTGGTGAGACACACCCGCACGTGGCGTTGGTGCAGCGCGGCGAAGGCTTCGACCGCACCGGGGAGTGGGGCGACTTCGCCATCGTCGATGCGTTGACGGATTGACACCTCGAACCCGGCGAGCGCCTCCTGGGCCCGCTGTTCATCGCCGAGCAGATGGCGGAACACCTCAATCTTCGACTGTCCCATCGTGTCGTGCACGTAGCGCACCCGTTCGGGGTTTCCCGGGTCGTCGGCAGGGATGTCAACGGTGGTAAGCGCGTCGAGGAACGCCGCGTCGACAAGGCCGCCGTCGGTGACGGTGGTGCCCGCCATGTCCAACACGGCGAGTGTGATCCGCCGGGTGGTCACGTTGCACCTACGCCAACGGGGTCAGGTGTGTCGACCCCGAGGTGGGCGGACCAGGTCTGCTCGGCAATGGCCGGTGACAGCGTCATGCCGCGCCCGCCCGGTCCGGTGATCACCCACACGCCATCGGCCGGCTGGTCCCGCCAGCAGATCGCGCCGTCGGCCACCTGGGAGTAGACGCCGGTCCATCGTCGGACCACCGGCGGGAGCGGTGCGCCAAGGATGCGCTCGAGGCGTGCGGCGAGCTCACGGTAGGGGGTTTCGTCACAGGCGAAGTCGAACGGTTCGTCGTAGTGGTGCGTGTCGCCAATGGTCAGTTCGCCCCCGGCCCGCTGGGAGACGAGGAGTTGCAGGGCGAAGCGTTCCACCACCTCGGCGGGGGGTTCCATGGCGGCTCGTGCCGGCACGTCGAAGGCAGGGTAGTAACGCAGGGAGTCGCCGTCGGCCACCGACGTCGTGAGACGTTCGGCCAGCGGGGCGGTCTGCATCATCTGCAACATGACTCGCCGCACCGGGGCGTTGCCCAACAGGTCGGCGAGCGGTCCGGCGTGGTGTTCGGCCCCGGGGCACACCACCACGAGGTCACCGGTGTGGTGCGCCCCGGTGTGGTCGGTGACCCGGCCGGTGTTGATGGCGGTCACGGTCCGCCCACCGAGGTAGCGGTAGGTGGGCCCGCCGCCGTTCGACACACCCAGCATCGAGTCGCGCAGTGCCCCAAGCGCCCGACCTGGTTCGACGACGGCGTCGGCACGGCACCACAGGGCCCCGAGCAGGTCGCCTCGCACCGCCGGGTTGATGCGTCGGGTCTCGTCGGCGTCGAGGAGTTCCACCTGGCGTGTGGCGGCGTCGCGACGGGCGGCCACTTCGGCGAGTACGGCAAGTTCGTCGGGACGCTGGACAACCGTCAGGGACCCGTCGGGTCGGAACCCGACGCCCGGAGCGTCGGTGGCGAACGCTTCCCACAGGTCACGGGCCCGCACGGCAAGATCGAGTTCTTCGCCGGCGGCTCGTCCACTCACCCACACCAACCCGAAGTTCCGCACGGTCGCCGAACGCGGCTCGTCGTCACGTTCGAGGTGGACGACGTCCCACCCGCAGCGCTGCGCCCACACGGCGTGCATGGTGCCGACGATGCCGGCACCAACGACGACCACCCGAGGTCGGTCCGCCATCAACTGGAGCTGGTGGCGCCGCTCCCGGTGATGGTGGCCAGCGCCTCAGCCTGGTGGGCGGCGGCTTTGAACTGCGAGGAGAACCGCTTGCGCACAACGCCGTCGGGGTCGATCACGAACGTGACCCTACCGGGGATGACTCCGAGGGTCTTGCCGATACCCCATTCCTTGCGCAACGACCCACCGGTGTCGCTCAGCAGCGTGAACGGCAGGTTGTGTTTGGCGGCGAACGCCTTGTGCGATTCGGGGGAGTCGGAACTGATGCCGATGACGGTGGCCCCGGCCTCCACGAAGTCCTCGTAGCTGTCGCGGAACGCGCACGACTCGGCGGTGCAGCCCGGTGTGTCGTCCTTTGGGTAGAAGTACACGACCACCCAGCCGCCACGCAGCGCCGAGAGGGTGACGGGTGTGCCGTCGGCGTCGGGGAGGGTGAAGTCGGTGGCCGGCTGGCCTTCGGAGAGAGCGGCGGGTGCCATGGGAGAGACCTCGTGGAGCGGTGGGATGTTTGGTGTCGTCCCCCCTCCCAACCGCTCGGAGGCCTCCGATGTTCCCGATGGGTCTCCTGCACTACCGTTGGGGCATGGTCAGCATCGCCGTGGTGAACCAAAAGGGCGGGGTGGGCAAGACCACGGTGGCGCTCGGATTGGCGTCGGCCGCCGCCCATGCCGGGCTGCGGGTTGCCGTGGTGGACCTTGATCCACAGGCGAACGCCACCACTGGTCTCGCCGTGTGGGACGCCACCTCCACCATTGATGACGCCCTCGCCGAAGACCGTCCCGGTTCGGTCCGTTCCGTGCTCGTGGCCTCGGGTTGGGAGAGCCCGTCGGTGGTGCCCGACGTGGCAGCCAGCACGCCGCGTCTGGCCCAGCGCGAACCGCAGCTCGCCACCGACCCGGTTGGCGCCCAGGACCGGTTGCGCACCGGGATGAGCGGCCTCGACCATGACCTCGTGATCATCGACTGCCCACCGTCACTCGGTCTGCTGACGGTCAACGGTTTGTTCGCCGCTGATCGGGCGCTCGTGGTCACCGAACCGAGTGCGTGGGCCAGCGACGGGGTTGAGCAGGTGACACGCACCATTGAGCGCATCTCAGCTCGGCGTGCTGACCCGCTGGTGCTCGCCGGCATCGTGGTGAACCGTCTCGGGCGCACCCGGGACAACAAGTACTGGAACGAACAGCTCGCCGACACCTACGGAGACCGCATGCTGGCCACCGTTGCGTTGCGTGCCGCAGTGGCCGAGGCAGCTGCGCAGTCATTGCCGGTGCACGGTCTCGGGAACCGACCCGGAGCATCTGAGGCCATGGCCGAGTTCGACGCACTGTTCGCCGCTCTCGGGGTGTCGGCCGGTGCGGCGACGGCGGGAGGAGTGCCCAATGGCTGACTACGACCCCAAGCAGCGTCGTCGACGGGTTGAACCCGCCGCCGACGAGCCGGCCCCCGTTGACGCGCTACTCGACGTCGTCGAACACGTCGTGCCCGCCGAGTCTGTCGACGAGGTGTCCCCAGCCGCAGACGTCACCCCGGTTGTGCCGGTGGGCCCACCGTCGTCCCCACCCCCCTCGTCGCGACCCGATCTGTCGGTGGTTCCCGGACCGCCCGCCGGAGGTCCACGCCAACTCCTGGTGCTCGCCGCCGCCGGTATCGGTCTGGTGGCGTTGGTGTGGTTTGCACTCCGTCGACGCCGCCGTCCCAACTGACCCGACCCTGCGGGTGGTGCCGGGTCAGTTCCCGATGATCACCATGCGTTCCACGGTCATGTCCCGCACCGCCCACCTGGGCCCCTCTTTGGTGTTGCCTGATTCCCCCACCCCGCCATAAGGCATCTGGTCGGCGCGCCAGGTGGGCACCTCGTTGACGGTCACCCCACCGAAACGCAGTCGTTGGGCGGCCTCGAGTCCGGTGCGGAGATCGTTGGTGAAGATGCCGGCCTGCAACCCGTAGGCGGTGTCGTTGGCGCGATTGATGGCCTCGTCGATCGTGGCACACGCCCGGACCCCGACGACCGGGCCGAACACCTCGGTGGCGCTCACCGCCATGTGGCGTTCCACATTGGTGAGCACCGTGGGGGCGAGCACCCCATGGGTGCCAAGGTCGAGCACCGTCCCGCCGCAGAGCACGCGGGCGCCGGCGTCAACGGCGTCGGTCACGGTGGTGAGCACCCGGGTGGTGTCCGCCGGGGTGATGAGTGCGCTCACATCGGTGGCATCGTCGGCGGGGTCACCCACCACGAGTGCGTCGGTCGCAGCCGCCAGCGCCGCCGTGAACTCGTGTTCGATCTCGTGGAGCACGTAGACGCGTTGCACCGAGATGCAGCTCTGCCCGGCGAATCCGTTTGCGGCCAACGCCACCCGACGGGCGACGTCGTCGACGTCGACACCGGTGTCCACAATGAGTGGAGCGTTGTTGCCGAGCTCGAGGTTCACGTGTTTGCGGGGCGCACGCGCCTTGATGCCCCAACCGACCGTTGCCGAACCGGTGAAGGTCACCATGGCGACGTCGGGATGGGTGACGAGGTGGTCGGCGGTGTGGCCGTCGCAGGTGACGACGTTGAGCCAGCCGGCCGGAAGTCCGGCGTCGCGTTCGAGGAGTTCCGCGAGGCGGAGTGCGGTGAGGGGGGTGGCGGACGCCGGTTTGACGACGACGGGACACCCGGCGGCGATGGCCGGTGCCACCTTGTGGGCCACGAGGTTCAGCGGGAAGTTGAACGGGGTCACCGCTGCCACCACCCCGATCGGTACCCGCAGGGTGAACCCGAGTTTGCCTGCCCCCGGCGCGCTGGCGTCGAGTGGGATGACCTCGCCGGCGAGGGTGCGCGCCACGGCGGCGGCGAACCGGAACGTGTCGGCGGCACGCTCCACCTCGACCCGGGCGGTCCGGATCGGTTTGGCTGCCTCGTCGCAGATGCCCCGGGCGAACTCCTCGGCGCGTTCTGTCAGTGCGACGGCGGCACGGTCCAACACCATGGCCCGTTCGTGGGTGGGGAGTGGTTCGGCGAGTCGTGCGGCGGCGGCGGTGACCGCCCGGTCGATCTCTGCGGGACCGCACTTGGGGACCGACCCCACCAGGCGGTCGTCGAAAGGGGAACGGATGTCGCTGGCCTCGGCGGTGGTGACGGGTTGGCCGTCGATCACCATCGGGGTCAGGTTCATGGCGTGGTGGCCATCCCGGCGAGAATCCGGCCACCGAGGGCGAGGTCACCTTCAACGGTGACCCGCCCGGTGGCGGTGGCCTGCTCGGCGTCCCAGCGTCCGCCACCGAGGGCGCACAGGACCTCGCTGTCGGTGACGATCCGCACTGTGGGTTCGGCGGGCACGGTGTCGGTTGGTCGAGCCCGATCGGTGACCTCGATGGCGAACGTCCGTGCAACCGGCCCGGTCACCTCGAACACCACCGTCGAGCCTTCAGGCGCACCGGCCCGCTTCCCGACCACGAACCCGAGGCTCGCCCCCACCCGATCCAACGAGAGGGCAGCAGCGGGCGACTCGAGGTTCCCCGGGCGACCCACAGCCCGACGGATGTCCTGATCGTGCATCCAGCAGTCGAACACCCGGACCTCCATGAACGTCCGGTACGGGACCTCCCCGACGGGGGACCACCCCGGCTTTGCCCACGCCTCTTCGTCCATGGCGTCAAACACCGCCAGCCGACGTTGCGTGGCGTCAACGAACTCGGCGAGCACGTCGGCGCCCGGCGTGGCTCGCCGCGCCTCCACCCACGTCTCCATGGCGGCGGCGAACGGACTGGTCACATGTTCGAGGTGGTCCACGGCGACCTCGGGTGCCGGGGTGCCCAACAGAGCCAGTTCGGTCCCCGACATGTGGCTGAGGCAATCCTTGGCCGTCCACCCCGGCAGGTCGGTCGGCGTCACCCACGCCGCCTCGTCGAGTTCAGCACCGAGTGCGGCGATGGCGGCCCACTCCTCGGCGAGCAGCACAGCGACCGGTTCGCGTCCCGACGTGTTGGGGTTCATGGCGGTCCTCCCCTTTTGGCCCTGCGGCGGGCCCCGATGGGCCGGTACCCTACCAGTCGTGCCTCAAACCCCGACCTGTGTCGACGCCTTCATCGACCCCATGTGCCCGTTCGCCTACCAGACCTCACTGTGGTTGCGCGAGGTGCGCGACACCGTGGGTCTTGAGATCCGCTGGCGCTTTTTCAGCCTCGAGGAAATCAACCGCGAACCACACCAGCAGCACCCGTGGGAGCGGGACTGGGCGTGGGGGTTCTCCCAGATGCGCGTCGGAGCCCTGCTGCGCCGTCAGGGGCAGGAATCTGTTGACGCTTGGTACGCCGCAGTGGGCAGGGCGTTCTTCGTCGACGAACGACCCACCCAGGACCCCGACGTTCACCGCGAGGTCCTCGCCGAGGCGGGGTTCGACCCTGGGGTGCTCGACGCCGCCATGGCCGACACCACCACCATCGATGAGGTGCGCGCCGATCACGACGAGGTGGTGAGCCTCCACGCCGGGCACGGCGTGCCGACGCTGGTGTTCGACACCGGATCAGTCATCTTCGGGCCGGTGGTGACCCCCGCCCCCACCGGGGACGAGGCCCGCACGTTGTGGGACCTGGTCTGCCTGTGGGGTGAGGTTCCGAACCTCTATGAGATCCGCAAGCCCAAGACCCGTGACGACCTCGTCCACATCGGCGAGCAGATGGCCCCCTACCTGCGGGCCCGATCCTGGAAATCGGTGGCCAAGCCGGCCCCCTGAAGGTTCAACCGAACCCGGCTGAACGCATGTCGAGGGCGATTCCGGCGCGTAGGTCGGCGGCCACACCGGCCCGCATGATGTCGCGGGTCAACTGGAACGCAGCGGGTCGCAGGTTGGTGGCAAGGTCCTCGGCCCGGGCGACGGCGGTGTCGACCACGGCGTCGGCGGGAGCGACCTCGTCGAGGTAGCCAGCCTCAATGGCGGTGACGGGGTCGAACAGGCGGGCGTGTTGAATGGCCTGAACGAACCAGCGGGTGCTGAGACGGTCCCGGGCGAGACCCATGGCGAAGTTCGGCACCGGCATCCCAATGGCCACCTCGTTCATGCCGATCTTGAACTCGCCCTCGGTGCCGACGCGCAGATCCGCCGACATGAGCAGGATGGCGCCCATGGCCACGGCGTGCCCGGTGCAGGCCACCACCACGGGGATGCGGGACGTGTAGAGCTCAATGGCGAGGTCGGCGCCGGCCTGCAGTAGCGGCATGGCGGCATCGGCCCCCGAAGTCATGATCGAAAGGTCGAACCCACCCGAGAAGCGGTTGGGCCGACCGGCGAGCACCATGGCCCCACTGTTGTTCTCTGCGTCACGCAACGCGGCACGCAGCGCGTCGATGACCTCGTGGTTGAGGGCGTTGGCCTTGCCGTCGTCAAGGGTGACGACGGTGACAGCTCCGGAGGTGGACACGGTTACGGCATCGGTGGTGGTCACGGACGTCACGCTAGCGGGCCGCAGCGGCGTGATCCGGTGGAGGGCCGCAGTGCGTAGCCTTGGGCGGTGATCCTCGTCGACGCTCAGGGCATCGCCGCCAGCCGGCCCGGAAAGCCGTTGTTCGACCAGTTGTCGGTGACGGTGTCGAGCGGGGACCGCCTCGGGGTGCTCGGGGTGAACGGCTGTGGGAAGTCGACCCTGTTGCGCATGTTGGCCGGCACGACCGAACCGGAGGCCGGCCGGGTGTTGCGGGGGCGTGACCTTGTGGTCAGCGTGCTCGACCAGCAGGGTGCCCTTCCGGAAGGTACGGCCCTTGCCGCAGTGGAGGAGGTCGCCGGTGACGCCTCGTGGGAGGCGGCTGCGGTCCTCGACCGGCTGGGTCTCGGAGGGCACCTCGACGCACAGGTGAGCGAACTGTCCGGCGGTCAGGCCAAACGGGTGGCGCTGGCACGCGCCCTGGTCACCCCGTCGGACCTGTTGGTGCTCGACGAACCGACCAACCATCTCGACGTGGACGCCATTGCCTGGTTGGAACAGCGACTTGGTGGGTTCAAGGGCGGACTGGTCCTCGTCACCCACGACCGCCACCTGTTGGCCCGACTGACCAACCGGGTGCTCGAAATCGACGGTGGGCGGGCCCACCTCCACGACGGCGGGTACGACGCCTACCTGTTGGCGCGCTCGGCACGCATCGAGCGGGAACTCGCTGAGGAGAACACACGTCAGAACCTGGCTCGGCGGGAACTCGAGTGGTTGCGGCGTGGTGCGCCGGCTCGTACCGCCAAGTCCAAGGCACACATCCGTCGTGCGCTCGAGGTGCAGGAGGCACCGACCGTCGGTGCGGCCGCTGCATCAGGCCGTGACGCCTCGGCTGACCTCGTGCGGGTCGACGCCGTCGGGGGGTCGAGCCGCCCGTCGGGGGCGCGCGGATGGGGGGTGAACCGCCACGTCGACACACCGAGACTGGGTGACAAGGTCATTGAGCTCCAGGGGGTGGATGCCGGGTGGCCAGGTGGCCGCATGGTGCTGAGCGGTGTGGATCTGGCGTTGGGTAGTCGTGAGCGCCTCGGGGTGGTGGGTCCCAACGGTGCGGGAAAGACGACGCTGCTTGAGGTGTTGGCTGGACGCATCGAACCACTCGCCGGCCGTCGCGAGGTCGGCAGCACTGTCCGTCTCGGCTACTTCGGTCAGCGCGGCCCCGAGATCGATCTGTCGTTGCGGGTGCGCGAAGTGGTCGCCGGCCCGCACCGCACCCCCGACTGGCGTGACGCTGCGCTTCTCGAACGGTTCTGGTTCGGTGCCGACGCCCAGTGGGCACCCGTCGAACTGCTCTCGGGCGGCGAGCGGCGGCGATTGCAGTTGCTGGTGGTGCTCGCCGCCCACCCCAACGTGCTTCTGCTTGACGAACCCACCAACGACCTCGATCTCGACACGTTGCGCCTCGTGGAGGACTTCTGTGAGGACTGGCCCGGGGCGTTGGTGGTGGTGAGTCACGACCGGGCGTTTTTGGATCGCACCGTCGACGACGTTGTGGTGGTCGACGGGTCCGGTGGTGTCGGTCGTCACCCCGGTGGCTACGCGGCGTGGGACGCCGCCCGGAGGGAGAGCACCGGTGGCCGCGGCGGCACGCTGCGCGGGTCGTCCCCGTCCACGGATCGCCCTGGGGCGCCGTCGAGGCGAGAAGCGGGCCGATCGCAACGGTCGGTGTCCACCATTCGCCACGAACTGCGTGCCGCCGATCGGCAGGTCAGCGAACTCACGAATCGCCGCGAGGACCTTGTGACCCGACTGTCGTCATCCACCGATCACCAGACTCTCGCTTCCCTCGGGGTGGAACTCGGCGACGTGGACGCTGCGCTGGCCGCTGCCGAGGAAAGGTGGTTGGCCCTCGCTGCCGAGGCGGAGGAGCGTGGACTGCTCACCCAGTGAGCTGGGGTGGGGTGACGGGCACGGTGGTCGCTAGCCTTTGGGCAATGACTGTTGAGACCGCCCCCACTGACACCGACGAGGTGTTCTCCATCACCCCCGCTGCGCTCGAGCGTGTTCTGGGGGTGCGCGACGCCGAGGAGGACCCGGCCTCACTAGCGCTGCGCATCGAGGTGGTCGGGGTCAACGGCCCTGACTACACCTACGACTTGTCGTTCGAAACCCTCGACGAGGCGGCCGACGACGACCACCGCCAGAGCTTCGACGTCGACGGTGACGTGGCCCCGCTCATGCTGTTGGTGCCCGCAGGGTCGGTCGACCGGTTGCGTGGTGCCACACTCGACCTCCCCACCGCGGCGGGTCAGTCGGGTCTGGTGATCCGCAACCCGAACCGGCCCAACCCACTGCTCGGCGTGGAGAACCTCACGCTCGAGGGTGACGTGGCCGACAAGGTTCGCCAACTCCTCACCGAGGCCATCAACCCGTCGCTGGCCGCCCACGGCGGGTTCGCCACGCTCGTCGGTGTCGAGGATGACCGGGTGTTCCTCACCATGGGTGGCGGATGCCAGGGATGCTCCCTGAGTCAGGCCACCATGGTCCAAGGCATCGCGACGGCTATCCGCGAGGCCATTCCTGAGGTGACCGAGGTCGTGGACGTCACCGACCACACCGCAGGAGACAACCCCTTCTACACCTGAGCGACGCCGCTGACGGCGGGGCCGATCAGACCGGTGGGGTGTCGAGTTGCTCGGCGGCGATGAGGCTCAACGCTGAGGCGGTGATCCCCGCAGCATCGAGGCCGACCTCGGCGAGGATGGCGTCGGGCTTGCCGTGGGGCAGGTAGGCGTCGGGGATACCGAGCACCCGAACCCGAGGGGGCTGGGGGGCGCCGAGGGAGAGTTCGGACACCTCGTCGGCGATGGCTGCACCCACGCCGCCGCTGCGCAGCCCGTCCTCAACGGTGAGGACGTGGGGGTGGCGGGCGGCGTCGGCGAGCATGACCTCATCGAGCGGCTTGATCACCCGGGCGTCCCACAGGGTGACCGACACCCCGTCGGCGGCAAGCTGGTCGGCGGCCGCTTCAGCGGCGTCGAGCATCTTGCCCACCGAAATGATGCACAGGTCGGTCCCGGCGCGCAGTTGGCGTGCTGAGAGCCCGGACCCGACCTCGGTGGGGCCGGCCTGACGGGCGGCGGTCTTGGCCCAGCGGATGGCGACCGGACCGTCGGTGATGGCCATGGCGTCGTTGAGCATGACGCCGAGTTCCTGGTACGAGCTGGGAGCGAACATCGTCATGCCCGGCACCTTGGTCAACAGGACCATGTCGAGCACTCCATGATGGGATGGACCGTCGTCGCCGGTGATACCGGCACGGTCCAGGCAGAAGATCACCGGGAGGCGGTGCAACCCGACGTCGAGGTTGACCTGATCGATGGCTCGGGTCAGGAACGTGGAGTACACCGCCACGATGGGTCGCAGTCCCCCCATGGCCATACCTGCCGCTGCGGTCACGGCGTGCTGTTCGGCGATCCCGACGTCGAGCACCCGGTCGGGGAACCGGGCCTTGAACGGGAGCAGTCCCGTGGAGTCGGGCATGGCGGCGGTGATGGCGACCATCTCTGGGTGGGTTTCGGCGATTTCAATGAGGGCGTCGGTGAACGCCGCGGTGTACGACCCTGGTTTGGCCTCTGACGTGTCGTGGAGACGTTTCACCGGGTCGTTCTCCGCCGGGCCGTAGCCGCGGCCCTTGTGGGTGAGCACGTGGATGACCTGGGGTCCGCCCATGGCTGCCGCATTGCGCAACGCCTCTTCAAGGGCGGGGATGTCGTGACCATCGAAGGGCCCGGTGTAGCGGACACCGAGCGTCTCAAAGAATGCCGGCGGCTGCCACATCTCACGGAGTGCCGCTTTGGTGGCGTCAAGGCCGCGCTCAAGTTGCGGTCCGACGAGTGGCACATCCTGGAGGGCACGTTCGAGTCGCGCCTGTCGACGCATGTACACCGGGTTAGAACGGATGCGGGCCAGCGTCTCACCGAGTCGGGACACCGTCGGCGCATACGACCGTCCGTTGTCGTTGAGGATGATGATGCAGTCGCGGCCTGAGTGCCCGATGTTGTTGAGCCCTTCGAAGGCCATGCCGCCTGTCAGTGACCCGTCGCCGATGACAGCCACCACACGGCGGCCTTCACCGACCGCTGAGGAGGCTTGAGCGGTGGCCAGACCGTGGGCGTAGGACAGGATCGTCGACGCGTGACTGTTCTCGACCCAGTCGTGTTCGGACTCGGTCCGGCTCGGGTACCCCGACAGACCGTCGGCTTCGCGCAATGTGGCGAAGTCGTTGGCCCGTCCAGTCACCATCTTGTGGACGTAGGCCTGATGCCCGGTGTCCCACAACAGGATGTCTCGGGGTGAGTCGAATACCCGGTGGATGGCGAGGGTCAACTCCACCACGCCGAGGTTGGATCCCAGGTGGCCGCCGTGGGTGGTGACCGATTCGACGATCAACTCCCGGATCTCCGTCGCCAACTGTTCGAGTTGAGGTTGGCTCAGCCGTCGCAGATCGGCGGGGCAGGTGATGGTGTCTAGGAGTCGGGTCATGGTGGTGGCCGCCGGGTTGGGGGATGGGCCTGTGGGGGTGTCGCTGCTCCCACGCTACCCAACTAGGTGGCGGTCCACGACGTCGGGCGACTCGTTGGTGAGAACCCTCTGTCAGTCGTAACGACGCTTGCGGCCCTTGAGGTTCTGGCGCATCGACGACCACTGCCTCTTGGAGCTCGTGTGGTCCCATTCCTGGCGTTGCAGCCGTTCGACGTCGCGACGCAACTCGGCGATCTCGTGGGGGTCTCCACCGGTGGCCGCCAGCAGGTCGGCGGCGAGCGTGAACTGTTCAGCGGCTCGTTGCAGGTTCCCGCGGTCGATCGACTCGAGGGCCTCACGTTGTTGGGCGGCGGCGGTGAGGACCATCACGTGTTCGGTCACCTTGGGGTCGGCGTCGGGGTCGGGTGCGTCAGGGTCGGTCGACACCCCGATGCCGATGGGCACCGTGGTGGTGTGCAGGGCGTAGGTCCCGCCCACTTCGGCCCACCGCAGGACGATCTCCCCGAGGGGGAGGGCGCCGGGCAGACGTGTCGGTGACAGGGCGAGTCGGGCCACGACCCTGCGTTGCTCGCTGCCGTACGCGTCGCCGAGCGCCACCTGGGCGCCGCCGTCGATGAACGTGACGGGGTACTCGTTGAGAATCCCGAGGTTGACGACGTTGTCAGTGGTGCGGATCTCAACGGACAGGTTCTGTGCCACGACCGAGGACAGGCCTTCAAACTCGTCGTTGAAGATCTCTGGGGCGTTGTCGGCACCGGCACACCAGTAGTCGTTGCCGGCACCGGCGTCGGCGAGTCGGGACAGCAGCGCTTCGTCGAAGCGTTCGCCGAACCCGATGGTGGTGGTGGTGACCTGGGTCCCGGTACCTCCGGCGATCATGGCGGTGAGTTCGTCGGGTTTGGTCACCCCACAGTTGGCTCGGCCGTCGGTGAGGACCACGATGCGGGCGAGCGCCTCGGGACGGCGCCCGGTTCCCAACAGGTTGGTTTGCAGCAGTTCGAGACCTTTCAACCACCCGGCCGACAGGTTGGTGGACCCACCTGGACGGATGCGTCGAATGGCGAGGCTGGCGGTGTCCGGGTTGTGGTGGTCGAGCCCCAGTACGAGCTCAGCGGTGTTATCGAACGCCACCACCCCGATGCGATCGTCGGGGCCAAGAAGTCGAAGCAGTTGCGTGGTGGCGGCGATCACTCCTTCGAGGGGTGCGCCGTGCATCGAGCCGGAGCGGTCCAAGACCAACACCACGTCAAGTGGTGGCCGGTCGTTGACCGGTGCCGCAGGAGCGGTGAGTTCCACGAGGACGTGGACCTCGTTCCCGCTCTCGACGGTGACGATGGTGCGATCGAATGTGACGTTGGGTTCCATGGGTTCCTCCTGTGAAGAGGAATCGCACATTGCGACGCGATCCGTGCGCGTCCCACTCAGGAGTGACGTTGGGGTGCCCGGGAGCGTGCCAGTGGACTACACCACGGCGTTGCGGCGACTGCCCATGGCGAATGCTGGTGCGCCCACCAGGCTCATGACCAAGTTCAGTGCATACAGCACTAATCCGAGGGCCACGGCCTGCTCGGTGGGGACCCCGAGCGGGGTGAGGAACAGCACGAAGGCACCTTCACGCACCCCGAGGCCTGAGATGCTGATGGGGAGCACCTGGGTGATGAGTACGGCTGGGAGGAAGGCGGCGAGCACCGTGATCCCGACGTTGGGGATTTCGAGTGCGGCCGCTGCTGAGGCGGCGGCGAGAACCATCGAACCTTGGTAGGCGAGACCGACCACGACCACCCACAGGGCCGCTGCAGGTCGGCGTCGCAGTCGGTCGATGCCGGTGTGGACGGCTCCGGCGAAGCGTTGCCACCCTTCTCGCTCGGCGAAACGTCCGAGGATGCGTGGGTGGTTGGCGGCGATGAGAACGACGGCGAGGAGAACCAGCGTGCCTGCGGCGATGGCGAGAGCCAGCGTCGTGGCGGTCCCGAGGTCGCGCAGCGACGGGTCGAGGGTGAACCCCACGATGGTGATGAGAGGCAGCACCAACCACCCGGTGAGTCGCTCGATGACCACCGAGGCGAAGGCGTCAGCGGGATCGTGGGGTTCCTGGCTGAGTCGGGATACCCGCACCACGTCGCCACCGATGGTGGTGGGCAGCACGTTGGACACGAACTGTCCCGCCACGTAGTGCCCGAACAACCGGTGCAGCGGGGTGGGCCGCATGCCCATGGCGGTCATCACCGCCTGCCAACGCAGGGTTGAAAGGGCGAACCCGGCCAAGGTGATGGCCGCCGCCAGTGCCAGCCACCCGGTGTTGGAAAGGCCCCACGCCGGCACCAGACCCGACCAGTCGAAATCGGGGACCCTGGTGATGATGAGGGCCAGCACCACGGCGCTTATGCCGATGCGCACCCACAGCAGCCATCGACGGCGTGGCCGCACCCGGGGGGCGGGTTCGCCGCCGGGTTGCGGCGCGTCGTGGTCTGCGGTCACGACGCGAGGGTAGTGGCGGAGGCTGTTCGCCCACTGCTGGTGGCCCCAGGTCGGCGCCGGGTTGGGGTGTGGCTCGTGGTCGATACGGTGCGGCTACTCGGCCCCGGTGCCCGCCCACGCTGTTCGGCTAAGGAGTACTGGTGGCCAGACGTCAGGCCCTGTCAGGCGTCGCCGTGATCGGTGTCGTCGGTGTGGGGTGGTGGTTCGCCTCCGTCGGAGGCGCCGTCGACTCCCCACGACCTTCGGGTACGCCAACTGGTGACGTGGTCCCCGCTTCTGGGCCCGTAACACTGGATTTGCCAGCGGTGAGTGGACAGCTCCCCACGGTTGGCGGGATGCCCGAGATTGACGGTGACCCCGGGCCGGTCCGTTCTGCGGCAGCGAACACTCTGGCGATGACGAGCGCCCGTATTTCGCTCACGGTGTCATTGCAGCGTGACGGGGTGACCTCGCCGGTCAGCGAGATCACCGGTGAGGTTGATCTGGTGGAACGAGCGGCGACGCTGGTGGTGCAGCAGTGGACGGCGGGGGCGACGGGTGAGGTGACGACGGTGGAGGTGGTGGCGGTGCCTGACGCCGTGTACCTGCGGTCCTCCAGTCTGCCCACGCAGGCCGGCGATCCCCAACAAAGCTGGTGGCGCACCGGTGTCGACCCCACCGGTGGCGTCGACCCACCGGTGCTGTCCGGACTTCTCAGCTTGCTCGGTGGAGCTGAGGCCATGGACGCCGGGGTCGCCGACGTGGTTGATGGGGTGATGGTCCGGCGCCACCGGGTGCGTCTCGGGGACGGACCCGGTGCCGGTGCTGGCGCCGGAGTCCAGCTCGCGCCGGAGGTTGTGGTGTGGATCGATGATTCGTTGGTCGTGCGCGCCGTTGAGGCGGTGACACTGCCCGGAGGGGTTCCCGACGTCGGGCGCGGGGTGCTGCGGCTCGTGATCGCCCGGCCTGCGCAACCAGTTTCGGTGACGGTTCCACCCCCGGAGTCGGTGCTCGGGGGTCCCGCCAGCCCCACCCGGTGAGGCCGGTGGCGGTCATCGGGTCGAGGTTCGACGCGGACGGTAGGGTCTCGCCCGTGACTCGGGAACGAACGATCGAAGCGAACGG
>Ga0208484_1000005_pt1 | contig 105058 bp, 103 predicted proteins | sample LakMenEpi09Aug11_FD_150682 | JGI IMG/M metagenome (GOLD analysis project Ga0208484, IMG submission 150682) | Freshwater microbial communities from Lake Mendota, WI - 09AUG2011 deep hole epilimnion (SPAdes) | ecosystem: Environmental > Aquatic > Freshwater > Lentic | place: Lake Mendota... | reverse complement strand
TGGCCGGGCATGAGGCGCGGCACGGACGCCACCGTTCCGATGGTGCCGGGGTTCGTCAGCGTGACGGTGACCCCCGAGAAGTCGTCGGGGGTGAGTTTGTTGGTCCGTACCTTTCGGATCTGGTCCTCATAGGCAGCCCAGAACCCGGCGAAGTCAAGAGTGTCAGCGTCGCGGATGCACGGGACGAGCAGCGTCCGTGAACCGTCGGCTTTGGCGACATCGACGGCGAGTCCGAGGCCGACATGAGGATGTCGGATGACCATCGGGTCGCCACCGTTGTCGACGAACGCGGCGTTCATCGCCGGAACGGTGTCGGCGATGGCGCGCACGACGGCGTAACCGATGAGGTGGGTGAAACTGACCTTGCCGCCACGTTGGCGGGCGAGGTAGTTGTTGGCGACGTTGCGGTTCACCTCGAGCAGCTTGGCGGGGATCTCACGGTACGAGGTCGCCGTTGGCACCCCGAGACTCGCCTGCATGTTCGACACGATGCGGGCGCCGGCCCCCCTGATCGGTTCAGCCCCGTCAGGCACGGCGCGCTGGGCGGCCTGACGAGCCGCTCCCGAGCCGTCGGTGCCGCTGGGGCGGTAGTCGGCGAAGAACTCCTGCCAACTGGGGCTCACCGACGTGGGGTCGGCGAGAAAACGTTCGTGCATCTCGTCAACCAGCCAGGCGTTGGGTCCGACTGCTGACGATGTTGAACCGGGGTCATCTGCCACGACGGTCAGCCTACCGGCGCCCCCATGCTCTGGCGTGACCCGGTTGAACCCCGGGGTGGGTGTTCAGACCCCGGCGGGAGACGGCTCGTTGTCGGGGGAGCGGTCGCCTGCCTTGAGCAGCCAGCCGCGCTCGTCCATCCACACCAGCACGGGTGGCTGGACCACCAGGGCGGCGAGCAGCGCCACCGCAACGTTGAGAGCCACAATGGCTCCGAAGTCCCGCAGCAGTGGCAACGACGAGAACATCAGGACGGCGAACCCCCCGACGGTGGTCAACGCCGAGGTGACGAAAGCCTTGCCGGTGCGGGCGCTGGCCGTGTCCGAGGCCTCCTTCGGCGACAGGCCCCGACGCCGCTCCTCGAGGTAGCGGGCGAGGATCAACGAGGCGAACTCGGTACAGGTGGCGATGACCAACGGGCCTGAGATGGTGGTGAGCGGGCTGAGTTTGAACCCGGCGACCGCCACCACCAGCGACGACGTACCCACCGCCATGATCACCGGGACCAGAGCGACGAGCATGCGGGCCACGCTCCGGTAGCGGACGAGTAGCCACAGGGCGACCACACCGAGCGCCACGTAGGTGAGCAGCGCCCGGTTGGCCTCGACATTTTCGAGCAGACCCACACCGACCACGGCGAGACCAGACGGAGTGGCGCTGGCTCCCGGCGGGGGTGTGAGATCGGTGACGAGAGCGCCTTCGATGCCGTCGACAAGGGTCTTGAGGTCGGCGAGCGACCCGGGCCCAACCCGGAAGATCAGGTTCGCCGCACCACCGTCGTCGGCGATCACACTCTTTGCGATGTCGGGTGGTGCCTGGGCGAGTGTCGCCACCACGTTCTCCGCTGAAGGAATGACGGGGGCCGCCCCGGGAACGTCGGTGAGCAGATACGTCGTCATGTAGATGCTCGACGCCGTGATCAGCCGTCCGTTGCTCTCTGCGAGTCCGTCGACGCCGAGTTGGGTGGCGAAGTCCACCATGGGCTGAGTGAGTACGTCGTCGGCTTGGATGTACACCCCGAGCTCGCTGGTCGAGCCGGTTTCGGACTCCAAGGTCTCAAGGTCGGCGATGACCGCCGAGTCCTGGTCGACCCAGCGACGAGGATCGCTCTCAATTTCGAACGCGTCCTCGGCGACGAGACCGAACCCGAAGAGGGCGACGGCGGCGATGACAAGGGGGATCACCGTTACCTGGGGCAGCGAACCGAGCCATGCCACGGCCCTTTCCGTAGGAGCGTCCCCGAAGTCGTGTCGGGGGGACGGGCGACGCCGTTCCCGGCCACCGAGGACAGCAATGGTGATGACCACGCCGGCGACGAGGAGCAACACGATGCCGACGGCAAGCATCACCCCGAAGTCGCGCACCATGGGGACCTCGGAAACCTGCATGCTCACAAAGGCGATCACGGCGGCGACCACAGCCACCACGAGTGGCGGCCCGAGCCAGCGTGCCGTCGTGCCGAACGGATCATCGGCACTGCCGACGGCGAGTTCCTCCTCAACCCGATTGTGCACCTGAATGGCGAAGTCGATGCCCATGCCGATGAGGATCGGCAACCCGGCGATCGTCACCAACGACAGGTCGAATCCGACAAAGCCCAGGAGACCGAAGATCCACACGATGGCGATCACGGTGACGAGCAGGGGGAGCAGGCGTGTGCGCACCCGGAACGTGGCGGCGAGGACGACCAGCATCACCACCAGCGCGATGCCGCCCAGCGTGAGCATTCCGCCTCGCAGGTAGTCGTTGATGTCCTTGAGGAGTACCGGTGCCCCGGTGGCCAAGAGCGTGAATCCCTCAATGGAGGTGGCGGCGGTGGCCTCCTGCACGGCGGTGGCGGCGCTGCCCTCAGCCTCAATGGATGCGTTGCCGGCCAGCCGCGTGATCATCTGGGCGTTGCGGGCATTTTCAAGGGTCGGCTCGCCACCCGGAGGGGGAGGGAAGAACGGTCGGAGCGCCGGGCGGATCATGCCTGCGGAGTCCGTCAGCAGGAACTCGGCCCACACCGGGTTGTCGACGGTCCGCTCTTGTTCCGGGACGGCGCTAAGGCGTTCGAGGGTCTTCGCTGCATCGGCGAGCCGGACGTCGGCGCTGGCGGTGTCGCCCGATGTCGCCGCTGTCTCCTGTGCGCCCAACAGGATGGAGGCGGCGACGCTCGACAGCGGGTCGCCGGGGGTCTGGGGTGTGACGAGGTTGTTGGTGAACTCAAGTGCGGTGAGCGGGGTGATGACCCCTGCCACGCCGTCATTGGTCTTGATGCGCTCGGCCAGGGCTCGCATGGCGGCGTTGTTCTCGGGAGTGAACAGGTCGGCCACGGTGCGGCCGTCCTCGGCGGTGAACAAGGTCAGCATGGCCTGTCCACCGAAGAGGTTCTGGTACTCGATGTTGTCGGTGTAGACCTCGGTGTCGGCGTTGAGGTAGCTGTCCTGACCGGTGGCGAAGGTGAGTCGCGGCAGGCCGAGGGCGAGCAGCACCGTCAGGGCGACAACCGTGCCCAGCACCACGCCGCTGCGACGTGCCAACCAGCGTCCAAGTCGAGCCCAGCCGTCCATGACCTTCCCCCCTCGTGAATGTGTCCCGGTCCCGTGCGGTGATGACCGGGCGACGGGGAGACCGTAGTCGTCCGAGGTGGGGCGTCGTGACCCCGGATGGGCCGGTAGTGTCGGGCGGGTGCTGTTGGTGACGTGGAATGTGAACTCCCTCAAGGCCCGGATGGAACGGGTCGTGCCGTGGCTCACTGAGCAGCAACCCGACGTGCTGTGCATCCAGGAGACCAAGATGGCTCAGGATGTCTTCCCCACCGAGGCGTTCGCCGAAATGGGGTACGAGTCGGTTCACGTCGGGGAGGGGCGATGGAACGGCGTGGCGATCCTCAGCCGCGTGGGACTCGACGACGTCCACGCGGGTTTCGATGATGGCGAACCGGCTGACCCTGAAGCCCGGTTGGTGTGGGCGACCTGTGGCGGGGTGCGCGTGGCCTGTTGTTACGTCCCCAACGGCCGCTCCCTTGACCACGACCACTACCGGTACAAACTGGCGTGGCTGGATCGTCTCCGTTCGACTCTGGTGGCCCACGCCGATCCCTCGATGCCTCTCGTGGTGACCGGTGATTTCAACATCGCCCCCGAGGACCGTGACGTGTGGGACCCGGCGGCGTTCGTGGGCGCCACCCATGTGAGCGCCCCTGAACGAGAGGCGCTGGATGCCCTCGTGTCATGGGGGCTGGTCGACACCTTCCGGCTGCATCACGAAGAGGCAGGTCTGTTCTCCTGGTGGGACTATCGCGGTGGCTCGTTCCACAAGGGGCAGGGGATGCGAATCGATCTCGTCCTGGCCACCGAGCCTCTGGCGCGTCGCTGCCAGTCGGTGACCGTTGACCGAGACGCCCGCAAGGGCAAGCCGACGCCGAGCGACCACGCCCCGGTGATGGCCACCTTCGATCTGGAGGGACTCAATGGCTGATGAGCCTGATGACAGCCTGGCCCGACGGGCACTCATGGTGCGCTGGCACGGCGCCCCCGATGACCAGGTCAGCGAGCGAAGCCGCCAGATGCGGCGCATGGCTGCGGCGACCCGGCAGGTGATCGACAAACTCGTGGGCACCGTTGCCTCAGCTGAGGTTCTCGCTGACGCAGCCGATGAGATCGAACGGATCGTCGCACGGCTCGGTGAGGCCGGGCGTAACTCGGTGTACGAGGGCTACGCCGAGATCGCCAACACCGCAGGGGACGCAGCATCAACCTTTGAGCACTCCCCGTTCTTCGGGTTGGCCAATCCGCTCTCACCCCCGTTGCAACTCTGGGGTGGTGACAACGGAGTGGAAGCCGTGGTGGTGTTCGGCGCCGCCTATGAAGGGCCTCCCGGTTGTGTGCACGGCGGCTACATCGCCGGAGCGTTCGATGAGGTGCTCGGTGCTGCGCAGACCTATTCGGGCAACCCGGGAATGACGGGGACCTTGACGATCAAGTACCGCAGCCCCACTCCGTTGCACACCGAGTTGCGCATGGTCGGGGAGTACGTGCGCACGGAAGGAAGGCGGGTCTACACCTCGGGTTCGTTGTGGGCGGGTGACCGTCTGTGTGCCGAGGCTGAGGGGATTTTCGTCTCGGTTCCCGCCACTCGTTTCGCCGAACTCATCGCGCAGCGCCAGTCTGCCCAGAGTGAGGACTGAGGCCGACTAGGCGTCAAGGCGTCGGCGGGCTGCGGTCTCCTCGCCCCGAAGGTGCTCCTCAAGGCCCTCAACGATCGCCGCCTCGACCTTGCCGCCGAAGATGGGGACGGGGACTTCGACCCGGCCGGTCACAGCCCGGGTCGTCCCCTCGTGGACGGCAGTGAACACAGCCTCTGCCGATGCCCGCAGGAGGTCGGGGTACTCGTCGGGACTGAGCGACGACGACGACCGGAGAGTGGACAGGTCAAGGGTCGTCGTCTCCACCCAGGTCAGTTTCGCCGGGTCAACGAACTTGGTCACCATGGCGGGCAGTTCCGCGGTGAGTCGGTGCCGGAGACTCAGCACAACGACTTCTTCGGACTCCTCGCACATCACCAGCTCCGGGGTTGCCAGGCGTGTGGTGGGCGGCAACGAGGTGAAGAACCCGGGGTCGCTGTACAGGGCAACAACCTCGGCGAGGTCGGCGTCGAAGTGCTGAACGAGCGTGAACTCCATGTCGCTAGCCTGCCACGCTGCCCGGGTGCGGTCGGCCACCTCCACGTGTGCTGGGCAAACCGTCACTCGCCGTCGTCGGCCGCAACGATGGCGAGGATCTCGTTGCCGAACCGACTGACCTTCACCGGGCCCATCCCCCGGACGTCGAGGAGTTCACCCGGACTCGAGGGTCGCTGTGCCACGAGATCGTCAAGGGTCTCATCGTTGAACACGGTGTACGCCGGCACGCGAGCCGCCTTGGCCTGCTCTCGTCGCCACTCCCGCAGCGCGTCGTGCAACGCACTCTGCTCCCCGGCTTCGTTGCGTCGGCGGCGCCTCGGTGGTCGCTGGGAGGTGGCATCGCCGGGCCGGGCCGCACCGCGACGCGCCGGGGTTGCACCTAATCCGCCGGCCGCTTCCGCTTCGTCGACGAACGGCGAGCGACGACGGTTGACCGTGCGCTCACCAAAGGTGCGTTCCAGCGACCACGAACAATGCAGTTCCTGTTCGGCCCGGGTCACCGCCACGTAGAACAACCGCCGTTCCTCGGCGATCTCCGCTGGGGTTCGGGCGTGGCCAATGGGGACGAGTCCGTCTTCAAGGCCGGCGAGGTGGACGATGGGCCACTCGAGGCCCTTGGCAGCATGGAACGTGGCGATCTCGACCGCGTCCGACGTTCCTCCCTCATCGGCGCCAGTGGACGTCCGGAGCCAACTGGTGAAACCGCCGACGCTGGGGTCGGGAACGAGTGCCGCGTAGTCCCGTGCGAGGCGCTGCAAGGTCTCGATGTTGGCAGCCCGGTCGTCTGAGCCGACAGGGGCCGTCACCGCACGGCGCGGCGGGCGGGACCCGTCGCGGGCCGTGGCGTCGTCACTGGATTCCGATCCTGTCAGGTCAGGTTCATCCGAAGCCGATGGCCGGGCGGCATCGGCCATGGTGCCGAGGTCAGCGACCACCGTGGTGAACGGGCCTGAGGTGCGGCCGATCTCGCGCAGCGCTGCTCGAACCTCGGGTTGGTTGAGGAATCCGCCTCCGGCGCGCACCCTGCACGGGACTCCCACGGCCCGCAGTGCCTGTTCCATGAGGGCGCTCTGGCCGTTCGTGCGAACGAGGATCGCCTGGCGCCCCCAACGGCCACCGGGTTGGTGGGCGTCGCGCACCCGGCGGGCCACGCCAGCTGCCTCGGTGGCGTCATCGGGGAAGGCCACGATGCTGGGCGGACGACCGTCGGGGCGGTGCGCTCGCAGTTGCAGGGAGGCACCTCCGGTGATGTCCTCGACTCCGTCCCCTTTGCGTCGACCGGCCCCACGCCCACCAATGGCGCCGCCGGCCAGCACCCCGGCGGCAACGGCGAGAATCTGTGGCGTGGACCGGTAGTTGTCGATGAGCTCCACGGTGGCGCCACCGGGCCACCACCGATCGAAATCCACGAGGTAGCCGGCATCGGCGCCATTCCATGCGTAGATCGCCTGACGAGGATCGCCAACCACGCACAGATCCACCGATGAGGCGAGCAGGGCCTTGAGCACGGCGTGCTGGAGTGGGTTCACGTCCTGGAACTCGTCGACGAAGACGTGACGGAATCTCCAACGCTGTGCCTGTGCGAAGTCGTCGCCCCGTTCGATGGCGCGCCGCCAGCCGTCGAGGAGGTCGTCGAAGTCGAGGAGGCGGCGTCGCTTCTTTTGTTCCTCGTAGCGGGTGTACACCTCGACCACCGTTGTCGGGTCGACTCCCGGTCGTCGGTCGCTTTCGGTCACCGCTGCCCGGTACGCCTCCGGAGAGATCTGTCTCGCTTTCGCCCACTCGATTTCTCCGACGACGTCGAGAGCGGTCGTCCCACCACGGCCGCCTCGCGGCAGAAGGTCGGCCACCAGTGGGACCTTGCGGTCGACGAGTTCCCACGGACGCTGTCCGCGGTCCGCCCACAGGTTGCGCAATTGGGCGTAGGCCACCGCGTGGAACGTCCCCGCCGCCAACTCGTCACGCAGGCCCAACTGGCGGAGGCGGGAACGCATCTCCCCGGCGGCCTTGCGGGTAAACGTCAGCGCCAGCACATGACGCGGATCGGCTTCACCGGTGGCGACACGGTGGGCGATACGTCTCGTGAGCACCCGGGTCTTGCCCGAGCCGGCACCCGCCAGAATCCGCAACGGCGCGGCCGTGGTCGTCACGGCGCGTCGCTGGAGACTGTCGAGGTCGGCCACGAGCCGGGCGGAGTCCACATGCTGACCTTACCGGTGGCTTCTGACATCGGTCCCGCCCGGTCGGCGCCCAGTGGGTACGGTTCAGGCCGTGCAGATTGATGCTGTCCGATTCGAGGAACTCGTCGTCGAGGCGCTCGACTCCATTCCTGACGACCTCGCTCGCCTGATGGACAACGTCGTGGTCACCATCGCCGACCGGGATGTCAGCGGCGGTCTTCTCGGTCTCTACGAGGGGATTCCCCTCACTGAGCGCGCCGCCGGATACGGGGATCTCGCCCTGCCTGACCGAATCACGATCTACCGGCTACCGATCTGTGAAATGTGCACCGACGAACACGAGGTCGTGCACCAGGTGCGTGTCACGGTCATCCACGAGGTCGCCCACCACTTCGGCATTGAGGACGACCGACTGACCGAGTTGGGCTGGGACTGACCCCTACCGTGACGTGTCGGTCCCCGCCGGACCGGCTCTTGGGCATAGGGTTTCAGCATGGCTTACCCCCCAGAGAACCTCCATCACGACGAGCAGTTGGTGCTGGACCTACGACCGCACTGGTGGACGTACACCCCTTCGTTGCTCGCACTCATCGCCGCAGTGGCCTTCGGGGTGTGGGTTCTCATTGCCACCGATAGCGATGCCATGCGCATCATCGCCGCACTCGCCGTCCTCGTCTGTCTGGTCTGGTTTGTGGCTCGCTACGTGCAGTGGGCGACCACCGAACTGGTGCTCACCACCGATCGCCTGATCTACCGCTCGGGGGTGATCGCCAAAAGCGGGATCGAGATCCCCATCGACCGCATCAACACGATCTTTTTCAACCAGCGGATCTGGGAACGGCTGGTTGGGGTCGGGGATCTCACCGTGGAGTCGGCCTCGGCGACCGGCGCTCAGGAGTTCATGAACATGAAGCGCCCGGCTCGGATCCAAAACGAGATCTACATCCAAAAAGAAGAACTCGAGCATCGCCGCCGCCGCCGTGCTGCAGCTCCGCTGAGCGCTGAGGAGGGGAGCGGGGACGACGTTGCGGATCGCATCATGCAACTCAACGAACTGCGCGCTGCGGGAGCGATCAGTGAAGATGAGTACCAGACGAAAAAGGCGGAGTTGCTCAACCGGATGTGAGGCTCACCGTGGCGCCATCGGTGGCGGTGACCGGCCACACCCCAGGTGACGCCGCGAACGTCCCGGGCGTGGTGAACGCCACCACACATCCCCCGAACCCTGCTCCAGTGAGCCGTGCGCCGAACACCCCCGGGGTGGCGTCGAGTTCCGCAACCAAACGGTCCAACGTGGGGGTCGACACCTCAAAGTCGTCGCGCAGACTGGCGTGACTGGACCCCAACAACTCGCCGGCTGCAACCAGATCTGCTCGACGCAGGGCATCGGCCATGCGCAACACCCGGGCGTTCTCGTTCACGACGTGTCGGGCCCGCTTCCGCAGCACCGCATCGGCCAATCGCTCGACGGCGTCAGGATCGGCGTGGCGTAGCGGACCGAGGTGTTCCGCTGCCCGCTCGCACTCGCTGCGCCGGTCGGCGTAGGCCGACCCGGCGAGGGTGCGCGACTCCCCGGAGTGCAGCACCACGACCTCGAGATCGTCGGGGATGGCCACGAGATCGTCCACCGGTTCCGCGTTGCCGTCAGCCGAGAAGTCGATGAGGAGTGCGTGACCGGCGGTGCCGCAGGCGCTGGCCAACTGGTCAAGGAGTCCACAGGGCACACCCGACGCCGCCTGCTCCGCACGTTGACCCAGCCGGGCGAGATCTCCGGCACGCCCGCGAAACCCGATCGCCAGCGCCACCGCCAGCTCCAGGGCTGCACTCGAGGACAGTCCCGCCCCAACGGGCAGCGAACTGCTCACCGTCCCAACGGCGCCGTGCACCTCGCCTCGGTGCGCCAGTTCGACGACGACGCCCGCCACATAGGTGCCCCAACTCGGTGCGACCGACGTGGCATCGGCAACACCGTCGGCCACGTCAGCGAGCCGGACCACCCCGGGCAGGTCCGTTGAGGCGAGCTCGACATCAGCACCGGTGCGCACCACCCGGACAGTCGTTCCAAGTTGGATCGCCATGGGTAGCGCCAACCCACCCGAGTAGTCGGTGTGCTCACCAATGAGGTTCACCCGCCCGGGAGCGAACGCCTCGACCTCGACGCCGTCGGGCACGCTGGAGTGTTCAAGGCCGACCACTCGGTGCATTGCGGTGCCGCTCACCGCACGCAGTTCCTCAGTGCCGCCGCTGCATCCACGGGGTCGACCGGGTTGAAGAACTCGCCACCACCCAACTCGGCGGCAGCCACGTAGCGCTGAACCCCTGCGTCACGCCACAGCGGGACGATGTGTGCGTGGACTCGTAGCGACGGCCACGACGCGCCGTCGAAGGGGCGCTGGTGGAACCACAGCATGTACGGCATCGGGGCGCCAAAGAGCATGTCCAGACGGTTGAGGACATCGACGAGCAGCGCAGCGAGCCCGTCGCGCCCCTCGGCGTCGAGCGAGGGCAGGTCGGCGACATTCGTGTCGGGAGCGAGGACAAGCTCGTAGGGCCACGTGGCAGCGTCGGGTACCCACGCACGCCAACCCGGCGCTCGGCACACCAGACGCTCCAGGTCCGGCCCCGGTGCGTGGGCGTCGAGCGGATCTTCGCCGTGTTCGCTGAACCGGTCGTACTCGGTGGCCGCTCTCGCCGGCACGTGGTCGTAGGCATAGATCTGCCCGTGCGGGTGGGCGATGGTGGCACCCACCGCCGGGCCCCGGTTCTCAAACACCAGCACGTAGTCCACGTCGGGTCGTGCTCCGAGGACTTCGCTGCGTTCGGCCCACAGGTCGACGACGCGCCGGGCACCCCCAACCCCGAGCGAGGCGAACGTTGCGTCGTGGCGATCGGTGTACAGCACGACCTCCGCACGTCCGCCAGGAAGCGGTGGCCAGCGGTTGGCGAACCAGCGAACCTCGTAGGGTTCGGGCGCCTCGAGGCCCCCGGGGCAGAACGGGCAGTCGCCGTCGGGGAGGTTGGGGCGTGACTGTCGTCGAGAGACGATGGTCGTCCGCTCACCGGTCAACGGATCGACACGGGCACTGTGGGTCCCCCGGGGTGATTCGTTGCCGGCCATGCCCGCAAACTACCGCCGATAGGGGTTCGGGTTGCCCGGTCGCTTGACCCCAACCGGCACACCGGTGAAGATCACCCGATGCCCAAGGCCCAAGCCAATGGAGTCACCCTCGACTACGAAGCACTCGGTGATCCCGCTGGGCCGGTGCTTCTCCTCATTTCCGGGCTTTCCGCCCAGCGGGTGTCGTGGGACGACGAGTTCTGCGCCGCGTTTGTGGATCGGGGCTTTCGGGTGGTGCGTTTCGACAACCGTGACGTGGGGCAGTCGACCATCATCGAGGATCCCCGCCCCCCAATGGAGCTCATCGCCGACCGACTGTCGGGCGGTGATGCGACGCCGCCGTACCTGCTCGCCGACATGGCCGACGACGCCGCCGGACTCCTCGACGCGTTAGGGGTCGAGTCCGCCCATGTTCTGGGTAGTTCCATGGGCGGCATGATCGCCCAGTCGCTGGCCATCGGTCACCGGACCCGGGTGCGGTCGCTGACGTCGGTGATGTCGACCACCGGGGACCGCGACGTCGGCAAAGCGGACCCGTCGGTGTTCGGGGCGCTCATCAAGCCGCTCCCCGACGACCCCGACGAGGCGCTCGCCCAACGGATTGAACTCTCCCGGACCATTGGGAGTCCCACCATGTTCAACGAGGCGAAGGCTCGGCAGCGGGCGATGCAGGAAGCCGAGCGTGCGGCAAGCCCTCTCGGCGTGGCACGCCAGATGCTGGCCATCGTGAGTTCGCCGAGTCGTTCAGACGACCTGCGCCGCCTCGACATTCCGGCACTCGTCGTGCACGGCGACGAGGATCGCCTCATTGACGTGTCCGGCGGTGAGCGCACCCACGAGTGCCTGGCCGGGTCGGAGTTTCTCGTGTGTGAGGGGATGGGACACGATCTGCCCGAGCAGTTCTGGGGGCCGATCGTGGAACGCGTCGCTGCGTTCAACTGATGAGCCGGGCTGCCGGTGTCGGACAGATGACGATGACCAAGGAGGTCTGAGGGAACATGGGTCCACTACACGGGGTGAAGATCCTCGAGATTGCCGGGATCGGTCCAGGCCCGTTCGCCGCCATGATGCTGGCTGACATGGGTGCGGAGGTGTTGCGCATCGACCGTGCCGGCTCGGTCCGCGGAGGCGACCCCCAGCAACCGCCCCTCGACTTGCTCGCCCGTGGGCGCCGATCGGTTGGCGTGGACCTGAAGTCCCCAGAGGGTGTGGCGTTGCTGCTCGACCTCGTCGAAGGGGCCGATGGTCTCATTGAGGGGTTTCGGCCGGGGGTTGCCGAACGGCTCGGCTTCGGTCCCGAGGTGTGCGCTGAGCGCAACCCCAAACTCGTGTACGGCCGCATGACCGGGTGGGGCCAGGACGGGCCGTACGCCCCAACGGCGGGCCACGATCTGAACTACATCGCCCTGTCTGGGGCGCTCGCCCATTTCGGTCGGGCCGGTGAGCCACCCACACCGCCGATCAACCTGGTGGGTGACTTCGGTGGCGGTGGCATGTTGATGGCGTTCGGCATGGTGTGCGGCCTGCTTGAGACCGCACGATCAGGTCAAGGCCAGGTCGTCGACGCCGCCATGGTCGACGGCGCGTCAGTGCTGATGACGATGATGTACGGCTTCGCCGCAATGGGGATGTGGAATGAGGAGCGAGGCACGAACCTGCTCGACACCGGAGCCCCGTGCTACGACGTCTACGCCACATCTGACGGCAAGTGGGTCTCCATCGGGTCCCTTGAGCCGCAGTTCTACGCGCAACTCCTCGAACTGCTCGAGCTCGACCCCGCCACCCTTCCCCACCAACACGACCGGTCGGCGTGGCCGGAGATGAAGGAGCGGTTCGCCGCCATCTTCGCCTCGCGGACCCGCGACGAGTGGTGTGAACTGTTCGAAGGGACCGATGTCTGTTTCGCACCGGTGTTGACCATGTCGGAGGCGACGCGTCACCCCCACAACGTGGAACGCGAGAGCTTCGTCGACGTCGGTGGCGTCGTGCAGCCCGCGCCGGCACCGCGCTTCAGCCGGACGGCGCCTGCAGTGGCGATGCCACCAGCCCACCCCGGCCAACACACCGATGAGGCCCTCGCCGACTGGGGAATCGGGACTGAGCGGCTTACGGCACTGCGGGCATCGGGCGCCATCGCCTGACGGTCACCGTCACGTCCGGGCCTCCGGGTCGCGGCGATCGCCGGTAGCCTGACGCCGTGGCAACACTGGTTTTCTTCCACGCCCATCCTGACGATGAGGCCATCTCCACGGGAGGCACCATGGCGCGCGCCGCGGCGGCGGGCCACGAGGTGGTTCTCGTCGTGGCGACCCGCGGTGAGCAGGGTGAACCGGTTCCCGGCATTCTCAAGCCGGGTGAACCTCTGTGGGAACGCAGGATCGCCGAGACCCACGCCAGCGCCCGGCACCTCGGCGTCACCCGAGTGGAGTTCCTCGGGTACGAGGACTCCGGGATGATGGGCGACGCCGCCAACGACAACCCGGCTTGTTTCTGGCGTGCGGACGTGGACGAGGCAGCCGACCGTCTCGCTGCAATCCTCGATGAGGTGCGCGCCGATGTGCTCACCGTGTACGACGCCCACGGCGGGTACGGCCACCCCGACCACATTCAGGTCCATCGGGTCGGCCATCTTGCCGGGTCCCGGGTGCCGGTGGGGTCACCGGAAGCCGGGGGAGTGTTTGAAGCGACGATGAACCGGACCCACATTGCTGAGTTGCTGAAGCGCCAGGCCGAGCTGCTCGGTGAGGGAGGTTCCGCCGCCGAGGCGGTCGCCGCCGAGGAAGCCGGCGAACCCGATTTCGGTTCCCACGAGGACGACATCACCCACGCCATCGACGTGCAGTCGGTCATCACCACCAAACGCGCCGCCATGGCTGCGCACGCCTCACAGATCGCGGCGGACTCGTTCTTCCTGACCCTCCCCGACGAGGCGTTCACCGCGGCGTTCGGCACCGAGTGGTTCATCCGGCCCGGTGCCCGGCGACCGTCCGGCTCCGCCTTCATCGACGAGTTGCTGCCCGGATTCAATGCCGGTGCGAGCAGCACATCAGCCACAGGGTGAAGCCACACCGGGGGTCGGGGAGCGAACTAGTGTCCTGCCCGCACCGAACGACGACGAAACGATGAGGAACATCCCGTTGCACCCGAAACGATCCCTTGTTGTTGCGGCTCTGTCAGCCACGATCCTGCTCGTCGCCGCAGGGTGCTCGACAACGTTGAACTCGACCACCCTGCAGAACCAACTCGCCGAGCAGATCGCGGCCCGCGTCGGTGTTCCCGCACCTTCGGTGACGGTGACCTGTCCGGGTGAGATCGCTGCTGCGGCTGGAACGGAAACGGTCTGCACCGCAAAGGTCGACGGGTTCACTTACGAGGTGACGGTCACCCAGACGAACGGTGAGGGCGCTGTTGAGTGGCAACTCGGGGAACCCTCCGAGGACGCTGCCACGTCCACCACCACAGCCGGCTGAGACCCCAGCCCAGGTCGGGCCCGGGTCGTCAGTCTCCCGGCAGGGTCAGGATTTCCGCTCCGTCGTCAGTTACGACGAGCGTGTGTTCGAACTGGGCCACCCGACTGTTGTCGACGGTGACCGCCGTCCAGTCGTCATCCCAGATGTCGTGGTCCCATGAACCGGCCGAGATCATCGGTTCGACCGTGAAGGTCATTCCCGGTTCCATGACGGTACGTGCCCGTCGCTCGTAGTAATGCGGAATCTGCAAGTTGGTGTGGAACTGTTCGCCGATGCCGTGACCGATGAACGCCCGTACCACCTCGAACCCGTTGGCCTCGGCGTGGGTCTGGATGGCTCGGCCGATGGCGTTCACCGGCTGGCCGGGACGGACTGCGGCGATACCGAGCGCGGTGCACTCCCGAGTCACCTCGATGAGCCGCAGCGATCCAGGGTCGACGGTGCCGACCGGAACCGTCAGGTTCGTGTCGCCGTGCACCCCGTCGAGGAAGATTGTGACGTCGAGATTGACGATGTCCCCGTCCTCGAGCCTTCGGTTGTCGGGGATGCCGTGGCAGATCACCTCGTTGACCGAGGTGCACAGGCTCTTGGGGAACCCGCGGTAGTTGAGGGGACTGGGGTAGCCGCCACGTCGGATGCACTCGTCGTGGACGAAAGCATCGAGTTCATCAGTGGTGATGCCCGGTTTCACCAGCGCGGCGGCGTCACGCAGGACCTCGGCCGCAGCCCGGCCGGCGCGTCGCATCCGTTCGATGACCTCAGGGCTTTTGACCAGTGGCTCATCCCAGTCTTTGGGGATCCCGGTCTCGGCGTAGGACGGTCGAGGGATGTGGGCGGGGACGGGTCGGGTGGGCGACAGGCGTCCGGGCCGGACCCGTTCGGTGCTGGCCCGGTGGCAACGCTTGAACTTGCTGCCACTCCCGCACCAGCACGGGTCGTTGGGTTTGAGGACGGGAGCGACCATGGTTGTCACCTCGCCAGTGTACGAGTCATGAGAACACGATCGTGCGGTCGCCAGCCACGATGATGCGGTGCTCAAGGTGGGCGGCCACGGCGCTGGCGAGCACGGTCACCTCGAGTTCCCGGCCCCGACGTACGAAGTCCTCGACGGTGTCGCGGTGGGTGACCCGACCCACGTCCTGGGCGATGATCGGCCCGGCGTCGAGTTCGGCGGTGACGTAGTGGGCGGTCGCGCCGATGACCTTGACGCCTCGTGCATGAGCCTGACGGTAGGGGTCGGACCCGGCGAACGCCGGCAGGAACGAGTGGTGGATGTTGATGCACCGTCCCGCCCACCGATCACAAAAACCGGGGGACAGCACCTGCATGTACCGGGCGAGCACCACCAACTCGGTGTCGGCCTCGACCAGGAGTTCCTCGAGGCGGGCTTCCTGGGCGTTGCGGCCCTCGTCGCCAATGGGGACATGGTGGAAGGGGACATCGAACCAGGAGGTGAGTTCGCCAGCCTCGGGATGGTTGCTGGCCACCAGCACGGGATCCATGGGTAACTCGCCGGCCCGGTAGCGGTGGAGCAGGTCGATCAGGCAGTGCTCCTGGCGGGAGGCGAGGATGGCGACGCGCAACGGCCGGTCCGTGCGGTGGAACTCAACGGTCATGTCGAGGGCGTCGGCCACCGGGGCGAACGCCGACGGCAGGTCCTCGGGGGCGACGTCGAGATCGTCGAGTTCGATCACGAGACGCTGGAAGAACTGGTTGGAGGACCGGTCAGTGTGCTGCTGGGCGTCGACGATGTTGCCTCCGCGCTCGGCGATGAACCCCGCCACCGCGGCGACGATGCCCGGGGCGTCCGGGCATCGCAGCAACAGCACCCCGGTACGGGGTTCATCGCGGCGGTGATCAGCGGCTGCGGCCAGGTTGGTCATTGGGCCCCTGAGGCTAGTGGGGGTCGGGGCCGCGACCCACCGGGTTGGAGGCCGACGGCAAATGTGGGGATGATGGGGGCATGACTGTGATCAAGATCAATGCCATCACCGTGCCGGCCGACAGCGGCGAGGAGGTCGCCCGACGGTTCGCCGCCCGGGCGGGTTCGGTGGATGGACACGACGGCTTTGAAGGATTCGAGCTCCTGCGGCCCACCGATGACCGCTCCACCTGGTTGGTCGTGACCCGCTGGCGGGATCAGGAGGCGTTCGATGCGTGGGTGAGTTCTCCGTCGTTCGCTCACGGCCATCAGGGAGCGACCTCGGCTCCCGGCGGGCACGCCCGTCCCGAGGGTGGTGGTGACGCCGCAGCGCCTCAGGGCGGACCCCCGATGGGTCTGCAGGCCGAACTGTGGTCGTTTGAGCCCGTGGTGGGTTCCGCCGGCGGTCACTGAACCATCGTGGAGCTGTCCTCGTTGCATTCGGCGCTTGCATGGGTGCTGGTGGCCGCCAACGGACTTGCCGGTCTGTGGGCGCTCGGTGCGCAGTGGTGGCCGCCTCTGCGGGTGGGGGTGCTGTGGTGGTTCATCACTGCGGCGCAGTCGCTGCTGTTCGTCGAGGCGGTGAGCGGCGTGGTGCTGTACTCGTCCATCAGCGGACCTTCACCGCGGCTCCACATGTTCTACGGGTTTCTCACCTTGGTCGCCGTGGCTGTCCTCTACGGCTACCGGGTGCCGCTCGGGGAGCGTCGCTACGTGCTCTACGGGCTCGGAAGTCTCTTCATCATGGGTCTGGGTCTGCAGGCCATGGCCAACTCGGGCCAACTGGCCTGAGTCAGAGGTTGACGACGGGGCACGTCGTCGTCCGGGTGATTCCGGCCACGGACTGCACCCGGCTGACGACCATCCGGCCGAGCTCGTCAAGGGTCTCCGCCTCAGCGCGGGCGATCACGTCGTAAGGACCGGTCACCCCCGACGCGGTCACGACACCATCGATCTCCCCGACGGCGTTGGCCACACGCTCGGCGCAGCCCACTTCGGTCTGGATGAGCAGGTAAGCCGTGACGGGCATCGTCAGCCTGCGGCCAGCCGATCCTCGAGCTCGTCGAGGTGGCTGGCCACCCCGGAGGGAAGCCGCTCCCCGATGAAGGCGAAGTGCTCGGCGATGAGCGGGATCTCGCCCTTCCACGAGTCGCGGTCCACCTCGAGGATGGCGGCCATGGTCGCATCGTCGAGGTCAAGACCGCTGCGATCGATGGCGTCCACGGTCGGGACCAGCCCGATGGGGGTGTCCACTGCGTCGGCCTCGCCGTCGAGGTGCTCGAGCACCCACTTGAGGACCCGGATGTTCTCGCCGTAACCGGGCCACATGAACTGGCCGTCCTGGTCCTTTCGGAACCAGTTGACCCAGAACAACTTGGGGAGCTTCTCGGCGTCGGACGATGCCCCGATGCTGAGCCAGTGGGCCATGTAGTCACCGGCGTTGTACCCCATGAACGGAAGCATGGCGAAGGGGTCAAAGCGGACCTCTCCGATGGTTCCCGCTGCGGCCGCCGTCTTTTCCGACGACATGATCGAAGCCAGAAACACGCCGTGATCCCAGTCGCGCGCTGCGGTGACCAGGGGCACGTTGGTCGCCCGACGGCCGCCGAAGAGGATGGCCGAGATGGGGACACCCGCAGGGTCCTCCCACTCGGGGGCGATGGTCGGACACTGGGCTGCGGGGGCGGTGAAACGCGCGTTCGGGTGGGCTGCGGGGCCGTCGGCGCCAGGGGTCCAGTCCTCACCCTTCCACGAGGTCAGATGCGCTGGCGGCGTTGACAGGCCTTCCCACCACACGTCACCGTCATCGGTGGCGGCCACGTTGGTGAAGATGCAGTTGGAGCCGACCGTGGCGAGCGCCGCCGGGTTCGTGTCGTCGCTGGTTCCCGGAGCCACGCCGAAGAAACCGGCCTCAGGGTTGATGGCCCGGAGGCGGCCGTCGGCGTCAAACTTCATCCAGGCGATGTCGTCGCCGACCGTCTCCACCTTCCAGCCGGGCAGCGTCGGCATCAGCATGGCCATGTTGGTCTTGCCGCACGCCGAGGGGAACGCGGCCGCCACGTAGCGCTTCTCCCCACCGGGAGGCGTGACACCCAAAATCAGCATGTGCTCAGCCATCCAGCCCTCGTCGCGAGCCATGGTCGAGGCGATGCGGAGGGCGAAGCACTTCTTGCCCAAGAGCGCGTTGCCGCCGTACCCGGACCCGTACGACCAGATCTCGCGGGTCTCGGGGAAGTGGACGATGTACTTGTTCTCGGCGTCGCACGGCCACGCCACGTCCTCAACGCCATCGGTGAGCGGAAGGCCGACCGAATGGACACACGGCACGAAGTCGCCGTCGGTGCCGAGCACGTCGAGGGCACCTTGGCCCATGCGGGTCATGATCCGCATGTTCACGGCCACGTAGGCCGAGTCGGTCAACTCCACACCGATGTGGGCGATCGGCGAGCCGAGTGGACCCATCGAGAACGGAACGACGTACATCGTCCGTCCGCGCATGGCCCCTCGGTACAGCTCAATCATCTCAGCGCGCATCTGAGCGGGGTCACGCCAGTTGTTGGTGGGGCCAGCGTCAATCTCACGCTCGGAACAGATGAAGGTTCGGTCCTCCACACGGGCGACGTCGCCGGGGTCGGACAACGCGAGGTAGGAGTTCGGCCGCTTGGCGTCGTTGAGACGTGCGAAGGTGCCACTGTCGACCAGCTGGTTGCAGAGGCGGTCGTATTCTTCTGCCGACCCGTCGCACCATTCGACGCGGTCTGGCTGGAGGATCGCCTCCCACTCCGCAACCCAGTTGAGAAGCTTGCCGTTCTGCGTGGTCCCTGCCATGTCAGCCTCCGGCTTGTCGGGAACCGGGCTCCGTTGCCCAATTCCTGGCGGCAGCCTATCGCCGCTCGGTGGGGGGTCGCGCCGTCGGAGACGAAGGCGGGAAGTGCAACGGCGGGCGAACGTTGCGCCCTCGGACGGCTCAGTCGTTGTGGATCGGAGGCCCGAACCCGGGGGTGCCCATGTCGACCTCCGAACCCATGCGGACGGTGGTGGCCATTCCCGACTCGTCGAGCTCGAAAATCACCCGCTGGCCCTGACGCAACATGCGAAAGATGGAGCCTTCGAGGGCGTCACCGGCGAGTTCGTACTCGACCATGTCGGTGTCGCAGATGACGACCCCCACGCCCGAACCCGGGTCGAAGGACTTGATGACTCCCTGCACGTCAGCGCCCTGCTGCGCCGGGCACCTTCACATTCTTGACGACCTTGTTGGCCTTCAGACATGAGGTGCACACGTTGAGACGCTTCGGGGCACCGTCGACGATCGCCCGAACACGTTGGATGTTGGGGTTCCAGCGGCGCTTCGTCCGACGATGGGAATGGCTCACCGACATGCCGAACGACGGTCGCTTCCCGCAAACCTCACATACAGCGGCCATGTTCGAAGAACCTTCCCTCGTAGACGTCTCTCACCATCTCGCCCGGGCAGACCCGGGTCAAGACACGCTCTGTACAACGGTTCGGGGAACCGCCGCAGACGACGCAGGCTAGCAGTCGACCCGTGGCGGCCCCAATCCCCGCTGATCGGTAGCCTTGCGGCGATGGCTCGGACCCTCTCACAGCTTGCCGGACTGGGAGTAACCGTGCTCGATGGGGTCGGCCCGGCGCGGTCCAAGGCCTTGGCGGCAATGGGGATCGAGTCGGTGCTCGATCTCCTGGTGCACTATCCCCGCCGCTACATCGATCGGACCCGCCAGGCGCCCATTGAGGCGCTTCGGGTTGGTGACGAGGCGACAGTTCTGGCTCAGGTGCGCACCTGTTCGTCGAGGGTGGTGGGGGGTCGGCGGCGCATGGTGACCGCCTCGGTGACCGACGGTTCAGGGTCGCTGGCACTCACCTTTTTCAACCAACCGTGGCGTGAACGCCAACTCGTCGCCGGCACCGAATTGATGTTGTTCGGCAAGGTCGAGGAATTCAGGGGCCGACCACAGATGACCAACCCGGTGGTCGATCTCATTGGCGACCGAACCGGTCGGATCGTTCCCGTCTACCCCCAGTCGGAAAAGGCTGGGGTGATGACCTGGGAGGTGGTCCGCATGGAAGCCGAGGTGTTGAGGCGGGCTGGCGTCTTTGCGGACCCAGTGCCGCCAGAGGTGCTCGACCGGTTCGATCTGGTGGACCGCACCACGGCGTTCACGGGGATTCACACCCCCGGTTCGATGGAGGACGTCACCCGGGCCCGGGCGCGTCTGGTCTTTGACGAACTGCTGCGTCTGCAACTGAGGCTCGTCCAGCGCAAACGGCAACTCGAGTCATCGGCACCCGGGGTGACGCACCGTGTGGACGGGCCGTTCACGCAACGACTGATCGCGGGCCTCCCGTTCACGCCGACCGACGCCCAACTTCGCGTCATGGAGGAAATCTCCTCCGACCTCGCCGCACCTTGTCCCATGCATCGCCTGTTGCAGGGCGACGTCGGATCGGGCAAGACCCTCGTGGCGCTCGTCGCTCTGCTCACCGCTGTTGACGGTGGATACCAGGGGGCGCTGATGGCGCCGACGGAGGTCCTCGCCGAGCAACATGCGCTCACCCTGGGGCAACTGCTCGCAGGGTTCGAGGTCCCCGATGACGTGTCGGACACGTTGTTCGCCGCTGCCGAAGACGCCGGGGACGCCCACCGCCCGCTGCGGGTCGAACTCCTCACCAGCCGGGTCCCAGCCGCCCAGCGACGACGGGTGCTGGCCGGACTCGCCGAGGGCACCGTCGAGCTCGTGGTTGGCACCCACGCGTTGTTGTCCGATGAGGTCGACTTCGCGGACCTCGGGGTGGTGGTCATTGACGAGCAGCATCGTTTCGGTGTCGAGCAGCGCGCTGCTCTGCGCAGCCCGTCGTCGACCGCGACCGTTCCTGACGTGCTGGTCATGACCGCCACACCGATCCCGAGGACCGCAGCCATGACGGTCTACGGGGATCTCGACGTGTCCGTCCTCGACGGCAAACCGCCCGGACGCACCCCGGTGCTGACGTCGTGGACCCGCACCTCGGCGGAACTCGACGCCGTGTGGGGAGAGCTTCGCCACGAGATCGCACAGGGGCGCCAGGCCTACGTCGTGTGTCCCCTCATCACCGAGAGCGACAAACTTGACGCCGCCTCGGCGGAGCAGACCTTTGCTGAACTCACCGTTGCGGGCGGTCCGCTCGCAGGTTTGCGTGTCGGCATGTTGCACGGCCGCATACCAGCCGCCGAACGTGATGAGGTGATGGGTGCCTTCCGGTCCGGGGCGATCGACGTGCTCGTCGCCACCACCGTGATCGAGGTCGGTGTCGACGTTCCCAACGCCACGGCCATGGTCATTCTCGACGCCGACCGGTTCGGCATCGCCCAGCTCCACCAGTTGCGCGGGCGGGTGGGCCGTGGCGCCGCCTCGTCCCGCTGCTGGCTGGTCGGTGACCCCGACAGCCCTGACGGGATTGCACGGCTTGAGGCCCTCGTCGGTTCGGAGGACGGCTTCGCTCTCGCTGAGGTGGACCTGGACCTCCGAGGCGAGGGCACCGTGATGGGTGAGCGGCAGAAGGGCCGAAACGATCTTCTCCTCGCCTCGCTGCGGCGGGATCGCGACTGGGTGGTGCGGGCTCGGGAGGTGGCTGAGGATCTGGTGGGGGCGGACCCTTCGCTGTCGGCCCATCCCGGACTCGTCGACGACCTCGACACACTCCTGCCGGTCGGTGACGACACGGATTTCCTGCTGAAAGGATGACGACCCATGACCACCGCTGATGGTCCCCACGGAGACGAAGGCGCCGGCCCGCCACCGAGCCCTGCGGCGGCCGCACCCAACTGGCGGGTGGTGATCGCCGCGGACGCCGCCCTCGGGGTTGGGGTCGTCGTCGTCGGGGTGGTGCTGGCGGTGACGTGGCAGCCGGTGGTGGGCTCGGGGCTCGCCTCACTCGGGTTCGTCTACGTGGCGCTGGGTCTGCGACGCGCCACCCGTTGGCGCGCATGGCGGCGCGCTGTGGGCCTCGATGGGGGAGGTCGGGATACGCTGCAGCCATGACTGCAGTTGAGGGAAACCCGGTCGTTGCCGCCGCCAGGAGTCGCGAACTCCGCATGCCGCTCCCGCCCCAAGGCCTGTCCGTTGAACAGGAACGCCAGCACCGCAAGGAACGTCTCGCCGGAGCGTTGCGGATCTTCGGGCGCTTTGGGTTCAGCGAGGGTGTGGCGGGTCACATCACAGCCCGCGACCCCGAACTCGACGATCACTTCTGGGTGAATCCGTTCGGCGTGAGTTTCAGCCGGATGCGGGTCAGTGATCTCCTGTTGGTCAACCACGAGGGAGTCGTCGTGGAGGGCGATCGTCCCGTCAACGCCGCGGCGTTCGCCATCCACTCCGAGATCCACAAGACCCGACCCGACGTCGTGGCCGCCGCCCACGCCCATTCCGTGCACGGCAAGGCCTTCTCATCGCTGGGCCGGCTCCTTGACCCCCTCACCCAGGACGCCTGTGCCTTCTACGGTGACCACACCCTCCACGCCGATTTCGGTGGGGTCGTGGTCGACCCTCAGGTGGGGGCCGAGCTCGCTGAGACGCTGGGGATGCACAAGGCGGTCATCCACCAGAATCACGGGCTCATCACGGTGGGTCACAGCGTTGACGAAGCGGCGTGGTGGTTCATCACCATGGAGCGGACCTGTCAGGCGCAGTTGCTCGCCATGGCTGCCGGGCAACCAATCTCGATCTCCCACGAAGCCGCCACCATCACCCGTGAACAGATCGGCGGGCATGCCGCAGGCTGGTTCCAGTTCCAGCCCATCTGGGATGACATCGTTGCCGAATGCCCCGACTTCCTTGACTGAACCACTCGGGTGGGATCAGTAGGTGGGGTCGGGTTGATCCCCTTCGTCGTCGTCGATGACGAGGTCCCACCGGTCGAGGCAGTCTGCGCATCGGTAGGCGACGATGTCGCCGGGTTTCCACGGTTCGTCGGGTCGGGGATAGCTGAGCAGGTGGGCCGTCCCGCCGCAGTCCACACAGATGATGGTGTCGGGAACGTCCACGGGCTCGAGTGTGGCACTACTTTCGCCACGGTGAGTGGCACCCAACGGCACACAGGGACGGCGATGGCGTGCGCGTGATCGCCGGGACCGCTCGTGGCCGACGCCTCGAGGCACCGTCGGGCAGTGTCACCCGGCCGACCTCTGATCGTGTTCGGGAGTCGGTCTTCAACGCCTTGGGTTCGCTCGGGGTCATTGAGGACTCGCTGGTGGCTGACCTGTTCGCCGGGAGTGGTGCGCTCGGCATCGAGGCCCTGTCGCGCGGGGCGCGCCACGCCGTGTTCGTTGAACACGACCGTCAGGCGTTGACGGTGGTGCGGGCAAATCTCGCCTCCACCGCGTTGGCGGACCGGGCCGAGGTGGTGCCCCGCCGGGTTGAGGTGTGGCTGGACGAGTGTGCACGGGCCGGTGACGAGGCGACCTTCGACGTCGCCTTCTGCGATCCGCCCTACGCCTTTGACGCCTGGGCCGACCTGCTCGCCCGTGTCCCGGCCCGCCTCGTCGTCATCGAATCGGACCGACCCGTGGCGGTCGAAGGTTGGGTCGTTACCCGGGAGCGTCGCTACGGCACTACATTCGTGATGTTCGCCGAACCGTCGGTGGGGCGACCCGATCGTCCGACACGCCGGTTGGCACCGGAGGCACCGGAGGCACCGTGACCATCGTGTTGTATCCCGGGTCGTTCGACCCCGTGCACAACGGCCATGTCGAGATCGTCGAGACGGCGTCGCGCCTGTTCGATTCCGTCGTGGTGGCCGCCATGCGGAACCCGCAGAAGGGTGAGCCGCTGTTCAATCTCGAGGATCGCCGCGAGATGTTGGTCGAGGCGTTCGACCATCTCGACAACGTCGAGGTCACGATGTTCGCCTCCCTGGTGGTCGACCTTGCCCGTGAGCGGGGGATCCACTTCATCGTCAAGGGTCTCCGGGCCGTCTCGGATTTCGAGTCCGAACTCCAGATGGCGCAGATGAACCACAAGATTTCGGGGGTCGATACCCTGTTCATTCCGTCGGCCTCGGAGCACTCTTTCCTCGCTTCGAAGCTGATCCGTGAAATCGCCCGATTCGGTGGTGACGTGTCCGACATGGTGCCGGACTGCGTCGCCCGTCGCCTCAAGGAGAAGTACGGCTGTGAGTGATCGTCACGACGACATGTACAGCGAGGAAGTCTTCGATGACTTCGACGAGGTGATCGATGACGGGGCGGCTTCCCCCTACGGCGATTTCGCCACCGACAGCCTGCTCATCAGCATCCGCGACATCATTGAGTCGGCGGCCAAGGTCCCGTTGTCGGCGAGTGCGATGGTCCCCCGTGACGAGGTGCTGTCACTGCTCGACGAGGCCATTGACCGGCTGCCCGAGGAGATCCGGGCGGCCCGTTGGCTACTCAAGGAACGCGACGAGTTCCTGACCAAGGTGCGTCACGAGGGCGAGGAGATCATCAACCAGGCCCGGGCCCGCGCTGAACAACTTGTGCAGCGAACCGAGGTGATCAAGGCGGCTGAACAGCGGGCGTGGGAGGTCGTGGATCACGCCGAGGCGGACGCCCGTCGACTCCGCCACGAGGTTGAGGACTTCTGTGACCAGAAACTGGCCAGCTTCGAGATCATCCTCGAACGCACCATGGCCATGGTGGGGTCGGGCCGGGCCAAGCTGCAAGGCACGAACCTGACGGCTGGTATCCCCGTCGACGAGGTGGACGGCAACGGTGCCGAGGTCGGCGCTGTCGCCGACGAGGATGACGCACTCGCCTGGGAGGATTCCGAAGACCGCACCTTCGCCGACGAATGGGCTGATTCTGAGGCTGAGGCCGCCGAAGTCGAAGACCAGCGACGATTCGAGCATCTGCCCCCACCTCCATCGTCCGGCTCGTGGTGAGCACCCCAGCGCACTGGTGAGTTCACCCATGGACCGATCGCTGCAACTCTCGGTCGTCGAAGACCTGCGGCATCCCGGCGTGCGTCGGGTCGTCGAGCGACACGTCCCGCTCGAGGGTCTCACCACATCGGTGGCGGCCATCGACGATGGTTCCGATGTCGACGCCGATCTCGTGGTGGAGGTCATTGGGGACGACCTGGTGGTCAGTGGAACCATCCACGCCCATTGGAGCGGTGAGTGTCGGCGCTGCCTCGAGGGGGTGACGGGCGAGCTCGAGGTGTCGGTGAGGGAGATCTTTGAACCTCGGCCCGTCGAGGGAGAGACCTATCCGCTCGTCGATGGGATCGTCGACCTGGAACCCATGATCCGCGAGGCCGTCGTCTTGGCCCTTCCGCTGGCCCCGCTGTGTTCCCAGGGGTGTGCCGGCCCGGACCCCGATCGGTTCCCGACGCTGGGGGGTGACACCCCCTCAGACGCCGAGCGACCTCGGGATCCGCGATGGGCGGCACTCGACGAGTTGCGCTTTGATGCCGCGGTGGATGAACCCGACGAGGCTGACCCGGTCTGAGGGCTGTGGCAGGGCCGATGGGCGGAGATTTCCTGATGGGGACCCGCTCGGGTAACCTTTCGGCTCCGTAGGTGTCGGCCAGAGGGGCCGGCGTTCCCCAAGCGGGGCTGAGAGCAGGACTGGCGTCATGGCCGTACCCAAGAAGAAGACCTCGAAGTCCAAGAGCCGCAGCCGCCGGGCCTCGGCGTGGAAGTTGGCTACCCCGTCACGAAGCGTGTGCCCCCGTTGTGGCGCCGCCAAGCAGCCGCACGTCGTGTGCGGCGCCTGCGGTTGGTACAAGGGCCGCCAGGCCGTCGACGTCGCCTGAGCCCGGGTACCTACCCGAACGGTCCGCCCTTGGCGGCCCCAAAACAGGCAGGATAGGGGCTTGGCGCTGTGCCAACCCTGCGAGAAACTGGAGTCAGTGTGCCTTCCGAAACCCATGTCGAACAAGGTCCCCTCGATCGTCAGGCCATCTTCGAGTTGGTCCGCGACCGCCTCGCCGACATCCTCGAGATCGACGCCTCGGGCATCAAGGAATCCGACTCGTTTGCCGACGACCTTGAGGCGGACTCCCTCGCCCTGATCGAACTCGTCGAGGCGCTCGAGGAGGAGCTCTCCGAGCGGGCCGCCGGGTTCCGCATCGAGGACGAGGACCTTGAGGACATGAAATCCGTGCGTGACGCAGTGGATTACGTCGTCGCCCGGGTGGGTTGAGGACCGCCTCATCGCATCGACTGCCGTCCCGTCCGGGCATGCCGCACCGGCCGCCGCCGGTGCCGCTTTGAGTGGAGACGTTCGGGGTTCGGTTGACCCCATGGGGCCCACCGACGCTGATCTTGTTGACCTCGCCCGACGGCTCGGACATGAGTTCGACAATCTCTCCCTGCTTCGCCGTGCGCTGACCCATCGGTCATGGTGCGCCGAACACCCCGGAGAGGAGTCCAACGAACGGCTGGAGTTCCTCGGTGACGCCGTGCTGGGTCTCGTGGTGGCCGATCACCTCTACCGCGACAACCCCGGACTCGCCGAGGGCCAGATGGCGCCCGCCCGGGCCCAGGTGGTGTCCGCAGCCGCCCTCGGTGACGTCGCCACCGAAATCGGGTTGGGTGCAGGCCTGCTGGTAGGGCGCGGGGAGGAACGCAGTGGCGGGCGAGAGAAGCACTCCATCCTCGCCGATGCCCTGGAAGCCGTGATCGGTGCGGTCTGGATCGATGCCGGCCTCGACGCGGCGGACGCCTTCGTCATGGGGTTCATGGCTGATCGTCTTCGAGCTGCCGCCGCCGGTCCGGGGGGCAGCGACTACAAGACCCGGTTGCAAGAAGAGGCGGCCCGGCGGATCGACACGACCCCGGAATACCGGCTCACCGGGGAGGGTCCCGACCATGCCAAGGTGTTCACCGCTACGGTTCTGTTAGCCGGCGAGCAATGGGGGGCTGGCACGGGTCGGACGAAGAAGGAAGCCGAGCAGGCGGCGGCCGCCGACGCACTGGCCCGGTTGGCAGCGTCGATGGGTGATCGCGTCGAGGGGGGAGAGCGGCAGGATGCCTGAACTACCCGAGGTGGAAACGGTCCGACGACAGCTTGAGCGCGAGGTCGTCGGCAGGAAGATCAAGACCGTTGAGGTCAGCGGGACCCGTACCGTTCGACGGCAACCGAAAAAGCAGTTCATCGCCCGACTCACCGACGCCAAGATCACTGGGGTGCGGCGTCAGGGCAAGTACCTGGCACTGAACCTCGACACTGGCGACATCGTCTACGTCCACCTCCGCATGAGCGGCCAGTTGCGCAAGGCTGCGGCCAAGGATGAAAAGGCGAAGCACACCCACGTGATCGTCACGTTCACCCAGGGCGGCCAGTTGCGGTTCATCGACCCACGCACCTTTGGGGAGTGGTTCGTCACCAACCCCGAGACCATCGACGAGGATGCACCCGAGATCGGTGCGCTCGGGTTCGATCCTCTGGACGAACCAATCTCATGGCGGGCGTTCGCACAGGTCCTCATGGCGCGGGACACCAAACTCAAGACGTTCCTGATGGACCAGACCGTCATGGCCGGAATCGGGAACATCTACAGCGACGAGATCCTTCACGAAGCCGGTCTCATGTACGACCGCTCGACCCGTTCGCTCACCACCATGGAGATCCGTCGGCTGTACCGATCGGTGGTCGAGATCCTTCACGACGCGGTGAAGCACGGGGGAAGCACCCTCGATGACGAACAGTTCGTCGACCTCGCCGGAAAGACAGGGGACTACGCGCAGTTCCACCAGGTGTACGCCCGCGACCGTCAGCCGTGCCGCCGCTGCCGAGGCACCGTGACCAAGGCCCGGTTCTCCCAGCGCTCGACCTATTTCTGCCCTGATTGTCAGATGTGAGCGGGCCTGACGGCCTCTTTGGGCCGTGGGTGTTCACGGGGTGGTCTCAGGGCCGGTACGGTTCCCCAACAGCGGGCACCAGCCGGCGGCCGGCACGACGGATTCGTGTCGTGGGACGGGAAGGGTTCAACGGGGTGGATAGGCGGAGCAGGGCGTGTACCTCAAGCAACTGACGCTGAAGGGGTTCAAGTCCTTCGCTGACGCAACTTCTCTCGACCTCCAACCCGGCGTCACCGTCGTCGTCGGACCGAACGGCTCGGGGAAGTCGAACATCGTCGACGCCATCGCCTGGGCGCTCGGAGCTCAGGCCCCCAGCACCATGCGCAGCCAGCGGATGGATGACGTCATCTTCGGTGGTACCGACAAGCGGTCGGCGCTGGGCCGGGCCCAGGTGTCGCTCACGCTCGACAACTCGTCGGGCATGTTGCCCGTCGAGTTCAGCGAGGTCACCGTCACCCGCACCCTGTTCCGGTCGGGGGACAGCGAGTACGCCATCAACGACGTTCCGTGCCGACTGCTCGACGTCCAGGACCTGCTCAGCGCTTCGGGCGTCGGACGTCAACAGCACGTGATCGTCTCCCAGGGCCAGATCGACGCCGTCCTCAACGCCCGCCCCGAGGACCGTCGGCTGATCATTGAGGAAGCGGCAGGGATCCTCACCTACCGCAAGCGCAAGGAACGTTCCGAACGCCGCCTGTTGGCCACCGAGGCCAGTCTCACGCGGCTACAGGACCTGCTCCGCGAGGTTCGGCGCCAGTTGCGACCTCTCGAGCGACAAGCGGACGCGGCCCGCCGCCACGGAGCGGTGGTTGCCGAATTGACGGCATTGCGCATCCACCTCGCCGGGCGCGAACTCAGTGGGCTGCGCCAGCGCCTCGAAGCCCTGACCGGTTCTCGAGCAACCCTTGGTAACGATGAGTCGGAACGTCTGACGTTGTTGTCTCGCCTTGATAGCGACGTGCTCGCCACCGAGGCTCGCCTCACCGCCATGGGTGGCGATGATCTTGGCGACGACCTCGCCGCTTTCGAATCACTCTTTGAGCGTTCCCGCGGTCAGGTCGCCCTGCTCGCCGAACAGCGCCGCGGGGTGGATCGCGACCGGTCCTCGTCGATGGATCGGGGGGTGGTTGCCTCCCTTGAGGCCGACGCAGCGCGACTCACCGCCGAGCTCGCTGAGGCAGAGGCCGAAGTGGCGGCACTCGGGCCTGACGCGCAACGTCTCGCCTCCCTCGAGGAGGAACTCGTCGAGGTGCGCGCCGCGTATGAGTCGGCGTGGGCGGACGGGGTCCCCGCCCCCAGCGGCAAGGCCGCCGAAGTCCGCGGGGAACTCTCCGCCCGTCACAGCAGCCAACAGCGCAGTCAGGCCGAACTTGACCGTGTGGCGGCGAGATTCGGTGCGCTCGAAGAGAAGGCAGAGCGACTCAGTGGCGAGGCGGAGCGGTTCCGGGCGGAACTGGCCGACGCCGAGGCCGCCGAGGTGCCACTGGTCGCAGCCATTGAGACGGCCGAGACTGAACGCACCACCTCCGAGGAACGTTTCGCCACGGCGGAAACTGCCCTGCGTTCGGCCCAAGAAGACCGGCACGCCTGGGCTGCCCGAGCCGAGGCGCTGGCGTTGGCGCTCGATGACGCCCGTGCCGCGGCGGGGGCTGAGCACCTTGCCGGTGTCGACGGGGTGCTTGGTGCGCTCGTCGAACTCGTTGAGGTGGACCACGGTTGGGAACGGGCCTTTGAGGCGGCGTGCGGTGAGGCCCTCTCAGCGGTGGTGGTCGACGGCCCCGACAGCGGCCGTCGCGCCCTTGGCGAACTGCGCCGGGCCTCACTGTCGGGAGCGGTGCTCACCGGTTCGACGGGCGGCGTCGGTGTCGTCGCTCCTGCCCGTGGCGTGTCGCTGCGCCCCCATGTGCGCGGGACCCGGCCCGGTGTCGACGCGCTGCTTGACTCCCTGCTTGCCGGGGTAGGGGTCGTCGACGACGCCGAGTCGGCGGTCGATGCCATCCTCGCTGAGCCCACTGCGGTGATCGTGACCCGAGACGGAGACCGGTTCGCTGCAACCGGTTGGCGTCTTGGCGCAGCGGGTTCGGGCGCCACCACCGCAGCCCTCGACGAGGCAACCGCTCGAGCCGAAGCGGCCCAGCAGCTCGTTGTGGCTGCTGAGGAGACCCTCGGTGTCGCTCGGGCCGCGCTCGAGGCGGCGCGAGCAGGGGAGTCCGATCTTTCCCGGCAGCTCGACGCCAACGACGCCACGATGACGGCCGCCGCCGACGGCCTGCAGCGGGTGGAGGCCGAACGGCGGGACGCAGTTGCTGAACGCGAGGGTCTCGCCACCCATCTTGCCGAGCTGACCGAGCGCACCGAACGCGACCAGCAGCGGGTGGCCGAACTCGAAGCGCAGCTCCCCCGTTTCGAAGCGGAGGAGTCCGACCTCGCTGAGCGGTCACGATCGATGGCCTCGGCGCGTGAACAACTCGAGGCGAAGGCCGCCGAGGTGGGTGCGCTGCGGACCGACGTGGAGATGCGTTCGGTGGCGGTTGCCGACCGGCGCCAGTTCCTCACCCAGCGTCTCGCCGAGGTGGAGGAGCGTCTCGAACGCAGCGCAGCCGAACGCGACGCCGCCCGTGAGCGACGTGAGCAACTGGATCGTCACGCCGTGGCGCTTGAACGCCTCTCTGGGGTGGCGGCCCGCGCCAACGAGATCGCTGGCGAACGGCTCGAGGACCTCCGTGAACGACGCCGCCGGCAGTCCGAGGCGGCACGGGCAGTCGCATCGGAACTCGATGGGTTGCGCAAGCGCAGAGCTGCGGCGGAGCGCGAATTGGCTGCGGTGCGGGAACGTCTGCAGCGCGTCGAGGTGGAAGCTGCCGAGGTGCGGCTACGAATCGAAGCGGCCACCGAGGCGTTGCGACGCGACCTCGACTGTGAACCCGACACCGCCATTGCCGCAGCCGCTCCTGAACTCGCCGAGGGGGTCACCGCCGTGGCTCGGGTGCGTGAACTCGAACGGGACCTTCGCATCATGGGCCCGATCAACCCGTTGGCGCTCGAGGAGTTCGAGGCGCTCACCGAACGACACGATTTCCTCCAAGGCCAACTCGACGACGTCAAGGAAACCCGGCGCGAACTCAACAAGGTCATCAAGGCCATCGACGAGGAGATCGTCAACGTGTTCGCCGCCGCCTTCGCCGACGTGTCCCAGAACTTCGAACGTCTCTTCGCCGCCCTGTTCCCCGGTGGTCAGGGCCGCCTGCGCCTCACCGCGCCAGACGACCTGTTGGCGACCGGCATTGAGGTGGAGGCGAAGCCTTCGGGCAAGAACGTCAAGAAACTGTCGTTGCTCTCGGGCGGGGAGCGATCTCTGGCGGCCCTGGCGTTCCTGTTCTCGGTGTTTCGCAGTCGGCCGTCCCCGTTCTACGTGATGGACGAGGTCGAGGCGGCGCTCGACGACGTGAACCTGCACCGTTTCCTGGGGCTCATCGCCGAGTTCCGTGACGAGGCGCAGTTCATCATCGTGAGCCACCAGAAGCGGACCATGGAGGCAGCTGACTGTCTCTACGGCGTGACCATGCAGCCCGGCGGCTCATCGAAGGTGGTCAGTGAACGCACCAGCGCCGACGTCGGGAACTGACCGGTTCAGGGAAGCCGGGAGAACCACGCCAGCGACAACGCACCGGTCGCCACCAGGAACACGAGTGCGCCCCCGACGAACCATCCGGTGATCTCCGCTTCCTCGGTCGTGTACCCCATCGACGAACCGAGATCCACGTAGATGTTCTCGAGTTCCTCCGAGGTGACCGCCGAGTAGTACTCCCCGCCGGTTTCCGTTGCGATCTCCTCGAGTGCAGCCCGGTCGACGGGGACCGGCACCGGGGTGGGGTCGCCCGGGATGGTGATGGAGCCCTCATCGGTGCCGAACGCCACCGTGGTGACGGGGACCTGTGCCTCCACTGCAGCGGCCACGGCCTCCTCGTTGGGGCGACCCGCAGTCGTCGCTCCGTCTGACATCAGGACGATCGCTGCGGGAACACGGGTGCCGTCAGGGTCGGGTGGCACGAGTGAGATGGCGTCAAGACTGGCGAAGATTGCCTCCCCGGTGGCGGTGCGCTCGGCGAGTTGCAGACGTTGCACGGCATCGGCGACGAGGTCACGGTCGGTGGTGGGGGGCACGGCGATGGTGGCGACCCCACTGAAGGTGACCAGCCCGACGTTGAGTTCCGGCGGTGCCACCTCGAGGAAGTCGAGGGCGGCTGAACGGGCGGCGGCGAGACGGTCGGGTTCGACATCGGTGGCCTGCATGGAAAGTGACACGTCGATGGCCAGAACCACCGTGGCGCGTTCGACCGGAACCGTCACCGGGGCGGTCGGTCCCGCCCACGCCACGACGAGTAGCGCCAGCGCAACGAGGAACAGTCCGGCCGGAAGGTGGCGCCGCCACCCGGGCCGCTTCGGCGCAACGGTGGACAGCAGGTCCACGTTGGTGAACCGCAGCGTGTACTGCCGGCGTCGGCTTTGGAGGATCAGGTAGGTGGCGACGCCGACGAGCACCACGACGAGACCCACCAAGCGGAGTGGTTCGGTGATGCTCATGGGCGGACCCTGCTGAGTGCGTCAACCCGTTGGCGCCTCCACGAAACGAACCTGGCCAGATCCACCAGCCAGTCCTGATCGGTTCGCAGTATCAGATGGTCAGCACCGGCGGACCGGATGCGCCGGGCGATGACCTCACGCTGTGCTGCTGCGGCGTCGGCGAATCGCCGACGCAGTCGATCGTCGGCGGTGTTGACCTCCATCGTGCCTCCCGTCTCGGGGTCGACGAGGTGCACGACCCCAACGTCGGGAAGTGCGAGTTCGCGAGGGTCGATGACCTCGACGGCCACGACCTCGTGCCGGGCGGCCAACCCCCGCAGCGGTTGTTGCCACGGACCCGAATCGAGGAAGTCGGAGATCACCACGACAAGACCGCGGCGATGGGCGGTCCGCATGGTGCGTTCCAGCGCTCCGGTGAGACCGGCGCTCGGTGTTGGGTGGTCGGCACGGCCCCTGGGGGGAGTGGCAAGTGCGGCGAGGGTCCGCGACAGCAGTGCCTGCAGGTGCAGCCTGCCCCCTCGAGCCGGAATCACCGTGGCATCGGCCCCGCCGATTCCGGCACCGACAATCACCGCGCCGATGCGGTTCCCACCTCGCGAGGTGAGATGACCGACGGCGCCACACGCCGCAAGGGCCAGGTCCCGTTTCTCGCAACGAGCCGTTCCGAACGCCATCGACGCCGAGGTGTCAACCACCACCCACGTCTCGAGTTCCCGATCCGCGACGGACTCACGCACGTGGGGCTCGACGGTGCGGGCCGTGACGTTCCAGTCAATGCGGCGAACGTCGTCACCGGGCTGGTAACGGCGGGTCTCACCCGGTTCGGTGCCATGGCCCGGCACCAGACCCCGGTAGTCCCCTTGCAGGAGTCCGTCGAGACGCCTGGTGATGCTGAGCTCGAGTCGCCTGATGACCTCGCCGGGTGCCAAGGCCCCAATGGCCGGTGGGCTCCGCAGGTCACCACCCGTTGACGCATCGACGGTCATGGGGCGCCCGGGGTGTCCCATCCCGGCGCCGTCGTCGGCACCGGTTCGGCGGGCGCACGGGTGACGGCCGTGGCGGGGTCCTGGGTCGGAGTGACCCTCGGGGCCGGAACGGTGCTGAGCAGCCGGATGAGCACCTGCTCGACGTCGCGGCCCTGCGCCAGCGCCTCATAGGAGAGCACCAGGCGGTGACGGAGGATCTCCGGCGCAACATCGAACACGTCCTGTGGGAGGGCGTAGGTGCGTCCCCGCAGAAGCGCCAGCGCCCGTGCACCCGCCACAAGAGCGAGACTGGCCCGGGGGCTGGCACCGAAACTGATGAGTTCGTCGAGTTCGGCGAGGCCGAAACTGGCGGGGTCACGGGTGGCCAGGACAAGGGACACGGCGTAGTCGACGACCCCATGATCGACGTAGACCTCGTCCGCCGCCGCCTGCAGGGACGACAGTTCCGTGAGGCTCAGGACCTCCGCCGCGGTCGGGGGATGGACTCCCATCCGGTGCACGATCTCCCGTTCCTCGGCCGGGGAGGGGTAACCGAGGTGGACCTTCATCATGAACCGGTCCCGTTGGGCCTCGGGGAGTGGGTAGACCCCTTCACTCTCGATCGGGTTCTGGGTGGCGAGGACGAGGAACGGCTCGGGGACGTGGTGGGTGGTGCCCCCAATGGTGACCTGGTGTTCGGCCATGACCTCGAGCAGCGCGGACTGCACCTTGGCGGGTGCCCGGTTGACCTCGTCGGCGAGAAGGAAGTTCACGAACACCGGGCCGAGTTCGACGTCGAAACTCTCCGATGACGCCCGATAGATCCGGGTGCCGGTGATGTCGGCGGGAAGCAGGTCAGGGGTGAACTGGATGCGGGCGAACGAGCCGCCGACGACCTGGGCGAGCGTTTCCACGGCGAGGGTCTTGGCCAGACCGGGCACGCCTTCGAGCAGGCAGTGCCCGCGGGCCAACAGGCAGATCAGCATTCGTTCGATGGCGCGATCCTGACCAACGATCACCTTTTTCACCTCGAACAGCGCCCGTTCGACGAGTTCGGACGGTGAGGGGCTCGTGGGGGTGTTGGTCAGGTCGGTCATTGGAACTCCTGGGATGCCTGGTGGGCGCGTTGGCGTTGAGTGCACCCAGCACCCGGGGTATGGGGACGGGTGTGCACCAAGTTAGGGGCCACACGAATCGAATGCGACGCGGGCAGCGAGGTCGACGGGAACCCGTCGTGGGTCGCTATGGGCGGCCGGTAGGGTTCCGGCTGTGGAGATCCTGCTCGTCGTTGCCGTCCTCGCCGTCGTTGTCCTCGCTGGTGGCCTGCTGGTGCGCCAGCGGGGTGGTCGACGCGGTGGCGTCGTCGAACTTGAACCGCCCGTCGCTCCCACCTCCGGCGGCGTCGCCGTCGAGGAGGCCCCGAGGCCTGAGGCCCCCACGGAGCAACAACTCCCCCCTGAGGTGGTCGTTGCCGAGGACGAGGCGTTCGAACCCCCCGTTGTCCACCCTGAGGTGGCAGTCGAGACGACGACACGCCCGCGCTTTCGTGACCGGCTCGTCAAAGCCCGCAGCCGCTTCACCGATGCCCTCGGTGCGCTTCGAGGCTCCAAGATCGACGACTCGGCATGGGAGGACCTTGAGGTCGCCTTGTTGAGCGCCGATGTGGGGGTGGCGGCAACCGAGGAGTTGCTCGAAGCAGTTCGGGCCACGGTCACCGAACGTCGACTCACCGAGGGCGATGAGCTGCTTGAGGTCCTCAAAGACGAGATGCGTGCCCGCCTTGGAGGGTTCGACACGTCGCTGAAGACCGCCGAGCAGTCACCGACCGTGTGGCTCCTCGTCGGGGTCAACGGTGTGGGCAAGACCACCACCGCCGGCAAACTCGCCCACCGCGAGACCGCAGCGGGCCACAGCGTCATGCTCGCTGCGGGCGACACGTTCCGTGCCGCTGCCGCAGAGCAGTTGGGCATGTGGGCACAACGCACCGGTGCCGACATTGTGCGTGGCGCCGACGGCGGCGATCCTTCCGCCGTCGTCTACGACGCCATTGAGGCCGCCGCCGCACGTGGGTGCGACCTCGTCATCGCCGACACCGCGGGTCGGCTGCACACCAAGTCGAACCTCATGGAAGAACTCGGGAAGGTTCGCCGGGTCGCCGATCGGGGTGCGGGAACAGTGACCGAGGCGCTTTTGGTTCTTGATGCCACGACCGGGCAGAACGGCCTCGTGCAGGCACAACAGTTCACCGAGGCGGTCGAGTTGACCGGGGTGGTACTCACCAAACTCGATGGTTCGGCCAAGGGTGGCATCGTGCTTGCCATCGAGGCACAGCTCGGGATCCCGGTGAAGCTGGTGGGCCTTGGTGAGGCGGCTGGTGACCTCGTGGAGTTCGACGCTGACGAGTTCGTGGAGGCGCTGTTCTCATGATGGGGATCACCGAGTTGACCGATCAGGCTGCGACGGAGCGCATCACGAGCCGATCACGGTTCGTGTGGCGGCTGGCCGTCGCCCCACTGAGGATCGTGGTCGGTGTGGTGTCGGCGGCGTTCCGCACGGGGATCGCGGTCGGTCGCTTTCCGGTGCGTGTCGGCGCAGCAGCGTCGAAGCGACTCGGCGCCGTGGGTACCGTGTGCCTCGTCGTGGGAGTCGTCGTCGGCCTGCTGGTGGCCCCGACGTCGGGCCGTCAGCTGCGCGAACGTCTTCGTCTCGCCCTTTCCGGCGGCGGCCGGGACGCCGATCGTGGCCCGATGGGGCCGCCAGCGGTCCCTGACGAGGTGTTGGCGGGCCACCACGGGGCCCTACCCGGCGAGTGATGACGCCACCCATGCCCGCTGCCCCGACCTTCAACCGACGGTAGGCTCACCAGTCCATGTTCGAGACCCTCTCCGACCGATTCGACACGATCTTCTCTCGCCTTCGTGGCCGGGGGAAGTTGAGCGAGTCCGACGTCGACGAGGTGCTGCGTGAGATCCGTGTGGCGCTGCTTGAGGCTGACGTCGCGCTGCCCGTGGTCAAGACCTTCGTGGCCAGGGTGCGCGAGCAGGCGGTCGGGGAGCAGGTCTCACAGGCGCTGAACCCGGCCCAGCAGGTCATCAAGATCGTTCACGCCGAACTCATCGCCATCCTCGGTGGTGAGACGTTCAAATTGTCGTTCGCCTCCAAGCCCCCCACCGTCGTCCTCATGGCCGGTCTGCAGGGTTCGGGCAAGACGACCAACACCGCCAAGTTGGCGAGATGGTTCAAGGCGCAGGGCCGCAACCCTCTGATGGTCGGTGCTGACCTCCAGCGTCCGGCAGCGGTGGAGCAGCTGCGCACACTCGGCGAACAGATCGATGTCCCGGTCTTCAGCGAACCGAGCGACCCCGTGGCGGTGGCTGCGGCGGGGCTCGAGCACGCCAGACGGACAGGTCGCGACGTGCTGCTCGTCGACACCGCCGGTCGCCTCGCCATTGACGCCGAACTGATGGACGAGGTGCGACGCATCAGCGAGGCGGTGCAGCCCGACTACACGCTGCTCGTGGTCGACGCCATGACCGGCCAGGACGCGGTGTCCACCGCCGAAGCGTTCCACGCCACCCTCGAGCTCGACGGCGTCATCCTCACCAAGCTCGACGGGGACGCTCGTGGCGGTGCCGCACTCTCGGTGCGTGAGGTGGTCGGGCGACCGATCGCCTTCGCCTCGACGGGGGAGAAACTCGACGACTTCGACCTGTTCCACCCCGATCGGCTTGCCGGGCGAATCCTGGGCATGGGTGACGTGCTCAGCCTCATCGAGAAGGCCGAACAGGTATATGAGGCTGAGGAAGCCGAGGCGGCAGCCGCCCGGCTCATGGAAGGCCGTTTCACCCTCGAGGATTTCCTGCACCAGCTGCAGCAGATCAAGAAGATGGGGCCACTGTCGGGGATCATGGGGATGCTGCCCGGTGTGCCCAAAGAGGTGCGCAACGCCGAGATCGACGACCGTCAGGTGGGCCGGGTGGAAGCGATGATTCGCTCCATGACCCCCGCCGAGCGTGCCGAACCCACAATCATCGACGGCTCTCGACGGGCCCGCATCGCGGTGGGGTCCGGAACCACCCCCAACGACATCTCGATGCTGGTCAAACAGTTCACCGAGATGCAGCGGATGATGAAGAAAATGGGTGGTGCCGGGTCCAAGAAGGCGCTGAGCAAGTCCCGTAAGGGCAAGAAGCGCAAGGGTCCCGGAGGCGGACGGGTCACCGCCCGCGGCGGCCCCGCCACCCCGATGCCTGATCTCGCCGCCGAGCTTGAAGCACAGATGGGGCGTGTCGGAGGGGCCCGTTCAGGGGGCGGAAAGTTGCCTCCTGCGGACGACCTGACCCTCCCGGGCTTGCCCTGAGGTGCCTTCTCGGACCACGATGGAAGGCCGCTGCGGTGCAGAGCCCAGTGAACGTCCAGTTGTTGCAAGGTTGAAAGAACGAGAAGAGGAATCTCCGTGGTCAAGCTCCGTCTGATGCGCATGGGCAAAAAGAAGCAGCCCACCTACCGTGTGGTTGCCGCCGATGCCCGTTCGCCCCGTGATGGACGCTTCCTCGAAATCGTCGGGCATTACGACCCCCGCCGAGAGCCCTCCTCGATCACCATCGACAACGACAAGGCGCTGGCGTGGTTGAACAAGGGCGCCCAGCCGACCGAGTCAGTCCGCAAGCTGCTCACCATCTCCGGAGCGTGGGACGAGTTCACCGCCGGCAAGGCGAAGTGAGCGGCGACGCGATGGACGACACCAACGACATCGATGAGGGCAACGCCGTCGTCGGTGCCCATGCACGTGACGTCCTCGCCTACCTCATCGAGTCCATCGTGTCCGACCCCGACGGGGTCGAGGTCAGCGTCGACGAATCAGGGAATCGCACCCGTCTCGACGTGAGCGTCTCACCCGGCGACATGGGTCGCGTCATCGGCAAACGGGGACGGGTGGCTAACGCCATCCGCACCGTGGTCCGCGCCGCTGCGGTGCGCGACGACCTCGAGGTCGACGTGGAGTTCGTCGACTGAGTCCCTCGCAGCGTCCCGACCTGCTCGAGGTCGGACGGATCGACAGGGCCCACGGGCTCGGGGGCGACGTGCTCGTCCGGCTCGTGTCAAACAATCCCGACCGTGTTGCCCCGGGGTCGCGCCTGGTGGCGGTCACCCCCGGAGGGGAGCAGCAACTCACCATCGCTGCCAGTCGCCTGCACCAGGACCGGTGGCTCGTCACCTTTGAGGAGGTGTCGACCCGGCCCGGCGCCGAGGCCCTCGCTCGATGCGTTCTGCTGGCCCCGGCAGTTCCCGACGATCCCGAGGCCTACTGGATCCACGACCTCATCGGTTCAGTGGTCGCCGAACCCGATGGAACGGTGCGAGGCGTGGTCACCGAGGTGGTGGCGAACCCGGCCTCGGACATCCTGCAGCTCGACTCGGGGGCGTTGGTTCCCTTGCGATTCGTGGAGTGGGACCCTGAGGCCGGTCCGGGCAGCGACGCCGAACCAACACGGCTGATCGTCGACGGCCCCGTGGGCCTCTTCGGGGACGACTGATGCGCATCGACGTCATCAGCATCTTCCCCGACATGATTGATTCCGTGGTCGGTGTCGGTGTCATCGGGAGGGGTCGCGCCGCGGGGCTGCTCGACATCCGGCTCCACGACCCCCGTGACGTGACCACCGACGCACACCGCACCGTCGACGACGCTCCGTTCGGTGGGGGGGCAGGCATGGTCATGACCCCCGAGCCGCTGTTCGCCACTGTCGAGCGGGTCGACCCCCCTCGCCCCATTTTGCTGCTCGGTCCGGCCGGCAGGCGTTTCGACCAGCGGATGGCGGCGCAGATGGCGGAACTTGATGGGTTCACGTTGCTGTGCGGACGGTACGAGGGCGTCGACCACAGGGTGCGACAACACCTCTGTGATGACGAACTGTCCGTTGGCGACTACGTCCTCGCTGGTGGGGAGGTCGCCGCTCTCGCCGTCATCGAGGCGGTCGGACGCCTGGTGCCCGGCGTGCTTGGTAACGAGGACTCCACGGGGGATGAGTCGTTCAGCCCGACGGGCCCCGAGGGAACGGGACTCCTCGAGTACCCCCAGTACACCCGCCCGGCGGAGTTCAAGGGGTGGGAGGTCCCCGCGGTGTTGCGCAGCGGGGACCATGCCCGGGTGGCGAGGTGGCGTCGCGCCCAGGCCCTCCACCGCACCGAGGCCCACCGCCCTGACCTGGTGGTCGAGCGCGGCGGTTTCAGCGGCGAGGAGCGGGCCCTGATGGCCGAATTCCCCCCTGAGGGTCTGTGATCCCAGTTGGTGGCGGATGGGTTCGTCGTCTGGGTGGGTCTGACTTTGTGGCTGGGTCCGGTCGGGGCGTAGGGTGGCGACACAACGCGATCGCCCTGCCGTCGGGGCCACGGGTCCCGACGAATCAGATGGAGTTCTCCAGCTATGAAGCCGACCGACCTGGTTGACAACCGACATCTCCGAGACGACATCCCCGACTTCGGGCCCGGTGACACCCTCAAGGTGCACGTCCGGGTTGTCGAAGGCACCCGTGAGCGTGTGCAGGTGTTCCAAGGTGTCGTCATCCGCCGTCAGGGTTCGGGTATCGCCGAGACCTTCACTGTGCGCAAGGTGTCCTTCGGTGTGGGCGTTGAGCGGACCTTCCCGGTCCACTCACCCATCGTGTCCAAGATTGAGCGGATCACCCGCGGTGATGTTCGCCGGGCCAAGCTCTACTACCTGCGTGACCGCATCGGTAAGGCCGCCAAGGTGAAGGAGAAGCGGGACTGATTCCCGCCTCTCGTCGCCATCTGTGGCGTCGGTGGTACTGGAGGGTGCGATGAGCACCGAGGACCTTGAGGACTACGAGGCAGAGTCCGAACTGGTTCTGTACCGCGAGTACCGCGACGTCGCCCCGATGTTCCGGTACGTGGTCGAGACCGAGCGACGCTTCTACCTGGCCAACCGGGTTGAGCAGCGGACCGCCGGCGAGGATGGTCGTACGTGGATTGAGCTTGACCTCCACGACGCGTGGGTGTGGGACATGTACCGCACGAACCGTTTCGTGTCGTCGGTGCGGGTCGTGACGTTCAAGGACGTCAACATTGAGGAATTGCCCCGCGAGGAACTCGCCTGAGCGTTGCCGCCCACCTGCGGCCTCGTTTCATCCCGCGAGGAGACCGCGTAGCCACGCGCCGGTGTGGTTGAGGGCGTCGGCGGCTTCGGGGAACGCGCCGGCGAAGAGGTGCCATGCATGGATCATGTCGGCGTCGACCACGAGTTCGGCGCTGACCCCCGCCTCGACCGCTCGGTCGACGAGTCGGCGGGCATCGTCAAGGAGGATGTCGCGTCCTGCGGCCTCAACCCGCAGCGGTGGGAGGCCGTCGAGGTCGGCGAACAGCGGAGAGATGTCGGGGAAGGAGAGTTCGGCATCTGCGGCGTAGGCGGTCGCCCAGAGGTTGAGCAACGACGGGTTCAGCACCACGTCGGAGCGGAGTCGTTCGTCGGGGATCGGGTGCCCCCCGGTGAGGTCCACCCATGGGCACAGCAGCGCCATGGCGGCGGGTAGGGGAGCGCGGTTCGCCCGCAGGCGCAGAGCGAGTGCCAGAGCGAGTCCACCGCCGGCTGAGTCCCCCACCACCCCCAGTGTTCCCGGGTCGAACCCCTGGCTGATCAACCCTTCCCACGCACTCCCTGCATCGTCGAGGGCCGCGGGGAAGGGGTGCTCGGGAGCGAGTCGGTACTCGACCAGCACCACAGGGAGGTCGGCTGCCGCGGCGAGATGTGAGGCAGCAGCGCGGTGGGACGCGATGCTGCCGATGTTGTAGCCACCGCCATGGAGCCACAGCACGGCGGGGCCCTCCGGGTCGGGGGGCCGGGTGCCGATCCACGCAGCGGGAACTTCGCCGACGGTGACGTGTTCGATGCTGGTGCCACTGGCCAAGGGCAGGAGCTGCTCCAGAGCGTCGATGGATGCCCGGCGCTGCTCAACTGAGGCGTCACCAGCCAATCCGGTCGCCTCGAGCATGCCGACGGTCAGGTTGAAGGCTTCTGTGGTCATGGTCTCTCCACTCGAGTGGGGGCTTCAGTCGTCGTCGCTACTTGGTTCGCAGATCCTGGGGGAGATGCCCCACATCGGCGAAACGGTGAAGGCTGAAGGCCTGGGCTCCACCCACCGGCAGTGGTTCGATCGTGGTCACCGACGCGTGGTAGCTCACGAACCGCTCCCACTCCCAGGGGACCGGGCTGATCCCCAAGAGGTGGCCAAGGGCGACGGAGTTCGTGCCGGCGTGGGCGACCACAACAATTCGTTCCCCTCCGCCATCGAGCTGCCACAGTCCCTGATCGACCTCTGAGGGTGTCGCTCCGTGGACCGACAGGAGTTGTTCGATGCCGGTGGTGACGCGCTTGTGGAAATCGGTGAACGACTCGCCGCCGGGAATCCCGTCCCACTGCTCGGCGATGGGGCGACCTTTGCTCTCGGCGAAGACCCGCTCCACCTGCTCAACCGGCGTGCCGTCGAAACGTGGAGCGGTGATCTCCGCCAGCCACTCATGCACCGTCGGATCGATGCCGAGGGTCCGAATCAACGGCTCGGCGGTCTGGACTGCCCGGCGCAGCGGCGACACGAAGAGGTGGTCGATCCGCAGCCCGGCGAGGGATTCGGCGAGGTGACGGGCCTGACGGTGCCCGAGTTCGGTCAGGTCAGGGTTGTCGACACTGCGCCCATCGGGGGCCCATGCGGGTTGTGCGTGGCGAACGAGGAGGAGTTCCATCGGGCCGAAGTGTAGAAGCACCTTGTGACGGTCATCCGATGGACCGAGGTGGCCGGCGATGACGGGCTTGCCAGCAACCACGGTGCCAATGCCGACGGTCGTCGGGGTCCGACCGGGGAACGACGACGAGATGCCCTGTGCCAGCGGGGATCTCCCGGTTACATCCAGGACACAGGTAGGTCTTCACCGCGGCGTAGGGCTGCACGGGACGGACATCAACGTCCTCTTCAGGACCCACCACCATCGGGTCCCCTCAGCCCACCAGGGCCCAGACCACGAGTGCTGCAACCACGATGAACGCACCAGCCACCATGAAGTAATCGGCTGCTGATCGTCGGTGGACCCGGTGGGGGTTGAAACCCATGCGCCAAGTATCGCCGCTGGGCGTGCCTGCCGCGTGGTCGCGGTAGGCTTTGGGCGTGTTCAGGACGCTGTCATGCTCCCGTTGGCGTCAGCGAGTGCTCGCCGGGTCGGCTGCCGTGATCGTCGCCGTGGTGGTGAGTGCCTGCGGATCGAGTGGGCCCCCGACACCGTCGGACCCGGTGTTGGCCCAGGGTCAGCAGATCTATCAGGCCCGGTGCGCCTCGTGTCACGGCGCCAACGGCGGTGGCGGTATCGCACCAGCGCTCGCCGGCCGGATGGTGGAGCGATTCCCTGACCAGGCCGACCAGATTGCGCTCGTCACCAACGGGGTGTCTGGGACATCGATGCGGGCCTTTGGCGAGGTACTCAGTGCAGAGGAGATCGCCGCCGTCGTGCGCTACACCCGCGAGTCGCTCACGCCCTGAATGCTCAGCACCCGGCCGTGGCGCGTGGGGTACGCCGAATATTGACGCAAGAGTCGTAGCGTTGGCACGTGGACGATTCGGCACCATCGGCCAAGGGCGTCGACCCCACGGCGCCAGCCGAACCCGAAGATTGTTGGAAGGTTGCGTCCTTCGTCTCCTCGTTGACGTCGGCGGCACCAGCAACGGTGGAGGCCTACCGCGCTGATGTCGAAGGGTTCGTGCGTTGGGTTGACCCGCTCAGTGACCACGGGCCGTCCGGCGTGGACCGTCGGGTGTTGCGACGATGGATGGCGCATCTCGCCGAACGGGGATACGCCCGCAGAACCGTCGCCCGCAAGGCATCCTCAATCCGTCGGTACTTTGGCTGGCTCTGCCGCATGGGGGCCATCCCCACCGATCCGACCGTGGGGCTGAGCGCCCCCAAGGGGGAGGGTCGTCTGCCCCGGGTCCTCACCTCGTCGGATGTCGATTCGCTGCTCACCCCACCAGCTGCCGCGGGGGATGAGGAGCCTGCAGTCCGGCTACGTGACGACGCGGTACTCGAACTGCTCTACGGGGCCGGACTGCGGGTCGGTGAGCTCTGCGGGCTCGACGTCAACGACGTTGATCGCCAGGCGGGCCTGGTGACGGTCACCGGCAAAGGCAACAAGCAACGCCGCGTTCCCGTTGGCGAACCGGCGTTGGCGGCCATGTCGTCGTGGGTGGCCCATGGCCGCCAGCACATGGTGACGGCCGAGACACCCGACGGGGCGGCGTTCGTCAACCGTCGTGGCCGCCGACTCACGCCGCGCGACGTGCGGCGCATTGTCGACCGGCGCGCTGCCACTCCGACCCACCCCCACGCGCTGCGCCACACGTTCGCCACGCACCTGCTCGACAACGGCGCTGATCTGCGGGTCGTCCAGGAGTTGCTCGGTCACGCCGACCTGACCACGACGCAGGTGTACACCCACGTCAGCCGCGACCGTCTTCGGCACGTGGTGTCCCAAACCCACCCCCGCGGTTGATCGACCTTCGCCGTCACCCCCAGTGGTCTTCCACGGTGGTGAGCGGACGCGCTCGCTAGCGTCGCTCATCCACCCCCGGTGTCGGGTGGCGCACTTCCCCCGAGACGTCGCTTGGGGGGTCCGTGGTGGTCGGTCACCGCACCAAGGTGCTCGCCGTGGTGGCGGTCTGCGTGACGTTGCTGGGCGCCGCCCCGCTCGCCGCAGCGGAGGAGTACCAACCGCCCGTGTCGGGGGTGGTGGTCGACCCGTTCCGCCCGCCACCCCAACCGTGGGCGTCGGGCAACAGAGGGATCGACTACTCCACGGCGCCGGGAGCTCCGGTGCTCGCCTCCGCACCAGGTGAGGTCCTCTTCGCCGGCGAGGTCGCCTCCGACAAGCACGTGACCCTCGTCCATGCCGACGGCCTGCGCACCACGTACTCCTTCCTCGCAACAATCGGCGTTTCGCCCGGCGAGACGGTGCCAGCCGGGGGTGTCGTTGGGACCAGCGCCGGTCGTTTCCACTTCGGGGTCCGCGCTGCCGACGGCACCTACCTTGACCCCAACCAGCTCATCGCCGTCTCGGTGGCCCGTCTCGTGCCCGGCGGTGATGACGGCGCGACGGTTATCGCAGGTCCTGACGACGGCGGTCTGTGGTCGTTGTTGTGGCAGGTTCTCATCGACGGAGTGGTCAGTGGGGATGGCACACTACCGGTGCTCCCGGACCTCAAGGGCCTGAACCCGGCACTTGTGCACTACCTCACCGAGGTGGTGGCGGGAGGCAATCAGCGCCAGGCCCTCGCTGCGATGGCCGGAGCCCTCGCACCACAAGGACCATGCACGCCGGTATCCGATACGCCCCCGCCAAGATCGGAGCGTCGCATTCTCGTGCTCGTCGCAGGGTACGGATCGACCTCGGAGGTCACGGGCGTGGACGGCGTCGACGCTCGGGGACTGGGATATGAGGCGAGCGACGTCGTGCGGTTCTCCTACCGCGGGGGCGTGGTGCCCCACCCGAACCACCGACTCGGTCCTCTGCCGACACGGGACTACGTCGCCGCCGACTCGATTGGTGACATTCCGCTTGCCGCCCGCCGTCTCGATGAACTCCTGGCGGACATCGCTCGCAACCAACCGGGGGTACCCATCGATCTCGTTGGACATTCCCAGGGTGGCGTGGTGGCTCGGCGGGCGGTGGCTGGTGCGTCCGTGGGTAACACGCTGCCGGCGGAGGTGGCCACGCTCGTCACGCTTGGGTCCCCACACGCAGGAGCCGATCTCGCCACCGCGGGGACCGCAGTGGCGTCCTCGCCGGGCGGTCGGGCGGTGCTCAATCTCGCCGGGAGCCTCGGTCTCGCCGTTTCCGCCGACGCGCCAGCCCTCCACCAACTGGCAGAGGTTTCGACGCCGCCACCCGATCACACCGACGGCCGGTTCGTCCCGAAGTTCCCCGATCGGGTGCGGTTCACCTCCGTGGCGGCTCGGGGCGACCCCGTCGTGCCGTCGATTCGTTCGCACACCCCCGACGCCCTCAACACGACCGTGTCGGTCGCAGGTCCCCGAGCCCACGACGCCCTTCCCGGTACGGCGGAGGCAACCCGCGAGATTGCGCTCGCCGTCGGGGGGTTTCCCCCCACCTGCCGCAGCACCCCGGACCGGCTGGTCGACGTTGCCGCCGGGCACGGGGTTGCCGCAACCCACGACGGACTCGGACTGGCGCTCTCCTCGCTGGCCGCAGCGCTCTGAGGAGGGGCAGGCACCCCCGTTGGCCCTCAGGTCGCCAGTTCTCTAGACTGCTCAGGCTCGCTTAGAGCATGTCCACAGCAACTCACACCCGGATCCACCCTCGGTCGCCTCACGGTGCCGGATCTGGGGTCGCCAACCGTAGGGAAGGAACCAGAACATGTCGACTCCCGTCGTCACCATGCGCCAGCTGCTCGAGGCCGGCGTCCACTTCGGCCACCAGACCCGTCGCTGGAATCCGAAGATGAAGCGCTTCATCCACGGTGAGCGCAACGGCATCTACATCATCGATCTCGAACAGACCCTTGAGCGGATTGCCGAGTCCTACACGTTCGTTCGTGACCTCGTGGCCAACGGTGGCCAGGTCCTCTTCGTCGGCACCAAGCGCCAGATCGGTGTCTCGGTGCAGTCCTACGCCGAGCGTTGCGGCATGCCCTATGTCAACAGTCGTTGGCTCGGTGGGATGCTCACGAACCACGAGACGATGGCCAAGCGCGTCGGCAAGATGAAGGACTACGAGCGCATGCGCGACTCGGGCGAGTTCGAAGCCATGCCGAAAAAGGAAGCCCTGCGCGTGTCGCGCGAACTCGAGAAGCTTGAGCGGAACCTTGGTGGTATCCGCAACATGCAGCGCCTGCCCCAGGCCGTGTTCGTTCTCGACACCAAAAAAGAGGCGATCGCCGTCACCGAGGCCAACAAGCTTGGGATCCCGATCGTTGCGGTGGTCGACACCAACTGCGACCCCGACATCGTGACCCATGTGATTCCCGGGAACGACGACGCCATCCGATCCGGGACCCTGATGTGCCGCATCATCGCCGACGCCGTCGACGAGGGTCGTTTCATCGCCTCGCGCCGTGGCTCCGCCGCCGCACCTTCCCGCACGCCCGAGCAGCAGGCTGCCATCGACGAGATGCAGGCCGAGGCTCGTGAGGCGGCTGCACGTGAAGCTGCAGAGCGTGAAGCGCGCATCGCCGCTACCGCTGCCCCCGCCGAGCCCGTGGCGGACGAGCCCGCCCCCGCGACCGAGGAGATCTGAGCGATGTCGACGTTTGGTGCAAAGGATGTTCAGCGTCTGCGTCAGGCAACTGGCGCCGGCATGATGGACGCCAAGAAGGCCCTCGAGGAGAACGGCGGCGACATGGAAGCCGCCGCCCAGTGGTTGCGTGAGAAGGGCATGGCCAAGGTCGCCAAGCTCGCCGAGCGTGAGAACTCCCAGGGCTCGGTGGCGGTGGTTGTTGACGGGAACGTCGGCGCCATGGTGGAACTGAAGTGTGAGACCGACTTCTCGGCCAAGTCCGACGACTTCGTGTCCCTCACGCAGGATCTCGCCGACGCCGTCATGGCCCGAGGGACTGAGGCCGTTGCCGAGCTTGACGAGCGCCTCGATGCGTTGCGCATCTCGAAGCGGGAGAACATCGACCTCGGCAAGGTTGTCCGATTCGAGGCCGCCGAGGGTGCGGTGCTCGACTCCTACCTCCACCTCCAGGACGGTCGGGGGGTCAACGCCGTGCTCGTCGAAATCGCCGGTGGGGACCGGGAACTCGCCCATCAGATCGCCGTCCACATCGCTTTCGCCAAACCTCCGTACCTGACGCGAGACGAGGTGCCCGCCGACGAGGTCGAACGTGAGCGCGCCAACCTTGAGGGAATCACCAAGGCTGAGGGCAAGCCCGATCAGGCCGTGCCAAAGATCGTCGAGGGACGATTGAACGCCTGGTTCAAGGACCAGGTGCTGCTCGAACAGCCCTACGTCAAAGACGACAAGAAGACCATCTCTGAGCTTCTCGGTGGCGCAACCCTGGTGCGGTTCGCCCAGGTCTTCATCGGCGGCTGACGGGAACGCTGGGTATGCGAGCGGACGACCGGGCCCGGGGGGGAGCACGGTGAGTGGTGAGGCCCGTTGGGGCCGCGTGCTGCTCAAGGTTTCGGGCGAGGCGTTCGCCGACCCCGGTGGACAGGGAATCGATGGTGCTGTCGTCCGTCGGGTCGCCACCGACATCGCTCAGGTTCGTAACGATCTCGGGGTCGACGTTGCTGTCGTCGTCGGCGGCGGGAACATCTGGCGTGGCATGTCGGGAGCCGGCGCGGGCATGGACCGGGCCCAGGCCGACTACATGGGCATGCTGGCCACGGTGATCAACGCGCTGGCGCTGCAGGACACCCTCGAACAGGTCGGGCAGCCCACACGGGTGCAGAGCGCCATCCACATGGCCCAGGTGGCCGAGCCCTACATCCGCCGTCGGGCGATCCGGCATCTCGAGAAGGGCCGTGTGGTGATCTTCGCTGGGGGGACCGGGAACCCCTTCTTCACCACGGACACCACCGCGGCGCTGCGTGCGGTTGAGATCGAGGCCGGTGTGCTGTTGAAGGGAACCCATTCGGGTACCGACGGCATCTACAGCGACGACCCCCGGACCAATCCCGACGCGGTGCGCCTCGACAGCGTGTCGTATCTCGACGTGCTCAATCGGGGGCTCAAGGCAATGGACTCAACGGCCATCACGCTGTGCATGGACAACAATCTGCCCATCGTGATGTTCGACCTTCTGGGCGACGGCACGCTTCGTACGGTGCTCGAGGGGGGTGCCGTTGGCACCCTGGTGCAGTGAGGGTCCCGGCGACGGGGGCCTGTGGTCCTTCCAAGGGCTGCCGCCTCGGTGAGGCGCTAGCGTCAACAGCGGACAACGTGGAGTCGGGCCGTTGGGCCAGTGCCACGGGCAGGGAGTCACGGTGAACGACGAGATCGTGTCGCTGGTCATGGAAGAGGTGGGGGAGCGCATGGACAAGGCCGTTGCGCACGCCCGATCGGATTTCGCCTCGATCCGGACCGGTCGAGCCTCCCCAACGCTCGTTGAGAAACTCGTCGTGGACTACCACGGCACCGACGTCCCGCTTCAGCAGATTGCCGGTTTCAGCGTGCCAGAGGCCCGCCAGTTGTTGATCTCGCCATACGACCGCAGTGCATTGCCTGCGGTTGAGAAAGCCATCCAGCACTCCAATCTCGGCCTCACCCCTTCCAACGACGGGAACACCATTCGGTTGAGTTTCCCCCCGCTCACCCAGGAGCGGCGCAAGGAGCTCGTGAAAGTGGTGCGTCAGATGGCTGAGGAAGGTCGGGTGGCGGTGCGCAACGCTCGTCGTGGGGCCCGTCAGGAACTGGAGAAGCTCGAAAAGGAAGGCGAGCTGACCGCAGACGACCTGACCCGTGCCGAGAAGGATCTCGACGCCATGACCCGCAAGCACGAACAGCAGGTTGACGAGGCGCTCGCCGCCAAGGAAAAAGAACTGCTCGAGGACTGAGGTAGCACCGATGAGCAACGAAGCGACGACAGGTTCAGACTCGAGCGACGCCGACACTCCCGGCGGTGGTGGGACGGCCGACACGTCGAGTGGTGTCAACCGACAGGCTGGTCCGCCCAGAGGGCCGGCTGCTGCAGGCGAGGGGGTGCGGATCGTGACGGCCGAAGAGGTCGCTGCAGCCGCCCAAGCCCGATCCGAACAACGCCGCAGTGCTGAGGCTGCAGGTGCAGGTGGACGTCCTCCGGCATCCGCATCTCCCGCTCCACCCGCCGCCCGTTTCCCCCTCCCGAGCTCTCCTGGTCAGGAGTCGTCTGGCGTGTCGCGGCCACGACCGGTCAGTGCGGACGCTGCCGGGGAACGAACCCAACAGCCCTCAGGCGTGACCCTCCCGCACTGGACCGAGCCGCCCACCGGCCAGGTGCCGAGCGTGGTCGCTGGGTCGGCTGGCGATGAGGAGGAAATCGCTGGCGCCGCCGCAGGACCCCGGTGGAAGGGTGAGCACGAGCCACACGCCGACGACGACTTCGTCGATGATCTCGCTCACGACGGAACCGAAGATGTGGGCGCTCTCGACCCCGGCCGTCCGTCGAGTTCGGAGGCGGCGTCGTTCGACGATCTCGACATGCCCGCCGAGCCGGGCGACCCTCAAGGTGCCGCCGCGGTTCGTCCCGGCCGTCGTCCCGGACCACTGCGTGGCAGCGCCCGGGGTCCCGGCGCCCCTCGGCGAGTCCGGCCGGGCGGCGGTGGTGGTGACGGCGGGGGGAGTGCCGGCGGGGTCGGCGGGCGGGACATGGGTCAGGCCGTGACCGTCGGTGTGGCGCTCGCCGCCGTCGGGCTGTTTCTGGCCTGGCTCGGCGCCCCGTGGCTCTTGGTGCTGCTCGAGGTGATCATCGTGCTGGCCGGAGCGGAGTACCTCTCCGCGCTGCGGCGCGCTGGCCTTGAGCCCCCGACACTGCTGGGGCTTGTCGCCGTGGCTGCATTGCCACTCGTGGCCTATGCCCGCGGGGATGCCGCATTTCCGATGGTGCTGGTCCTGCTGGTGGTGTTCTCGATGGTCTGGTTCCTCGTCGGGGCCGGTGGCGGCCGTCCGGTGCGCGACATCGGGACCATGCTCCTCGCTGTGGTTCATGTCGGCGTGTTCGGCGCGTTCGGTGCGCTCATCCTCCGCCTCGGTCCTGTCGGCGGTGCCGAGGTCGACCAGGGTGTGAGCATCTTGTTGCTGGCGGTAGTCGCTGCGGTGTTCTACGACGTTGGTGGGCTGTTTGCGGGCAGTCGTTTCGGGCGCACCCCACTGTCTGCGGCGAGCCCCAACAAGACCCGTGAGGGTCTCATCGGCGGCCTGTTGGCCTCGGTGGTGGCGGTTCTGATCGCCGTGTTCTTCCCGCTCTTTGGTCTCACCACCTTCGGGTTCGTCCAGGCGGTCGTGTTCGCCCTCGTGTGCGCAGTGGCGGCGTTCGTCGGGGATCTCGCCGAGTCGCTCATCAAGCGGGATCTCGGGGTCAAGGACATGGGGGATCTGCTCCCCGGTCACGGAGGTGTCCTCGATCGTTTCGACGGGATGCTGTTCGTGATGCCTGCGGCCTACTACGTCACGCTCGTCCTTTTTGCCTGAATCCCGCTGCACCGACGTGGTGTCGGTGGGCGTCGGTAGGATCTTCTCACCATGACTTCCCCCCGCGTCGCCATCGCTGGCGTTACCGGTTCCATCGGTACCCAGTCCCTCGACGTGCTGCGGGCCGAGACAGGTCGCTATGAACTCGTGGCCATCGGCGCGGGCGGCGCCAACCCCGACGCAGTGGTGGCGGCGGCCCAAGAGTTCGATGTTCCGGTTGTGGCCATTGATGATCCCGTCGCCGCCGAAGCCATCGCCGAACGTCTCGGCGGCCGTGAGGTGCGCGGCGGTCCGGGGGCGCTGGCCAGCATCGCTGCGGAGGCTGATGTCGTCGTCAACGGCGTGGTCGGCTTCGCCGGTCTTGACGTCACCCTTGCCACGCTCAACGCCGGTCGGCGGTTGGCGTTAGCAAACAAGGAGTCCCTCATCGCCGGGGGGCCTGTGGTCCAGGCGGCATGGGCGACGCCGGGCGCAGCGTTGATCCCGGTCGATTCCGAACACGGGGCGCTGCACCAGTGTCTGCGGGCCAACGACGTCCCCGATCGGGTTTCCCGGCTGGTCCTCACCGCCAGCGGCGGCCCATTCCGGACCCGTTCCGCTGACGAACTGGCCACGGTTGGCATTGAGGAAGCGCTGGCTCATCCGACGTGGTCAATGGGTCCGAAGATCACCGTGGACTCCTCGACGCTCATGAACAAGGGCCTCGAGGTCATTGAAGCCTACGAACTGTTCGGGCCGGGATCCCCGGTGGGTCCGGGGGTCGCGCTCGAGGCCATCGAGGTGGTGGTGCACCCCCAGTCCGTGGTGCACTCAATGGTGGAATTCACTGACGGGTCGACCATTGCCCAACTGTCAATGCCCGACATGCGCCTGCCCATTGGCTACGCACTCGCGTGGCCGGACCGCTCCGGTGTCGCCAACGGGCGTATCGACTGGTCGTCACTCGCCCGGCTCGACTTCGAACCGCCCGATGTCGGACGATTCCCGTGTCTGGGCCTCGCCTACGACGCCGCTCGAATCGGCGGGACGGCACCGGCGTGGCTGAGCGCTGCGAACGAGATCGCCGTGGAGGCGTTCCTCGCCGGTCGGTTGCGCTGGATCGACATTTCGGCGGTGGTTTCTGACACCCTGACGTCCCACGACGGGGCTCCGGCCGGTAGCGTCGGGGACGTGATCGACGCTGACGCCCGTGCCCGTGAGGTGGCCCGTCGGGTTGTGACGGCCGTGTCTGGAGTCGCGCCGTGACCGGGCTTGCCGGGCTGCAGCCCCCTCCGGTTGCCGGCGAGGCCGACGATGGGGGACCCAACGGCGACGACGGCACCAGGCTGGTGAGGTCGAACCCGCTCAGGCTTCTCCTGGTGGTGGCTGCACTGGTGGCACTGGGGGTGTTCCTCGGTTGGCCGGTATTCGTCCTTGTGGTCGCCCTGATCCTGTCCATCTTCCTCCATGAGGTCGGTCACTTCGTCGTCGCTCGCCGGTCGGGGATGCTGGTCACCGAGTTCTTCATCGGTATGGGGCCGCGGATCTGGTCGTTCCGTCGGGGTGAAGTGGAGTACGGACTGAAGGCGTTCCCGCTCGGTGCCTACGTTCGCATCATTGGCATGAGCAACCTCGAGGAAGTTGACCCCGAGGACGAGGATCGGACCTACCGTTCCAAGAACTACCCGCGTCGACTGGCCACCGTGTTGGCTGGCCCTGCGGTGAACATCGCCATTGGGGTGGTGCTCTTTTTCGGGCTCTTCGCCCTCGCCGGAGTCAACGATCCCGATGACTGGTCGGTGGGTCGGGTCGTCGAAGGCGGCGCAGCCGAGGCCGCTGGTCTCGAGCCCGGGGACCAGGTTGTGGCTGTCAACGGTGAACCGGTGGGTTCGTGGGACGCGTTCACCGGACAGCTCGACAACCTCGCCGGCCAGCAAGTCGAACTTCAGGTGCAGCGCGGTGGGGAGACGTTGACGGTGACCGCAGCGCTCGGATGGGCGTTGACTGCCGCCGGCGTGGAGGCGTTGCCCACCTCCCCTCAACTCCCGGTGGGCAGTCGGGTGTTGTCCGACGGGGACCAGATCGAGCCGAGTTACGCCGAGTTCACCGAACTGCTCGCCGGAACTGGGGTGGCCACCATCGACTTCGAGTCCGGTGGCGGTCTGTATCGAGCTGAGTTGCCGCTGCCCGTCGAAATGCCCTCTGAGGGTGCCCGAGGTTTCCTCGGGGTCTCACGTGCAGGTGAGACCGCCCAGCCCGTCGGTGTGGTCGGTGCTGCAGGGGAGGCTGTCGGGATGGTCGGCGAGGTCGCCGGCAGCATGTTCGATTTCCTCGGCCGGTTGTTCTCACCATCGGGTCTGGTGCGTTACGGGCAGTTGATCGTTGGGGCCGCTTCTGACGACAGCGCCTCGACATCCTCCACTGACGGGCGCGTGCCGTTGCAGCCCCTCGAGGGCAGCCCACCTCCCCCTTCTGGGGCACCGGCTGCTCAGGTGACCTCAGAGGAGGAGGCGGAGATCCGACCGCTGTCGCTGATCGGGATCGTGCAGGTTGGTGACCAGCTCAGTGGCGTGTCGGGGATCGAGTCGATCGTGTTCCTGTTGGCCATGGTCAACATCTTCCTCGGGCTTGTGAACCTGCTGCCGTTGCTGCCCTTTGACGGGGGACACGCCACCGTTGCGACCTATGAGGCCATCAGGGGAGCGATCGCCCGGCGCCCCTACCGTGTCGATGTTTCGAAGTTGATGCCGGTGACCTACGTGGTGGTGTTCATCTTGTTGGGTGTGGGGTTGTCAGCGATGTACCTCGACATCGTCGATCCGGTGCGCATCGTTCCCTGACATGCAGGCGTCCTCCTCCTTCCCCCGCCGTCCCACCCGCCAGATCATGGTGGGTGACGTGCCTGTGGGCGGTGACGCCCCCATCACGGTCCAGTCGATGACGACGACCAAGACCGCCGATGTCGACGGCACGCTGGCCCAGATCTACGCCCTGGCAGCGGCGGGGGCCGACATCGTGCGGTGTACCTGCAACGACACCGACGCCGCCGAAGGCTTGGCGCACATCGTCCCGCGGTCTCCGGTACCCATCGTTGCTGACATCCACCACCAGTATCGGATGGCGTTGGCGGCTCTTGAGGCCGGGGTGCATTGCCTGCGGCTCAATCCCGGCAACATCAGGCGACCAGAGCACATCAAGGCGGTGGCCGAGGCGGCACGAGACCGCGGTGTGCCCATTCGTATCGGCGTCAACGGTGGTTCTTTGGATCCCGAGCTCTACGAGCGTCACGGAGGCCAGGTCACCGCTGCGGCCATGGTCGAGTCCGCTCGACACGAGTTGGCCCTGTTCCGTGAGGTCGGGTTCGACGATGTGAAGATCTCGGTCAAGGCATCCAACGTGGCGTTGATGATCGAGGCGTACCGTCTGATGGCCGATGATCCGTACTTCCTCGATGACGAGGGTCGATCCGTCCCGTTGCACCTCGGGGTGACCGAAGCTGGTCCGCTTCCCGGTGGACTCGTGAAGGCCACTGCAGGAATCGCCACACTTCTCGCCGAGGGGATCGGTGACACGATCCGGTACTCGTTGACCGCCGACCCCGTCGAGGAGGCCCGCGCCGGGCGCCTCCTGTTGGAGTCGATGGGTTTGCGGGAGCGCAAGGGCCTTGACCTGATCGCCTGCCCGTCGTGTGGTCGAGCTGAGGTCGACGTCATTGAGGTGGCCGAGCACGCGCAGCGGGCGCTGTCGGACCTTGGCCTGCCCATTCAGGTGGCGGTCATGGGGTGTGTCGTCAACGGCCCCGGGGAGGCCCGCGAGGCGGATCTGGGTATCGCTGCGGGTCGGCGCCGGGGACACCTGTTCGTCAAGGGGCAGGTTGTGCGGGTCGTGCCCGAGGAACAGATGGTGGATGCCCTGGTGGAATGGGCGCACATCATCGCCGACGACGGGGTCGAGGCTGCGCTTTCCCGGGCCGACAGTTCAGCCGCAGCCGAAGCGGAAGCGGATCGGCAAGCTCTTCTCGAGGAGAAGGGCGAGGACGCCAACGCTTCCGGTACACGGGTCGACATCATCCGGCGTCTCTGACCGGACGGTTTCAGCGCTCATTGAGTCCGACGGGTGAACCGTCGATGACCTGGTCGAGGTACTCGGCGATGCCTTGGCCGCGACGTCCGTCACCCAGTGTCCAGCGGGTCGGTGCCTCAGCGATTCGGGTGGTCATGCCTTCACGTCGGTTGCGTAGCGGAACGGTGCGCGACGACTCCCCGGTGATCCGCCACTCCTTGACCGTGCTCCCCGCGCCATCGCGGACGGCGAGCAGCGCCTCGATGCGTTCGGGGAACTGTCCTGTGGCGTCCCAGGTGGTGGCGATCTCGGCGTGGTTGCACAGGTGCAGGGTGCCGTCGTCCCATACGAAACCGGCACGGACCCCGTCGCCGTCGCGACGGCCGATCCGACTGAGCATGAAGCCGCAGTCGTCACCGATGTTCCCCGTCAGCCACCGGTACCACCACGGTGCCTGCCATGTGCGGGGCCCCCAGGAGTGGTCCCGAAGGCCGGCACCGTTGAGTTCGTGGCGCACGCCGTCCACGGTGACGTGTCCGGTGGCTGCGACGAGTTGCTCGGTGTGGCCCTTGGCGAACTCCTCACCGGGCCGTTCGATGCGCTCCGATGGTTCTCCACCAAACATGGTGCTTATCGCACGCAGGGTGAGGCGCGCCTCGACGTGGGCGGTGGGTGACTCGGTGAATGCCTTGCGGGGGTCTTCGAGGACCATCGGGTCGTCGAGGACGAGTACTTCGCCGTCGTAGGCGACCTCGAGGTGCTCGAAGGGCTCAACAATCTCGAAGGTGAGCCCGGCCGATCGGAACTCGTTGGCGTCGACGCGTGGACGGGCGAAACTGAACCCCACCCGACCGTCGGGGAGCCAGAGGCAGACCGTCACCTCGCCCCGACCTTCGTTGGGCCGGTTCCCCAGCCGGAAGAACGCCCCGAGGCCGCTCGTCGGGTCGAAGCAGTTCGTGTAGACGGACTCGTTGAAGTGTTCCTCAGGGCCGACCTCGTGAGGGAACTCGTCGGCGGGTTCGCAGCGGATCTCCATGGGCGCACCGTAGTGGGCCGGCGTCGAGGCCGCCGGGGAACTACAACAGACGCAGTTGTTCGTTGCGTGCGAGGCGGGCCGTCAGCGGCTCCCACACCGACCCACCCCGGGGGCCCTCCCGTTGCACCTCGATGCGCTCGACGGTGATCGCCACGGCGGCCCCTTTGGGGTCACGCAGCCCCACCGACCCGTCACGCTCGAGGCGTTCGACCACCCCAGTCGTCCAGCGCGCCGCGGGTCGCCTGCGGAACCGGACGTGTTCGCCAACAGCGAGGCCCACCCGATCCACGTCGGTCGACGGCCCCCCAGTGCCAGTCATGGTGCACCGGGGTCGGTGGTTTCGCCCACGCCCCCGACGAAGCGCTGCTGGAGGCGGCGCATTCCCGCCAGCCAGCGTTGGGGGTCCTCTGCCCGCCGCTGGGCGTAGGTGGCTACCTCGGGGTGGGGGAGGACGAGGAACGTGCCGGCGAGCAGTCCGTCGACGGCAGCGGCGGCGACCTCGTCGGCCGACAACATCCCGTCGACGCCCGCCACCCCGCCACCGGGCACACCGGCGGTCATGGCGGTGGCGACCGCTTGGGGGCACACCACCGTCACCCCGATGCCTTCGTCACCGTGGGTGATGGACAACCATTCGGCGAACGCCACCGCGGCATGTTTGGTGATTGAGTACGGTGCGGAGCCGATCTGGGCGAGCAGTCCTGCGGCGGAGGCGGTGATGACGAATGTGCCTCCCCCTCGTTCAACCATCTGGGGTACGAGGTGGCGTGCCGCCCACACGTGGGCCATCACGTTCACGTTCCAGGACTGTTCCCACGCCTCGGTGGGTACGTCGAACCCGCCGAAGGTGAAGATCCCGGCGTTTCCACACCAGACGTCAATGGGCCCGAGTTCGGCGGTGATGTCGTCGATCACGCCGGTCACCCCATCCTCGCTCGACAGGTCGGCGGTGAAGGGGTGGGCGATCGGGCCGATGCGCGCCGCTGTCTGGCGGGCGCCTTGCGCGTTCACGTCGACCACGGCGACCGCTGCCGGACGGTGCTGGGCGACGTGACGGCACAGGGCCTCACCGATGCCGCTGCCGCCACCGGTGACCACGACGTTGCATCCGGCGAGTTCGACGTTCACGGGACGGTCGCTTCCATGGTGGCGCGCACCACCGCCATGCGGTCAGGACCCCACGGCAGCGGCATGACCACGGGGTGGTCCACGCCGGCGTCCACGTAGGCCTGTACGGCAGCGCGCACGTGGTCGGCGTCGCCCATGATGTCGATGGCGTCGACCATGGCGTCAGACACCGCCGCAAGTGCCGCGTCTCGGTCCTTTGCGGCGTGGGCGGCCGCCACCGCGTCGACCTCGTCACCGAACCCTGCCCGGCGGAAGGCGTTGGCGTAGGCGTCAACCACCACGTAGGAGAAGAGGTCCTTGCGGGCGGCGTCGATCCCGTCGGGGCGGTGACACACGCCGACGTGGACGTAGGCGTAGACGGTGCATGAGCCGGCTGGCCGGCCAGCGGCGGCTTCCCCGGCCCGAACCTGCTCAACGCACCACGGGACCGCCGAGGCGGGCAGGTAGTTGAGCAGCACCCCGTCGGCCACCTCACCGGCGAGACGGAGCATGCGCTCGTTGAGGGCGCCGATGATGATCCGGGGTCGGCGTTCGCCGAGTCGCACACCGAGTCGGAACCGACTGAGTTGGTAGTGGTCTCCGTTGTGGCTCACCGATTCGCCCGAGAGGCACGCCTTGAATACCTCGACGAACTCACGGACCCTCCCCAGCGGCCGGTCGCCGTAGGGGACGCCGTGCCAGCGTGAGGTGACGACCGGTGAGGAGATGCCGACTCCGACGAGCACCTCACGGTCGGGGTGCAGGGCGGCAAGGGTGGCAGCCCCCATTGCGGTCAGGCTGGGACTGCGCAGCTGCAGGGCCAGCACGCCGGTTCCCAGGTCAAGTCCTCGGGCTGCCGCCCCGACGGCGGCAAGGGTGGAGAACGCCTCAGGCCCTGTCGTCTCCGCTGTCCAAAACGAGGAATAGCCCAGTTCGGATGCCCACTGGGCGGCGGTCAGCGCCTTGTCGGGGCCGAGCGCCTGAAACGATGCGAAGGTGACACCCCGGGGAGCGGTCATGTCCGGATGCTACGTCGTCGGTGGCGTCCACCCCGACGCCGGTCACCTCGGGTGGGTGGCTCGAGGGTTGGTGTGACGTTCGTCAACATCTCTTAACAAAAGGTGACGATGCAGTGACGTCCCGAGGCGCTACGGTGGCTCCACGGTCGGTTCCCCGACCGGCGGGCATGTGCCCGATTGGCCCAGAGATCAGGAGTAGCGATGACCCAGACACAGGAGCGCACCGATGTGATCACTGAGGCCGTGGCCCTCATCGACCGGGGCCTCACCGGCATGTTGGACCGAGGTTTGGTCTCCACCGACGAGGTGGCCAACCTGTTGCTTGACGTGCGGAGCGTGCTCGTGGCTGACCTGCAGCCCCAGGTGCCCGTGGACCTTGAGGTCACCGGCTCAGCGAACTGAGAACCGACTGGGGCGTGGTCACCACGCCTCCGTCCAGCCCCTACCGACGACCCCTAGGGCCGGGCCAGACGCGCGTGGCCAGTTTGCCCAGCGTCACGCCAACAGCCAATCCACCGACGACGTCAGATGCATGGTGGATGCGGACGTAGACGCGGCTGAACGCCACAAGGAGGCCCAACGCCACGTACAGCGGCGCGCTTCGACGTCCCTGTCCGAGAAGGATCGCCGCGGTCATTGCCGAGGAGGCATGACCCGAGGGGAAACTGGTGGTGAGTGGGATACGGAGATTGTGAGGCCGCTCCTCTTGGTTGACGGGCCGTTCGCGCCGAAAGGCCGTCTTGATGACCCCGTTCACGAGGACGGACTCAACCCCCATGGCCACCGCCAACCGGACGAACTCCTCGACCTCGTCGTCGCCGCGCAGGGCGCGCACCGCCCCGATGAGCATCCACAGCAACCCGAAGTCCCCGAGTTCGGTGATGGCGTAGAAGGCCCGGTCAGCAACAGGGTTGCCCCGCAATCGGTCGAACGCCCGGTCGACACGCTCATCAAACTCCCGGATCGCCTCGATGCGGTCGAGGAAACCTTCGGCTTGCGGTTCGTGGAGGTCGCCAGGCGTGCCGGCGCTCTCGGGCGGTTCGGGAGGGGTGTCGCTCACGGTGCCGATGCTAGGCGCCCACGTCGCTGATGAACGCTGCGATGTCGTCAGCCATCAGCTCAGGGTGGGTCAGTGGCCCGAAGTGTGCGAGATCGGGGTAGGTGGCGAGTCGTCCGAGGGGGATGGAACCGGCGATGCGGTCAGCGAAGGTGCCTGGCCCCGGGGGATGAGGACCGCCACAGGCGATGACGGTCGGGCACGCAACGGAACCGAGGAACTCGAAGGTGTTGTGGGCCGCACCCATCCGGTAGGTCTCGGCCTCGATCTCGGGACGGCACCGCAGTCGCACCGGGCCGTCGGGGTCGTCGGGGTCGACGGGGGTGAAGCCGTGGTCGACGTAGGCCTCGAGGACCCGCGCATCGAGATGCCCCAACGGCGGTTTCGACGCGTAGTTGGCCAGGGCGTCCTCCCGGGACATGAACACGTCGCGTCGTCGGAGCGCGCCGGCGGCTAGGGGGTTGTCCTCGTTGCGGGCGCGTCCGAATTCGGGTGGGAACACCACCGGTTCGAAACACCACAGCGCACTGAAGGTGCCGGGTCGTCGCGCCTCGGCCCGCAGGAGTGCCGCCCCGCCCTTGGAGTGCCCCACACCGATCGGGGAGACAAGCCCGAGCGCGTCGATGGTGGCGAGAACGTCGTCGGCGAATCCGTCCCAATCGAGCGCGACATCGTCGGGCAGGGCGGTCGTGCCGTGTCCGCGGAGGTCGGGCGCCACGACACCACAGCCGGTGCGCTGGTGGAGTCGCTCAGCGAGCGGGTTCCACACCATGGCATGGAACCCGGTGGCGTGGGCGGCGAGCACCGTGGGTTTCCCCGGGTCGGCGGCTTGGAGTTTGAACACCGCCACTTTCACCCCGTCGGTTGAGGCGACGCGCTGTGGGTTTGGGGTCATGGTTGAGTCTCCCACCTTCGGGGTCTGTGCTGTCCACTGCAGCGGGGGTGAGGGTCAGCCCTCGCATTGCGACGGTGAACCCCAACGCACCAGGGGCCACCGGGCCCACGACGATCCCATGGTGGGGATGGCGCCCACGTCCATTCCGGCATGGTTGACGGGTGTACTGAAATGGATGAAGTAACGCGCGTTGGTGAGAAGTGACAGGCGTTCGGTTCGCGACGTTCGACGCTGGAGGATGTGTCGCCGATTCAACCAGTGAACGTCGGTACAACTAGCGCTGTCGACGGAGTGACCTCGTTGGAAAGCTCGGAGAACAGTGTTGTGGGCTCGTATACGGGCAGTGCTGCCAGCCGGAACTGGTAGCCGACACCACTGCTGAGACCACCGACCACGCACTCGGTGGCATCGGGTTCATCGAAGGTCGTGTCACACGAGCCGCCTGACTGGTCCACGCGCTCCCAGTCTCCATCAGGCAGGCGGCGTTGTTCGACGAGGAAACCGTCAACGGTTCCACCCAGGCGCTGCTGGCTCGGGGTCCAGGTCAGAGTCACCTCGCCGGCACCCGCCTGCGCCCGTACCCCGAGCGGTGGCTGGCGGTTCAGGGCGCTGATGAACGGGCACGTGGTGCCGGGTTCGGGAAGATCATCGTCGTCAAACAGGTCGATGATGGGGCCGTACACGCACTCCGACGGCGGCCAGCTGGCCCCGGCCACGTGTTCGGCGCCTTCATACGTCAGCAGCACCGATTCGATGCCGGCGTCGTTGAAGAAGCGGTTGAGGGCTTCACTCCACTCGTAGGGCGTGGCGGTGTCGCCAACGCTGCCGATCACCAGCGGCGCCGGTGTGCCGGTGGGGAACTCCAGCGCCGGCCAGACCTTGTCGGGGATGTCGTCGCCGAGCGGTACCGCCAGGCCCACACAGTTGGCGACGAGCGGCACGTACACCCACCCCAGGTAGTTCACCGGCTGACCGGGCACAGCTGCGGTGGCCAAGGTGGCCATCTGCGTGCTGGTGGTCGGGACCCCGGGCAAGTCAATGCAGTTGACCACATTCAGGATGAGGCTGAAGTTGAGGCTGAGGCGTGCGGCGTCGGCCGACTCGGCGTTGGCCGCCAGCAGTTGCTGCGGGTCTCCAGTGGTCACGAGTCCATCGCCGTCGGCGACCCCGGGGACGAGGTCACCGAACTCGGGCAGTGGCGGCGACGCGATGGCCACGCTCTGGCCACCGACAACGTTCGCCCATGTGTCGGCGATGTAGGCAACCGTTTGGGGCCATGACGGCTCACTTCGCAGCGCCGTCGACACCGTGGTCAAAAAGGTGCTCAGGGTGATGTCGGTGGCCTCGGCGTCCACCACGGCTTGCACCGCAACATCCCCGGCGTCCTGGTCGGTACTGGGGGTCAGTGCCTGCACCACCTCGAAGAACTGGTCCTCGGTTTGTGCAGGTGCGGCGGGGAAGAACAGGTCCTGGGCCACCCCGTCGGGCGGCCCGGTCCGGCCGAGGTACCAGTCGACGTAGGTTGATTCCGGATCGACGGCACCACTGAGCACCACATTGCCGGCGTTGTCTCCGAACTGCTGCAGGTACACCTCACCGAGTCGGACACCGTAGGAACCACCGAAGTAGTGCAGCTTCAGTGGGTCGTCGCCGCCACGAGTGGCGTCTTCAGCCCGTCGGATCCAGTCCATGTCGGCGGCCACCTGACGGGTGCCCAAAAACCGCAGGTAGCGAGCGCCGGCAACCGAACACATCGTGTTGGCCGCCGCTGTAGCCGGCACGGCGTCATCAAAGTACGCCGTCCAGTCCGGATCCAGCACGTTGTCCGGACCCGCTTGCGACGACCCCGCTGGGATGCAGAACGGAGCAGGCGAACTGTCGGCCACGCCACGCGGGTCCATGCCGATGATGTCGTAGTCCTCGGTGAGCGCCGTGCCTGCGTACAACGAGGCCACACTCCGGGCAAACCCCAGCCCACCGAGCCCAGGACCACCCGGATTGGTCATCAGCGGCCCCTCGGATTCATCCGAAGCCGCAAACCGGTTCAGCGCCAGTTCGATGACCATGCCGTCTGCGCTGTCGGTGCCGGCGGCGCTCGCACCAGCGAAATGGTCCAGGGGAACCTCGATGGTTGCGCACTGCTCGTTGTCGAGGGCGGCGGGGTCGTCACACGGCCCCCAGTTGATTGCCCCGGGCTCGGGCGGTGATTGCACACCGGCGGGAACGGTGACGGGCACGCTGGCATCGAGCGCCACGGTGGTCACCGCGACCCCACCGCCACACTCCACCGACACCGCACTACCGCCCACCCACTGGTTTTGGTCGTCGAGTAGCTGGGTGGTGACGGTGTAGGTGAACGCATCGGGTGCCGGGCCGTCCACCAGCGCAGCGAACCGCACGTCGTCCACGTACGGAGCAGGGTTGGTCGGCCTGTTGCCAGGGTTGACTACCGGCGTGTCGACGCCCCCCAGTGACAACGTCTGGGCGTTTCCGCCGCCACCACCTGATGTGGTCACGTCCCATGAACTGCGCACCGTCCAGCCGTTGGGAACGTCGGTGAGGGTGATCGCCGAGGTCAGCCCCGCAAGGTCCGGGGTGAACTGCCCGTTTATCTTCACCGTGCCGGTACCACAGGTCACATCGGCGGGGTCGATCTCCAATGTCACTGATGGCGTTACGTCGTTCTGTGCCGACAACACCGGCGCGGACCCAAGATCCGAGGCAGTGGCAGGGAGTGCTGTCCCGTCAGAGGACTCAACTGTCGTTGCACTGGAGGGAGGGCTGGGAACCATCACCAACAGAGCAGTGCACACGACCATCGCGGCCATCGACCGAGAAACCGGGCGGGACGAGAGGCAAGAACCGAACATTGATGTTTGCTGCGCGTCGGCCACGACCGGGCGTGACCCCAGCAGCAGCCGCTTGCCCATTCGCCGAAGTCGACCCATCAGACACCCCCGGAGATTCGGCGACGAGCCGAATGCGATGTTTCGCGCCCGGACCATAGCCGTCTCGGGCGGGCCACCCATCAGTTCTGCAGCTGACGCGCTCTACTCTTCGACCACCCGATAGACCCCGAACTGCCCTTCCCCCATGGCCTGCGGGTGGTTGTGCCACGTTCCCCGCCATCCTTGTCTCCACGCCTGTCGCGCCATCGTGCTGTGCTGCGGTGCCGGATTCCCCCGGGCGGTGATAGAGGGCCGAGTCGCCCGGAAGTGGGGGAGGACAGGTCTCAGTGGGCCAGTCGGTGGCGCGGGCAAGGCGTTGGACCGTTCGTCAACTGGAGTGCCCCCGGCAGGTCTCGAACCTGCGGCCTACCGCTTAGGAGGCGGTTGCTCTTCCTCCGAGCTGTGGGGGGGTGTGGGGTCCGCCGAGCGGTGGATCCGACCCGGGATCACGGTGCGATGCTTGGTGACCCCGCAGCGACGAGAACTGCCGTGGTGATCGACTCGCTCGCAACGTTGGTGCATCACCGCATCTAGGGCCGGGGTTGGACCGGCGCTGAAGGTGTTGACGCGGGGCCGTAGCCTCCGGCGTTCGCTGCCTGCACGGTCACCGTGAAGCGCTGGCCGTTATTGAGTCCGGTGATCGTGCACGTCGTTGCTGGCGCAGCCACTTCGCACCACGCTCCCCCCGGGTCGGCGACCGCTCGGTAGCTGATGATTGGCCCGCCCCCGATGTTGGTCGGTGGCGACCATCTCACGACGAGCGCCCGTGAGGCGGGTGTCACCGAGATGATTGAGGGCGGGCCGGGAGGTGCAATGGGTGGCGTGACGGCGAGGTCAACCCGGTCGGCGTTGGATGGGGCGATCAGGTTCGTGGCGGCGAGCCCATTCCACGTGGTCGCCGCCACGACCAACGTGCCCAGTGCCAAGTAGGCCGCCGCCCACCGCCAAGGGCGCAACGTCCCTCCCCACTTGTTCACGTGGTACGCCCTCATGTCGACGTCAGAGACTCGGGACCCGGTAGCGCCACGATCGGAGCCCGTCGGTCACCCAGAAGTCTGCGCCCCGCGTACCTGACCCGCTCATACCGATTGGCTGGCCTGTCGTGGATGCCACGCGCTCGAGTGCCGTGAAGGTGGCGACGTCGATGGGCGGTGTCGTACCTGGTGGCGCCGCGCGTAGCGGGACCAGCGCGCGCCGATGTCGGGTGGCGAGCAGCGTCGCCTCACCGAGTTGCTGTGCGCGTGCAGTGGACCGCATCGCCGTCAGCCACCCGATTGCCACCACCAACAGGCCGATCCCCACCGCGAGCAGTGCAACGTTGCGTGGCAGGGTCAGCGGTCCGATGGTCACCTCTGGTTCTGTTGCGACGCTTGATGGGACGACTCCCGAAGCGGTCACCGAACCCACCGCCGGTGCACTGTTGCTCGTCAGTTCAGGAGCGGGATCTGGCGGGAGCGCCCCTCCCTGCGGGCGTCCGGGTGCGCCAGGTGGTCCGACTGCTGCAACCGGGGGCTCCGGTGTTGCGGCCACCCCATCGAGCACGAACGCTTGTGTGGCGGTGGCGACAACGCCACCCGATCCGGAATCAGTGACTGCTACGAGTTCAAGTCGGATCTCTCCCTGACGACCGGCAACGGCACTCGAATCGAGGGCCGCCTCCCAGATGGAAGCCAGATCGAGCGGAACTGTGGCTACCGCCTCCCCGGTGGCAAGTGGTGTCGATACCGATGGACCGATCTCTCTTCGCCAGCCAGCGTCAGAGGCCACCGACGTGGTCACCTCGAGAGAGGACCCTGTTGGCGCTAGTCCCTCGGCGGGGAGCAGCTGGGATCTGACCTTGACCACCAGGATCGGGGTGACTGGGGCGAACACGCTGTCACCGGTTTGGATGCCGTCCTCGCCGTGCACCGAGATCACCTGAGCGTTGCCGTTGGCCGGTTGCTCCCAGTTGAACGAGGTCGTCACGGTCCACGGGGTGTCCCCTGATCGACTGGTGTCGGTCGGCGCCCGCAGCACCCCGACTGCCGCCAGCAGGATCGGCACAGTGAGGAGCGCCCACAGCCACGGCGGTCCCGGTCGCCGGACCGCCAGACGGGCGACCGGGTCGTCACTGGCCGCACCCTCATCAGTTCGTGTGGCGGCCGTTTCCGGATCGCCGTGCTCGAGTTCACTGGCCGGGTCCGCCATGTCGCCCGATCGGCGCCGCCTCACGACGCCCCCTTGCATCGCTGCGAAACCCGCTGCTGCGGCGCCTGTGGCGAGTACGGCGACGAGGAATGGTGACTGCAGCATGCCCAAAAGACGCCCGACGTGCGGAATCGCCACCACCTGTGCGCCGATGACGTCATCGGAATCTGGGCGCACGGCGTCCACGGTGTCATTGGCGTCACCTTGCAGAACGAGACGGTCGCCGTCGGTTGCCACCACTCGGTGGACGACAATGGCGGCGTCACCTCCCGGCTGGCGGTAGGCAACAACGTCGCCGGGTTGATACGGGGGGTCGGGGCGGACGACCACGAGATCGCCGGTGTCGAGCGAGGGAGCCATGGAGTTCCCGACGACTGACAGGTATGCCGTGGGACCACCAATCGCTGAGGGGCCGACCAGCCACCAGGCCGCAACCGCACAGAGTGCAATTGCAGCCCGGCGGACTGACCGGTGGACATGGTGCGACACGGGTAGCGGCGGTCCACGACGGGGGAATCAGCGTTGGGTTGACGCGGTCTCAGGAGTCGTAAGCCACGACTGACAGGCCATCGACGTCAGCGACTGGCAATGAACCGGTTCCGCTCGTCGGGCAACTGACCTTGCCGGCGGTGGCACCGGTTCCGACCGTGCACTTTGCCCAGGTGGCGGAACCAGCATCGGCCTTGAGTTGGACAAACACGCTGGCGTTGGCGGCTTCCACGGGCACCGCTGCCTGTGCGCCGCTGCGGGCCACGTCAAAGGAGACCGAGGTGACCTCGGGAGTTTTCGTCCCGTCGGGTTGGGAAGTCGGATCAGCGTTGAAGTTGACTCCGGTGACGTCGAAACCGGCGACAACGTCGACTCCCTGACCGGCATTGGAGGCGTCCACGTTGTTGCTCGCAGCGAGCGCTGACCCGGCGAGTACGGCGGCGGCTGCGAGTACGGCAGCGGTAGCGGCTCGTCGGCCGCGTCGGGAGAGGGGAGATGTGAATGTCATAGCGTCGACCTCCTAGGTCGCTCGGGGTTGTTGTGCGCCGCGGTCGACACACCGGCCCGCCATGTGTACCGCTGCCGTTACGTCGGGCGACATGACGGTCCTGTGTCGTGCGCAGCCCGATGGCAACACTTGGGGGGGTGCGGTTCCACCGGGTGGCGGATAGCGCCTACCGGCGCCGGTGTTCGAGGTGCACCGTGTGCAACGTCCATGTTGTTTGCATGTCGGCTGTGACGTATTTCATGGTCCAGAACCAGCCTGCGGATCCTGCCAGGGTGGTGCATGGCCGGCGGTACTGGCGACCACCGAGTGGCGATCCTGAGTCCACAGGTTTGTGACACGCCGAAACGCCGTGGAAGGTGGTTTTGCCACTGCCGTGGCGCGATGTCGTGGTGACCCGGCAACCCAGTGCCGGTGAGGAGGTGCGCCCTCAGGTCTCCAGTTGATGGCAGCACCCTGACCAGGAGTGATCGACGGGGGATCGAGATCGACGATTGCCCTCAGTGCCGAGGGGGTCAGGTTCCCGGGGCGTTGAACGCGTTGATTCCGGTGATGGCCTGGCCGAGTACCAGCGTGTGAATCTCGTTGGTTCCCTCGTAGGTGAAGACCGACTCGAGGTTGTTCATGTGTCGGATGACCGGGTACTCAAGCGTGATGCCGTTGGCGCCGAGGACGCCGCGGGCCTCGCGGGCTACCCACAGGGCTTCGCGCACGTTGTCGAGTTTCCCGAAACTGACCTGCGCCGAGGACAGTTGCCCGGCGTCCTTCAGACGACCGAGGTGGAGGGCTAAAAGCATGCCCCGGTTCACCCGAACCATCATTTCCACGAGCTTGCGTTGCGTGAGCTGGAACGCAGCGATCGGTGTCCCGAACTGGGTTCGTGAACCGGCGTAGTCCAGCGCCGCCTCGTAACACGCCCTCGCAGCACCCATGGCGCCGAACAGGATGCCGAAACGGGCTTCGTTGAGACACGACAGCGGACCCCGCATCGTCGACACCCCTGGGAGACGGGCGGCGTCGGGCAGCCGGACGTCGGTGAGGACCAGTTCGCTCGTGACCGACGCCCGCAGGGACATCTTTCGTGGGATGTCATGGGCGGCGAATCCCGGGGTGTCGGTCGGCACGATGAACCCGTGGATGGTGCGTCCGGTTTCATCGGCGGCGTCGCGGGCCCACACGATGGCGATGTTGGCCACACTGCCGTTGGTGATCCACATCTTGGCGCCGTTGATCACCCAGTCGTCGCCGTCACGACGGGCGGTGGTGCGCATGGACCCGGGGTCGGACCCTGAGTCGGGTTCGGTCAGGCCGAAACAGCCGATCACTTCCCCAGCGGCCATGGCCGGCAACCACTGCTGCTTTTGTTCCTCGGACCCGAACGCCCAGATGGGGAACATGGCCAGTGACCCTTGCACCGACACGAACGACCGGGCACCCGAATCGCCCGCCTCAAGCTCGGTGCACGCCAGCCCGTAGGCGACTGCACTCGCTCCCGAACAGCCGTAGCCCTCCAGATGCATGCCCAACAGGCCCATCGCTCCGAGGTCGGTGGCCATCTCCACCGGGAAGGTTCCCTGTTCAAACCAGGTCCCGACGTCGGGCACGATCCGGTCGGTCACGAAACGTCGAACCGTGTCCCGACCGAGGAGCTCCTCGTCGTTGAGCAGTCCGTCAAGATCCAAGAAGTCGTGGGGGTCGCCGGTGCCGAACTGGTTGGGCTGTGATGCGCTCATGGGATCCTCCGGAGGGTCGCTGACACAAGTTTGGCTTCCCGTTCACCCAACGGCCATTCCCGGCACACCCCCTGGGTCGGCGCCGATCGGTAGATTCTGGCCATGACCGTCGTCGATCCTGCCTACCGACCCGCCACCGACGAGCATCACGCCGATGTCGAGACCGCTCGACGGGCGCTGTTGGACCCCGCCATGGCCCACATCGTGGACATGGTCCTCAGTGTCGACGGCGACACGTACGAGGCGTCCTCCGCCGACGGGCGAGTCCGTTTCCGTGCCCGACCCGAGGGCACCGACTGGGCGTTTGAGGTGACCGGCGTCGAGGGCGCCGACCCACTCGCCAACCAGGACCCGAGCCACGACACGCCACTGACCGCCGAGCGGGCTAACCCTTACCCGGTGCGCACCGCCAACGCCTACCCGTTCGCATTCGACCAGATCGTGCAGCTCTTTGACGCACCCGCAGCACCTGACCTCGTGGCCATCCACACCGCCGGCCACAACTGGGAGGATCAGGGCGGTCATCGCGGCGAGCACGGTTCCATCGGTGTGGTGCAGGCCCGTGCACCATTCATCATGGCGGGTGCGGGGGTCCGCCAGGTCGGGATGCTGGCGCGGTCGGCCCGACTCGTCGACATCGCCCCCACGGTGCTGGCGCTCATGGGGGCCGAACCCGGCACTGGCATCGCCCGCAACGGGTCGGAGAGACACGACGCCCTGTTGGCCCGCCAGGACGGCGAGGTCATCACCGAACTGTTGGACCCCACCGGTCCTGCCCCCGACCACGTGGTGGGGTTCCTCCTCGACGGCACCAACGCCAACGTGCTCCACGACCTCGTCGAGCGTGGCGAGGCTCCCAACATCGCGCGACTCATGTCGATGGGGACCACGCTTGCCCACGGGGCGATGTCGTCGCTGCCCACCATCACGCTGGCCAACCACACGTCCATCCTGACCGGGTGTTATCCCGGCCACCACGGTGTGCTGCACAACGCCTGGTGGGATCGGGTGCGCGGTGAGCAGATCATCACCAACTCGCCGTACCACTGGATGACCTCCATGGAACACCTCGATCCCACGGTCGAGTCGTTGTACGCCGCGGTGAAGCGCCACTTCCCCGGGTCGTTGGCGGTGTCGGTCAACGAACCGTGTGACGCCGCCGCCGACTACTCCATCTTCGATCTGATGCGGCGGGGCGAACCGTTGCCGGCCATGCCCGCCGCTGACGAGATGCCCGACGCCACCGAACGCTTCGTCCGCCCGGTGAAGGATTACGAGGTGTCCTCGCGCATCGACCACACCGCCGTCGACCAGTTCGTCGGGATCTGGAGCGGGCACTACCGCGGCGACAGTTGGCCGTTGCCGAAGTTCACGTGGGTGAACTTCACCCTGACCGACGCCGCCTTCCATGAGGGCGGGCCGTACTCGGACATCGCGGCGGCCAGTGTGCGTGACACCGACGCCCGGGTGGGTCGCATCCTTGCCGCAGTGGAAGCGTCAGGGGCGTGGGACCGAACGGCGTTCTTCCTCACCGCCGATCACGGCATGGAAGAGAGCAACCCGGGGTGCACCGGCAACTGGGCTGATGCCCTCAACGACACCGGCGTCGCCTACCGCGACGAGGGCTACTCCTTCATCTACGTGAACCCGTAGAGGCCGACTCACCGGTCGGGTCAAGGAGCGGTGGGTGACCCCACCGAGCGCCACAACATGGTGACGTCCTGAGAGCGGGGGATGGGCAGCTCGGGGGCGAACACGTTCGACCCACCGATCCCATTGGTGATGCCTTGCTCGTAACCCCAGCTGACGGCGTTTTCGTACCACGCCGTGGGGCTGACGTCGATGAACGGGTTCGCACCCGACGGCGCCACCGAGCCATTGAATCGCCAGATCATGGTCATGGCCTGGGAGCGGTTGAACACGCCGCCTGGATCGAACGTGTCGGGCCCACCCTGTCCGTTGGTGATGCCTTCCTCAAACCCCCAGGTGGCGGCATTGCGGTAGTAGGCCCCGGCCGGGACGTCAACGAACGGATTCGCAATGGTCGGCGTCGGGCTTCCCGCCAGACGCCAAAGGAACGTGATCCCCATGGCACGGCTGATGGTCTCATCCGGTGAGAACCGGGTGGCACTTGTGCCGTTGACGACCCCTTCATTCCATCCCCAGTCCACCGCCGTGGCGTAGAACGAGGGGCGCACCACGTCGGTGAATGGTGCTGGGGGCCAACTGGCGTTCGCCAGCGCCAGGAACGTCACGGCGTTGAGTTCTCCCCACGCCACGTTGATGGTCGGGTTGGGCATGGGGGAACTGATCTGGAGGTAGGAATCGATCTGGTCGGGGGTGGCGGTGGGGTCGATGGTGCGGAACAGCCCGATGGTTCCCGCCACGAGCGGACTCGCTGAGGACGTCCCGGAGTAGTTCAGGAAACCGCCGAACGTGGTGCCGGCAACGACGTTGGTGTACGCCGCGGCCAAGTCGACGTTGGGACCGCGACTCGACCCTCCCGCCAGACCCGACCACTGGTCGCGCCCGGCCACCCCGATCACCCCGGGGGTGGACGCCGGATAGTTCGGGGTGGTGATGCACGGACTCGCGATCGGGTTCGAACAGTCGCTGTTGAATCCGTTGTTGCCCGCTGCGGCCACCACGACGATCCCCGCGGCGCGCGCCGCCGCCACGGCGTTGGTCAGCGTGGTGAGGGTCTGCGGCCCGGCGAGGGACAGGTTGATGATCTCGGCGCCGTTGGCCGTGGCCCAGGTGATGGCCGTGGCTACGTCGGAGAGGTTGGCCGTGTTCGACCCGGCCCGGAACACCTTCAGGGGAATGACGTCGCACTGAGGACACGCCCCCGACGCTCCAGTGCCGTTGTTGACCGCCCCGGCGGCCACCATGGCGGCCTTGGTGCCGTGCAACGAGGAGGAACCATCGAGGGTGCTGGGTTGGTCAGCGAACGCCGACCAACCCGGCAGAACCCGGCCGGCGAGCTCGGGGACGAGGTTGATTCCGGTGTCCACGATGGCGATGTCGACCGCACCGGAGCCCAGGGTGGTCGGCCAGGCGTCTTCGAGTCGCAACTGGCGGGCACCCCACCAAGCAGTCCAGCCCGGGTCGGTGGGGATGAACGACGCCAGTTCCACCTCAACGTCGGGTTCAACCGTTGTAGCGCCCGCACTGAGCGCAGCCTCCGCAGCGTCCTCGACATTTTCGGGACTGGTGGTGATCACTCCCAACTCGGGAGTCAGACGGGCGAGGTCCACGTCGGGATCCTGGGCTGCCATCAGCGCAGCACCGGGGTCATCTACGACGAGGCGGACCTCGTCGGAAGTCGTCTGCGTCGCCAGTTGGTCCTCGGCGGAGGCGGTGGGGCCCAGTGGCGTGAACGGGAGGAGCGCGGCGAGTGTCGTCGCCACCCCGACTGCGGCAAGCCATGCCGAGCGGCGCCTAATGCGGTCACCCGGTGTGCGCTCCATGGCCATGAGTATGGTCGCTGGGGGATGGGTTGCGGAGGTCGGGTGTCGTTCGTCGCAGCGTTGGGCGCCTCGTGTCGTTCACCGGGGCCGAACCTCGCCCGTACCAGCGGTTGGTTCCGTCAACTCGGCGCGGCGCCGATCGGGCTCGATGGCCGAGACGCGCCTCGGGGGTTGGCCTCGTGGTCGGGCCGCAGGGGCGCATACCCCGAGTGCAGGAGTGGTGAGGAGATGAGGAAGTCTGCGCTGGCCCGGTTACACGCCACCGGCAGGTTCCACACCACGGCGATGCGCAGCAGTGCCTTCACGTCGGGGTCGTGCGGCTGTGGTTCGAGTGGATCCCAAAAGAACACCAGGAGGTCCACGAGACCCTCAGTGATCCGAGATCCGATCTGGAGGTCGCCGCCCAACGGGCCGCTGCGGAGGCACTCGACGGGAAGCTCCAGTGCCTCGCTGATCAATCCCCCGGTGGTGCCGGTGGCGAGCAGGTCATGTCTGGCGAGCACGTCACGGTTGTGCAGTGACCACTCGACGAGGTCCGCTTTGCAGTGGTCATGGGCGACGAGGGCGATGCGCCACCGCCGTTGGGGGGTGTCGGAACTCGAGGGGACGGGCATGGGCGAAACGTAGCGTCATGGTGTTGCCACAGGGTTGCCTGTCCGTGACCAGTGGGTGGAATCCCATCCTCCCCCGGACGCGCAACGACGCCGCCCCGCCGGGTCTCCCCGAGCGGTGCGGCGTCGTGCGTTCAGCTACCTGAGAGGGTGCTGAGAATCTTCTGCAGTTCGTCCTGGGGGCCTTCGGGGATGATGTAACCCTCAGGGTCCCTGATGGCGTCCCAGTTGTCCCGCACGTCCTCGACGGTCAGTGTCGGGTTGTGGTAGCCGGGGGTGAGGCCGATGAAGAACCGGGAGATGATCCCACCGGCGGCCGAGTACACCTCACCGGTGGTGTCGCAGTCCTGGGAGGCCAACCAGCACACCAGCGGTGTCACCAACGTGGGGTCGAGTGCGTCACCGAGGGGCCCGAGGAGGTCCTCGGTCATGCGGGTCTTGGCCACCGGGGCGATGGCGTTGGCCCGAATGTTGTGCTTGCGCCCCTCGTTGGCCAGCACCCGGGTGAGGCCCACGAGACCCATCTTGGCCGCCCCGTAGTTGGCCTGACCGAAGTTGCCGAGAATTCCCGAGTTCGACGACGTGTTGATCACCCGGCCGTAACCCTTGTCCCGCATCACCTTCCACGCCGGCATGGTCACGTAGAACGCCCCCATCAGGTGGACGTCAATGACCGGGACGAGCAGGTCGGGCGTCAGGTTGTGGAACGTCTTGTCGCGCAGGATGCCGGCGTTGTTGATCACGATGTCCACCGTGCCGAACGCGTCGAGCGCCGTCTGGACGATGGCTTCGCCGCCCTCGGGGGTGGCCACCGAGTTGCCGTCGGCGACTGCCTCACCACCAAGGGCTTCGATCTCTTCCACGACATGGTCGGCAGGGCTCTTGTCCGTCCCCTCGCCGGAGACCGATCCGCCGACGTCGTTGATGACGATGCGGGCGCCGCGGCGGGCCAACTCAAGGGCGTGGCAGCGACCGAGGCCACCACCGGCTCCGGTGATGATCGCAACCTTGCCGTCGTATCCGATGTCTGCCATGGGGGTGGTTCTCCTGGTGATTGTTGGGTGGTTATGCAGTTCAGGGTGGGTCAGCCCGGCAGGGCCACGCCGAGCTGGTCGGCGGCGTACGCCCGCAGGCGCTTGTAGTCGACCTTGCCGTTGGCGGCACGGCCAATGGTGTCGATCACCACCACGCGTCGCGGCGCCTTGAAGTGGGCGAGGTGGGCCTTGACGTGATCGATGAGGCTTTCGTGGTCAACGGTGGCGCCCTCTCGGGCCTGGACCACTGCGGTGACCGACTCGCCGAACTTCTCATCGGGGAGACCGACGGCGACAGCGTCAGCGACACTGGGATGGGTCTTGCAGACCTCTTCGACCTCCTCGGGGAAGACCTTCTCGCCACCGGTGTTGATCACGACTGATCCTCGACCGAGCAAGGTCAGGGTCCCGTCGGATTCCACCATGGCGTAGTCGCCCGGGATCGAATAGGTGTCACCATCAATGGTCACGAACGTCGCTGCAGTCTTGACCGGGTCCTTGTAGTACCCGATGGGGGTGTACCCGCGCACCGCAACACGACCGATCTCTCCCGAGCCCGGTTCGACGTCGCGGCCGTCATCAGTGATGCAGCGGGCGTTCGCCCCGAGTGAGAACTTTGCCGTGCCCGACGTTCCGCCGGCGCTCGACACCGACTGTCCGAGGCCGATGGCCTCAGACGAACTGAACGCATCGATGAGCATCATGGTCGAGTTGTGTCCCAACAGGCCGTCCTTGGATTCCTGGCTCCACATCACGCCTGAGGACGTGATGAGCACGAGGCTCGACAGGTCCCACCGGCCCGGGTTGGCGTCGAGGGCGGCGAGGATCGGTTTGGCGAACGCGTCTCCCACGATGGTGATCGCCATGACGCGGCGGGCCTCGACGGTGTCGAGCAGCTCCTCAACGTCGAAGTTTCGCTTCACCATGGTCACGTTGCACCCGGCACCGGTGAGGGCGAGCTGTGCGGTGAACTGCCCGGTGCCGTGCATCTCGGGACACGCTGGGATCAGCGACAGCCCGGGCCCGGCAATGTCGCCACGGAGTGCTTCATAGTCGGCTTCGGGCTCGAGAAGGCGGGCGTTCTGCGAAGCCGACACCGCCTTGATGAGACTGTCCTGGCGCCACATGACGCCCTTGGGCATGCCGGTGGTGCCGCCGGTGTACATGAACAACAGGTCGTCACCGTCCCGTCCCCATGGCCCGCGCACCCCACCGTCATTGGGTGTGGCGACGGCATCGTCATAGGAGGTCGCCCACGACGGGCACGGTCCTGAACCGTCGTCAACCCACAGCCAGGTCTTCACCGACCCCACGCGGTCTCGGAGGCCGTCGATCCGTTCGGCGAACGCGCCGTGGAACACGACGGCGACCGCGTCAGCGTTGTCCCACAGGTAGACCAGCTCGTCGTCCATGTAGCGGTAGTTGGTGTTCACCGGCACCAGGCCCGCCTTAAAACAGGCGAACATCGACTCCATGTACTCGGGGCAGTTGTAGAGGTACTGCGCCACCTTGTCCTGGTGGGAGACGCCGGTGGCGAGCAGCGCGGCGGCGACACCATCTGCCCGCTTGTCGAACTCCTGCCAACTCACCACCCGGTCACCATGGATCTGTGCGGGGGCGTCAGGCACGAGGTCGGCGCAGACCTCCCAGATCTCGGCGAAGTTCCAACCGGACATGTTCCCCCTCAGGTGTGCTGTGTGTTCGTGGCAGGTCGCTGGGACCGTGTGGACTGGCGGATTCTAGGACGATCCGCGCTGCAGGAGTTCGAAACGGTCGGCGACGTACTCCTGGATGGAGGCGGGATACACGGCTTCGTTGTCGGCGAAGCTCAACGTTCCAAGCACGGTCTCCACCTCGCCGAGTCGCCGGAGGCCCTCGGTGATCGCCTGGCGACTCGTCCCCCCGCCGGAGCGTGCGGCGGCGACGAGAATCTGGATGCCGGCGTAGCCCTGGGCGGCGAACGCGTCGGGGGAGCGGCCGTAGCGCTCCTCGAAGCGCCGCACGAACGTGCGGCTCGCCTCGACGTCAATGTCGGGATTCCACGAGGCGGCAACGATGAGGCCCGAAGCAGCAGGCCCGGCCGGCACGAGGACCTCGGGTGCGTTGAACCCGTTTCCTCCGACGAGAGGCACGTTCGCGTCGGTGGCGTCGGCGGCGAGGAGCAGGTTGGTGGCGGGAGTGGAGCGGGCAGCGAGGAACAACCCGTCAGGCGTTCCTTGGAGTGCCCGGGTGATCAGTTCCTCGTAGCCGGCCTCGTCGAGGGTCGTCGGGTCAAAGACGATGTCTTCGCTGAGTTCAACCCCGGCTGACTGCGCACCGTCACGGAACGCCGCTGCCGCACCGGTGGAGTAGTCGTCGGTTCCGTCGGAGATCAGTACCGCAGTGCGCACCCCCCGCAGATCCTTCGCAGCCTCGACTGCCTGGGGGATCATGACCCGTTCGCTGAGGGTGACCCGCCATACGGCGTCGCCGATGGCGGCGATGTCAAGGGTGGTGTTGGTGACTGCCAGCACCGGCACGCCGACCGCCTGGGCGAGGGGGTCGGTCTGGGCGGCGACGGGGGAGAGGGTTGGACCAAGAATCGCAGCGGCGCCCTGCTCGATCACCGTGTTGAACGCCGTGATGCCTCCCTCCGGTGAGGATCGGTCATCGAGGCTCGTCAGGCTGATGGGCGCGTCGCCACCGGCCTGTTCGACTTCGATGGCGAGCTCGGTCCCCTGCGATTGGCTGAGACCGTAAGGGGCGGCATTGCCGGTCAGTGACGCCACCGACCCCACCAGCAAGGTTCCGTTGGTCGACGTGCCCGAATCGGTTGCGGCCCCCGCCCCGGCCGACTCGGTCGGGGCCTCGGCGGAACAGGCCCCCGCCATGATGAGCACGGCAGCCACCAGTCCGCTGATTGTGACCCGCCGTGTTCGAACCATTGGCTCACGCCTCCCATCCGTCGGGGTGCAGTCTGCACCGCTACGACGGTCTCCGCATTCCAGCGCGCGGACCGTAGCAGGCCCCTGCGGCGGCCACGTATCCCTCGGCCGGCGTGGTCGGTGGGTCCCGCCCGGTAGTGTCCGTCCCGTGGATTTCGACCTCCCACCACAGACCGACCCGCGCCGCCTCGAGGTGCGTCAGTGGTTGGCCGATAACCCCGATCCCAGTCCCCGCCGGCTGGCCGAAGCGGGGTACGTGGCACCGCACTGGCCCCAACCTTGGGGGTTGGGGGCCGACCCCACCCATCAACTGATCATTGATGACGAGTTGCGACGGGCCGGGGTGAAGCGGCCATCGAACACCATCGGTATTGGATGGGCGGGCCCGACCATCATCCATGCCGGCACCCTCGAACAACAGGAGCGTTACCTGGTGCCGCTTCTCGCCGCCGAGGAGATCTGGTGCCAGCTCTTCAGCGAACCGGGAGCCGGGAGCGACCTCGCCAACCTCTCGACGCGCGCCGTGCGTGACGGGGACGAGTACGTGGTGAACGGTCAGAAGGTGTGGACCTCCATGGCGCACTTCTCCGCCTACGGCATCCTGATCGCCCGAACCGATCCCGACGCCCCCAAGCACAAGGGGATCTCGTACTTCATCTGCCCGATGGACCTCCCTGGCATCGAGATCCGGCCGATCATCGAGATGACCGGCGGTCACACGTTCAACGAGGTGTTCCTCACCGACGTTCGGATCCCTGCTGCGAACCTGGTGGGCGAGGAGAACAACGGCTGGGCGTTGGCCAAGGTGACGCTGGCCAACGAGCGTGTATCCCTGTCAGGCGACGGCGCGTTGTGGGGGATGGGCCCAACCATGGCTGACGTCGTCTCGCTCGTTCGTGACGCCGGTGGTCTGCACGACCCCGTGCTGCGTCAGCGTTTCGCCTCGCTGTACACCGAGGCCGAGGTGCTCCGACTGATCCGGATGCGAACGGTGTCTGCCGCCATTCGCGGGGTCGCGCCCGGACCTGAAGCGTCGGTCCGCAAAGTTCTCGCTGATGAGCACGGCCAGGCCCTCATGGCGTTCGTCAAGGACCTCTGTGGGCCACACGGCATGCTTGCGGGGGGTCGACCACTTGGTCAGGACAGTGGAATGTGGGACTTCGGCTACCTGTTTTCCCAGGCGTTGACCATCGGGGGTGGCACCGGCGACGTGCAGCGGAACATCCTCGGCGAACGCGCACTCGGCCTGCCGCACGACATTGACGCAGAAGCCGGCCTCGGCTGGTCCGAGGCGGCCGCTGGCCGCCGGCTTGCCACCAGCCCGGCCACAGGTAACGATCGTGACCATGGCTGAACCCGCTGACGACCAGATGTTCCGGCGCCACGCCAAGGTGGCGGCCGCAGTGGATCTCGAAGGTGTCCCTGCGGGCACGCCGGGCAAGGTGATGTACGTCGCCGGATTCTCGTGGCGTCGGTGTCGCGTCCGGTTCGACAATGGGGTTGAACGTGGCGGACTTGACCGTCGTCACCTTGTCGGACTCGACGAGTGGCGGGAGCGGGAACATGCCTTGGCGGTGGCTGAGGCCCGGGCCACCCAGGAACGCCTCGCCGAGGAATACCGCGCCACGTTGCGACCAGGGGGAGCCCACTGATGAAGCTCGGGATGCAGTTGCAGTACAGCGGTGGTTTCAAGGAGTCGGCCCGCCAAGTCTCCGACTACGAAAAGGCCGGCCTCGACATTGTGTGGGTGGCAGAAGCCTACGGCTTCGACGCTCCGAGTTTCATGGGGTATCTCGCCGCCACGACCGAACGTATTGAGATCGCGGCCGGCATCCTCCCCATCTACACCCGCACACCGACGCTGTTGGCCATGACCGCCGCGGGTGTCGACGCCATGACCGACGGACGTTGCATCCTCGGTCTCGGGGCCTCGGGCCCCCAGGTCATCGAAGGGTTCCACGGTGTCGCCTACGACGCACCCGTGGGACGTACCCGCGAGATCATCGACATTTGCCGTCAGGTGTGGAAGCGGGATCGCGTCGATCACCACGGGCGCTACTACGACATTCCGTTGGCTGAAGGTGAGGGCACGGGTTTGGGCAAACCGCTCAAGATCATCGCCCACCCCGTTCGCGACAGCATCCCGATCTACGTGGCGTCGCTGGGGCCGGCCAACGTCCGCATGACCGCCGAGGTCGCTGACGGCTGGCTCCCGATCTTCTACATGCCTGAGCGTGCGGACGAGGTATGGGGAGAGGATCTGCGAGCCGGGTACGCCAAGCGTGACGCTGCCCTCGGACCGATGAATGTCGTTGCCGGCGGAATCGTCGCCATCACCGACGACCCCGACCCAATTCTGGATCTCGGTCGTAGCGTGGCGGCGCTCTACATCGGTGGCATGGGTGCCCGGGAACGGAACTTCTACAACCAGCTGGCCTGCCGCTACGGGTACGAGGCAGAGGCCAAGGCCGTCCAAGACCTCTACCTCGATGGCAAGAAGCGTGAAGCTGCAGCGGAGATCCCACGTGAGTTCCTCGAGTTGACCAACTTGGTCGGCCCTGAGAGCTGGGTACGTGAGCGGATCTCGGCCTACGTCGAGGCCGGTGTGTCAGTGCTGAACATCATGCCGGTATCTGACGACCCCGTGGGGCTCATCGCCAAGATCCGCAGCTGGGTCGACGAGGGCTGATCGCCGCCAACATCAAGTTGCGTGCCGTGTAGTTCAGCGCACCATCGACGAGGTGCGTCCGAGTACCGCCTCGGCCTCAGCCACGAACCGCTCGACGAGTTCGCCGGCGGGCACCAGCGAGTCGATGGCTCCCGCCCCCTGCCCGGCGGGGAAGAACTCCCGAGTGGGGTCGACATCGGGAGCGTTCTCGTCGAGGCCGAGGTGGTTCACACCGTCCTCGAGCGAGCGCAGGAACTGCAGCGGGAAGGGTTGGAGGTCCCCGGGGTTTTCCTCCCAGTATCGGGTGTAGTCGTTGGCCACCACCCGGCACGTCTTGCCGGTGTAGCCACGGGAGATGGTGGTCCCGTCCTCGGTGAGGTTGACCAACGTCTCCTTGTACCCGACAACCGCCTGGGCTTCGGGGGTGGCGATGAATCGGGTGCCGACCCAGACGCCGTCCGCCCCCAGCGCAAGGGCGGCCGCCAACCCGCGACCGTCAACGATGCCACCGGCGGCGACGACGGGAACCTTGTCCCCGACGGCATCGACGACCTGGGGGACGAGGGCCATGGTGGCGACCTGTCCGGTGTGGCCCCCGGCCTCGGTGCCTTGGGCCACAACGATGTCGCAACCAGCTGCCACGGCGGCGACGGCGTGACGAACCTTGCCGCACATGCTCACCACCAGCACGTTGTTGTCGTGGCAGAGGTCGACCACATCGGTCGGTACGCCGAGACCGGCGACGAACACCCGTGCTCCATGGTCGATCAACGTGCGGACCTGGGTTTCGAGATCTCCGGGTGCGGCGGTGAGCAGGTCGACACCCCACGGCTTGTCGGTCAGCTTCTTGGCGGCCTCCATCTCGACGACCATGCGCTCAACGTTCATCGTGGACGCCCCGAAGGTCCCGAAACCTCCGGCTTCGGACACGGCTGCCACCAGCTCGTGGTACGAGACGCCACCCATGCCGGCCAGCATGACGGGGTGGTCAACTTCGAGGATGTCGGTCAGGCGAGTTGAGAGCATGGGCACAGCGGACCATGCCACCCGGTCCCCGGTCAAGTGCGCGGGTTCCCGCCGGACGCGGAAGTGGGTGGGCATGCGCCCACCCACTCCGTTCGGTCCCGGCGACGCCGCCGCACACGGTGTCGCTGCTGACCTAGTGGTCGTACAACCGACTCGGGAAGGGGGAGCCGGATCGGTCGTTGGAACCGATGGTCACCATATGGGGGAGCGGTTTCCCCGTGGTGTCCTGTGTGTGACAGGCGCGCGAACTCTTGTCGCCGTCAGGTTGCGACGGCGTCGGGGTCTGTCGTGATGTCGATGGGGTTGGCGGGGACCCTGCCGTCGGCGAGGTGGGGGAGTCCGGTCCGAAGCCCCGGCGGCAACAGACGTTCCGTGGTGGTGAGCAGCTCGCTGATGTGCCACCAACGCTGCCCGCTGAAGGCCACGGCCTCGAGTGCTTCAAGGCCGTGAGGGGTCCACTGCTCGGTCACCGCATCGCACCACGCGATGTGGATGTGTTCGAACTGGTCGAAGCGGATCCCCGCGAACGTGAACCGGGCGTGTTGGGTGAATACGCACGGGCCAATCTCGACCTCGACGACACCCGCTTCTTCGCGTAGTTCGCGCCGTGCCGCGTCGACACTTGATTCACCGGGGTCGATGCCGCCACCGGGGATCTCCCACCAGTGGCCCTGTGCTGGGGCCGCCGGATCACTGCCTCGGAGCATGAGTAGCTGCTCGCCGGGGGCGAACAGCACCACCCGGGCGGCCTGTCGGCGGAGGGTGAACGGCACGTGGTGAGCCTAGGGGCCCCGAGGATCGGGCACATCGGCCGTCTCTGACGTCGTGGTGGAGACGTTCCGGTCGATGCCTGCTACAACCGTCCCATGGCCCTGTCCGGATCGTTGCTGCTCCGCCGTGGAGCGATGCGTCGCTGCCCGGTGTGTGGGCAGGGTCACCTGTTCCGGCGCTGGTTCCTCATGGAATCGGCGTGTCCGGGGTGCGGCCTCGTGTTCCGACGGGCTCCGGGACACTGGTTGGGGTCGTGGTTCCTCAACGTGCTCGTGGTGCAGAGCGTGCTGGTGGCGGGGATTTCGGTGGTGGTGGCGTTGACCTGGCCGGCACGTCTCAATGCGTGGTCGATCGGGCTGGTGGTCGCGGTGGCGCTCAGCGTGCCGGCGTTGTTCTTCCCGTTCAGTCGGACGATCTGGACGGCGATTGACCTGGTGATGCGTCCGCTGGACTTCGACGACGGTGTCGATCCGGGGGTTGAGCTCTCGCAACTCCCGCCCGGAGGACCCCGCCCCCGGGGGAGGCCGTGGGAGCGGTCGTCCCCTTCACCGGACTCGCCGGGTCGCCACGACCCGCGGGAGTCAGGCGGCTCGCGCTGAGCGCCGTCGGGGGGCGGTGGGGGTGGTCGTGGCTGGGAGGTGACGGTCGACGGGTCGGCGGTCACCCATGCGGGCTGCCACGCTCCATGCCGCAACTTCCAGTTCCGCCGCCCTCCGCCTGAACGCCGTCGCAGTCACCGGGTCCACATCTTCGGCAAGTGCCCGAAGCGATTGCGCCCGAGATCGGGCAAGTCGAAGGGCGAGGTCCGCCTCGGTGATGTCGTCAACGAGGTAACCGTGCATGTGATGTTCGGTGGCGGCTGACTGCGAGATGGTCACGTTCAGTGCAACCGCTGCCGCAGGAGGATTGTTCCCGGTCGGTCCCCGTGCGGCCCGGAGGTGGCCGGTAGCGTGTGTCGGCGGCACCCTTGCCGCCGGGTAACGGTGACGTCATGGACCACGATCCTCAGGTTGAGCATGAATCGGACGGTCGTTGATGGCCGGTCGGAACGCGTCGTGGTGGGCCCACCCGACCCGTCTCATCATCGTCGTGTACACCACTGCGGCCCTCGTTGGTGGGTTGCTGTTGGCCCTTCCGTTGGCCACCGAGGACGGGAAGGCGGCCGCCGACCTCACGACGGCGGTGTTCACGTCAACTTCGGCGGTCACCGTCACCGGTCTGGCAGTGGTCGACACGGGGACCCAGTGGAGCGGCTTCGGCGAGGCGGTCATCCTGGCGTTGATTCAACTCGGCGGCTTCGGCATCACGACCTTTGCCTCGGTGTTCGCCGTGCTGGTGTTTCGCCGGCTTGGGCTCCGGGCTCGTCTCGCCACCCAGCTCGAACAGAACCAGATGACGATGGGAAACCTCCGCCCGCTGGTCCGCAACATCGCCGTGTTCTACTTGAGCGCGGAAGTCCTCGGTGCGGTGGTGCTGACCGTCGCTTTCCTGCGGGCAGGTGCCGGGTCATTCGGCGAGGCGCTCTGGGCCGGGGTGTTCCACTCCGTGTCGGCGTTCAACAACGCCGGTTTCTCGACGTTCGCTGACGGGCTGACGGGATTCTCCGCCGACGTTGGGGTGCTCGGCCCCGTCATGGTGCTCATCGTCGTCGGTGGCATCGGCTTCCCCGTTGTGCTCGAGATCTTTCGCACAGGGTTCGCTGCGAGACGGTGGTCGATACATACGAAACTGACACTCGGTGCCACCGGGGCCCTGCTCGTGCTCGGAGCAGTCGGGTTCGCCGCTCTTGAATGGAGCAACCCCGGCACTCTCGGTGCGATGCCGGCACCTGAGCGGTTCCTCAATGCAGCGTTCGGGTCGGTCACTCCCCGTACCGCAGGGTTCAACTCCATTGACTACGGCGCAGCCGGGCCGGCCGCCCAGTTCCTCACCGCCGTACTGATGTTGATCGGTGGTGGCAGCGCGTCCGCAGCGGGAGGGATCAAGGTGACCACCTTCGCCTTGTTGGCGTTCGTAATTCTCGCCGAGTTGCGCAGTGACCCACAGGTCAACGTGTTCGGACGGCGGATCAGCGAGGCGACCCAGCGCCAGGCTGTGGCCGTGGCTCTACTCGGGGTCGGTTCGGTGGCGTTGGGCACCTTGGCCGTGGCGGCCACGTCGAGCGCCATCGACCTCGGTGCTGTCGTGTTCGAGGTGATCTCGGCGGTCGGGACGGTGGGGCTGAGCCTGGGGGTGACGGCCGAGTTCGAGCCGGCGAGTCAATGGTTGCTGTCGGGGCTGATGTTGCTCGGCCGACTTGGGCCCGTGACGTTCGGTACGGCGTTAGTGTTGCGGCGGCGGGGTGTGCTGCTGCGCTATCCGGAAGGAAGACCTCTCATTGGCTGAGCGACGACAGCGGACATCCCGGCAGGACCAGGAGATTCTCGTCATCGGCCTCGGCCGGTTCGGCGGAAGTGTGGCGTGGGAACTCTCCGACCTCGGTCATGACGTCGTCGGCGTCGATGCCGACGAGGAACGAGTGTCAAATCTCAGCCACTGTCTGGTCCGGGCGGTGGTCGCCGACACCACCAAGCGTGAGGTCCTCGAACAGGTCGGCGCCAAGGACTTCGACCACGTGGTGGTTGGTGTCGGAGACGTTGAGGCCAACATCCTCACCGTGGCTGAACTGCTGGCCATGGGGGTTGAGGACCTGTGGGTCAAGGCAGTGACCACGGCGCATGCCCGGATTCTCAAGTCGTTGGGGATCGAGCACGTCGTGTCCCCCGAGCACGAGATGGGTCGCCGTATCGCCCATCAGGTCACCGGGAAGATGGTGGACTACATCGAACTTGATGAGGGTTTCGCCCTCGTCGAAACCAGGGTGCCGAGTGATCTTGCCGGCAAGACCCTCGCTGACGCTCAGGTTCGGGCCCAGTTCAACGTCACGGTGGTGTGCATCAAACCCCCCGGCGAGCAGTTCACGTACGTGGAACCCGCCACCGTGCTCGAACGCGACGCCCTCATCCTCGTAGCCGGGGACAAGGAACGTGTCGAACGCTTCGCCGAGATGAGTTGACCGGTGCGACACGGAAGGAATCAACGGTGATGGGTGCGCTCAGTGGTCATGTCTCGGTGGTGACGGGGGGCAACGGCGGCATCGGACTGGGGATTGCTCTCGCACTCGCCGGCGCCGGCGCCGACGTCGCGGTGTGGGGTCGCAACGAGGCCAAGAATGCCGAGGCCCTTGACGCACTCTCCGCTACGGGAGTGCGTGCTGTCGCCCTCCGCTGCGACGTGTCCGACGAGGACCAGGTCACCGCAGCGTTCGGCCAGACGCTGCACGAACTCGGCAAGGTCGACTCGCTGTTCGCCAACGCCGGGGTCGGCGGTTTTGCGCCGTTCACCCAGATGTCGCTCGCCGAGTTCCGGCGGGTCACCTCGATCAATCTCGACGGGGCCTTCCTCACCTTGCGCGCCGCCGCCGCCCACATGGTTGAACGGGGTGAGGGCGGCTCGTTGGTGGGGATCTCGTCGGTCTCGGCCATCCACGGCGCACCCGGAATGGAGCACTACGCCGCATCCAAAGCGGGTCTTGCCGCAATGATGCGGGGCCTCGCCGTCGAGCTCGCCCGACACAAGATCCGTTGCAACTCGATCCTGCCGGGTTGGACCGATACCGACATGATCGCCCCGGCGACAGGGAACCAGCGTTTTGTGGACAACACGCTCAAGCGCACCCCGTTGCGTCGATGGGGGACTCCTGCTGATTTCGGTGACGTGGCGGTCTACCTCGCCGATCCAACCAACCTGTTCCACACCGGTGACTCGGTGGTCGTCGACGGCGGCTACACCATCTACTGAGGTTCACCGAGGTGGTCGTGTTCACCACACCGATGAGTGCCATGATGTTGTGCAGCTGATGTAGGGAGGAACGAACGATGCGTGTCGTGGTCGACTTCGATGTGTGTGAGAGCAACGCGGTGTGCATGGCCATTGCGCCCGAGGTGTTCGAGGTGCGAGACGACGACTTCCTCTACGTCCTGTTGGACGAACCTCCCGAGGAGTTGCGGGACAAGGTCGAAGAGGCGGTGCGGCGCTGCCCCAAGCAGGCCATTCGGCTCGAGGACTGAGGCGTTCCCCTGCCCGGCGCACAAGTTGATCGTTCATCGGCTGAACCCCCGACCGATCACGTCGTCGTCGTTGGCGCATCACTGGCCGGGGTGCATGCGGCAGCAGCACTGCGCCGCGACGGGTACCACGGTGGGCTCACGATCCTCGACGCGCAGCCCCATCACCCCTACGACCGGCCTCCACTGTCAAAGGAACTGCTGACAGGCAGATTCGGCCCCGACGACATTGGTCTTCGTTCGGCTGAGGGTCTTGACGTCGTGTGGAAACTTGGTCGGCCGGTGCACGGCGTTGTGCGCGACGGTTCAGGGCCGGGAGGTCGTGGCGGCCGGCTCGTTGCCGGCGACGAGGAGATCGTGTTCGATGGACTCGTCATCGCCACTGGTGCCGACGCACGAAAATTGCCGGGGACCGACCACTTGGCGGACGTCGGGGTGTTGCGGACCCTCGACGACGCCGTCGCCCTGCGTGATGCGATCGATTCGGGGATCTCGACGCTGCTGGTGGTCGGTGCCGGCTTCATCGGTCTTGAGGTGGCTGCCTCGGCGCGTCAACGGGGCGTGGAGGTCGTCGTGGTCGAGTCGCTCGGCCAACCGCTGGGGCGCATCCTGGGTGACGACGTCGGTGCGTTCGTGGCCAGAGCCCATCGGGCCCACGGCGTTGACCTGCGGCTCGAAACCGGTGTGTCCTCGCTGGTCGCCGCGGCATCCGGAGGTGTCGAGGCCCAGTTGAGCGATGGTTCGGTGATCCACGCCGATCGGGTGGTCGTCGGTATCGGTGTACGCCCGGCCACCGACTGGTTGGCGGGGGCAGGCCTGGTGCTCGATGACGGCGTGGTGTGCGACGAAACCCTGTCTGCGGCACCGGGGGTCGTTGCGGCCGGTGACGTGGCCCGGTGGCCAAGTCGGCGCGCCGGGCGCCTCATGAGGGTTGAACACTGGGATCACGCCATCGCCTCGGGGGAGGCGGCGGCTCGGCGCCTCTTGGCGGGCCCCGACGCCGAGAGCTTTGATCCCGTCCCGTGGTTCTGGTCCGATCAACACGACATGAAGATCCAACTCGTCGGTTTTGCCGGCCCGGACCTCGACTCCGAGGTGGTGTCCGGTTCGTTCGAGGAGGATCGGGTGGCGGTGGCGTACGGCCGTGGGGGTGTCCTCGTCGGCATGCTCGGAATCAACCGGCCGCGGCACGTGGCGCTCATGCGTGAACAGGTCACCTCGGGCGTGTCGTTCGCCGACGGCGTGGCCGCAGCGAGGGCCTTGTGACCGCCAGCGCAGCGTTGGTGTTGGCCTTGACCGCCGTGGTCGCGGCCGTCGACTGGCTGGCGGTGGGAGCCCGAAACCGCCGACTTGAGTATGTGGCCAAGCCGCTGACAACGGTCGGGCTCATCGCTGTCGCCGTGGTCATCAACCCCGCCGATCCCCCGGCGCGGGTCCTGTTCGTCGTCGCACTCGTGTTCTCCCTCGGGGGAGACGTGCTGCTCATGCTTCCGGCGCGGGAGCGGCTGTTTCCTTTCGGCCTCGCCTCGTTCCTCGTGGCACACCTCGCCTACATACCGGGCCTGGTCCTCCTCGGAGCCGCAACAGGCGGGATGTCGGGGACATGGTTGGTCGTGGGTCTGCTCGTCGCTGCGGTGGGGGTTGCGACCGTCGGACGTCACGTCCTCGGTGGGGTCCAACGCAACGCACCGGCGCTCGTGGGTGCGGTGACGGTGTACCTCACGGTGATCCTCGCCATGCTGGTGGCAGCGTTCGGGACGGTGCGGCCTCTCGCCATTGTTGGTGCTGCACTCTTTTGCATTTCTGACAGCGTGCTTGCGTCAAATGAGTTCGTCCGCGCCCGCAAAGGCGCCCATCTCGTGGTGATGGTCACGTACCACCTTGCTCAGGCGTTGCTGGTGCTGTCGCTCATCAATTGGTGACCGACGGGCGCCGGAATGCGCCGGGAGCCGCCACACTGAGGAGGTGAACGAGCGTCGGCAGGATCCGCAGTGGTACCGCGACGCCGTCATCTACCAGGTGCACGTCCGCAGTTTCGGCGACTCCGATGCCGACGGTGTGGGTGACTTCCAAGGACTCACCGCCCGGCTCGACCATCTCGTCGACCTTGGTGTGACAGCCATCTGGCTCCTTCCGTTCTACCCCTCACCGCTGCGTGACGACGGGTACGACATCGCCGACTACGGCGGGATCAATCCGTCCTACGGCACGCTGCACCACTTTCGGGTGTTTCTCCGTGCCGCACACCGTCGGGGCCTGCGTGTCATCACCGAGCTGGTGTTGAACCACACCAGCGATGCTCATCCGTGGTTCCAGCGAGCCCGTCGTGCCGCGCCCGCCAGTCGGTGGAGGAACTTCTACGTGTGGTCGGACACGCCGGATCGGTACCCCGAGGTGAGGGTCATCTTCGAGGACTTCGAAACGTCGAACTGGGCGTGGGATCCGGTGGCGGGCTCGTACTACTTCCACCGATTCTTCTCCCATCAACCCGATCTGAACTTCGACAACCCCGAGGTGCGTCAGACCATGCTCCGGGTCATTGACCGGTGGTTGGAGATGGGAGTGGACGGGGTTCGCCTCGACGCCGTGCCCTACCTGTTTGAACGCGACGGGACCAACGGGGAGAACCTCCCCGAGACCCACGGGTTCCTCAAGGAACTCAGGGCCCACGTTGACGCCAACTTCCCGGACCGCATGCTGTTGGCCGAGGCGAACCAGTGGCCCGAGGACGCCGTGGCGTACTTCGGAGATGGCGACGAGTGCCATATGGCCTTCCACTTTCCGCTCATGCCCCGGCTGTACATGGCGGTCCGCATGGAGGACCGCCATCCGGTGATCGACATCTTGTCGCAGACCCCCGCCATTCCCGACGGCGCCCAGTGGGCGTTGTTTCTGCGCAACCATGACGAACTGACCCTCGAGATGGTCACCGACGAGGAGCGCGACTACATGTACCGCGCCTACGCCGGGGACCCACGCATGCGCGTCAACCTCGGTATCCGCCGCCGCCTCGCGCCTCTCATGGGGAACGATCGCCGCAAGATCGAACTGCTCAACGGGCTGCTGTTCGCCCTGCCTGGCACCCCCGTCGTCTACTACGGCGACGAGATCGGCATGGGCGACAACGTCTACCTCGGCGACCGTGACGCCATGCGCACCCCGATGCAGTGGAGTCCCGACCGTAACGCCGGGTTCTCAGCGTCGAACCCGCAGCAGTTGTTCCTGCCGGTGGTGATCGACCCCGAGTACCACTACGAGTCGGTGAACGTCGAGGCGCAGTTGCGTAACCCGTCGTCACTGCTGAACTGGATGCGTCGGATCATTGCCGTGCGTCGCCAGCATCCCGTGATGGGCCGCGGGGACATCTCGTTTCTCTACCCCGAGAACGCCCGAATCCTCGCCTTCGTGCGCGCAGATGGGGCGCAGCGCATCCTTGTCGTGGCCAACCTCTCGCGACACGCCCAGAGCGCAGCGTTGGACCTCGCTGAGTATCGGGGGGCGGTTCCTGTCGAGTTGTCCGGTGGCGTCGCGTTCCCCCAGATCGGCGACGGGCCGTGGCATGTCTCATTGGCCCCCTACGGCTTCTACTGGTTCCGTCTCGATCCTCAGCCGGCGGCGGTCGCCACCCAGCCCACCGATCCGTCGGGTCTTCCTGTGGCGTCAGTGCGCGCCTCGTGGCAGGAACTGTTCACCAGCCGTGGCCGGGATGAACTGTCACGGGTCATGCCGGCGCTGTTGGCGCGTGCCCGCTGGTTCGCCGGTCGTCACCGGCCGATCGCAGCGGTTCGTGTTGAGGACGTGGTGCCGCTCGACACCGGGCGGCGCCCCGATGCGTGGCTCTGTCTCGTTGAGGTCGACTACCAGACCGGCGAACCTGACACCTATGTGGTGCCGCTGGTCGTCAAGGCGGCTGACGACACCGTGGCGGTGCTGTTGGATCGACCCGACACGGCGCTGGCGTGGCTTGATGTGGGAGCGACCGGGGAGCGGATGCTGCTGGCGGACGTGCTCGCCGACGATGCACTCGTCGCCCGACTCCCTGATCTGTTCACCCAGCGTCGACGGTTCCGCTCGGCCACGGGCGGCGAGGTTCGGGCAAGCGCAACCCCGGCGTTCCGCCGTCTCGTGGAAGGTAGTGACGACCTTGTGGCGGAACGGATCGAGGGGGAGCACAGCAACTCGTTGAGGAGCTACGGACACCACTTCGTCCTCAAGGTGTTCCGGCGGGCTCAAGCAGGGACGAACCCCGACTATGAGGTTTCGAAATACCTCACCGATGCCCGATTCCCCAACGCTCCCGCAGTGCTCGGTGCCATGGAGTACCTGGCCGGCACCGACGGTGCTCCGGGCCCGGAGGCGGCGCCACGAACGATCGCCATGGCCAGTGTGCACGTTCCAAATGAGGGTGACGCGTGGCGCTACACCGTGGACCGGCTCGAGTTGTTCGTTGAGGCGGTGCTCGCCTCACCACACGGATCCATTCCGGTCGAACCAACCCTTGCCGCACTGGTGGCCACCCCGATGGACCCGGGCCCCGGTTTCGACGAGCACGTCGGAACGTTCCTCGACGGTGCGGCACGACTCGGGCAGCGGCTCGGGGAGCTTCACCTCTGTCTGGCGGCTGGGGATCACCCAGATTTCGCCCCGGAGCGTTTCACCGCGCTGTGGCAGCGCTCGCTCTACCAATCGATGCGGTCCCGGGTCGCCCCCGCCATGGACGAACTCGCCGGTGCCCGCGAGCGCCTCCCCGCAACGGCTCAGGGTCTCGTGGATCGCGTCGTGGCACGAACCGATGAAATCGAGGCGCTCTATGAGGTGCTGCGCGTCGAGCAGTTCGCAGCCCGACGGATCCGGGTGCATGGCGACCTTCACCTCGGACAGGTACTGCTCAGCGGCCGGGACTGGGTTTTCCTCGACTTTGAGGGCGACCCGTCACGCCCACTGAGCGAACGCCGTCTCAAGCGCCCGGCTCTCGTCGATCTCGCAGGTCTGGTGCGATCGCTTGACTATGCCGTCGGTGCCGCAGTCGTGTCGCTGCTTTCGCGAGGCGTTGTCCGCTCCGACCACGTCGTCGACGCCTGTGAGGTCGGGGGTGTGTGGCGGTGGCGGGTCAGTGGCGAGGTCCTGCGCTCCTACCGGGCCACCGTTGAGGGGTCGGGGCTGATCCCCGACGACCCGGGAGGTTTCACCCGCCTGTTCACCCCGGTTCTCGCTGACCGGATCGTGCACGAGGTCCGCCACCACGCCCGGTTGGGCCGGGACCCCCACGAACTGGTGGTGGCATTGGAGGCGCTCGACCGACTGCTCGGAGACGGCGCACTGTGAATGGCGAATCCCTGACGTCGGTGGCGAACCGTCTCGGGGTGATGCCGGCGTACCGCGATGTGTTCGGTGAGGAGCACACCGCCGGGCGCGACGCACTCGTGGCGGTCACTGGCGCACTGGTGGGTCGTCGTGGAACTGGCGAGGCGGAGGTCGTCGATGCGGCGAGGGGGCTCCTCGGTGAGTTCGATGCACGACTGATCCCGCCGGTCATCGTGAACTGGGTTCCCAACGATGTGGTGATTCCCGTGCGGTCTGGGGTGAACGAGGGTGACCGGGTGGAGGTCAACGTCCGACTGGATGAGCGTTGCCGGGGGGTCGGATTCACCGAATGGTCGTGGCGTGGACGCGTCACCGCTGGTGACACGTCGCCGGTTGTCCGCTTTGCCCCCTCGGCACTGCCGGTCGGGCGTCATCAGGTGACGCTGGATGTCGGGACACGTCACGGAGAGGCGACGTTGCTGGTGGCGCCCGGGCGTTTGGCGCCGCTGCCTGACACCGGTCACCTGTGGGGCGTGTTCGCGCCGGTGTGGTCGGTGTGGGGCCCGTTGAGGCCGGACGCCACCGTGACCTCGCTCGACGAGGTGGGACGCTGGGTGCATACCCACGGGGCCGGCCTCGTTGGGACGTTGCCGTTGCTCACCACCTTCCTCGATGCGCCCTACGAGCCGAGTCCGTACTCGCCGGTGAGTCGCCGCCACTGGAGCGAGGTGTTGGTCGACCTCGACGAGGTCACCGAACAGTTCGGATGGGGCGACGTGGGGAGCTCCAGGGCAACACCGATCAACGCCCGACAGCCACTGCGCTGGGACGCGGGTGCGCAGTGGGTCCGGCTGCGGCCGCTTCTGGCGGAGGTCTCCCGTCGTGTCGACGACGTGGACGCCCTTCGCAACCGTCTCGAGGTGTTCCTCGGTTCTCGCCCCGAGGTCGTGGCGTACAGCTGTTTTCGAGCTGAGGTGGAACGCACCGGGTCGGGGTGGCACCACTGGTCGGTCACTGCTCGTGCTGGCCGGCTCGAGGCCCAGCCCCACGACCTCGATTCGCGCATGTGGGCGTGTGCGCAGTGGCTTGTCCACGATCAGGTCTCCCGCTTGACTGACGGGTTCGCCGGGCGCAACCAGGTGCTCTATTTGGATCTGGCCATCGGGACCCACGCCGAGGGTTTCGACACCTGGGTCGACCAGGACCTGTTCGCGTGGGGTGCGACGGTCGGCGCTCCACCGGACGTGAACTTCACGCGCGGCCAGAACTGGGGGTTCCCCCCGGTACGTCCCCATGCTGCGTCGCTGCGTGGGCACGAAGAGTTCGCCGCAGCACTCGCCACCCATCTCGAGGTGAGTGGGGTGCTGCGGCTCGACCATGTGATGGGACTTCAGCGGCTGTTTTGGGTCCCCGACGGTATGGACGCCGTCGACGGGGTGTACGTCAAACAGCCCATGGAGGAGTTGCTTGCGGTCGTGTGTATCGAGGCCGCCGCGCACGGAGCGGCGATCGTGGGGGAGGACCTGGGAACGGTCGATCCCGGGATCACTGAGGCCATGGAGTGCCACGGCCTGTACGGCATGTACGTCGGGCAGTTTGAGGTGCCCCAACGTGCGGCTGAGGGGCTGGGGGTACCGGGGGCGATGACGGTGGCCGCGCTCAACACGCACGACACCCCGACGTTCGCCGGCTGGGCTGGCGCCACCGACGTGACCGAGCGTGAACTCGCCGGAGGCCTCGACCAGCTCAGCGCTGACGCACTTCGACGCGTCCGGGGCGATCAGGTTGTCGCACTGGCACCACTTCTGGGGTCAACCGAACCAGGCGCACGCGGGGCTGGCGAGCAACTGGGCGTGCACGCGCACCCCCATCCGCTTCTGGGAGCGTTCCTCGAGTGGCTGGCCTCGAGCGAGGCCGCAGCGGTTCTCGTGTCACTGGACGATCTGGCGGGTTCTTCTGAACCCCAGAACGTGCCGGGCACCCCGGCATCCCGCCCCAACTGGGTCGCCCGGCTCCCCCTGTCGTTCCCGGCGCTCATGGTCGACCCGGTGGTGGAGGAGATCCTTGCCCGGGTGGGTGCCGCCCGCACGAGCGCGCCGGGCTTGGCTGTAGCCACAGGGAAGGAGCCGTGACGCTCGGTGGCCGTCGGGCTAGCCTTGCGGGCGAGGGTGCCCGGTGCGGAGGCCGGCGATTGTCGGTAGCCCTCGTTGAGCTGTCCGTCCCCACCGAATGAGGCCCATGTGACAACCGCACCGGATGAGATCCGGGTTGACGAGAGTGACGCCGTCGACGTCGGTCGCCTGCGGCTCCTGCAACGGGCCGGCGCATCGCTCGTGGGGTTCGCCTCGGCGTTTCTCGGACCACCGCCCGTTGAGCCGTCGGTGGGTGTCGCCACCAGCGGAACTGCAATCGTTGACCGCTCACAAGTCATCGCACCCGCACCCAAGCTCGCCGCCCAACGGAACTGGCGCGCCCATGCATTGACCGTGCTGTACGGAACCGTCGGGTTCCTCGGTGTGCTCGTGGTGGTGGCGTCGGCACCGGTGTGGCGGAACGCCGCGCCAACCTGGCGACTCACCGTGCCGGGTATCGCCCACCCGCCCGAGAGCAGTCTCCACGCCGCCATCCTCTTCGTCGGAGGCCTCATCGCCATGTGGGTGGGGTGGGTTGGGATGATCGGCCGCGCAGAACGCATGCCGGCGTCCCCCAAGGCGCGTCTCATCGTGGCTGTCGCTGTGCTGGCGTTGTGGTGCATACCCCCGGTGCTGGGGACCCCGATGCTCAGCAACGACGCCTACAGCTACGCCGCTCAGGGGGAGATGATGGCGCGGGGTATCGATCCCACCGAGGTTGGCCCCTACGCGTTGTCGCGGGGGCCGTTCCTCAACGCGGTCGACCCCATCTGGCGCGATGCTCCCGCTCCCTATGGCCCGGTGGCGATCGCGCTCTCTGAGATTTCCGCCACCGTCACGGGGCACTCGCCGTCGGGCTCGGTGTGGATGATGCGTCTGTTGGCCACTGCCGGAGTGGTCATGACCGCGGTCGGGGTCGTGCTGATTGCCCGGCGGCAGCGGGTCCCCGCTGCGGGGGCGCTGGTGGCGGGTGTCGCCGGTCCTCTGGTGCTGTTGCACATGATCGGTGGAAGCCACAACGACTCGCTGATGATGGGGTTGTTGACCCTCGGCATGGCCGCCTTCGTTGCGCACCGCAAGTATCTCGCTGTGCTGCTCGTGACCCTTGCGGTGGCGGTGAAGCTCCCGGCGGGAGTGGCGCTCGCCTTCATCGGCTGGAACTGGTTCGGAGATCGAATCGTTCGGCTCCGCGATCATGTGGGTGCAACCGTTGGGGTGGGTCTGGCCTCCGGGGGGATCCTGGTGGTGCTATCCGCCGCTGCGGGGATTGGCGTTGGCTGGGTCATGGCGCTGTCGAACACGTCGTCGGTCACGACCACGTTCTCCATGTCCACCAAGCTCGGGCTGCTGGCCAATGACCTCGCCCAGCTCGTTGGACTCGACGTGTCGATGTCGATATGGCTCGGAGTATTCCGCATGCTTGGCCTGGTCGTCGCCGGGCTGATGTGTCTGTGGTTCCTGGTTCGGAGCCCGCGCATCGGTGTGGTGCGTGCCGTTGGACTCGCCATGGTGGTCAGCGTCTTGTTGGGCCCGGTGGTCTGGCCGTGGTACCTGCCGGCCGGCCTGGCGCTCCTCGCCGCCAGCGGTCTGGGACGGTGGCGCCCCACCTACCTCGTGTTGGTGATCGCCGCCTCGACGTTCGTGTGGCCCACAAGTGTGGACCCGGTGCAGTCCCTCATCGACGTGAGCCACCTACTCGGGCTGGCGTTCCTGGCGCTAGTCGTCCTCATTGCGTTCGCCGCACAGCGTCTCTCGGTGCGCATGGCCGAGGCCCGGTCCCAACGTGAGGCGCGCCGTCACCTCACCATTGCTGCCCAGCAGCGCTGGGGAACTTCCTGAGGCGAAGCGGGACGCAGACGCCACCGTCCGTGGGGCGTGTACTGCAGGTCGTAATCAGTGGTGGCTGAGTTCGTGTGCCAATGGACCGCTGCTGCGTTCCCGCAGGGCGAGCGCCACTTCGAGTCGTTCGAGATGCTGGGCCACGATGCGGTCACCCTGTGGGACCTCATGGTCGCTGAAGAACGCGAAGACGAGGTTGGCGACCTCGGGCCGGTCGAGGTACCGGATCCCTTCGAGCATGCGGGCGATCGAGTTCGTCGGGAACGTGTCGTTGATTGCGTCCCAGTGGGTTGACACAAAGGCCCATGCCCGATCGCCGCACGACGTGTTCGCCATGGTGCGTCTCAGCAGGTAGGGCGCATTTTGGGTCCGGACCCGGCCGTCGAGACACATCGCCATCGTTTCGTCGAGCAATGCAGGTTCCTGGAAGTCGGCGAGCGCAGTGAGTAGTCGCATCTCGTCCTGGGGGGTGGGCGCCGCCTCAACCCGCCTGACGAAGTCCTCGTAGACCTCGCGGCCTCCGGTGTGCGCGACGACCGCAATGGCGGCGGCGGTCATGGCCGGATCAACCGCCGAGGGGTCGTCGGTGGCCGCCGTAAGCAGGTCGGTGGCAAGGATGCGGGTGGCGGGATCCGCTGCGATGGTGCCCAACGCGGTGAACAGGGTGCCGCGCAACTGGCGGGACCGGTCGTCGTCGCCGTTTCGTGGCGTCGTTCCCAGTCGCTCGAATGCGGGGCCGACAAGCTCAGCAACCATCGTCTGCCAACGTGCCACCGGGTCCTCACCGGTGACCAGACGGTCAATCGCGTCAATGACCCCAACGATCCGCTGCCAGACCGTGAGGTCCTCCTCCACGGTGAAGTGTGGAAGCAGTCGGAGGATGTCGACGATGCCCATGCGATCGGCGAGGACTGCCGCCCAGGCGTCGTCGACGATCCCGTACCGCTCCAGCGGCGATAACTCGTCGGCGGCGCGGGCCACAAGAGCGTCCAGGAGGTCTGGTGCGTACGCCACGCGGTAAAAGCCGGTGCCCTGGGTGTTGGCAACGACCCAACGGGCGGGTTCGACGAGTTGCACGTCGAGGCTGGACTCGGTGATGAGTTCGCGTTCGACGGTGAGTGCACCGCCGCCGGACTGCGTGACGAGTACCGGGACCTGCCAACGCCGCTGCGGCGCCGTCGTGTCGGGTTTGCCTTCGCCAAGATCGCCGGCGTAGCCGAACGGTTCCTGGCCGAGACGCAGGGTTCGGCCTTCGTCGACGAGATCGACGGTGACGAGAGGGAAGCCGCCTTGGAGGATCCACGATTCCGCGATCTGGCGGACCGGCATTCCCGTGCTCGCCTCAAGCGCATCCCACAGGTCCGACGTCTGGGTGTTGGCGTAGGCGTGCTGGGACAGGTACCGCCGGATGCCGGCTCGGAAACCATCGGGGCCGAGCCACTGTTCGAGCATCCGCAGCACCGCAGCGCCCTTTTCGTAGGTGAGGATGTCGAACATGGCTTCGGCTTCGTCGGGGGATACGACGGGAAACTCCACCGGTCGTGTCCCGCGGAGCGCGTCCACGTCGAATGCCGCGGTGCGAGCCACCCCGAAACTCGTCCACCGGTCCCAGTCCGGTCGGAATGCATCGGTGGCGGCCATCTCCATGAACGTTGCGAATGCCTCGTTCAGCCAGATCCCCTCCCACCAATCCATGGTGACGAGGTCGCCGAACCACATGTGAGCAAGTTCGTGGGCGATCACATCGGTGACGTTTTGAAGTTCCGGCTGGGTCGCCTCGTCGGGGTCGACGAGTAGCAGCACCTCGCGGAAGGTGACACAGCCGAGGTTCTCCATCGCCCCGAAGGCGAAGTCGGGGATGGCCACGAGGTCGAGCTTGTCGCCGGGGTAGGGGATGGCGTAGTACTCGGCGAAGTAGTCGAGGCAGAACGCAGCCACTTCCCGGCCGTAGTTGGCGAGGTGGGCCATGCCTGGCCGGTGCACGATCCGAACCGGTACGCCTCCGGCATCGGTGGCTTCGGTGATGTCGAGGGGTCCGACGACGAAGGCCACGAGGTAGGTCGACATCACCATGGTGTCGGCGAACCGGACCACCACCTTGTCGGTGTCGTCGTTCGTTCCCGTGTGGGGTTGGCGATCGATCTCAGCGGCGTTGGACACGGCGACGTGCCCGTTGGGGACGATCAGGGTGATCCCAAACGTGGCCTTGAACGCCGGCTCGTCCCAACAAGGAAACGCCCGTCGGGCGTCGGTCGGTTCGAACTGGGTGACCACCAGGTGCTGGGCGTCGCCCGCCTCATCGTTCCAGCTGGACCGGTACACCCCTCGTAGCCGGCCGTCGAGGCGGCCGCTGAAGGAGAGGTGTAACTGGTGTGGGCCGGGGTGGAGGGTGGTACCGGGATCAACGGTGATCCGTTCGGCTTCGGTGTCGACGCTCACTGTCGCGTCGTGGCGCTGCCCTGCGGGGGTCACCACCCAGGCGGCGGCGAGCTCCAGATCGGCGGCGTTGCACACCAGTGCATCACACGGGGTCACCACATCGAGGTCGATGGTCACGGTGCCGGTGAACGTGCCGGCTGCTGCATCGGGCTCGATGATCAGGTCGTAGTGCCGGGGGACGGCGCGTCGGTCGAGTCGGTACGGGTCGGTGCTCACAGGTGTCAGCGTACGGGGTCCGACGTCGCAGTTGCGCCGGGAGCGCGTGGGCGGTGGGAGTAGCCTCGGCAGCCATGGTGAGCAACGACAACCCTCTCGTGTCAGGTAGTCCTGTGGCCAACGCGCCCTACGACGTGTTGTGTGTGGGGAACGCCATCGTGGACGTATTGGCACAGGCCACCGACGATTTCCTCGACCAACACGGTCTGGTCAAGGGCACGATGCAGTTGGTGGATGACGCTGCCGCCCACGCCCTCTACGCAGCCATGGGGCCCGGTATCGAGGTCTCGGGTGGGTCGGCGGCCAACACCGCAGCGGGGATCGCCAGTTTCGGCGGTCGCCCGGCGTTCATCGGCAAGGTTGCCACCGACCAACTCGGTGAGGTTTTCGCCCACGACCTGCGAAGCGCAGGGGTCCACTACGGCGTGGTTCCCGCCCCGGCGGGGTCACCGGCTACAGCGCGGTGCATGGTGCTGGTCACCCCTGACGCCCAGCGGACGCTCAACACGTTCCTCGGGGTGTCGGCGGAGATCGGACCCGACGACATCGATGAGGATCTCGTCGTGAGTTCGGCGGTGCTCTACGTGGAGGGCTACCTGTGGGACGCCCCCGGGGCAAAAGCGGCGATCCTGCGAGCCATGGACGTGGCCAGGATGGCGGGTCGCAAGGTGGCGTTCACTCTGTCCGATCCCTTCTGCGTCGAGCGGCACCGAGACGAGTTCATCGAGCTCGTCTCGGCGCGCGTCGACATCCTCTTCGCCAATGAGGTCGAGATCGCCGCTCTCGTCGGAGAGGGGTCGTTCGATGCGGCCGTCGAGGCGGTCGGGGGGATGGTGGAGCTGGCGTGTTTGACCCGCAGCGAACAGGGGTCGGTGGTGGTGAGTGGCGGCGGTGGGACCGTGGCGGTCCCCGCTGCTGCGGTCGATGAGGTGCTCGACACCACGGGGGCGGGGGATCTCTACGCCGCCGGTTTCCTTTTCGGCTTGGTGCACGGCAAGCCACTCGCTGAGTGCGCCCGGCTCGGCGGCATTGCTGCCGCCGAGGTGATTTCCCACCTCGGTGCCCGCCCGTTGGTCCCGCTCACAGACCTGATCTGATCCGGGCTGGTCGATGCTGCTCGGCCGAGGGTTGACAGCGGGATAATGACCGTTATTATCACGGGCTGATGACCGAATCGACCGCCTCCGTCGTTGAGACAACCCACGCCGACCTGGGCGCCGCCGCGGGTGAGGACACGGCGAGTCGCCTGGTGCGTGCCGCGATTGAGGTGTTCGCCGAGCGTGGCTACGACGGAGCCGGGGTGTCCGAGATCGCCCGGCGGGCAGGTCTGAGCACCGGCGCCATCTACTCCCGGTTCTCTGGCAAGGCTGAACTGCTGGCTGAGGCCATCGCCGCGTCAGGAACCGATGAACTCGACCGCTTGTTCGCCCAGGCTGACGGCACCGGCCGCGTCGTTGACGTGCTCGCCATGGTGGGCAATCAACTCATTGGCCAGGGCGAGGCGCTGAATCGGGCCCTGCTGCTCGAAGCCTTCGCTGCAGCGCGACGCGACCCTGAGGTTGCGTTGTGGTTGCAGGAGGCGCTCGCGCTGCGAGCGAGCCATCTCGCCCATCTCATCGACCAAGGTAAGGCTGCGGGTCTCGTGGCCGCCGACCTCGACACCACCGCCATCGTGCACTTCGCCCATGCCGTCGGCCTCGGCATGGTGCTGTTCGGAGCCATCGGCGCAACCCAACCCGATGCCGCCGAGTGGCAGCAGCTCATCGGACGGGTTGTCGGCACCGTCGTCCCCACCGAATCGACCTGAGAATTCCCATCCGAAAACGATCGAACCAACCGAGCACCCGCAGGACAGGAGAACAACCATGACTGACACCACCGAGTTCCGCAATGACGCTGACATCCTCGGCCGGGCCGACATCAACGACCTTGAGGCCATCATGGAGGTGTCCAACACGGACACCAACGAGCTGATTCACAGCGTGAGTGACAACGCTGACGCCATCTTCACCTGGGACTACGAAAAGGGTGCCCGTCCGGCGCTCAACAAGCTCTACGAGAAGGCCAAGACCTCCCAGTGGAATGGCGAGACCGATCTTGACTGGTCGATCGAGGTGGATCCCACCAAGGTGCTCATGGCCATGCAGGACGGCGCCGCCGCAGCCGGCCCGCTGGCAGCAATGGCCACCGCCCCCGGCTCACCGTTCGCGAAGTTCGGTGACAAGGAGTGGGAGCAACTCGGCCTCGAGTCGTTGAACTGGCGTCTCAGCCAGTTCATGCACGGCGAGCAGGGTGCGCTGCTGTGCACCGCCAAGATCGTGGAGACCGTGCCGTGGATCGACGCCAAGTACTACGCCGCCACCCAGGTCGTCGACGAGGCCCGTCACGTCGAGGTGTTCGCCAAGTACCTCGACACCAAACTGACCGGTTACTACCCGATCAACGCCCACCTCAAGCTGCTGCTCGACGACATCATCAGTGACAGCCGTTGGGACATGACCTACCTCGGCATGCAGATCATGGTGGAGGGTCTCGCACTCGCCGCCTTCGGTTTCATGCACATGATGACCGAGGAGCCCCTCCTCAAGCAGCTGTTGCGTTACGTCATGAGCGACGAGGCCCGCCACGTGGCGTTCGGTGTCCTCAGCCTCAAGGAGTACTACGCCGAACTGTCCGACGCCGAGATGCAGGAACGCCAGGAGTTCGCCTTTGAGGCCGCCGTGCGCATGCGCGACCGGTTCCTCCAACAGGAGGTGTGGGATCGCATGGGCGTGGACAAGAAGAAGGTCATGAAGCTCCTGTTGGAACTTCCGCCGGAACAGCAGGTCTTCCAGCAGATGCTGTTCTCCAAGATCGTTCCGAACTGCAAGAAGCTCGGACTGCTCGACGCCAACAGCGGCTGGCTGCGCAAGCGGTTCACCGAGATCGGGGTCATCCAGTTCGAGGACTGGGCCGACACGTCCGATGAGTACCTGACCTTTGACGCCGTGACCGCCGACCGCGCCGCCGCCGGGGCCTGACCCGCCCCAACCCCCGACCAGAAAGAGGTGTCCCGTGACCCCGACGTGTTTCGAGGTTGAGCACGACGGGGGTGTGGCACACCTTCGTCTGTCGAGACCGGACGAGCTCAACACCATGACCCGGGCCTTTTGGTCCGAGTTGCCCGCCATCGTCCGCGAGCTCGACGCAGCGGGCGAGACCCGGGTGATCGTGCTGTCCTCGACGGGGCGGCATTTCAGCGCCGGGATGGACCTCGCCGTGTTCACAGGAGGGGGTGGCGACCTCACCGGAGGCGACGCTGCGTCCGGGGGGCGTCGCGAAGAGGGACGCGTCCGGGCCCGGCTGCGTCAGACCGTGTTGATGTTGCAGGACTCGTTCACTGCGCTCGAACAGGCTCGCATGCCGGTGCTCGCTGCCATCCAGGGAGGGTGCATCGGCGGGGCGGTGGACATGATCAGCGCCTGCGATCTTCGCTACTGCAGTGCCGATGCGTTCTTCGTCATCCAGGAGATCAACCTCGGCATGACCGCCGACGTGGGGACACTGCAGCGACTCCCCAAGATCATCCCTGACGGTGTCGCCCGAGAGATGGCGTACCGCGGCAACCGACTCGGTGCGCAACGGGCCCGGGAAGTCGGTCTCGTCAACGAGGTCTACGACACCCACGAGGACCTCGTCGCCGGGGTGCTCGACATCGCACACGAGATCGCCGCCAAGAGTCCTCTCGCCGTGTGGGGATCAAAGGAGATGATCAACTACGCCCGCGACCACAGCGTCGCCGACTCGTTGAACCACATCGCCACCTGGCAGGCCGGGATGTTCCATCCCGCCGACATGATCGAGAGTTTCTCGGCCAAGGCCGACAAGCGAGACCCCGATTTCGAGGATCTCGCCCCGCCACCAACCTCGTTTTAGGTCAGCGCCGCATCTGGTTGCGGCCGCGGTCGATGACCTCGGCGGGAGCGGAAGGAACGTTCCCTCCGCCCATGCGGATGGTCCACCAGTTACGGAAAGCGGCCGCCTCGGCGGCCCATGCCTCGCCCAGAGTCCCCGCTGAGGTCTGGTCGTACAGATCGAGCAGGGCAGCGGCAACCTCGGGGTCCGTGCCCGCCATGTCGGTGCCGATGGCGATCGCCCGGGCCAACAGGTGCTCGTGGTCGACCACCTCGGTGACCAAGCCCCAACTCGCAGCGGTCCGGGCATCGACATAGTTGCCGGTCAGGCTCATGTAGCGGGCACGACCGAGGCCCACCGCACGTGGGAGCAGCACGGACAGTCCCCATCCCGGGAGTAGTCCTACCCGGCCATGGGTGTCGGCGAACGAGGCGCGATCCGACGCGATCAACAGGTCACAGGCAAGCGCCAACTCGAGTCCGCCGGTCACGGCGGGGCCATTGATGGCGCCGATGAGCGGGGTGGTCCGCTCGGCGAACGGCCCCCGCTGGCCGGGTCGGAAGTTGCCGATCCGCTCCCCGGCCGCAAGAGCGCCCAGATCGAGGCCGGCGCAGAAGGCGGGGTCGGCGCCGGTCAGCACGATGGCCCGCACTGACACGTCAGCGTCGAGGGCGGCAACGGCGTCCACGAGCACGTCGTGGAGTTCAGCGTTCAGGGCGTTGCGTCGGTGGGGCCGATGCATCGTCACCACCGCAACCGCCTCGTGGCGTTCCACCACCAGTGGTGACTCGGCCATGACCGTCTCCTAGTCGTTGCGGTCGAACGGAAGATCGTCGACCGGCGGAAGGAAGTTCCATGCGAGGTCACCCACGGCGACGAGCGTGGCGCTGATCCATCCGCCCATGGCGGCGAAATGCTCATCGAGGAGCGAGCCGTCGGCGAGTACGGCCTCATCGAACTCGTACTGTCCCTCGTAGGAGACCTCGATGGCGTGCTCGGCGGTGCCCAGTCGATCAGGCCTGGCCCCTCCGTCCCCTTCGGCTGGGTCCCCGTTGGTCGACGGGTCGCTGAAGGTGGTCTCCACCGTCGGGGCGGATCGCTCCAATCGGTGGTCCCCCAGGACCGGGCTGTGGCGGGGGAGTGCGGCCAGCAGGCGTTGGGGGTCGGGCACCTCGGCGAGGCGCTGGACCCTCACCACCACCTCGACGTCAATGCGGGGCGGCTCGTCGTAGTCCTCGCCCACGTACCAGTTCCGCCAGGCCGTCTGCGCCCACGTCGGCCAACTGAGCGTGATGTCGGCCTGGACCCGCGGTGGAAGTCCTTCGCCCGGGAGGCTGTAACTCGTGGCCCATGTCAGGTCACCGAGGAGTACGTCGGCACTGAAGCGTTCTTCGAATGCCTGACGTTCGAGAAGGGCCGACTCGAGCGCGTCCCGAAGCGCACCGATGGCGTCGGTGAAGACGTGGTCGAGCACGTCAGTCAGCCATGGGTGGCCGTGACCGTGGTGACAACCCCGCCCCGGACGTTCCAGCGGGTGACCACCTCCATGCGGCGCGGGGTAATGGCGGCGACGAGGTCGTCGAGGATCCGGTTGGTGACGTCCTCGTGGTAGTGGCCCTCATCCCGGAAACTCCACAGATAGAGCTTGAGGGACTTCAGTTCCACAATCGAGTCGCCCGGAACGTAGGTGATCTCAACCACCCCGAAGTCGGGTTGGCCCGTGACCGGGCAGATGCAGGTCAGTTCCGGGGTCTCGCACCGAACCTCGTAGTCCCGGTGGGGGTGAGGGTTGGGGAGGGCGACGAGTTCGGTGGACGGACGTGACGGCATGGGATCCCGCAGTCAGATCAGCCGCGGCCGCGGTTGGGCTTGCGACCGTGGTTGGCCTTGGAGGTCCGGCCCTTGGAGCGTTGCTTCGATGTGCGCTTGGACATGCAATGACCCTACCTGTGAGCGGGCCATCACGACAGTCCCACGGCTGCCGTTAGGCTGCGACGCAATGGAGCGATTCGGATTCGTTGGTCTTCCCAATGCAGGAAAGTCGTCGCTGTACAACGCCCTCTCGGGCGGGAGCGCGCTCGCTGCCCCCTACGCCTTTGCCACGACTGAGGCCAATGTGGGTATGGCCAAGGTCCCAGACCCGCGGCTCGACGCGCTGGCCGCACTGAGCAACAGTCGGTCGGTGGTCCCCGCTGCGGTGCAGTTCGTCGACATCGGCGGGCTCGTCGAGGGGGCCAGCAAGGGTGAAGGTCTCGGTAACCGTTTCCTCGCCGACATCCGCGAGGTCGACGCCGTCGTGTACGTCCTGCGGGCCTTTGAGGATCCTGACGTTCCAGGCCCGACCGATGCTGCCGACACGCTCCGGGTGCTCGAGACCGAACTCAGTCTCGCCGACCTCGAGTCGGTTGAACGGCACGCCGACAAGCGTCGCAAGGCGGCCAAGAACGATCCGGCGGTGGCGGCCGAACTCGCTGCGCTCGACGCCGCCCAGGTCGTGCTCGCTGAAGGAACACCGGTCTATCGGGGCGGGTTGAGCGCCTCGGTGCGAGAGGTGTTGGGCCCGTTCTTCCTGCTCACCAACAAGCCTGTTCTGGCGGTGGTGAACGTCGGCGAGGATCAGCTCGACGACCTGTCCGGGGTGGTTGGGCCGGTGCAAACCGAACTCGGCGAGTTCGGTGAGGCGATCGGGATGTGTGTTCAGCTCGAGGCTGAGGCCGCCCAGTTGCCACCCGATGACCGCGCCGAGATGCTCGAGGCGCTCGGTCTCGGTGAGGGGGCATTGCCGCGGTTCGTGCGAACCGCCTACCACCTGTTGGGGCTGCGAACGTTCTTCACTACCGGGGAGAAGGAGTCGCGGGCCTGGACCTTCCGGGCCGGGTCGCGAGCCCCTCGGTGTGCGGGGGTCATCCACTCTGATTTCGAGCGGGGGTTCATCCGGGCCGAAGTGATTGCTTGTGAGGACCTCCTGGAACTCGGTTCGTGGTCCAAATCCCGTGAGGCCGGCAGGCTCAGGGTCGAAGGCAAGGATTACGAGGTGGCTGACGGCGACGTCCTCGAGATCCGATTCAACGTGTGAGATCCCATCATGGCGTGGCTGGTCAGCGACGATCGGGTGCTCGCCACACTCGAGGTGGCCGACACGGCCTGGCGTCGCGGCCGCGGGCTGCTCGGTCGTGATCGTTGCGATGGCGCCATGCTGTTTCCCGCAACCCGGTCGGTGCACACGCTCGGGATGCGATTCCCCATCGACGTGGCCATCTGCACCGAGAATCTCGAGGTGATCGAGGTGTTGACCCTGAGTCCCAACCGGCTCACCCGTCCGCGTCTCAGGGGGCGCATGGTGGTGGAGGCCCCGGCCGGGGCGTTCACCCGTTGGGGGGTCGGCCCCGGTGACTGTCTTGAGGTGCGCGGTGGGTGACGGTGGCGCCCCGCCCAACGGCCCGGGGGCGCTCATCGTCGTTGCCACCCCTATCGGAAACCTCGGGGATCTCTCGCCACGGGCGGTCAGTGCACTAGCCGACGCCGACCTCGTTGCGTGTGAGGACACTCGCCGCACTGGCCGGTTGCTCGAGTTCGCCGGGGTCCGGGCCAGGCGTCTGGCGGTGGTCAACGACCACACGGAGCGGTTCATGGTCGCCGACCTCGTCGCCGCCGTGCGACGAGGGGAACGTGTCGCGCTCGTCACCGATGCCGGGACGCCGGGCGTCGCTGACCCCGGGGAGCGTCTGGTCGCAGCGATGATTGCGGAGGGCCTTCGGGTGGAACAGGTCCCCGGGCCGAGTTCGCCGGTGGCCGCACTGGTGCAGAGCGGACTGCCCACCAGCAGATTCGTGTTCGAAGGTTTCCTTCCCCGACGTGGTGGTGATCGCCACGACCGACTGGTGGAGGTGGCTGGCGAGCGGCGGACGGTGGTTCTTCTTGAGGCTCCGCACCGGGTGGTGCGCACGATCTCGGACCTGGCACAGGTTTGCGGCCCGGACCGCAGGGTGGCGCTGTGCCGGGAACTGACCAAGCTGCACGAGGAGGTGTGGCGAGGCACGCTGGGGGGAGCTGTGGATCACCTCGCCGCCGTCGCACCACGAGGGGAGTACGTGGTGGTGCTCGAAGGCGCTGCTGAGCCCGACGGTCCCACAGACGCCGGAATCCTCGCTGCTCTCGCAGAGCGGCGGGCTGATGGCATGTCGACGCGGGATGCCGTGGACGCTGTGGCGGCAGCCACCGGCGCGCCGAGACGCCGGGTGTACGACCTCGCCGTGACGCCCCGTGCCGAAGACCCCGACGGGTCAGGTACCGCGCAGGACTGATGCGTCGGTAGTGTGCGGGGCGTGCCGCCGTTCTACGTCACCACACCCATCTACTACGTGAACGACGTCCCCCACATCGGTCACGCCTACACCACGGTCACCGCCGACGCCCTCGCCCGCTGGCACCGGCTCAACGGTGACGACACCTTCTTCCTCACCGGGACCGACGAACACGGACTCAAGGTCCTGCGTGCTGCCGAAGCGAACAATTGCACCCCCCAGGAGTGGGCGGATCGGACGTCGGAGCGCTTCCGGGCGGTGTGGGACATGTTGGACATCTCCTACGACGACTACATCCGCACTACTGAGGATCGTCATGAGGCTGCGGTGTGTGCCCTGCTGCAGCGCATCTACGACAACGGCTACATCTACAAGAACACCTATTCGGGGTTGTACTGCGTCTCTTGTGAGGCCTACTACGCCCCCGCTGATCTCGTGGAGGGCGAGTGCTGCCCGGTTCACAATCGTCCCGTGGAGCACCTTGAGGAAGAGAACTGGTTCTTCAAACTCTCTGCGTTCACCCAGCCGCTACTCGACTGGTACGAGGCCCACCCGGGGGCGGTGACGCCGGTGGGCAAGCGCAACGAGGCACTCGGGATCATCCGTCAGGGACTTGAGGACATCTCGATCTCGCGCACATCCATCGACTG
>Ga0208484_1000004_pt1 | contig 106651 bp, 101 predicted proteins | sample LakMenEpi09Aug11_FD_150682 | JGI IMG/M metagenome (GOLD analysis project Ga0208484, IMG submission 150682) | Freshwater microbial communities from Lake Mendota, WI - 09AUG2011 deep hole epilimnion (SPAdes) | ecosystem: Environmental > Aquatic > Freshwater > Lentic | place: Lake Mendota... | reverse complement strand
TTTTGAATCCATGAAAAAGCCTCCGGCTCAGATAGATTTAAAGCCTTCATCAGAATTCCCTTAGCTCGATCTAATAATTTACGAGTCTCTAATCTTTCATACAAATCTGCAACTTCATTTTCAAGAGTTTTCATTTGCCTATGCCTACTAATTGAAATTTCAATTGCAGGAAGTAAATCATTTATGGTGAAGGGTTTTACAACGTAAGCCATCACACCTGAATCTCTGGCTCTTTCGACTAATTCTTTTTGACTGAAAGCAGTAAGCATTAGCACAGGACAAATACCTATTAATTGTTCAGCTGCTGAAATGCCATCCAAGATTGGCATCTTTACATCCAAAATTATCAAATCTGGCTTATGTTCGGTTGCTAATGTGATTGCCTCCTGACCATTGGTAGCTTGTGCAACTACTTGATAGCCAGACTCAGTTAACATTTCGACTAAGTCCATTCGGATTAATGTTTCATCCTCAGCAACAACAATTCGATACATGGTATTACTCTTTGTATCGTTATTTGTTTTGCTCATGTGCCTCGAGTCGGATTCGAACCGACACTATACGGTTTTTGAGACCGTCCTCTCTACCGTTGGAGTACCGAGGCGAAAAGAGAGGTGTAGTTTATATTGGTAATCTTTTAAAGACTAATTATTTTCGATACGCGGGCGCAACGCCTGTAACCGCATCTCCAATTTTATGAACTCTCATAGCATTAATTGAACCTGGAATGCCAGGAGGAGAGCCAGCCACAATTAAAACCAAATCTCCAATTTTTACTCTCTTTGATTCAATCAGGATTGAGTCAACCTGCATAACCATTTCATCGGTGTGGTTAACAACCGGAGTTAACATTGACTCAACTCCCCAAGAAAGAGCTAGGCGATTGTATGTTCCAATTTCAGGAGTTAATGCCAACATCGGAATTGCAGAACGAAGTCTAGACATCCTTCGAGCTGAGTCACCACTTTGCGTAAAAGCTACTAAGAATTTTGCACCAACTGTTTGACCAACCTCTGTTGCAGCTTTAGTGATCGCACCGCCCTTGGTTACAGGTGAATGTTTTAGTGGCGGAATTTGATCAAGTGCAATTTCTTCGGTTCGTTCAATAATTCGGGCCATGACTTTTACTGCCTCGATTGGGAACTGACCAACGCTTGTTTCGCCTGAAAGCATTAACGCATCTGCACCATCTAATACAGCATTTGCACAATCAGTTGCCTCTGCTCGAGTCGGTTGAGAATTACTGATCATTGAATCTAACATTTGAGTGGCCACAATTACTGGCTTTGCAGATTCTCTCGCCATGGTTATGCAACTTTTTTGCACCATTGGTACATCTTCAATTGGAAGTTCTACCCCAAGATCTCCTCTTGCCACCATAATTCCATCAAATGTATCAACAATTTCCTGTAGATTTTCTACAGCTTGAGGCTTTTCGATCTTGGCAATGATAGGAATTCTTATTCCTTCCTCATCCATCACTTTATGAACACCTTTAATATCGTCGGCGCTTCTTACAAATGACAGCGCAATAAAATCAGCCCCTGCTTTTAATCCCCATCTTAAATCTGCAATATCTTTCTCAGATAGAGCAGGTACTGAGACTGCTACTCCTGGAAGATTTATACCTTTATTATTACTAACGGACCCAGGCTGAACTACCTCCGTGATTACATCACTGCCTTTAACTTCAACTACTCTGACAGATACTTTTCCATCATCTATCATGATTAAATCGCCCTTACGGCAATCCCCTGGTAGTCCCTTGTAGGTTGTTCCGACCCGGTCCTTAGTTCCAGAAATATCATCTGTAGTAATTACAAATTTATCCCCAACAGCAAGTTCATGCGGACCATTTGAAAATCTGCCAAGTCTTATCTTTGGCCCTTGTAAATCAACCAATATCGCTACTGCTTTATTAAATTTCTTCGATACAGATCTAACGGTATCTAACCGCGCTTGATGCTCTTCATACCCGCCATGGGAAAGATTTAATCGAGCCATGTTCATGCCGGCATTAATCAACTCAGTCACTTTTTCGACAGACTCAACCGCAGGGCCCATAGTGCAAACAATCTTTGCGCGACGCATACCTAGACCCTAAACCATTAAAGGTCTTGCTGAAGGTTCAATTGGAAAAGGAAGTTGTGTGTGTCCAGTCAAGTACTTATCAACGGATGCGGCTGCACTTCTTCCTTCTGCAATCGCCCAGACAATTAAGGACTGTCCGCGCCCGGCATCACCACATACAAAAACGCCATCGCAGGAAGTTGCATAATCTTCATCTCGCTTAATATTTCCACGCTCATCTAACTCAACCTCTAATTGAGTAAGCATCTCTGATTTCTCTGGTCCAGTAAACCCCATAGCCAAAAATACTAAATCAGCCGGAATAATCTTTTCACTTCCTACAACTTGCTCAAATTTTCCATCAACAAACATTGTTTCGACTAGTTTTAGGCCGGTTAAATTTCCTTGTGAATCTTTCATAAATTCTTGAGTTGATACGGCATACAATCTTTCACCAGATTCCTCGTGCGCACTGCTAACTCGGTAGATCATTGGGTATGTTGGCCACGGCTGATTACTTGGTCGCTCTTCAGTTGGTCGCGGCATAATTTCAAGCTGGGTAATCGATTTTGCTCCTTGACGAATTGCAGTTCCTAAACAATCAGCACCCGTATCACCGCCACCTAGAATCACAACATCTTTGCCGGCAGCATTTATAGTTGGTTCAGAATCTAGATCACCTAGCGCTTGTTTGTTTCCCCAAGGCAAGTACTCCATCGCTTGATAAATTCCTCTTGCATCTCGCCCTGGTATGGTCAAATCTCGCCAGTTTGTAGCACCAATAGCAATTACTACTGCGTCATATTTGTTACGTAACGCACTTCCTGAAATATCTTTTCCTATACTTACATTTGTCCTAAATCGCGTTCCTTCTTGCTCCATCTGCTTGATTCTGCGATCAACAATTGATTTTTCCATTTTGAACTCTGGAATTCCATACCTTAAAAGTCCACCAATTTTATCGGCGCGTTCATAAACTGCCACAGTGTGACCTGCTCTAGTTAATTGTTGCGCAGCTGCTAAGCCAGCTGGGCCTGAACCAATAACTGCAACAGTTTTTCCAGATAATCTGTCCGGGATTAAAGGAACTACTCGATTATCTTTGAAAGCCTCTTCGATGGTTCGTAGTTCAACCTGTTTGATTGTCACAGCGTCTGAGTTAATCGCAACCACACAAGCTGTCTCGCAAGGAGCTGGGCAAAGTCGCCCGGTAAATTCTGGAAAATTATTTGTAGCATGCAATCTATCTATCGCATCAGATTTTTCGCCCCGCCAAATTAAATCATTCCATTCTGGAATTAGATTTCCGAGCGGACATCCTTGGTGGCAAAATGGAATGCCGCAATCCATGCACCTGCCGGCTTGTTTTTGTAGATCAGAAAACTCTTGTTCTTGGTAGACCTCTTTCCAATCCTTAATACGTACATCAACAGGTCTTCGCTTTGGAAGCTCTCTTGGTGTTGTCAAAAAACCCTTTGGGTCAGCCATTTAACACCGCCATTACTTCACTCTCGGCCGAGAGACCAGACCGTTCTGCCTTTGCCATAACTTCCAATACTCGCGCATAATCTCTTGGCATCACTAGAGAAATTCGTGATTTATCTGCAGTCCAATTCTTAGATAACTCACCTGCAATCTTTGAACCAGTCTCAGCAAAGAATTTAGAAATATTTTTCCTTACCATCTCCTCTTGATCCTCAGGCAGAGACAAAATATCGACCAACTCTGGATTAACAAGTCTGTGATCTAAATCCAAAACAAATGCACGCCCACCAGACATACCCGCTGCAAAATTACGTCCTGTTTTCCCAAGCACGATTACAGTTCCACCTGTCATATATTCGCAGCCATGATCGCCAACACCTTCAACAATCGCTATGGCACCTGAATTTCTGACACAGAACCTTTCGCCTACAACTCCAGCAATCATTATTTCGCCAGAGGTTGCGCCATATCCAATAACATTTCCAGCTATTACATTTTGATTAGATTCAAAAGTTGCTCGTTCATCAGGCCTAATTATTATGCGACCGCCTGATAAGCCCTTACCAACATAATCATTGCTATCGCCATAAAGTCTTAGCGTTAAGCCGCTTGGAATGAATGCACCAAATGACTGACCGGCAGAACCATGGAAAGTGATATCTATCGTGTCGGTAGGCAATCCTGAGCCACCAAACTTACGAGTGATCTCAGCTCCTAGCATTGTGCCGACAGTTCTATTCACATTTCGAATTGGAACTTCCAGTCTAATCGAAGTCTGATTTGATAGAGCTACTTGGGATAGGTCAATTAATTTATTATCCAGTGCAGATGAAAGCCCATGATCTTGAGTAGAAAGATTTCTTCTAGGAGCATTCTTTTCTGGACTGATTAACAATGGTTTTAGATCCAAGCCATTTGCTTTCCAGTGATCAATCGCGTTTTTAGTATCAAGTAGTTCCACTTGCCCAATTGCTTCCTCTAGATTTTTAAAGCCAAGTTGGGCCAGGAGCTCTCTAACCTCTTCTGCAATATACTCAAAAAAAGTTTCAACAAATTCAGGCTTTCCAGTAAATTTCTTTCTTAGCTCTGGATTTTGTGTTGCTACGCCAACTGGGCAGGTATCTAAATGGCACACTCTCATCATTACGCAACCGGATACAACCAATGGTGCAGTTGCAAAACCAAACTCCTCAGCACCTAGTAACGCCGCTATTACGACATCACGACCGGTTTTCATCTGGCCATCAACTTGAACAACAATCCGATCTCGAAGACCATTTAAAATTAATGTTTGTTGAGTTTCAGCAAGACCTAACTCCCAAGGTGCACCAGCGTGTTTTAAAGATGTTAATGGCGAAGCACCGGTTCCACCATCATGACCTGAAATTAGAACAACATCAGCATGGGCCTTACTTACACCGGCTGCAACCGTTCCTACTCCAACCTCTGCAACTAGCTTGACGTGAATCCGGGCATCTTTATTTGCATTCTTAAGGTCATGAATTAACTGTGCTAAATCTTCGATTGAATAAATATCGTGATGCGGTGGTGGCGAGATGAGTCCTACTCCTGGAGTTGAATATCTAACCTTTGCAATCCATGGATAAACCTTATTTCCAGGAAGCTGACCTCCCTCACCTGGTTTTGCTCCCTGTGCCATCTTTATTTGAATATCATCAGCATTAACCAGATACTCACTAGTGACACCAAACCTACCGCTAGCTACTTGTTTAATTGCAGAACGTTTTGAATCACCATTAATCTCAGGGATATTTCTTGCTGGATCCTCGCCTCCCTCACCAGTATTTGATTTACCACCAATTCGATTCATAGCAATCGCTAAAGTTTCGTGTGCCTCTTGAGAAATTGAGCCATAAGACATCGCACCAGTTGCAAATCTTTTTAAGATTTCAGATACCGGCTCAACTTCTTCAATTGGTATTGGTTTTCTTAGCCCTTCTTTAAAAGTAAACAATCCCCTCAATGTCATCAAGCGCTTAGATTGGTCATCTACTCTTGCGGTATAACGCTTGAATACATCAAAACGCTTTGCTCTAGTTGCATGCTGCAATGTGAAAACTGTTTCAGGATCGAACAGATGTGGTTCACCTTCACGGCGCCACTGATACTCCCCACCTATTTGAAGTCGCTTGGATCCTGGAATTTCTCCGCCTGGTGGATAAGCAATGTGGTGTCTTTGAATAGTCTCTTGTGCAACCGATTCGATACCTACTCCACCTAATCTGGAGGTAACGCCAACAAAATATTCATCAACTATTTCCTTAGATAATCCAATAGCTTCAAAGATTTGTGCCCCTGTGTAGGAAGCAATAGTTGAAACTCCCATCTTGGACATAACTTTAAGCACACCTTTGCCTAAAGACTTTATTAAATTACGCACTGCTTTCTCTGGAGTTATTCCTGTAATTACACCCTGTCTTACTAAATCCTCCGCACTTTCCATAGCTAAATATGGATTTACAGCAGCTGCTCCAAAACCAATTAGCAACGCCACATGATGAACTTCGCGCACCTCACCGCTTTCAACAACTAGTCCTACCTTTGTTCGACTTTTCTCACGAATCAAATGGTGGTGTACCGCTGAGGTTAAAAGCAGAGATGGAATTGGTGCATTTTCTGCATCGCCATCTCTATCAGATAAGACAATTATTCTTGCTCCATCTTCGATCGCCTTCGATACTTCCTTTCGAATCTCTTCAATTCTGGCTACTAGAGATTTTCCACCACCGGCAATGTTAAATAAGCCTCGAACTACATGTGAAGCCAAACCAGGTTGGTCACCATCGGCATTAACATGAATTATTTTTGCTAACTCATCATTATCTATTACTGGAAACTGCAATGATATTTGTCGACAGGAAGCTGCTCCTGGATCTAAGAGATTATGTTCTGGGCCAATTGAACTACCCAGGGAGGTAACTAATTCTTCTCTAATAGCATCCAAAGGCGGATTAGTAACTTGTGCAAATAACTGCGCAAAATAATCAAAAAGTAATCTTGGCTTATCAGATAATGCAGCAATTGGCGTATCTGTTCCCATTGAGCCCAACGGTTCATAACCATTCTTTGCCATTGGTGTAATAATGATTCTTATCTCTTCTTCTGTGTATCCAAATGCTCTTTGTCTTCGGACAACAGAGGAGTGCGGGTAAACAATATGTTCTCTAGATGGCAGATCGCTTAATCTGACTAAGCCAGCATGTAGCCAATCTGCATAGGGGGCAGAATCTGCAAGTGTTTTTTTGATCTCGTCATCTTCAATAATTCGGCCTTCTTCAATATCAACCAAAAACATTTTGCCTGGCTGCAGCCGACCTTTTCGCACAATTTTTTCTGGAGGAAAATCTAAAACTCCAACCTCACTAGAAAGTACAACTAGTCCATCACTTGTTACCCAAAATCGTGATGGTCGCAATCCATTTCTATCTAGCACAGCACCAACCTGTTTGCCATCAGTAAAGGTCACGCACGCTGGACCATCCCATGGTTCCATTAAAGTTGAGTGGTAAGAATAAAAGTCCTTTAACTCCTGCGGCATTGTTGAATGATTCTCCCAAGCCTCTGGAATCATCATTAACATTGCGTGCGGTAAAGATCTACCGCCAAGATATAAAAGCTCTAATACTTCATCAAAGGAAGCAGAATCACTTCCAGAATTATCAACTATTGGGAATAGCCTTTTTAAATCTCCTGGGATTAATTCACTCTCTAGTAAGGACTCGCGCGCGCTCATCCAGTTCCGGTTTCCCTTTACTGTATTAATCTCTCCGTTATGAGCTATATACCTATATGGATGAGCTAATGGCCAAGATGGGAATGTGTTAGTAGAAAATCTAGAGTGCACAAGAGCTAAAGATGATTCAACTAATGGATTAGAAAGATCAGGGAAAAAAACTTCAAGTTGACCAGTAGTCAACATTCCTTTGTAAACAATAGTTCTAGTTGATAATGATGGGATATATATCTTTAATTTATGTTCTATACGCTTTCTTAAACAATAAGCTTTTCGCTCCAGGTCCAAGTCGGCTTCATTTTCTTTGCCAACGATAAAAATCTGTTTAAAAATAGGCATAACGGAAAGTGCCGTCTTGCCCAGAGGTTTAGAATTAATTGGTAAGTCTCGCCAACCTAATACTTCTAATCCTTCTTCTAACGCAACTCTTGAAATTTCATTTTCATAATCGGTCTCATCTTGGCTAACAAATAAAATTCCGGTTGCATATAGTGAAGCCTTTGGTAGTTCAAAACCTACGACAGATCTATAAAATTTATCTGGAATTTGTATCAAAATTCCTGCACCATCACCACTGTCTGGCTCTGCACCAGATGCTCCTCTATGCTCTAAATTACAAAGAGCAGTTAATCCCTGAGAAACAATTTCATGTGAAGGTAAATTATTTAAAGTTGCAACCATGGCAACACCACAAGCATCGTGCTCGTTAGCAGGATCGTATAACCCAAGTGCATTTGGGGTTGTCGAAAAAAGAGATTTGCTGCTCAATTAAGTGGCCGCTCCCGATGATGGGTCGGGACAACAATGGCCCAACTTCTTAAAATCTAATCAAATTGTAGCAGGCAGATTAAATTCCGGTTAGTCCGACCAGCCAACCAATCCCTGCGGTAATAGCTACCCCTAGTGTGCCACCAGCAAAAATACGTGCAGTTGTTTTTAAAGTTGGTGATGAGGCGATCCGTGCGCTTATCACCCCAGCAACTATTAAACCGATTGCTGTAAAAATAAGAATAAACGGAACCTTGTTTCCATTGCCAAGGAGCGCACCAATTAATGGGATTACACCTCCGGCGGTAAAAGCGATGGCTGAAGCAATGCCAGCTTGCACTGGACGAGCTCTTGTGTGATCAAAATGACCTAACTCATCTCTTAGGTGAGCTTCTAATGCATCTTTTTCGTGGAGAGCATTTGCCACCGAAGTTGCTAACTCTTTAGACAAACCTCGATCGGTATAAATTTGTATCAATTCAGCAAGCTCACCCTCGGGGTCTTCTTTTAATTGTCTGATCTCAATTTCACGATCTGTTTTTTCTATATCTGTTTGAGATTTAACCGATACATACTCACCCACTGCCATCGACATAGCGCCCGCTGCAATTCCAGCTAAACCTGCAGTAATCAGTAAGTCACTCTTACTTGCTGCTGCTACACCAATCATCAAACTGGCGGTAGAAACTAACCCATCATTTGAACCCAATACTGCAGCTCTTAACCACCCAGTTCGATTGGTGCGATGTTCCAGGTTTCGCATTTGAACTTCTTCAAGACCCATGCACTTATCCTAACTTGCTAAATCTCACGGAGCCTTTTTGACACCTTTAAGGCTGCGCATATTACTTCGAATTAGATAGACAGAAGTCAACGCAATTACCACTGCTGAGACCCAGATATTTACTCTTAAGCCTAATACCTGATTGGCATCATCAATTCTTAATGCCTCGATCCACAATCTTCCAATTGTGTATCCCAAAACATAGATCGCAAACAAATCTCCAGATTGCTTTGGAACTTTCTTCAAAAGCCAAGGAAGCTTTACCAAAATAATAGCTACTAATACACACCAAATTAATTCATACAGGAAGGTGGGGTGGAATGTCTCAAATTGTTCATATCCGTTTGGTCGTTTACTTGCCTGTATCTCCAGTCCCCAAATAAGCTCAGTTGGTTTTCCAAATAACTCTTGATTAAACCAATTTCCAATTCGCCCAATTGCTTGTGCTAAAACGACCCCAGGTGCTAGCGCATCTAAAAATTTTGCAAATTCAAGGGTTGTACTGTGAGTTCGAAAATATAAGTAAGCACCTATGGCACCAAGTGATATCGCGCCCCAGATACCTAAACCACCTTGCCAAATTTTAAGCGCATCAAGTGGCTCTCCTGATTTGCCAAAATATTGTTGAGGAGAAGAAATCACATGGTAAATCCGGCCACCAATAATTCCAAAAGGAACTGCCCATATTGATGCTTCTAATACATCCTCTGGATTGCCACCCATTGCTGCATATCTTTTTTTGCCGATAAAAATTGCAACCGCAATTCCAATAATTATGCAGATTGCATAGTAATAAACCGTAAACGGTCCAATACTAAGTGCAGAAGAACTTGGGCTTGGAATCAAGTTAATCCTCTAAATTTAATTTATTTACTGAACACCAGCAGCAGCCAAAGCGGCTTTAAACTTAACTGGATCACCGTACTCAGTATTTCTATCCAGCGGTTTACCATTTACTAATACAGTTGGCGTGCTATTTACATTAGCTTTTCCAGATTCAACTGTAATGTTTCTAGTCCACTTAACATACTTACCTTCATTGATACATTCTTTAAAGGTGTTGCTAGTGATGCCGACTGCATTGCCAATTGCTATCAAAGAATCATTTGTCCATCTACCGGTATTCTCACCTGACGGTTGATTTTGAAATAGCGCTAGGTTCATATCTACAAACTTACTTTCATCAGCTGAGCATGCTGCAGCGTTTGCTGCAAGAATTGATTCTGGTCCAATAAATGTCATTGGGTGGAAAACTACCTTTGCCTTATTTTGGGCAATTACCTCATTTAGATATCCACCATTTAAAATTTCAAAAGATCGACAGGCTGGACATTGATAATCAACATAAACATCAATTTTAGGAGTCGCCGTAGGGTTGAGAACTATTCCGTAACCATCGGCCTCTGACACAGCGGCAGGGATTTCGTAGTTTGAACTGGCACGGTTGCTAATTATTGAAAAAATAACACCAACGACGACAATAAATGCCACCATTATTACTACAAGATTTCTTGTTCCCTTATCACCGCTACTACTTGTTGCCATGTCTACTCTCCTATTTGGTTTATAACTTATTTATCTAACGCAAATCTACCCTTTGGGTAGAAATATAAGAAAACGCCAAGCGCAAGAAATCCAATGTCCCTAAGGATTGTGGATAGATATTTGGTGTCCTCTGGGTCAATTGTGCCTCCACCACCAAAGCACCCGCAATCAATGCTTAACCCACGCGCCCATGCCTGAGCAATTGCAATTATGAAGCCCAGCATAATTAATGCGCCAAGTGCTCCCATAATCCTCACAGCGACTCCAAGTATTAACAGAGCACCAATACCTATTTCAACCCAAGGTAGGGCATAACCGAAAAAATTAGCAAGCCAGATGGGAAGCATTTCGTAAGCGCGTACTGACATTGCAGATTTTTGTAGATTTCCAATTTTCAATGCGCCTGCAACTATTAATACTCCACCAAGAATCAAACGAGAAAGAAGGGTTAACCAAGGTTGTGCGATTTTAAATTTTTCTTGCACTTCTTACCCCTTCTGATAGTGATTCGGCCAGCTGTTTTACTTTCTTCAATCCAGTTCGTCCAGCCCCAAATTCTTGAACAACTTTAATGAAAGCGGAGCCCACAATTACGCCATCAGCAAAAACTGCAACCTCTTTTGCCTGCTCCTTATTGGAAACGCCTAATCCTACTGCAACAGGGGTATTTGAAACTGATCTAACACGTTCGACTAATTGCTTAGCATTTGCTGAGACTAAACTTCTTGTACCAGTTACGCCCATCAAACTTGCAGCATAAACAAATCCTGTGCATTCATTAGCTACTTTAGCCAAGCGATCTTTTGTACTACTTGGTGCAACTACATAAATTCGATTTAATGAGTTTTGGGTTGACTCTAATCTCCATCTATCTGATTCTTCAAAGGTTAGATCCGGCGTGATGACACCAGATCCGCCGCGCTTTGAAACCTCACGAGCAAATTCTGTCGCTCCATATTTTTCTATCGGACTCCAGTAGCTCATTATTACCGAAGGCACACCTAGCTCAACACTTGTTTGTAACAACTCAAAAACTTCAGCAACGCCAGCTCCGTTTTTAATCGCTTCTTCAGAGGCTGCTTGAATTACAGGTCCATCCATCACGGGATCAGAGTATGGATAGCCAATTTCAATCGCGTCGACACCACCGGAAACCATTGCCTTAATAATTTTTTTAGCTTTTTTCTGAGTAGGAAATCCTGCCGGTAAATACCCGATTAACAGAGCACGATTTTCTGTTTTTGCTTTTGTAAAGAGTTTTTCAAGCGGGGTAGACATTAAAGCGGTAATCCAAAATAATCTGCTGCGGTTTGAACGTCTTTATCGCCCCTGCCTGAAAGATTTATCAACAAAGTTGCTTCTTTACCTAGTTCATTTCCAATTTCTAGCGCACCCGCAAGTGCGTGCGCAGTCTCTATCGCAGGAATTATTCCTTCTGATTTACAAAGCAAAGAGAATGCATACATTGCTTGATCATCAGTAATTGGCCGATACTCTGCTCGACCTAAATCATTTAGATAGGCATGTTCAGGGCCAACTCCAGGGTAGTCAAGTCCGGCAGAAATTGAATGTGATTCAACTGTCTGTCCATCCTTATCTTGCAATACATAAGAACGAGTGCCATGCAGTACACCAGGAGATCCTCCTGAAATTGTTGCAGCATGTAATCCTGTCTCAATTCCTTTTCCACCAGCTTCTAGCCCAATCAATCTCACTGATGCATCTTCAATAAATGGATGGAAAATACCAATCGCATTTGATCCACCACCAACACAGGCAAGAACTGCATCTGGAAGTTTTCCGGTTAATTCCAATACCTGTTCTCTAGCCTCTACTCCAATTATTCTTTGAAAATCTCTAACAATAGTTGGAAATGGGTGAGGTCCGGCTACAGTTCCAAGCAAATAATGTGTAGTTTCAACATTAGTAACCCAGTCTCGCATTGCTTCATTTATAGCATCTTTGAGTGTTTTGGATCCTTGAGTAACTGGAACAACCTCAGCTCCTAGTAACTTCATTCTTGCCACATTTAATGCTTGGCGTTTGGTATCGGCTTCCCCCATGTAAACAACACATTCCAAACCAAATAAAGCAGCAGCGGTAGCAGAAGCAACTCCATGTTGGCCAGCGCCAGTCTCTGCAATAATTCTTTTCTTTCCCATTCGCTTAGTCAATAAAGCTTGACCCAACACATTATTTATTTTATGACTGCCAGTATGATTTAAATCCTCGCGCTTTAATAAAATTCTCGCTCCCCCTGCATACTGCGAAAATCTCTTTGCATCAGTCAAAATACTTGGCCTACCTGTATAGGTTTTATGTAATTGATTTAGTTCAGCGTGAAACTCAGAATCTGACTGAGCCTGACTATGAGCTTCAGCTAATTCATCTAATGCAGCAATTAACGCTTCTGGAACAAAACGTCCACCATAAGGCCCAAAGTGTCCCAAAACCTTTGATTCAAAATCCTGAATTTTATCTTTAGCCATTAGTGAAGTTTATTGGAAATCTAGCGATTGAGTAGTTCTTTTATCGTATGAACTGGATTACCTGACTTAACAAGAGTCTCGCCTACCAAAATGGCATCAGCTCCAAGTGATTCAATTTTCTCCACCTCATCTCGAGTCGAGATCCCTGATTCGGCAACTTTAAGCACATTCTCTGGCAACCTTGGCAGAATCAAATCAAAGGCAGTTTTATCAATCTCTAAAGTTTTAAGATTCCGGCAATTAACGCCAATTATTTTGCTATCAATCTCAAGGGCCAACTCCACTTCCGACAAATCATGTACTTCCACTAAGACCTGCATTCCAAGGCCAGTAGCCAACTGAAAGTAATCCTTTAATTGAGACTTTGATAAGCCAGCAACTATAAGTAGTAATAAATCACTACCGATAATTCTAGATTCATACACTTGGAATTCTGTGACTATAAAATCTTTTCGTAGAACTGGAAGACCCACGGCACTTCTTACTGAGACAAGATCTGAAATACTCCCCTTAAACCTTCGTTCTTCAGTCAAAATACTTATGATCTCAGCTCCACCGGCCTGATAGGAGTTAGCTAACTCAACCGGATTAGAAATAGTTGCAAGCGCGCCCTTGCTAGGTGATGATCGCTTCACCTCTGCAATTAAACTAAGTCCTTTCTTGCTCAATGCCGAATAAGCATCTCGCAAGACTGGTGCTTGGTCTAACTGCTTTTCTAAAATTGATATTGGAACCAACCTATTATTAACATCTGCGAGAACACCTTCAATGATTTGACTTAGCGCACTATTACTTTCCATCAGTTGGATCCTTTCCCTCAGAAAGTAGATTCCAAGTGCTTTTAGCTTTTGGTTCATATCGTTGAGAGCTAGAGCGCTTACTTAACTTGATGATCAAGTAAATAGCGAAAATGATGAGTAAAAAAACTCCCACTAATGATGATTTCATTTAGTAGATATCATTCTATTAGAGGTTGCAATTGCACCTAAGACAGCTGCTGCTTTATTTATACACTCTTGATTCTCGGCTTTAGGATTTGAATCAGCAACAATTCCTGCCCCTGCCTGTACATAAGCCACATTATCTTTTATAACAGCAGTACGGATAGCAATACAAGTATCAATGTTCCCCGTAAAATCTAGATAGCCAATTGTTCCACCATAGATTCCACGTGTGTTAATTTCATTTTCTTCAATTATTTCCATTGCTCGTGGTTTGGGAGCACCAGAAAGTGTGCCAGCTGGGAAAACTGCAAATAATGCATCAATTGGTTTCTTGTTTGAAAGCAACTTACCAATTACCGTCGAAACAATATGCATTACATGGGAATACTTCTCTATCTGCATGAACTCAGTTACCTCAACTGAACCAGGCTGGCATACTCGACCTAAATCATTCCTACCTAAGTCAACCAACATTAGGTGTTCTGCCCGCTCTTTCGGATCAGATAGCAATTCTTTAGCTATATCCTCATCTATCTTTGAATCACTACTTCTAGCTCTAGTGCCTGCTATCGGGTGAATCATTACCTTATCTGAAGTAACTTTAACTAGCGCTTCAGGGCTTGATCCAACAACAGATAGGCCATCTTCAAACTTAAATAAATACATATATGGACTTGGATTTTGATCTCTAAGTACTCGATATAAATCAAAAGGATCTGATTCAACTGGCATCGAAAATCTTTGCGATAAAACAACTTGAAAAGCTTCTCCTGATTTTATTTCTTCTTTAATTAATTCAACTTTTGAGGTGTACTCGCTATCTGTTGTATTCCTGGAATAAATAGGGTCTATTCGCCCTGGAATTGGCAGAAAGTTTGATGGCTCTTTTTCTGCTAAATCTCTCTCCATCTTATCAAGACGATTTATTGCATTTTCGTATGCTTCATCAATTCGTTCATTACTACCATCCCAATTAATTGCATTTGCGATTAAAGTCACTACTTCTTCCTGATGATCGTACACAGCTAGATCTGAGGTAAGCATCATTGCAATTTCTGGAATATCAATATCTTCTTTAGTGTGAGTTGGTAATTTTTCTAGGCGCCTAACAATTTCGTATCCTAAGTAACCAACTAATCCACCAGTTAATGGTGGTAAATCATTCAACTTAGGTGAGCGAAGATGCAGTGTAGAAACTCTTAGTGCTGATAGTGGATCAATACCAAACGGAGCCCCAGCCGGCATTACGCCACTCCAGACTGCCAGCCCGTTGGATTCAGTTAAGGTCGCTTCGCTATTTACACCAATAAAAGAGTACCGTGCCCAAATTCCTGCTTCAGCTGATTCAAGAAGAAAAGTTCCCGGTCTGTGGTTTGCTAGTTTGCTATAAATTGAAAGTGGAGTCTCTTTCGATCCGGTGAGTTTTCGTGCAACAGGAATAACGTTATGAGTTGCCGCGAACTGCCTAAATTCAGCAAGGGACATCAGTGCCTTATTCATGTGCTTATTGTGCCTTAGTCGCCCACTGTTTCGTTACTTATAGTTTGATCCGTGTAATTGGCAAATCCCTATGAGCGTATCTAATATATCCCGCTTAAATTCTTATATGAAGTACTTCTTTGAAAATTAACCTAAATCAAATATTTAGTTCAACCTACCAGGCAATCTGGACCAAGTACCGTTTTTAAATCAGCACTAAGACTTGGCGAAGAAGTAACTTTCAAAGCTTCATCTAATTTCAGTATTGTATTTTTCTCCCCGTCTGCCAATCTCAAATGAACTTCCCGACCACCTGGATGTGAACGCAGAATTTCCTTTACTCGATCAATAACTGGTGGAGTACACCTTGCCATTTCCATTGAGATCACAAAGGGGCCAGTTGGCACAATATTCAAATCTGGAATGCTTAAATCCAACGCTGAAACTCTTGGCTGTTCCTCTCTTTTATCTACTCTGCCTCTTATCGCAACAATCCTATCTTCGACCAAATTAACGCCATGAGTTGAATAAGAATTTGAGAAAAATAGTACATCGATTGCACCTTCTAGATCTTCGACAGTAACTATTGCCCAAGGTGCTCCTTGCTTAGATACTTTTCGTTGAATTTGAGTTATCAATCCGCAGATTGTAATTACTTGATCATGCCCAACCTCAGAAATTTGGCTAATCGTAAAGTCAGATACGCTCTTTAAGACATGTTCTACTCCAAGTAATGGATGATCCGATACATATAATCCAAGCATTTCTCTTTCATAACCGAGCAAAACCATTTTGTCCCACTCAGTAGTTGGAATATCAAGCTCTACTCCACTAACAGAGGTTGTTGCAGTACTGCCACCAAAAAGATCGAACTGGCCAATTGATTCAGCTCGCTTGGTTTCAGAAATTGCATCCAAGGCTTCTGGATAGACCATCATTAATCCCCTTCGTGTGTGCCCTAAGGAGTCAAATGCACCAGCTTTGATAAGTGACTCAATGCTTTTCTTATTACAAACAATTGAATCTACTTTCGATAAAAAATCACCAAAGTTTAGATATCTATCCTTATCAATTCTGTTCTTAATTATTGACGCAACAACATTTTCTCCAACGTTTCTTATGGCAGTAAGACCAAATCGGATGTCTTCACCTATCGGGGTGTATTCAGAGTCTGACTCGTTTACATCGGGAGGTAAAACCTTTATCCCCATTCGCCTACATTCGTTCAAATATAGAGCACTCTTATCTTTATCATCTCTAACGCTAGTTAGTAGGGCAGCCATGTATTCAGTTGGATAATTTGCTTTTAAATAAGCAGTCCAGAAAGAGAGCAATCCATATCCTGCGCTGTGTGCTCGATTAAAAGCATAATCAGAGAACGGGATAAGTGTTTGCCAAAGCTTTTCTATCGCATCTTCTGAAAATCCATTTGACTTCATACCTTGTTCAAAGTGAACTCGTTCTTTATCAAGAATTTCTTTGTTCTTTTTTCCCATCGCCTTTCTTAATAAATCCGCTCTGCCGAGGGTAAACCCAGCAACTTTTCGAGCAATTGCTAGCACCTGCTCTTGATAAACAATTAGTCCATAAGTATCTTTCAAAATTTCATTTAATGGCTCTTCTAGTTCAGCATGGATTGCAACAGGTGCTTTACGACGATTCTTGTAATCTGCATACTTATTATGCGAGTCCTCACCCATTGGACCTGGTCGATAAAGTGCAATTACCGCAGAGATATCCTCGAAACTATCTGGTGCCATAGAGCGGAGCAGGGCTCTAATTGGTGCACTATCTAACTGAAATACTCCTAAAGTATCTCCTCTTGAAAGCAGTTCAAAAGTTTTCGTATCCTTTAGTGGCAATTCTTCAAGCACAACTTTCTTACCTAAATTCTTTTCTATGTTTACCAAACAATCATCGAGAACAGATAAGTTTCTAAGTCCTAGAAAGTCCATTTTTAGAAGACCGATTGCCTCACACGCTCCCATATCAAACTGGGTAATTACCGCACCATCGGCCTCTCTACGATGAATAGGAATTACATCTAATAATGGTTCTTTACTTAAAATTACGCCAGCTGCATGAACTCCCCACTGGCGCTTTAATCCTTCAATTCCTCGTGCAGTGTCAACAATTTTTTTAGAATCAATATCACTTGCATATAAATTCCTAAATTCAGAAGCCTCTGAATATCTATCATCTTCAACATCAAAGATTCCACTGAGAGAAATGTCTTTTCCCATTACAGAAGGTGGCAATGATTTGGTCAGTCTTTCGCCGAGAGCATATGGATATCCCAATACTCTGGTTGAATCTTTGATTGCTTGCTTAGATTTAATGGTTCCGTAGGTAATGATCTGTGCAACTCGATCATCACCATATTTAGTTGTTGCATATTGGATCATTTCTGATCTTCTTCGCTCATCAAAATCTAAATCAATATCGGGCATAGAAATACGCTCTGGATTTAGAAACCTTTCAAATAACAATCCGAATTTTATTGGATCTAAGCCAGTGATTCCTAGGGCGTAAGAAACTAATGAACCAGCGGCTGAGCCGCGACCTGGTCCAACTCTAATTCCAACTTTTCTTGCATGAGAGCACAAATCAGAGACAACTAAGAAGTATCCTGGAAATCCCATTTTAATCATTACATCTAACTCAAAATTTAGGCGTTCTTGGTATTCAACCGGAATATTGCTGTTTAATTTTTCAGCTAAACCTTTGTTTGCAACTTTTACCAACCAACTATCTTCGGTTTCACCTGCAGGGACTTCAAATCTAGGTAATAAGTTCTCACCCTCGCGCATAGTTATATCGCAACGTTCAGCAATTATTAAAGTGTTATCGCAAGATTCTGGTATATCTTTGAAAAGTGTTCGCATCTGGGATGCTGTCTTTAGATAAAACTCAGAATTTTCAAATTTAAACCGCTTTGGATCTGCTAGCGTAGAACCAGACTGAATGCATAAAAGCACTTCGTGAGCGGCTGCATCATTATGAAATGTATAGTGCAGGTCGTTTGTGGCTAATGGTGGTAAATTTAAATCTTTCCCAAGTCTTAGTAAGTCAGTAAATACTCTCTTCTCAATATCAATTGAGTGATCCATTAACTCAAGAAAATAATTTTCAGCCCCAAAAATATCCTTCATCTCACTGGCAGCTTTTTTGGCTTCTTCGTAGGCTCCCATTCTTAAGCGAGTTTGAATCTCGCCACCGGCGCATCCAGTTGTACCAATTAATCCTGCTGAATACTTTGAAAGTAATTCTCTATCAACACGTGGTTTGTAATAGAAACCTTCAAGAGATGCTAACGAAGATAGCTTGAATAGGTTAGATAATCCTTGATTGTTTTGAGCAAGCAGTGTCATATGGGTGTAAGCACCACCGGCTGAGACATCATCTTCTCCGCCATCTGCCCATTTAACTCTTCGTTTATCAAATCTAGATTCGGGGGCAACATAGGCTTCAATTCCAATTATTGGCTTAACGTTGGCTGATTTTGCGGATTTATAAAACTCATAAGCCCCAAATACATTTCCGTGATCAGTCATTGCAATAGCTGGCATACCCTGCTTTGCAACCTCTTCAACTAACTCTGTTATTTTTGCAGCACCGTCTAGCATCGAATATTCAGTATGCACATGAAGATGCACAAAATTCTCTGAGTTGCTGGAGTTTTTAGGTGAGTTAGACATCGGTGGTGAGATTACTACTGACCTACATTTCTAACGGGCAAAATCCGAAAGTAGGGCAAGTGAGCGTGTCAGATCCTCAGGGTAATCGCATGAAAAGGATATTTGCTGCCCACTGCCTGGGTGAGTAAAAGATAGGTGCATTGCATGTAGCCACGGCCTAGACACCTTCAATTTTTCAGCTAAAACAGGATCTGATCCATAAGTTAAATCTCCAACTAATGGATGGTGCAATGCCGAAAAGTGAACCCTTATCTGATGTGTCCGGCCAGTCTCTAATTCAATTTCTAGCAACGTTACAGCCGGAAATACTTCTAAGGTTTTGTAGTGGGTAATGCTTGGCTTTCCATTTGCAACTACAGCAAACCGATAATCTTCTCGAGGATGCCTATCGATAGGAGCATCAATTGTCCCAACAGTTGGATCCATGTGCCCTTGAACTAGTGCATGGTAAATCTTTGACACACTCCTATTTCTAAACTGATCCTTCAAACTTGAATACGCGATTTCATTTTTTGCTACCACCATCAGCCCAGATGTACCCACATCTAACCGGTGAACAACGCCTTGCCTTTCAGCTGAACCAGATGTGGCTAGTTGATAGCCGGCAGCGAAAATTGCTCCTACCACGGTTGGACCTTGCCATCCAGGGCTTGGATGCGCAGCTATTCCAACTGGTTTATCTATAACTATTAGAAATTCATCGTCATAAATTACTTTTAAACCATCTATTGGTGTTGCTACCAGTTTTGGTTCACCTTTTACTTCCGGAAGTCTTACCTCAACTAATTCACCGGTCATAACTTTGTCTGATTTTCCAACTGGTTCCCCTGATTTTAAAATATCACCAGATTCAATTAATCCCACTACTACATTTCGTGATAGGCCAAGCAACCTTGAGATTGCCACGTCAATTCGCTCTTGGTTTAGACCTTCAGGAATAGAAAGATTTCTTACCTCTCGATTACTCACTTAAGGTCCTTATCCTTTGCAAAAGGCACATTTTTCCAACTCAAGTATGTAATTAGTATTGCTGCACTCACTACTGACATATCTGCAACATTAAAAATTGGCCAATTTGGAAGTTGTATCCAATCAACAACTTCACCTTTCAAAGCACCAGGTGTTCGAAATATTCGATCAGAAAGGTTCCCAAATATCCCACCTAATGCTAAACCTAATGCGACAGCCCATTTAGTAGATGTTACTTTTCGCCCGTAGTAAAAAATTGCAGCAGCAACAATCATTGCAAAAGTTGATAGCAATATTGTCGCATTCGAGGCTAAGCTAAAGGCAGCACCAGAATTAAATACAAGTTTTAGTTGCAAGAAAGAACCTAAAACCTTTATTGGGCCATCTGCCAAAACATTTAACGCTAGCTCTTTTGACGAGTAGTCCAAGGCAAAAATGATTAAGGCCGTTGCCGCTAACCACTTGCGCTGAGTTAAGTTCAGCGTCGTTCCTCTTTTTGTTTGCATACCATACATAGTGTTGCTCTTGGAAAAACTTGCAATCTAGCCTTTCCAATAAAGTTTCCGCACTCCTCACACTTTCCATAACTTTTGTTAGTAATTCTCTCTAGTGCTCTTTCTGTTTGCTCCACCATGTCTCTAGCGTTATAAACCAAAGACATCTCGTGTTCTCGTTCAAAAGTTTTTGCTCCTGCATCCGCCTGGTCATCTCCGGCACCAACGCCTGCTGCTTCAACTAGATCTTCCATTTCGGCTTCAGCAATTTCTAATTCTTTACGCAATCTAACTAAATCTTTTGATAACTCGGCCTTCATATTCTTTAGTTCAGTCGCATTCCAAGCAATCTCCTCAGCCTGAACTACTAGTGGGGCAGGTGCAGACTTAATAGGTTTAAGCGCTGCTGCTTTTTTAGACTTAATAACTGGCTTTGGTGGTGGAAGCATTACCAATCTGCGCTCTTCAACAACTGGTAATGCATTGGTGTTTGGAATTGTTGAAGTCACCGAGATGGTGGTCGAAGAACCAGATGTAGATGTTTGTAGCTTTGCTGGAAATGGCTTTCCTGGAGCTTTTTTACCAAGAGGTTTTTTTGCCAACTGTGGTTTTACTATGTTTGCAGATCTCTTTGCAATTTTCTTTACTGGCTTTTTTGCAGCTTTATTAGAAGAGGCCTTCTTAGCCGGCGCTTTCTTTGCCACCTTTTTTGCTGGACTCTTAGCGTTCTTCTTCGTTGCTGACTTTGTGCTCTTTGATGCACTTTTCTTAAATAACTTACGAATAGCCACAATACCCCCCGGAGGGGCAAAGATTATGGCTTGGTTGAACTAATTACCAACCGCCACCCCCGCTTATAAAAAGGAGTTCTGGAAAACCATATTCTCCGCGTTAGAATGCAGGGTGAGTATGAGCCCAAAGCGCGAAATTAATAGTCTGCCTGCGCAAATAGATCTCCCTTCAATGGAAAAGGGCATTTTAGATTTCTGGTCAAAAAATCAAATTTTTGAAAAATCTGTTGAGAATCGCAACGGTGCAAAACGCTGGAGTTTTTACGAAGGTCCACCAACTGCAAATGGCAAGCCTGGTACTCATCACATTGAAGCAAGAGTTTTTAAGGATTTATTTCCACGCTTTCAAACAATGAAAGGCAAACAGGTAATTCGAAAGGCTGGTTGGGATTGCCACGGTTTACCAGTTGAAATTGCAGTGGAAAAAGAATTGGGGTTCTCTGGTAAATCAGATATTGAAAAATATGGCGTAGCGGCTTTTAATCAAAAATGTAAAGAGTCGGTTCAGCGACATGTCGGCGAGTTCACTGAAATGACCAGGCGCATGGGTTTTTGGGTTGACTTTGAAGATGCTTATTGGACTATGTCGCCAGAATATATTGAGAGCGTTTGGTGGTCGTTGCAACAAATCTGGAAAAAAGGTTTGTTAGTTCAGGATCACCGCGTGGCGCCATATTGCCCAAGGTGCGGTACTGGCTTATCCGATCACGAATTAGCACAAGGGTATGAAACTATTAAAGACCCTTCAGTTTATGTTCGCCTACCTGCGCTTTCTGGAAAGTTAGCAGAATTAAATGCTAGCTTATTAATATGGACTACAACGCCCTGGACATTAGTTTCTAATACAGCCGTTGCTGTTAATCCAAAAGTTGAATATCAGGTTATTGAGATAACAAACGAGGACAAAACTGAGCGATTAGTGGTGGCTTCTGATCTAGCCTCGGTTCTAGGCGAAGACCGAAAAGTTATTGCCACCTTTAATGGAACAGAGCTAGAGCATACAAAGTACCAACGACCATTTGAACTTATTGAAATTGAAAATGCTCACTTTGTAGTTCTTGCCGATTATGTAACAACCGAAGACGGCACTGGACTAGTTCATCAAGCACCTGCATTTGGTGCAGATGACTTAGAGGTATGTCGCCGGTACGGCCTGGTGGTTGCAAATCCCATAAATCCAGATGGCCACTTTCAGAATCAAATTGGGCTAGTTGGTGGTAAATTTTTCAAAGATGCAGATAAAGATTTGATTAGGGATCTTAAATCTCGTGGGCTGATGTTTAAAAATTCGCAATTTGAGCACTCTTACCCGCACTGCTGGCGTTGTCACACTGCGCTCATGTATTACGCCCAACCTTCTTGGTATGTTAAAACGACGGCAATTAAGCAAGAGCTGCTTAGAGAGAACTCAAAAACTGATTGGCATCCAGAAACAATAAAGACTGGTCGATTCGGTGATTGGTTAAACAACAATATTGATTGGGCGGTCTCTCGAAATAGATATTGGGGCACTCCCCTGCCAATTTGGAGATGCGAAAATAATCATGAGATTTGTGTTGGCTCTCTCTCTGAATTGGGCAAGTTATCTGGAACAGAACTAAGTAAACTCGATCCTCATCGGCCATTTGTCGATGATGTTAAGTTTAAGTGCACTGAATGTTCAGCGATCATGAGTAGAGTTTCTGAGGTAATTGATTGTTGGTATGACTCCGGTGCAATGCCATTTGCTCAATGGGGATACCCACACAAAGAAGGCTCTGTCGATCAATTCAATTCGGCATATCCTGCCGACTTTATTTGCGAGGCCATCGATCAGACTAGAGGTTGGTTTTATACCTTGATGACCATTGGAACTTTGGTATTTGATAAGTCATCGTATAAAACAGTTCTATGCCTTGGACATATTTTGGATAAAGATGGCAGAAAAATGAGTAAGCATCTTGGAAATGTTTTAGAGCCAATACCTTTAATGGATCAGCATGGCGCAGATGCAGTTCGTTGGTACATGCTGGCAGCAGGTTCACCATGGAGTGCAAGGCGAGTTGGCCATGAAGCAATAACAGATGTTGTCAGAAAAACACTTTTGACCTACTGGAACACAATTTCTTTCTTCACACTTTATGCAAATGCCTCAAATTTTGTTGTTTCAGAGCTTTCTAGTGATCTGACATTGATGGATAGGTGGATTATTTCTGAGCTAAACAAATTAACTAGAGATGTTGACTTTGCTTTAGAAAATTTTGATTCCCAAACTGCAGGCTCGTTGATTGCTTCATTTATTGATGATTTATCAAACTGGTATGTACGTAGATCTCGACGTAGATTTTGGGATGGCGATGAGAGCGCGTTAAACACACTATATTTTTGCTTGAAGAATCTAACTCTTCTATTGGCGCCAATGGTCCCCTTCATCTCTGAGCATGTCTGGCAAACCTTGATTCGAGTTGCTGAAAGTGATCAACCTGAGTCAGTTCACCTCTCAAATTTTCCTAAGTCATCAGCTAAATTAATCGATGATGGACTTTCTGCATCAGTTTCCCTCTCCCGCCGGCTTGTCGAGCTTGGTAGAGCGGCCCGCGCTGAATCGGGTGTAAAGATTAGACAGCCCCTCTCGCGAGCCTTGGTTTCAGCACCAGGATGGGAGTTAATCTCAGATGAAATTAGAAATCATATTTCGGAAGAACTTAACATTCTTCAGCTAGATGGGATCCATGTTGCTGGAAAAGATTTAGTTGATATTTCCGTTAAAGCAAATTTTAGGACTTTAGGAACAAAGTATGGCGCGGATGTGCAAGCAATTGCCAAGCAAATATCTTCAACAGATGCTGTTGCTATGGTCAAACAGTTAAGAGTGAGTAATAACTATGACTTAACTGTTGATGTTTCAGGGTCCCCTAAGATTTTCACAATCGATATTGATGACTTAGTCATTACTGAAACGCCAAGAAGTGGCTGGTCGGTTTCATCTCATAACGGTGAAAGTTTGGCATTAGATCTTGAGCTAACGCCAGAGCTAGTAAGACTTGGTTTAATCCGAGAAGCTATTAGGGCAATACAAGAAGAACGAAAAAACATTGGTCTTGACGTTAGTGATCGAATTATTGTTACTTGGAGTGCTCCAAAAGAGTTAGCCGATGCGATTAATTCTGCTCAAAATGAGATTAGCGCTGAAGTTCTAGCTACTAAAATGAATCAAGTCGTAGATGAAAAGTCAGTAACAAACGAGCTAGGGCTTGGATTAAAACTAGAAAAAAGTATTTAAAGAATTACCACTAGCCTAATTAATAATTGCACTACAAAAAAGACAACTATAAAAGATAGATCCAGGGCAATTCCTCCCAGTTGTAAGGGTGGAACAAATTGTCTTGTGAATGCTAATGGTTTGTCAGTTAATGAATAGACTAATTCGGCAGCAGCTAAAACTGCGCCTTTTGGTCTCCAATCAGGTTTAAACATTCGAACATAATCTAAAATCAAACGCGCAATTAATGCAAACAAAAAAATGTTTAAAAACCAATAGATTAAGTTAAGTATCAATCCCATAAGAACACTGAAGGTGAATTAGCTTTGATTAAAAAAACTAGCTTGTGCAGCTGAGTTCTTATCCTCAACACTTACTGAAACATTTGGCGGTGTAAGCAGAAAAACTTTTGGCGTTACTCGTTCAATACTGCCATGGTGGCCAAAAACTAAACCAGATGCAAAGTCCACTAAACGCTTGCGCTCTGTCTCTTCCATGTCGCTTAGATTCATAATTACCGGTTTACCTTGACGATAATGTTCGCCGATTAATCTTGCCTCACTGTAAGTTCTTGGTGTCAAAGAAATAATGTGATCCATAATTTTATTGGAATCAGCATGAGGTAATAATTCAACATTTGAATGAGTGGAGTTCTTATTTTCTGACCTTACAAGTCTTGGTGAACGTTGTGCAGGTTGATTTGTTCCATGATCCAACTCTTCCTCATCCATAAGTCCGAGGTAACCTGCGACTTTTTTGAAAGCACTAGCCATACCCAAATGTTATTAGTTCAACTACCTATTTCCCAGGATTGAACTACCTATTCGAAGATGTGTCGCACCGTATAAAACTGCTGTTTCAAAGTCACCGCTCATGCCAGCAGAGAGAAACTTGGCCTGGGCAAATCTGTGTTTAAAATTACTGTGAATCATCTGAACTCTCTTAAAGGCTTGATCTCCTTCATTATCTACCGGCGCAACAGCCATAAGCCCTGCAATAAAGACCCCTGGTAGCTCAGATATATCTGAGGCTAAATTCTCCAATTTAATTGGGTCTACTCCTCCTCTAGATTCAACAGGGGTATCTAGTGATACCTGCAAAAAAATAGACTTTGGCTTTGTCTGACATTGGTCAGAAATAATTTGGGCGTATTTGATTTGATCAACCGAATGTATAAAATCTGCCCACTTGCAAATAGATTTTAATTTATTGCTTTGAATTTGCCCCTGAAAATGCCAATTTATATCATCAGGAAGCTGCTCTGCTTTTTTACTAGCCTCTTGATCTCGGTTCTCGCCAAATTCGCGCTCTCCTAGCTCGTATAAAATTTCAAGATCGCCGACCTCAAAAGTTTTAGTAACAACTACCAGAGTGATTTCAGCTAAATCTCTCTGCGCCTTTTGAGCCGCAACTGCAATTCTCTCCTTTACGCTCTCTAGATTATTTCTAATTTCTACTTTGCGATTCATAGGGCGATAACCCCAACCTGACGAGCATCATCTTTTCTAGCCCGGTATGAAAAATACCTTTGATTTTCCATAGTACAAATATTCATATTCTCAACAGGAATGCCAGCCAGCTGCTCCTTAAGGCCTGCAAAAAGATTAAGGTGATTCTTCTTGCCACCAGTTGCCGGATGGGTTTGGTGTATTTGTGTAGCCATCTGCTCACCTACTTCATAGCAATCACCACAAATATGTGGACCAACCACCCCAGTAATCTGTTCACTGCTTAGGGTTTTCATTTTCTCAACAGTCTTTAGGGCAACTTCATTGAGTAAACCCTTACGACCGACATGTACCGCTGCTACTACATTTTTTGAATACAAAAGTAAGGGCATGCAATCTGCAACCCTTACCGCCAGAGCAAACTCCTTGCTGGGGCTTATCAGTGAATCGGTATCTGCTTGAAGCAGACCTATCTTGGAAACAACTGAAACATTATTACTGTGGCTCTGTTGCATATATTGCACGGGCATTCCAATTAGATCCTCTAATTTTTTAGTGCTAGGTGGATATAAAGGATCAGCAAGTGAGCCAAAATCCTTAGCGGTAAAAAGCAGTCGAGCCATAAAGGCTTCTACCGCATGAAATCAGGTATATCGATTTCGTCTTCAGCTACCAGGTCTTCAAAAGTAATTCGTTTTTTAGGACGATCAGAGTTATCGATACCAAGATCTAACGCCACCGCTATTGGATCATTTGCAGCAATTGGATCTGCTTCGCCACTAATAGTTGCAGTATCAATTACTGGCATAGATACGCGCTTAGGCTGACCACCATCAAAACCAGCGGCAATAACAGTTACGCGAACCTCATCACCTAACGCATCATCAATTACTGTTCCATAAATTATGTTCGCATCTGGGTGAGCCGATTTGGCCACCATCTCTGCGGCTTCAGATATTTCAAATAATCCCAAATCTGATCCACCTGCAATAGAGAGCAATACGCCGTGTGCACCATCAATTGAAGCTTCAAGAAGTGGGCTCGAAATTGCTAACTCAGCCGCTCTTATTGATCGTGCCTCTCCCCTTGCTGATCCGATTCCCATTAATGCCGAACCTGCACCAGCCATTACACTTTTTACATCAGCAAAATCTAAATTAATCAAACCAGGAGTCGTAATTAGATCGGTAATTCCCTGAACACCAGAGAGTAAAACTTGATCTGCAGTTTTAAATGCCTCTAATGCACTTATCGAACGATCCGATATTGCAAGCAAGCGATCATTAGGAATTACAATTAATGTGTCAACTTCAGTTCTTAAATTTTCAATTCCTTCTTCAGCTTGTGCAGTTCTTCTTTTGCCCTCAAAAGTAAAAGGCTTGGTAACTACACCAACAGTTAATGCACCTAAATCTTTTGCAACTTTTGCAACTATTGGAGCACCACCGGTTCCTGTTCCGCCACCTTCACCTGCAGTTACAAAAACCATATCCGCACCACGTAAAACTTCTTCAATTTCATCAATGTGATCAAGTGCTGCTTGGCGTCCAATTTCGGGCGCAGCTCCTGCACCAAGTCCTCTAGTTAATTTTCTACCAATATCTAATTTCACATCAGCATCCGACATAAGTAATGCTTGTGCATCAGTGTTTATGGCTATGAACTCAACACCTTTTAATCCAACATCAATCATTCTGTTAACTGCATTAACTCCGCCGCCACCAATGCCAACGACTTTAATTACAGCCAAGTAATTTTGCGGTGTTGCCAATTTGCGCCTCTTCCCTAGCCTTAACCCTCAAGTTGAGAGTTAAAGTTAATGCTTTCTGATTACGTAAAAGTAGGCATTAAGTAGTAACCAATCAAACACCGACACGATCTTTTAATTAATTTAAATTATGAAAAATTTCTTTGCATTTTCTTCAAAATAGGAGTGCATCTGAAAGCCTTAAATTAACTGACAATTGGCAGATCTGGCTGAGATAAATTCACCCTTTTTACACCCTTATTTTCCGGCAATTCCAACAATGCATTTAATACCTTACATTTTTGTTCAATTTGTTGAATTAGGCCCCAATCTATTTCCAGGGATTTGCCTTTATATTTGGTACTCATTTGGACCAAACCAGTATCAGTAACAGTTAATGAGATTAGATTAGTAATTAGCTCAGTCATCTCTCCTGGGATTTGATCGATTAAAAGGGCAACTGAGGTTAAATTTGATTTACTTGGATTCTGTAAAATTACTAGTGGCAATCGGTCCTGCACCGCTAATTGGGTTGCAGAGGTAGGTTTGAATATATCTCCCGAGTTATCAAAATTAATAACGGAACTTTGGCTTCCTACGGCTTTTGCAACTGCAGTTTTCTCGCTTATCGTAATAATGATGGACCGATCTAGCCATTTCCGAGCTACATCAACTGAATCTACCCAATCTAATTGTTCAAGCGAGCCCTTAATAGCACGAGTTTCAACTCTTGCAATCTTTGATCCAATACTGGGCTTAATTGCATCATTAGATAATTTATTTAAAATCTCAGTTTGGGCCATACTTCCCTGAACTTCGAAAGACTTAACAGTTAATAGAGAGGACCAACCAAGTAAATAGGCAGATAAAGAAACAAGCAAAATCAATAAAACTGTAAACAGAATGGGACGCCTCTTTTGAATTCTATTCCCCATGAAACTATAGATCAGAAATTGCTTGTAAAATTGGTTGCGCTAATGAATTAACATCTCCAGCCCCTAGAGTAATTATCACATCTCCACTTTTAGCATTTTTTGAAATTTCTTCAACTACATTAATCATTGATGGCTCAAACTTGACTTTATCTACACTCATTTCTTTTGCAATCATTAACGATGAAACACCTGGAATAGGTGCTTCGCTTGCGGCATATACTTCTAATAAATATGTGTAATCAGCCAAATTCAAAGCCTCACTAAACTTCTTAGCAAATACTGCTGTCCTTGAATAACGGTGTGGTTGAAAAATAACTAATACCCGGCCGGCTTGAGCCAAATTTCTTGCTGCCGCTAATGTTACATTTATTTCAGTTGGATGATGGCCGTAGTCATCAATAACCTTAATTCCAGATACTTCACCTCTTAATTCAAAACGACGCCTAGTTCCAGTGAAACTCTTCAACCCAATTAGCATTTTTTCTTCAGGTACTGACAGCGCGCTGCCAGCGGCAAAAGCAGCTAGTGCATTCAGAAGATTGTGTTTTCCAACTACCGATAAGTTCAAATCACCAACTTTTCGACCGGTATTAGTAATCGTGGCAACTGAGGTAGTTGGGGCTAAGTGAATTCGATCGATTTTAAAGTCATTATTGGCATCTTCACCATACAAATAGACTCTTAAATCATCGCGAGAAATTCTAGATAGCAATTTCTTTACTCCTGCATCATCTCCACATGCAACCAAAAAACCATCTTGTTTAATGGATTTTACAAAGTCTTCAAAAACAAGAAACACCTGCTCCTCATTAGCGAAGTGGTCTACATGATCGAGCTCAACATTTGTAATGATTGCACCGTTTGGCTTATACGCCAAGAATGACCCGTCAGATTCGTCGGCTTCAGCGATAAATACTGATCCACTTCCACTATGTGCATTTGTGCCGGCTGTATTGATAGTTCCTCCGATTGCAAAAGAGGGATCAAGTCCGGCTGATTGCAAAGCTACAGTTAGCATGGCTGTGGTTGTAGTTTTTCCATGAGTACCAGCAATTGCTATAGAGGTAGATTCAGACATTAGCCATGCAAGCGCTTCAGCTCTTGCAGCGATTGGAATTCCTTTTGATTTTGCAAAGGCTAACTCTGGATTCATATCACTTATTGCTGACGACATAATCACTAATTCACAATCTTTTAAATTATTTTCGTTATGCCCAATGAATATTTCCGCTCCTAAGGCTCGTAATGACTTAATTACCGCTGAATCATTTTTATCTGAGCCCGAGACTGATAATCCCTTTGCAAGCATTATTCTGGCGATACCGCTCATTCCAGAGCCGCCAATTCCAATAAAGTGAATTTTAGTTGCACTTAACTTCTTTAGATCGATACTAGAACTAGTACCCATATTATTTTTCCACTTCACTAATGATTGCAGTACCAATGATCTGGCTTGCATTAAATTCAATATTTGAAACTGGCTTATATTCTCTAGAAGTTCGCCATATTTCATCCCAGTTGCTAATTAGCCAGTCGGCATTGAATTTATTATCATCTATTACTTGAGCTGCGCCGAGAGTTTGTAAATCTAAGGCGTTTGCTGATTGCTCACCATTGCCAATAGGTAATGGAATTAAGATTGCAAATTTCCCTACCGCTGCTAGCTCAGCGCAGGTTAGAGCACCACTTCTTGCGATTACTAAATCACAAGCTTGATAAGCGGCGGACATGTCATTTATATATGTCAGGGGTAGGTAATTTTCAGTACTTGTCGGAAGTGGATTGCTCCTTCCAACTGAATGCACTACTTGAATTCCTTTTTCAGTGAAAAATGATAATGACTGCAAAATGGCTTCATTAATATGTCTTGAGCCTTGTGAGCCTCCAAATACTAAAATTGTAGGTTTATCAACTGCTAAACGCCATTTTTCGAGTTGAGAAATTCTAATACTTGATTTAACTTCTAAAGATTTTTCACTGTTCTCGATAATTTCAGACCGAATTGGCATTCCAGTCAATTTAGCATTTCGCCATCTGCCAATTTTGTTGCCTGCTCTACTAAATGCAATAAATATTTCTTTTGCAAATAGCGCTCCTAACCGATTGGCCCATCCAGGAATCGCATTAGCCTCATGTATATATATAGGTTTTCGCAAGATTGCTGCAGCAAGATATATCGGCGGGCATGCATAGCCGCCAAAGCCAATAACTAAACTCGCACTTCGGCAGATATTAAAAGATTTCCAGGTTGCATAAACTAATTTAAGGGGCCAAATGAGTACTGATGGTGTGAATTGTCGTGGCATTAAAACTTTAGGGATGCTAATTAATTCAAACCCTGCACTAGGAACCAATTGATTTTCAAGTCCATTTTTTGTGCCAACAAAGCTCACTTGCCAATCTGGCCTAGCCTTTCGTAACCAGTCCGCAACAGCGAGGGCAGGCTCAACGTGGCCTGCGGTACCACCGCCAGCAAATACAACGGTAGTTTTCATACAGATGACCTTCTAATTTGGTTTGCCTTGATCCCATATGCAATCTCTGGAGTTCTTCTGGCTACACCTAAAACAAACCCAACAGCAAGTAAATTTGCCAGCAGCGAGGACCCACCATAAGAAATAAATGGCAATGTAACTCCAATTACTGGAATCAATGATGTAGCCGAACCAATATTGATAGCAACTTGCGCGATAAACCAACATGCGATTGCAGCCGTGGCGTAGCGTGAAAAGTTATCTTTCGTTTTCAATGCAACTCTTACTATGGCGTAAATAAGTGCTGAATAAAGTCCTAAAACCAATAACGAACCAAGCAATCCTAGCTCTTCACCGATTACCGAAAAGATAAAGTCTGTATGAGCTTCAGCCAAATTAGCCCACTTTTGTTTACTAGCTCCTAAGCCACTGCCCCATAGACCACCACTTGCTAATCCCATAATGCTATGAGCTGGTTGCCATCCAGAAAATTTGTAATACCTCTCATCAAATGGATCAAAAAGAGCAGCAAATCGATCCATTCGATAAGCGCTACTGAAAACAAATGCACTACCAATAACAATTCCAACAACAAATACTGACAGAAATAGTTTCAAAGGTGCTCCAGCTATAAATAGAACACCGATGAATATCAATAGAATTAACAAAGCCGTACCTAAATCTTTTTGAAGCAAAATGATTGATGAGATAACAGCTATTGCAGGTAGTAGGACTAAGAGGCTTTTATTACCATCCCGATTTAAGTCAATATTTTTAAGCTGATAGGCACACCAAAGAATTAGACCAAGCTTTGCAAATTCAGATGGTTGTAAAGTAAAACCCCAGAATTCAATCCAGTTTCTATTTCCTTTAACATCCTTGCCGAGAAAAGAAACAAAGGGCAATAAAAGAGTAAGAATTGAAACTGTAAGTGAAATTCTTGCAATCCTAAGCCAAACTGTGCCCCGAACTTTATAGGCCCAATATGCTGCTGCGGTGCCAATAATCAAAAAGAAGAATTGACGTATGAAAATAGAGTATGAGTTACCGTTTTCCTGTAAAGACGTAACTGTCGAAGCAGATAAGACCATGGTTAGACCAAGAGCTGCTAGAAATACTGTACTCCAGAGGATCAAATAGAAAGGCAGTTCTGGTCGCGCAAAAATTTTAGAGTATCTACTGTTTTCAAGGCTTTGCTTCATTTAGCTAACTCCCGAACAGCCGCTGAAAACAATTCCCCTCTTTCAGCATATGAAACAAACTGGTCCATAGATGCGCAGGCAGGAGCAAGTAAAACCGTATCTCCGGGTACTGCAATGCTCTTTGCATGACTTACCACTTCCAACATTAATTGTTTTGAATCAGTGCTTTTTTCAAATTTCTTTATTGGTACGCTCTTTGAGAGTTTTACAAAAGTATCAGCAATCAATTCTTTATCTTCACCGATTAGTAAAACAGACTTAATTCTATTTGAACATCTTTGAACTAGTTCATCCATACTTGCACCCTTGGCAAGTCCACCAGCTATCCATATAATGTTGAAATTTGAAAGTAGGGATGCAATTGCTGCATGAGGATTGGTTGCTTTTGAATCGTCGATCCACTTAATATCATTTTCCTCAAGTACTAACTCCATGCGATGGTGGTCTGGGGTGAACTTACTTAAACCTGTTTTAATATCTTTATGATCAATTCCAATGGCCAAAGCAAGGGCTGCTGCTGCAAGTGCGTTGGATACATTGTGGGGTACTGATGGTTTCACATCACCTAACTCAGCAATCTCGTGCGCATGATCTTTTGAACCAGCAAAAGCCCGGTCAACTAGTAAGTCCTCGACCAGACCTAACTCACCTTTACTAGGTGTCGCCAGGGAAAACCAAATGACCTCTTGATTTTTTAACTTAGTAGCCAATATAGGATCACTCTTGTTTGCAATTACTACCTTTGAATGAGTTACGAGCTTTAGCTTTGCCGCAATATATTTTTCATAAGTTCCGTGCCAGTCAATATGGTCCTCAGATATATTGAGTAAAGCTACCGCCTCAAACTTTGCAGCATTACTCCACTCAATTTGAAAAGATGAAAGTTCTAGCGCTAAGTAATCGAAAGGCTCTTGCCGGCACACCGTTTCAATTACAGTTTCACCAACATTGCCGCACGCCTTACCCTTTATGTTGGCAGAGTTAAAAATAGATTCAACCATCTTTATTGTTGTGGTCTTGCCATTAGTACCTGTTAGTGCGATCCATTTCTGATTTGGAGCTAAGACATTCTTTACCTCCCAGGCAAAATCAATCTCACTAATTATTTGTGCTCCACTTATGCGAAGATCTTTTATGACTTGATGGTCGAACCGCCATCCTGGAGAAACAACTGCTAGATCAATTTCGTCGGGAATTGTATTAACCACACCACTTTGGCTACTTTTTTTCTCATCAAAAACAACCACCTTAGCGCCAAAGTTACTTAATGCCTTCTGGACGGCCATCCCAGTTATACCGGCACCAATAACAAGACATTTCTTATCTTTTAACTTTTCAATAAAATTCATGCTACAGAGCTACCCACTGCGCATAAAACAAACCAAGTCCGGCAGCAACACCAAGGCTTGCAATAATCCAAAACCTAATAACTATAGTTACTTCGCCCCAGCCCATTAATTCAAAATGATGCTGGAGTGGTGCCATTTTAAAAACTCGTTTACCTCCAGATATTTTAAAATATAAAACTTGAATTATTACCGATGAAGTTATAAGAACAAAAATGAACCCTAATACTGCAAGTAATAATTGAGTTCGCAATGTGATCGCAATACCGGCTAGTGCGCCACCTAGTGCTAAAGAACCAACATCACCCATAAATATTTTTGCAGGAGATGCATTCCACCACAAGAATCCACCACATGCACCAGCAAACGCAGCAGCCAAAACAGCTAAATCAAGTGGGTCCCTTACAGCGTAACATTTTACTCCTGGTGAAATAGCACAGCTTTGCCCAAACTCCCAAACTCCTATCAAGATAAATGAGGTAAACACCATTACGGCAGCACCAGTTGCCAGACCATCTAATCCATCAGTTAAGTTAACGCCATTACTAGTTCCTAAAACCATAACTATTACCCAAAGTATTACTACTACTAATGCAAGCTTGATTGAAGTGTCTCTTACAGTAGATAAATAACTTGAAATAGGCGTTAGTCCAGTTTCATCAGGAAATTGCAAGCCCGCGTATCCGAAGGCACCAGCAACTACTGCCTGACCCAACAATTTTTGTTTTGCATTTAATCCAAGAGATCTCTGCTTAGCTACCTTTAACCAATCATCAATGAACCCAACAATTCCTAAACCAACTACTAGTCCAATCACTAACAGTGCAGAGGTTGTGGTTGCAATTCCAGTGATTAAATGGCTTACAAAGTATCCAACTAGCATGGCGGCAATTAATGCCAACCCACCCATGGTCGGTGTACCCCTTTTTACATGATGTGAAGTTGGGCCATCATCGCGAATGATTTGGCCATATCCTTTTTTAGCTAATAATCTAATAAGTCCAGGTGTGGCAAAAAAAGCAAAGATGGCTGAAATTCCACCCGAAAGTAGTATTCCTCTCACAGTTGCTCTCCATTCCATCTTAAGTTTACCGCTTGGGCTAAATCTTCAAATTTTTCCGACCTTGAAGCTTTTAATAAAACAACATCCCCCACTGAAAAGTTATCGACTAACTCTAAAACAGCATCTGCATCTGAGCAGTTATGAAAGAGCATATGTTTAGCACTTTTTTGGTCTCCCGCTAGCTTATATAGATCAGTACCCACACTCACTAAATGATCTACGCCTAAATCAATGCAATATTTAACAATCTCTTCATGTGCTGAAATTTCAATTGACCCTAACTCATGCATCTTTCCAAGAATTGCCCATGAAGATCCACCGCTTTCTTGGCTTAGTAAGACCAGGGTTTTTATAGCAGCTTTCATACTTTCTGGATTAGCATTGTAATAGTCATTAATAAATTGGGTGCCCTTAGTCTCAGTAACTTCCATACGCCATTTACTACTTAGTTTTGCCACAGTCAGTCCAGTAGCAATATTTTCATTAGATACTTTCAGAGCATAAGCTGCAGCAGAAGCGGCTAGAGCATTTGGAATTTGTTGCTCCCCAATAACTTGAAGAGAAACTGAATTTCTGCCGCTTGGAGTAACTAAATCAAAGTGTGCATACCCGCCATGTATTTCTACATCTGCAGCTCTAATTTCTTGTTGCTCACCAAAAGAAATCTTTTTTATGGACATACCATCAGCCATTTTTGGTGTCCATGAATCGTAGCTTCCTAAAACTGCAATTGCGCTGCTGCTCAAACCAGCTATTAGCTCACCTTTTGTTTTCGCTATTTTTTCTACAGACCCGAACTCGCCGATATGCGCTGTACCAACTACCAAAACTACACCCACATCAGGCTCTGAGATCTTAGTTAATTTTAAAATATCACCTTCGTGCCGAGCGCCCATTTCTAAAATGCAATACTTGGTATTTTCGTTACATCTCAAGATTGTTAGTGGTACTCCAATTTCAGTATTGAAGTTTCCTTCAGTTGCTACTGTCTGTCCTAATTGTCTTAAAATTGAGTATAAAAACTCTTTTGTCGTTGTTTTGCCTTGAGAACCAGTTATACCAACAACTTTCAGTCCTTGAATGTTATTTCGCACATAATTAGCCATCGATAGCAGCGCCTGACCAACATCCTTTACTAATACTGATGGTGCATCGACGCTTTTTGAAACAATTGCGAATGCTGATCCATTTTTAATTGCTTCAGAAACAAAATCATGTCCATCAACTTGAGTGCCTTTAAAGGCAACAAAAAATGTACCATTCGTTGCTAACTTTGAATTAATAATAGGTAGTTGATCTACAACAAACTCTTCTGGGATGTTACTTAGCTTTCCATCAACGATTTCGGCCAACTTCTTGGCTGAGATACTAATCATTGGCTGATCACCTGCTTGATCGCATTAGCTAACTCAATTCGATCATCAAATGGATAGATGGTTCCGCTAATCTCCTGACCTATTTCATGGCCCTTCCCAAGAACAATTACACAATCGCCAGCCTTAGCTTGCTGACAGGCAAATACAATGGCTTCTCTTCGATCACTGATTACCGAACCCTTAACTGCTACATCTAAACCATGTGTCATTTCTTCAAGAATTTGCTCCACGGATTCACCTCGTGGGTTATCGCTAGTAAATATTGGCAGATCACTTCCATTGAATAATGCAGCGCCCATTAACGGCCTCTTAGACTTATCTCTTTGACCACCACAACCTAAAACCGATATTACTTTACCGGTAGTGAAATTCTTTACAGTTTTCAAAACCCGCTCAACTGCATCTGGTGTGTGAGCATAATCTACTAGAGCGGTAAATTCTTGTCCTAAAGAAATTTGTTCAAGTCTGCCCGGTACAGGCTTTAATTTCGATAAAGAATTAGAAATCTGTAAATCAGACAGACCAGTCAAACTTGCTGAAACAACCGCAAGGAGTAAATTATCTAAATTAAACTCACCCTTTAATCCAAAAGCTCCAGAAATATGGTTGCCGAATTTACTCTTTATCTCAACCTCGTAACCGAAATCTTTTGAAATAAGCTTAGAGAAATTCCAATCCGCGTTATTCTCTATTCTAGAAATTGTTACTGTTGGAATTTTTGTGATTTTTAGTAACTTAACTCCATAAGAATTGTCAATGTTTATAACTGCTTGTTCAGCGTACTCTTCAGTAAATAATGCTGCTTTTGCCTCAAAGTAGTTTTCCATATTTATATGGTAGTCAAGGTGATCTTGAGTTAAATTAGTAAAGCCTGCAACCTTGTATCTACATCCTTTTATTCGCAATTGGTCAATTGCATGGCTACTTACCTCCATGACCAAATGTTTTATATCTTCTTTCACCATTTGTGCTGCGACTTGCTGAAGTTCATTAGCTTCAGGTGTAGTTCTAGTACCAGGTTCTAAGTTAGCCTTAAAGCGCGTTCCTAGCGTTCCGATTAATCCAGAACTAATACTATTAAGCTCCCATAGCTGATTAATTAAATCAGTCGTAGTAGTTTTTCCATTGGTACCAGTAATTCCAACAGAGGTAAGTTTTTTAAATGGATAATCAAAATACCATGCAGAAAGTTCCCCAAGTATTTGACGAGGTGAAGCACACACAAAACTTGGAATAGAGGAATTAATTGGAATGTCACTAAGGACTGCTACTGCCCCATTTTTGATTGCAGTATCTAAAAAATTTGATCCATGGGTTTTAGCCCCTGGCAGCGCTACAAATAGATCACCTTTTTGAATATCTTCTGAATTTATTGAGATGCCAGATACTTCAATACTTTTATTAAATATTTTAGAATCAAAATCTGCTAATTGCTTTGTAGCTCTGATAGAAGGGAGTGACATCATTTTATGCCCCAGCCTTCTTAAAATCTTTATTGACTAGTATTTTACTTTTTAAAGCTGCTTCAGTTAGCGATAGGTGTGTCTCAGATACAGGTGTAGGTTTTATCCGCTCATTCTGAAGTACAAAACTCATAACTTTTTTGAATACTGGACCTGCAAGTACCCCACCCCAGTGCATTCCCTTTGGATCTTGAATAGTCACATTAACTACGTATTTTGGTTGATCAGCAGGGGCAAAGCCAATAAATGAAGCGGTATATCCACTGTAGCAACCGCAATTTGAGTTATATCTTTCTGCGGTTCCGGTTTTACCAGCAACGCGGTATCCATCAATTGCAGCAGATGGCGCTGTGCCGTTTGGAGAAACAACACTTTCCATCATTTTGCGAAGACTTTGAGCGGTTTGTTGACTTAGTACTTGAATAGATTCGGATTTTTCTGAAGCTGTAAATTTTCCAGTTTGATCAACTAATCCAGCCAAGATTGTTGGTTTTACTCGAACACCATCATTTGCAATTGTGGCGAATACTGAAGTAGCTTGCATTGCAGTTACTGAATAACCCTGACCAAATGCAATAGTAGGTAGTGATGTACCAGACCAATCCTTCACTGGGTGCAAAATTCCAGCAGACTCTCCAGGTAATTTTGAGTTTGTATTTTCACCAATACCAAACTTTTTCAAATAGTTATAGAGAGCATCCTTACCTAGAGACTGGCCAAGTTTTATTGAACCTGTGTTACTAGAAACCGCCAATAACCCAGTGGTAGTAAGTCTTTGTGGTGGATGTTTTTCGTGATCCCTAAATGTTTCACCAGCAACTTTTAATGAATATGGAATAGTAAAAACTGTGTCTGGTGTAACAAGTTTTTCCTGTAGCGCTGCGGCTACAGTAATTACTTTGCCAGTTGATCCTGGCTCATAGACTTCCTGTACCGAAGGATTTCGTAACTTATTTTGGGTAATACTTTCTGAGTCATTTGGATCAAATGTTGGAGCACTAGCTTGAGCTAAAATATGGCCAGTTCTTGGATCCATAACAATCACTGTGCCTGATTCAGCTCTAGCTGCTGCTACTGCCTGACTTATTGCATTCTGGGCCACCCATTGAACATCTCGATCGATCGTTAATCGAATACTTGTGCCGGATTTTGCCTCAGTTCGGATCTGCTCGGAACCGGGAATAATATTTCCGCGCCCGTTTGCATAAACATATTTTCCATTGGTTCCAGAAAGGATTGAATTTAAGCTACTCTCAATACCAGATGCGCCAACTCCCTGATCATTAATAATGCCAACTAAAGATGCACTCAATTTTCCATTTGGATACTCCCTGATATAACTACGCTCAGGTACAAATCCACCGATTCGCTTACTTATTCCTTCTTGTGTTTTTAGAATTTCAATATTGTAGGCGGTAATAGCGGCGTAAACATCTCGCCATTTTGAAGGCTCCACATCTTTTGCAATTAGCACATAGCGCCGTTGGCCAGTTAGGTTTTGAATTAATTCCGACTCGTTTAAACCTAGTATCGGTGCAACGACCTTTGCAGCATTTATTGGGTCATTTACTACCGTTTGATCAACTGCAATATTTATCGCCGAGATGCTCCTGGCTAGCTCCACACCGTTTTTATCAAAAATAGCACCTCTAGGTGCTAGCAAAGTCGCTGATTTATTTAATTCAATATCTACTTTTTCAACATACTCTTGGGCACGAATTGCTTGAATTTCAATTAATCTTAATCCGAATAACATCATTAGAATGATTAGAACTGCGACTACTTTTCGAATTCTGTCTTGAACTATTTGATCTTGGCTCATTGACCACCCACACTCATGTCCAGAAAGTAGGGCTTCTTGGCAGCAATCATTCCCAGATTACTTGCACTCTCTGCTAGTTGATCTGGAGATGACTTTTTAGCAACCTCTTTAAGAATCGCTTCTCGCTCATCTTTTAAAATTTGTGCTTGCACTTTTAATTCACTTAATTTGAAGGCGTCTTGAGCGAGTGCAGTATTAATCACCAGTAATGCAAAAAGTCCTAAGGTAAAAATGGTGGCGAGAATTATGCCAAATGTGCGATCGGCAACCGCCTGGCCTGATTTGACCTCTGGCACTAATTTAAGAACAACTCTATTGGTTTGTTCTTTTACGACCTTACGTGAGATTTTAAGGGCAGGTGCTAATTCAAAAATAGCCATTAAGCAGCCACCCGTTCGATAGCACGTAGCCTCATTGACTGCGATCTTGGATTACTTATTTGCTCACTTTCAGCAGAAGATTCACTACCACTTACTAATAATCGATAATGGGCAGCTGAGTTAGGTAAATCCATTGGTAGACCACGTGGGGTTTTAGCTGCGCTAACTTGGGTAAAAAATCGCTTTACAATTCGATCTTCTAAGGATTGATAGGACATGACTACTAAGCGCCCACCAATACTTAAAGCTGATAATGCTGCTGGAATTGCCCGCTCTAGGATCGCTAGCTCCTGATTGACCTCAATTCGTAGTGCTTGGAAGGTGCGCTTAGCCGGGTTGCCACCGGTTCGCCGAGCAGCAGCCGGGATTGAGTTTTTAACTATCTCAGCTAGATCTTTAGTTGTTTTCAATTCACCTTGGGTGCGAGCTTTGATGATATTTTCAGCAATCTTGCTAGCAAATTTCTCTTCGCCATAGGTTTGAATTATTTTTGCGAGTTGCCCATGGGAGTAAGTATTTAGAATTACCTCAGCTGATAATTTTGCACTTTGATCCATGCGCATATCAAGTGGGGCCTGTTTGGAGTATGAAAAACCACGCTCTGCTAAATCTAGCTGCATGGACGAGACTCCTAGATCAAATAAAACTGCATCGACCTTTGTCACACCAGCTTGCGCCATGACAGCCTCTATTTGATCGTAGGTGGTATTTACCAATGTGCTTCGATCAAGGTATTTTTTTAGCTCATTTTTTGCGATCTCAAGTGCTGACTGATCACGGTCTATTCCGATCAAATGTAAGTTATCAAACTTTTCTAAGAACAATTTGGCATGACCGGCTAGTCCTAAAGTAGCATCAATTAAAAATGGCTTTTCTTTATTGGTTATTGCTGGTGAAAGTAAATCCAGACAGCGATTTAATGCCACTGGTATGTGGGCAACATCTGTACTCATTTACTCTCCCCCTTTTCTCTATCTTTTTATCTATCTTTTTATCTATCTTTTTATCTATCTTTGCTAACTTTTTTGCTCTGCTATTTACCTCTTACTTGCTCAGATATCTACTTAGGTCACCACCACTTGACGGAGCTTGACTAATAACGCGCGGCACCGGGGAAGTGGCGCCGCGAATGGTTTAGTGGCGGTGGCCTAAATAGATATTTGATTGGATTTAAAACAATCCAGGTAGGACCTCCTCTGAGACATCAGCAAATGTTTTTTCTCGATCTTGCAAATACTTATTCCATGAAGTTGAATCCCAAATTTCTAATCTGGTATTGGCGCCAATGACTACGCAATTTTTTTCTAAAGATGCATATGTTCGAAGCCCAGTAGGAATAGTTACCCGTCCTTGATTATCTGGAACTTCATCGTGAGCGCCAGCAAACATCACACGTAGGTAATCTCGAGAATTTTTTTGAGTAACTGGTGCTTGTCGTAATCTTTCGGTAATCAATGCAAACTCAGAGGCTGGAAAAACATATAAACAATGCTCTTGACCTTTGGTAATTACTAAGCCATCTGCTAATTCATCTCTAAATCTGGCTGGCAGAATCAATCTGCCCTTCTCATCAAGCTTTGGTTCGTGGGTGCCCAGAAACATCTACTGGCCTCCCCTTTACGCTCAAGCTAAACCTCAGGTCACCACTTTACTCCCTTTTTCCCCACTTTCAACCCCCCGCACCCACTTTTCATCCATTCGCCCCACCTTTTTTGGGCATAAAAAAACCACCTCCCTTGAGGGGGTGGATTATCTGTCTGAGTGGTTTTACCCAGCTAAGCGATCCCTAAATCTCGTTGTTATTCCTTCGATCCCACCGCTCTTCCAGGTTTGAGCCGATACCAAACTTCTTTTTACCCCTGCTCATTTGCGGCTTTAGGCTGATATTGGTGATGATTAAAAGCACCCCAGTTAAACTGATTAAAAAGGCGATCACGCCCACCACTGTTTGCTTGGCTACTAAACCTGAGACCAGTGCCAAAAGGCCAACCAATAGGATGCTAAAACCTAAAAGAACTCGGGAGCCCTGCTTGGTCCTAGCTTTGCCGGTTAGGGTCGATCCAAGGCGTGGATCCTCTTGCTCTAAGGCAGCCTCCATCTCAGCTAGTAACTTACGCTCGTGATCTGAAAGTGCCATATTCGCAATATAGAGCAATTTTGAATTTTTTAAAACTCAATCGGACTACTCCTCTAAGTGATCTTCAACTAACCGTGCTGGGCGCAAACTGGAGCCGCCAAATTTTGCCCTAATTCGATCTGCTACCCGATCAACTTGGCGCCAACCGCTGGCGCGCTGCCCTAAAACCATCTGCTGAATATCATCATTTTCCACCAATGAGTCAAGGGATACGCCTACTAATCTGATCAATACCCCAGCTAAATCAAGTGCTTGATAAAGATTTTTTACCACCTCGAAAATTTCCCAAGTTGTTACGGTAGGTAAATCTAAAGTTTTAGATCTAGAAATTGTTTTAAAATCTGCAAACCGCACCTTTATGCTAATTGTGTGAGCTGCATACCCTTTTGCTCGCATTCTCTCTGCACTCTTTTCAGTTAATCTTAAGAGGATTTTTAGAATCTCCTCCTGATTATCTAAATCCTCATCAAAGGTTTCAGATGAGCTAACACTTTTATCAACTCTTTGTGTTTCAACATCTCGATAATCTCTACCCCAAGCTAGTTCATAAAGTGAACTACCACTTGCCTGCCCTAATGCTCTAATTAGAGTTTGCCTAGGCGTATTTGCTATATCTGCAACTTTGATTAAGCCTAGTTTTGCCAATTGTTCATTAGTTTTAGGCCCAACACCCCAAATCTCAGATACGGGTAATGGGTGAAGAAAATCTAAAACTTTTTCAGGGTCAATCTCTAGTACGCCATTGGGTTTGCAATGTGCTGAAGCAATCTTGGCGATAAATTTGTTGTGTGAAATTCCAACTGAACAAGTAATTCCTTGTTCAGCTTCTACTCGCTTGCGAATAATCTCTGCAATCTCTCTAGCACTGCCCAATAATCGCTTTGATCCAGTTACATCTAAAAAAGCCTCATCTAATGAAAGTGGCTCAACTAATGGTGTTATATCCTCAAAAATATTCATTACATGCTCAGAGACTTCGCTGTATCTTTTTAAGTCTGGTGGAATAAAAATTGCATGAGGTGCTAATGCTTTAGCTCGATACACCGGCATAGCCGCTCTAATGCCAAATTTTCTTGCCTCATAATTTGCTGATGAAACAACTCCCCTGACACCTGCACCAACTACAACGGGTCGGCCTTTTAACCGTGGGTTATCTTTCTCAGCAACTGATGCAAAAAAAGCATCCATATCAACATGCAAGATACTTGCAATACTTTGATTCATACGATGATCTTCCTAGTCGTCACCCTTGAAGTAATACTAAAAATTGTGAACACACCCCAAAGGTTAGTTCATATACCTGACAGTAGCCCCTACCTTTTAACTAACCAGCCCGAAATTGGGCTACTAAAGAGGTAGGAAAATAATGACCGAAATTGCATTAATTGTTGGCCGAATTCTGTTTGCACTTCTATTTATCAATTCTGGAATTGCTCACTTTACAAAAAACTCAGCCATGACTGGATATGCACAGTACAAAAAGGTTCCATTGGCAAAGGTATCTGTTTATGTCAGTGGCGCCATGATTTTTCTTGGCGGCTTATATATCGCTCTTGGCTTCTACGCTGACCTAGGTGCACTTTTAATTGCAATTTTCCTAATTCCAACCTCTTTCTTGATGCATGCTTTTTGGAAAGAAAGTGACGCGACTGCCAAACAAAATGAAACAATCTCATTTTTTAAGAATCTTTCGCTAGCTGGTGCGGCATTAATTATTTTTGCACTACTTAGAGGTGGCGCAGATTTTGGTAGCAATGTAGGCACCCTGCTTTTCTTTAGCTAATTTAGGCTTCTACCACCCTTGAGTACCTACTCAAGGGTGGTTTTTTATCTTCCAAAAATCAGTTTGTGTGAAAGTATTTAGTTATGGATATCGGCTTGATAATAACCGCAGCCTTAAGTGGCGTGTTTATCGGCTCAGTCCTGGGTTTTATTGGCGCCGGTGGCGCCATGGTCTCTGTTCCTATTTTTATATATTTATTTGATTTTTCACCAGTTGCTGCAACTACCGCATCTTTGGCAGTAGTTGGCTTAGCTGCGATTGCCGGCCTTAGGCCAAAATTTAAAAGCAACGATGTACTTGTTAAAGAAGGTTTGACTATCTGGGCCTTAGGGCTAGTAAGTAATATCGGATTTAGTTTAATAGTTGAAGATATTCCGGAAACGATAATCCTAGTTGGATTTTCAATGGTGCTAATTGGCGCTGCTTATTCAATGCTTAAAGTCCCAGCAAAAGGTGTCGCTGAAAAAAGAATGCCAAGTTGGGCGCTCATTATTCTTTCATTAGTTATTGGTTCAATAACTGGGCTATTTGGAATCGGTGGCGGATTTTTAGCAATCCCAGTATTAGTTTTATTTTTTAATACACCACAGAATAAGGCGGCCGGTACCTCCCTTTTTATTATTGCTTTAAATTGTTTAACCGCATTATTTGCGAAAATTCCTATTTGGGACCAACTCAACTGGCGCTATCCAATTCTTATAGCTATTACGGCTGTAGTTACCGCACAAGCTACCTCCAAAATAGCTACTCGTACACCTACTGTTCATCTAAAACAAGCCTTTGCTTTTTTACTTATCGCCATTGCAGGCTTTACTATTTTAAATCAGGTAATTCTTTAGTATTGAAGGGCAGCTATGAAACAGCAGCGGGCAGTAATGATGGAATTCTTAGGAACTGCGATCTTGGCTGTAGGCATTGTTGGGTCTGGCCATATGCTCACCAGCCTAGGAGCTGATAATGGGCTTGAGTTATTTGTTAATGCCCTAGCAACAGCTATTGCACTTGCTATTGCAATTCGTATTGGCATGAAGATAAGCGGATCACACTTTAATCCGGCTGTGTCTTTAGTAATGCTGCTTCTTAAAAAAATAAAGTTTAAAATATTTTTACTGTATGTAGTTGCTCAAACTTTGGGAGCAATTAGTGGCACAATTTTAGCTAATTTTATGTTTAATCAACAGGTTTTAGCCCAGTCTGAGATATCACGAGATGGTTCAAATCTATTCTTATCTGAAATTTTTGCAACTATGGTCTTACTCTGGATTATTCTCAGATTTCCAAAGCGTGATGACTTGGTCGCTATATACGTGCCACTTTGGATATTTGGCGCAATTTTATTTACCTCAAGCACCTCATTTGCAAATCCTGCTATCACCGTAGGTAGAGTTTTTACCTCATCTATTGTTGGTATCGCCCCTGCTTCAGTTTTGTTATTCATAATTGCACAACTACTTGGTGGCTTACTTGGACTCTTAGTTGCAAAACAAATAACCAATCCTGACAAGACCAATAATGAGTAAGCCCTCTGTGCTTTTTGTGTGCGTCCACAATGCTGGTCGCTCTCAGATGGCGGCTGCATTTCTTACACATTTTGCACAAGATCGAATTGAGGTCAGATCTGCTGGATCAGAACCGGCAAAAAACATAAACCCAACGGTCGTGGCTGCCATGGCTGAACTTGGCATAGATATTTCAAATGAAATTCCAAAGGTGCTAACTACCTCTGCTGTTGAGCAATCAGATGTGGTTATTACTATGGGATGTGGTGATGCTTGTCCTTTTTATCCAGGAAAGAGATATTTAGATTGGCCACTATCTGATCCAGCTGGACAAGGCGTGGAAGCTGTTAGGCCAATAAGAGATGAAATTGAAAAACTAGTTAAAGAATTAATTCCAACGTTAATTACTGAGTAACTTGCTGATTAGATTCTACCCATTCGATAATTCCACCACGAAGGTTGTATAAATCATCAAACCCTAACTCTGTCATGATCTGGCAAGAATCATTTGATCTCTTCCCGGATCTGCAATAAATCGCATAGCTTTTACTTCGATCTAGAACGGACAGATCTGGCAAGAAATACTCACCATAAAAATCTATATTTAAAGAACCTGGAATGTGACTTTCTAGATACTCTGCTGAAGTTCGAACATCAAGTAAAATTACATCAGGCTTGGTAATTATTTCAGCAAAAGCGGTTGCATCCAGATCTATCATTAGAAGGTAATCTTAGAGTCATGAAGCTGTCCATAGAAACCTTTGGCCAAGGAGAACCCCTGGTATTCATTCATGGCATGGGCTCTGCGGCGACTGCTTGGAAACCGCTAGTTAAAGTCTTAAGCAATGATTTCAAACTTGTTCTCATTGACTTACCTGGGCACGGGCAGACGCCATATTCAAAAAAACAGCCCATGGATCCAAACTCTTTAGCAAAACTTATTAAACAAAACTTAGCTGACCTTCATATAGACAAATTCCATCTAATCGGAAATTCACTTGGCGGCTGGATCTGCTTAGAAATAGCGGCTAACTATCCAGAGAGTGTCAGTAGCGTAATTGCGTTAGCGCCCGCTGGCTTATGGTTAACCCCATTTACCTCTCGCTACCCTGGAGAGGTTGCCTTAAGAGTTATTGCAGGAGGGGTAAATAAATTAGCTCCCTCACTTCTAAATTACACATGGGCTAAGCAAATTGGATTTGAAACAGTCTCACCGAGGTGGAAGGAATTAGATTATGAAATATGCCTTGATGCTACAAACGCCATGGCAAATTCCACTGGCTACTTCCCGGCTTGGGATGCATTATTAGGTAAAAGATTTGATAAAAAAGTTTCAGAAAATATACCAATCACAATTATTTTTGGTGACAGTGATCGCACTCTGCCAGAAAAAACTTGTCAAGAACGTTCATTAGCTCCAAACCATGCAAAATGGATTATTTTGCCAAATACTGGACATGCTCCAATGTGGGATAGTACTGATGAGGTGCTATCTGAAATTAATTTAACTGTAAGTAGCACAACGTGAAAACTGTCCTTTATTTTTGGCGAGTAAAGAAATGGTATATACCCATAGCTTTCTTTTACATGGCTACAAATAAATTACGATTGAAAAGAGAATCAGGAATTAAGTTTATAAAGCTACTTGGGACTGGTAAAGGTGAGACTTTTACGCCAAAAGATGCTGATCCCTTACGGTGGGGATTACTAGTAACAGTTAGTGATCAAAAGATTGATGAGCTAGATCATTCAAAAGTAATCAGCAGGTGGCAAAAAATTTCTACCTCTGAATACAGAATTATTCTTAAGCCAATCTCCTCTCACGGTCTATGGTCTAGAAAACAGCCATTTGACCAAGAAAAGATTGAATGGAGTGGGAAAGTTGCAGCAATTACACGTGCAAGAATTGTCTGGCGAAAGAATTTTATTTTTTGGTCAGCTGTTCCCCCGGTGACTGCAAGTCTTCATAAATCCCAGGGCTTGATATCAGCTATTGGTATTGGTGAAGCTCCGATCGGGCTGCAAGGAACATTTTCTATTTGGGAAAATGGGGCCAAGCTACGAGAGTTTGCATATCAGGGACAAGCCCACCAAGCGGCAATTAAGGCCACCTCGGAAGAGAATTGGTACTCCGAGGAGCTATTTGCGCGCTTTGCTGTACTTCAAGAGCGTGGCCATCTTTAATTAGTACGGCACAATTGGACCATGTCATTACGTCAGTTTTATCCCAAGCGAAATAGTCGAAAAGGTCTTTCGACCTGGAAACTGTTTGCGCTGTATGGAATATTACTTGTCGCGATTGGACTGCAGATTTCTTACCCACTTACAGATGGTGAAACACTGCGAATTATTACAATTGCAACAGTATATTGGGCGGCAGGCGCAATGTTATTTCATGCACTACTTGCTTATGGCCTAACTTATGCTTTAACTTTTTTCTTAGTTACATTTAGCTACTCGCTAATAATTGAACAAATAGGCAGTAGAACAGGTTGGCCATTTGGCAGTTATGAATATTCAGGCACGCTTGGTTATCAAATTTATGGCGTTCCACTAGTCGTTCCGTTTGCTTGGGTAATGATTGCTCACCCAATTTTGATAGTCGCAAGAAAAGTAACTAAGAATTGGGTTTTTCTATATGGAGGCCTTGGAATGATGGCCTGGGATTTGTTTTTAGATCCGCAAATGGTTGCTGCTGAAAGATGGGTTTGGGATTTTACAGGGCAAAATGTGCCACTTCAGCCAAGCATTCCATTATCAAATGCATTCGGCTGGTTGTTAACTGGAATGGGCTTAATGGCAATTTTACACAAGCTGCTCAGACAAGACCGAAGAAATGTTTCGCAAGTACCACCTATCCCTAACATCTTTTTAGGATGGACTTTCTTTTCAGGAGTTGTAGGGAATGTATTTTTCTTTGATTCTCCAGGTGTTGCAGTTTCAGGTGGGATTGTTTTTGGACTACTAATGATTCCATATTTATTCGCTTCACGTTTTGGTCCACCAAGTAATATTTGATGGAACTTGTATTAATTCTGGCATGTGTTTCGCTATTTCTAGTAATACTCAATAACTTTAGTATTAGAGTTGTTAAGAACAAGAGTTTTTCAACCTCTAACTCTATTTCGGTTTTGATTCCGATGAGAAATGAGGAGTTAAACGTTCAGGAATGCATTAATGCTGTAGTAAACCAAAGTGGTTTACATAATTATGAGATATTAGTTCTAGATGATGAATCAAGTGATCAAACAATGTCAGAGCTAAGGAAATTTTCAAGCATTAAAATCATAGAAGGTCAGCCAACGCCCCAGGGTTGGCTTGGTAAATTATGGGCATGTCATCAACTTGCAGAACATAGCGCTGGTGAATATCTAGTATTTCTCGATGCAGATGTGAGATTATCAAAAAATGCAATTTCTTCAGCATTAAACTCAATGCAAGGATGGGATTTTATCTCTCCATATCCAAGGCAGCTAACAGCAGGATTTTTACAAAGAGTATTTCAACCACTACTCCAGTGGTCCTGGTTAGCATCAGTTCCCTTACTCTTGACCTACAAATTTCCAATTAAGTCGATGACCATCGCAAATGGACAATTTTTTATTGTTAAGAAATCTGCATATTTAAAAAGTGGTGGACATTTTAAAATTAAGGGCGAAGTTTTAGATGATTTGATGCTTGCTCGCCAGTTGATTACATCCGGCTTTAGGGGTTCAGTGGCCGAAGCAAGTCAAGTAGCAACTTGCAAAATGTATAACACAAACATGGAACTTATCCGTGGTTACCAAAAGTCTCTTTACAAAGCCTTCGGTAATCCTATTGGTGTAGTTTTTGCTTTAGTAATTCTGGTTTTAAATGGAATTGTTCCGATTGTGGCTGCAATGCAAGGATCAAACCTGGCTTTATGGGCATTTGTTTTAATCTTTTTAAGCAGAGTATTTTCTTCCCTAAGAACCGGTGGAATTCCAAGTACTGCACTGTTACATCCAGTTGCTGTTGGCCTTTTAATCATATTAATCTTTTATTCCTGGTATGGCAGATTAACTAAAACGCTTACTTGGCGAGATAGAAATATTATTCATGGCTAAAATTTCAGTAATTGGAGCTGGTATTGGTGGCATGAGTGCTGCAGCAAGACTTGCAAAAAATGGTCATGAAGTTACAATTTTTGAAAACAGTGAACGATCTGGCGGAAAGTGCCGAACGGAATGGTTTGGAGATTTTGCATTCGACACCGGTCCATCACTCTTAACTCTTCCTGCCGTTTATCGGGATCTATTCTTAAAAACTGGGAAAAGACTTGAACATATTTTGGAATTAGTGCCGGTAGACCCAGCTTTTAAATATAACTTTACTGATGGCAAGTCGATAACTTTTCCAAATCTGTCTAACCCAAAAACTTACCAAGAAATTTCACGGGTACTAGGTGATAAATCTGGACAAGATTGGAAGAAAGTAATTGACAGAGCAGAGCGCATGTGGGAACTTTCAAGAGAGCAATTTGTTGAGTCTGAATTAGATTCAATCTGGCCACTGCTTAAAAATAAAAATCTTTTTAGACAAATAAAAGAAATTGCACTTTTTACTTCCTTGCGCCAGTTAAGCAATAAAATGGATCTTGATCCACATCTAAAAATGATCATTGACCGGTATGCAACATACACAGGTAGTGATCCGCGAAGGGCACCGGCCGTGCTGTTAACAATCGCATTTGTTGAAAGTGCCTTTGGAGCCTGGCATATAAAAGGTGGAATAGGTCAACTATCTAACGCCCTGCAAACTCGGTGCCAAGATTTAGGGGTTAAATTCGAATTTAACTCACGTGTTACAGAAATAACTGTTGATCATGACAGCACTAAAGGAATTGTGATTGAAGATAAAACATTTATTGCTAGTGATTTAGTAGTTGCCAATGCTGATGCTGAACACGTTTATAATAATTTAATATCTAAAAAAGTTAAATCAGCTCGTTATGAGAGAGAGAAGCTTAAACGTTCTACAAAATCTTTGTCTGGTTTCTCATTACTACTAGGCTTAGATAACTCTAGAGGCAAAAACGTAGAGTTAGCTCACCATAATGTTTTTTTCCCACAAAACTACGATAATGAGTTTGAAGATGTGTTTAATAGAAAAATTCCAGTAGATGACCCCACTATTTATATTTGCGCACCAAAAGATGACAGTATGGTAAAAAGCGTAAATAAGGAATCTTGGTTTGTACTAGTCAATGCTCCTCGACATGAACCAGATTCAGGTTGGGACTGGCAACAAAATGGTGATATTTATGCCAAGAAAATAGTTAATAAACTTGATGGGCTAGGTATGAATGTTTCACCAAGACTTGAATTTTTGAAGTACAGAACTCCAGCAGACTTAGAAAACTACGCCATGGCCCCAGGTGGATCTATTTACGGTACATCAAGTAATTCCGCAGCATCTGCTTTTCTGCGAGCCAGAAATAGATCTAAGACCAAGGGATTATTCTGTGTTGGCGGCTCAGCTCACCCTGGGGGCGGACTTCCATTAGTTGGAATAAGTGCTGAGATTGTGGCAAATTGTATTGGAAAAGCTTAACGAAATTTTGATCGTAAATATTTTGTAATTGTAATTATACTTACTATTTGAAATATCATCCATAGATACGCGATAAAAATAATGTTGGCAAAATTCAGATGAAAGAAAATTAGAATTATGAATACAAATGAAGCTCGTACTGGTCTTTCAGCAATTGTTACTATTCCAATATCTGTTAAACCTAGTCCACCAGATCTACTTCTTAAATACTCTTGAATAAATGCCGTAATAACTATGAGAAGTAAAACTTCTTGGTCAATCCCGATTTTATATAACACTAAAACCCATAGTACTTCAGAGATTCGATCTACTACCGAGTCCAATAGTGAGCCGAATTTAGAAGCTTTACCAGAGATTATTGCCATACTTCCATCGATACCATCTGCCATTAACGAAAGGACTAAAAATATAGGTGACCAAACTTCCTCACCAAACAGATAGAGAAGTGCTGCAAAAAGTAGTCCTGAAATTGTGAGTAGATTTGCAGAAATCTTTAATTTACATAAAACCCTTGCCATGACAAAAGATATCGATAACCAAGCCTTTACTACTCCCGAAATTGGCGCATTTCCATGTAGCCGGCTCCAGTGATTCAAAAAATCATTCTTTCTCATTATGGGTCTAATCATAATTCCACACCATCGTGAATACTCTTTTTTCCGAAAATATTGGTTCAGTTTCTATCCTCAAAAGCCCAAGCAGGGTACCGTTACGCCGTGACTTCACCTGATGGCTCGATATTAGTTTCAATGCGGGATGACATAAATCTTGCTTTATCAGACTTTGTAAAAACTGGAAGTCAGTACTTATCTAGTATTGGGGCAGAACTAAATCCTGTGGCTGTAGAAATTGAAAAGTTTCTACTAAATAGCGGTAAGCGACTAAGACCATTATTTGCCTATGTCGGATTGTTATCAACTGGTAAAAAACCTACTACTCAGATGATTAAAGCTGTTGCTTCTTTAGAATTAATTCATGTTTGCGCACTTATTCATGATGATGTAATGGATAATTCAGATACAAGGCGAGGTGCTCCTAGTATCCATAAAATTTTTGAATCACTTCACTTAGAGCAAAAACTTTCAGGTTCAGCCTCGCAATTTGGTAGTGCATCTGCAATTTTAATGGGTGACTTAGCCCTAGTTTGGTCAGCTCAAATGCTCCATACCTCAGGCATTAGTGATCAAGAATTGATTGGTGTCCTGCCCTTCTATGATGAAATGCGTGTAGAACTAATGGCAGGACAATATTTGGATGTATTTGAACAATCTTTAGCGACTCAAAGTATTGAGCGGTCAATGAAAGTAGCAAGATTTAAATCTGGTAAATATACAATTGAGCGGCCACTACATTTTGGCGGTGCTTTAGGTAATGGATCAGCTGACTTGCTGAAGACTTTTACTGAATATGGAATTCCTCTAGGTGAGGCCTTTCAATTACGAGACGACATGTTAGGAGTTTTTGGTAACCCTAAAGAAACTGGGAAACCCGCCGGTGATGATTTACGTGAAGGTAAAAGAACTGCCTTAATCGCAGCAACTTTTGATAAGGCTAATAAAACACAGATGGAAGTTTTAAATGAGTATTTTGGTGATCCAAATCTCTCGAATGATCAAATTAGCCTGCTCCAGGAGATTATTGTTGAAACTGGCGCCCAATCTCACATTGAGTCAGTGATTAAACAATTGGCTGAAACTTCACTTAATGCTCTAACCTATGAAGGAATTTCTCTGAAAGGCAAGCAATTACTTCAAGAGCTTGTCCACCTCTCTACTAATAGGAAGATTTAGAAAATGCCAGCAAGAGTAAAGGGACCAACCGAGAATGTTGTTGTTGTTGGTGCCGGATTGGCAGGATTAAGCGCAGCGCTAAGACTTGCTGGCGCGGGCAGAAAAGTAACTGTTGTGGAACGAGAGAGTGTTCCAGGCGGTAGAAACGGTTTGCTAAATAAGTCTGGCTTTGCATTTGATACCGGGCCATCAGTATTGACAATGCCAGATCTAATTTCTGATGCCTTGGCATGCGTTGGTGAAGATATTAAAGATTGGCTCGACTTGGTTCCATTAAAGCCTCTATATCGAGCATTTTATGATGATGGAACACAATTAGATGTGCATGCAGATACAAATCAAATGCAAGCTGAAATTGCAAAGACTATTGGTTCACAAGAAGCAACTGGATACGGACGCTATGTAGATTTCGTTACTAAGTTATATAAGTATGAGATGAATGACTTTATTGACCGCAATATTGATTCGCCTTTTAACTTGTTAACTCCTAATTTAGCAAGACTGATCGCCCTAGGTGGATTTAGAAAACTAGCTCCTAAAGTTAACCAATTCTTGAAGGACCCAAGAACTCAAAAAGTATATTCATTTCAAGCGATGTATGCTGGAGTAAGTCCGCAGCAGGCTCTAGCAATTTATGCAGTAATCGCCTATATGGATTCTGTGAACGGCGTATTTTTTCCAAAAGGTGGTATGCATGCAGTGCCACGTGCACTTGCTTCTGCAGCACAAAAGCATGGAGTTGTGTTTAAGTACAACTCAACTGTTACCTCAATAGAAAGATCTAACGGTAGGGCTAAAGCGGTTATAACCGATAAGGGAGAGCGAATTCCTTGTGATGTGGTGGTACTAAATCCAGACCTACCTATTGCCTGGCGCGATTTGCTCGAAAAGGAACCAATGTCGGTGAAGCGACTTAAATATTCACCTTCATGTGTAACCTTATTAGTTGGTTCTAATAAGAGCTACGATCATTTAGCTCATCACAACATTCATTTTGGAAAATCTTGGGATGGCGTTTTTGATGAGCTGATAAAAAAGAAAGTACTGATGAGCGATCCAAGTATCCTAGTTACTGTTCCGTCAAAAGATGATCCAGATTTGGCCCCAGCGGGAAAGACCTCTTATTACATTTTATTTCCAACGCCTAATTTAACTGCTGGAATTGATTGGAAAAAAATTGGCCCAAAGTATAGAGATGAAATGGTCAAAGCTTTAGAAGATCGTGGTTATTCAGATTTTGGCAAGAACATTGAGGTTGAACATCTAACCACTCCACTTGATTGGGAAAATCAAGGAATGGCCCAAGGTGCACCATTTGCTAGTGCTCATACTTTTTTCCAGACTGGACCTTTCCGTCCTCGAAATCTAGCAAAGGGCTATGAGAATATTGTTTTTGCAGGATCCGGAACTCAACCAGGAGTTGGAGTGCCAATGGTGTTAATTTCAGGAAGATTGGCAGCTGAAAGAATTGTTGGACCCGTTAAGTAAGTATGGATGAATTAGCCGCAGCTGGTATTACAGATTCACAGTTAAAACTTTCTTACCTTGAATGCAAGCGTTTAAACTCCCTTCACGGTAAAACGTATTTTCTCGCAACAAAGTTCCTCCCACCAAATAAGAGACCTTTTGTTCATGCACTTTATGGATTTGCAAGATACGCCGATGAAATTGTTGATGATCTGCAATCAACCCTTACTGATTCAGAGAAAATATCAGCTTTAAGCTCTTGGAGTGAAACAATTCTTAATGATATTCGCAGTGGAAAAAGTAATGACACTATAGGCTTGGCTCTGGTTGATACAGTAAATCGATTTAACATTCCAATCGCCTATTTTGAAGCATTTCTGCACTCAATGTCGATGGATTTAAACATAAATGAGTATCAAACGTACGAAGACCTCTATGAGTATGTGTATGGATCTGCTGCAGTAATTGGCCTACAAATGATTCCAATCTTGGGTGTGGTATCTCCTGGCTCGATTGAAGAAGCAAATTATGCTGCCGAAAAATTGGGCGTTGCATTTCAATTAGCAAACTTTATTCGTGATGTTAGTGAAGATTTAGATCGAGGACGCGTTTATCTTCCAATTGAAGAGCTTAGTTCTCATAATGTAACAAGAGAAATGCTTGAACAAAGGCATCTGACAAAAGAAATTAAAAATGCATTGCAGGAACAAATTGCGCGAGTTAGAAAACTCCAAAAGGAATCATCAGCTGGAATTAAATTACTCCAACCAAGTAGTCGAGCCTGTATCGAGGCTGCTAGTGAACTTTACTGTGGAATAGTTGATGAAGTTGAAAAAATTGACTATGAGATTTTTAAAACACGTGCAAAAACTTCGAATTGGCGACGCTTGAAAGTTGCATTACCAGCTTATTTAAGAGCAATAAAGTCTCGATAAAATTACTTCTTTTGTATTCCTCTTTTGCCCCAGAACACCCATAGATTCATAACTAGTAAAACTAGGGCAAAGCCAAAAAATAGGTCCTCTACAGGAGCTGAGGCAATTCTTAATCCAATAATTGCGTCTGGATTATACATAACGATATTTCTTGAAGTAAGCCACCAGTTTGTTAATAACTGAAAGAAAAGAATTATTGCATAACTTGTCCAAAAAACTTTTCGAGTCAATAATTTACTTTTAATTAGGAATCGATCAGCGATAATTGAGGCAATAAATGCCACAATTGCAATGTCTGTATAAACCACTATTCGTCCCCAACTTTCCAATGCTTCTTTACAGTTCTCACCGCTTCTATAGTCATAACTGCAGCAATCGGTACAAAAATAAAGAAAAGAAACTCTTCTAGTGGAATATCAAATGGACCGATGATTCCTAAAATTTGACTCTTATCGAAATACCAATGTCCCTGAGAAATTGCATATGCGTCCCAAATTAAAAATAAGAGTGCAACTGGACCAACACTCAAAACTAGACGTAGCACTCGACGCAATACGCCTACTTTCAAAGCAATTTCCAACCAGAAAGAGCCTGCAATAGTGAACAAAATCATCGCCAGATAACCAAACTTCAACACGAGAGAACTATAGACAATTTTTGATGTAGAAATTGCGATAACATGTCTATACGGGAGCTAATCAATTTAGCTGAGAGGGCTTGAAATTCAAGCCGACCGATTGACCAGTTCGGTAATGCGAATTGGAAGGGATTAAGTTATGTCTATTTTGGAAATATTAGCGTTCTTAACATCACTAATTGCTGTTAGCTTGGGAGTTTTGGGTCCAAGAATAACCTGGCCATGGTGGAGTCTTAGTAGCCTGCTCTATTCGATACTCTTCTTTCAATCGGGATACTATGCAAGCGCAGCTTTGCAATTTGTTTTTATCGCCGGTGCTTTATGGGGATGGCTTGGGTGGGGGCCAAAAGGTGCAAAACCTAAAAAGCTTACAACTAAATCGAGACTGGGTTTGATAGCTGTAGTAGCTATTTTATCGATAACCCTTTGGCCAATTCTAACAAATATTGGAGCGGTCTCTTCCGAAATAGAATCTTTTGGCTTTGTTGGAAGCATCTGTGCGCAACTTTTAATGGTTTGGCAAAAATTTGAAGCATGGCCGCTCTGGTTGATAGTTGACATAGCGTATACATATCAATATTTTCAAGGTGAACTTTATTTAACCAGTGCGCTTTACCTAATTTTTAGTGGCATTGCTATTTGGGGTTGGATTCGTTGGGGTAAAGAGTCAAAAAAGAATGAACGATACTAACTTAGTAAAAGATTTACAAAAACTAGCAGCTACACCCTCAATAATTGCAATTGATGGTGTAGCTGGGTCTGGCAAAACTACACTAGCAATAAAGTTATCTGAAGAACTGAGTAATGCTCCTGTTGTCCATATGGATGATCTTTATAATGGCTGGAGTAATCCATTTTCTGATGAATTAGTTCAGCGTGTTACTAAACAGATTTTAAAACCATATTTAATTTCAAATTCAGCCTCATACCAAAAATACAACTGGGTCAATAAAACATTTAGTGAGACAGTAGATATTTCACACCCTAAGTACTTAATACTGGAGGGGGTAGGTTCAGGCCAGAGTAGTTTTCGTGGCTATATTCAAAAGTTAATTTGGATTGATTTAGACCCAACTATTGGTTATCAAAGGGTGATCAAACGAGATGGTGAGCATATAAAGGAGAGCATGAAGAAATTCTTAATTGATCAAGAAAAGCATTTTAATACGGAATTAACTAATAATCATGCAGATTACATAATCAAGGGCGCGCCTTAAACTGAAATGTAAGCAATTTTCTCTAAACTTTAGCTGTGTCGGATTTAACTGGTGAACTAATTGATAATAGGTACTTATTACAGCGCCTTATAGCCTCAGGCGGTATGGCAAGTATTTATTCTGCTTTGGACACTAGATTAGATAGACCAGTCGCTGTGAAAATAATGCATGCCCATCTCGCAAATGATGAGGCATTCGTCTCAAGGTTCATAAAGGAAGCAAAAGCGACAGCAGCTTTATCTCACCCAAATATTGTTTCGATTCAAGACCAGGGCTGGAACCAAGGTGGCCCTCCTGCTGTTTTTATTGTCATGGAATTAGTTGAGGGAACAACGTTGAGAGATTTACTTAATGAATCTTCTCCCCTAAGTATCGAGCAAGCTTTTCAAATAATTAATCCTGTTCTTAGTGCTCTTTCGGCTGCACATAAAATAGGGATTATTCATCGAGACATAAAACCGGAAAATATCTTGATATCAAGAGATGGCAGAATTAAGGTAGCTGATTTTGGATTGGCAAGAAACACTTCTATGGCTCAAACAATGACGGCAGAATCAAGTGTGATACTGGGCAGTGTTTCCTATTTATCGCCAGAGCAGGTTCAACGCGGTGTTGCAGACTCAAGAAGTGACATATATGCAATCGGAATCCTGATTTTTGAAATGCTTACAGGTTCGAAGCCGTATGATGGTGAAACACCAATCCAGATTGCCTACAGACATGTAAATGACCGAATACCTGAGTTAGTAAAGATTAAATCCGATATTCCAAAGAATTTATCTGACTTAATTTTTAGTGCAACTTCTCCAAATCCAGATCTAAGACCCAGAGATGCAGAAGAGTTATTAAACTCAATGCGTCAAATACAAGTTGAGATCGACCCAAAACGTAGACAAATGAGTTTGGAATTAGATATACCGCCACTTGCAACCAAGCCCTCAAAGCGAAATAAGGTTTCTGTTGCATCAGCATTTGAAGGGTTAAAGGAAAAAACTACTCAATTAATGTCAGCTAACTCAAGTGTTACGAAAAAGACAGAGGATTCAGTGAGTACAAAACGTAGGAAAGTATCTAGGCGAGTAAAAAGAAACCGAATTATTGCATTTCTAATTTTAGTTTCAGTTATTTTTGGAGTATTTAGATGGTTAGATAGTGGCCGGATAGCGGTTCCATCGCTTGTTGGTCTAAGTAAATCTGAAGCTAGTACAGTTCTCAGTCAATTAGGTTTAAGAACTGAGATAGCTGAGGAAATTTTTAGTGAAGATATTGATAAAGGCAAAATTATTTCCACTAAGCCAGGTGGTGGTGGAAAGGTATCTCCCGATGGCGTTGTTGGGTTAGTAGTATCTAAAGGTCAGGAGCGAATACTTCTCACTGCGCTAAAAGGCACTACCCCTGATATTGCTTCTCAACAAATTGCTGATCTTGGACTTTCAGTTGGTGAAATCATTGAAAATTTTGACTCAGTTGTTGAGGCAGGTTTTGTTATTGGAACTAACCCTAAAGAGCAGACACCGGTTAAGCGTGGGTCGATTGTAGATATCATAGTAAGTAAAGGTATTGAAAAAGTTTCACTTAGTTCTTATATAGGTAAAGGTGGTGAGCAAGCCTTATCTGAATTGACTGAAAGTGGATTTGATGTTGAAATCGAGTATAAATTCAGTGAAAATATTTTTAGAGGTCAGGTTATTTCTCAAAGTCCTGAAGGATCTAATTCAATCGAGAAGGGAAGTAAAATTCTCTTGGCGGTCTCAAAAGGACCTGAATTTGTCTTTGTGCCGAATGTTTTGGGTAAGAGTAAGAATAGTGCGACCTTAGACTTAGAAAATCTAGGACTTCGAGTGGCGATTAAAGGTTCTGGAAAAGTGAATAATATTTCTCCAGCTATCGGCACTAAGGTAAAGCAGGGTGCCTTAATCACACTAACCCTGCGGTAAAAGGATTCATACCGCTCAGGTAGGCTCACCAAGTGGCAAAAGGCAAAGTCTCCCCCCGAATTGGAGCTCATGTTCCTACTTCAGGTGGAATGGCAACTCGCTCAATCGAGTATGCACAAACAATAAAAGCTGAAGCTATACAGGTTTTTGCTTCAAGCCCTAGAACATGGGCAACATCTGCACCTAATCCAAAGGTAGATGATCTTTTTCGTCAAAGAACAACTGAATTAGATATTGAAACATACGTACATGCTTCGTTTTTGATTAATTTGGGTTCACCAACTAAGTCAACATACGAAAATTCACTTTCTGCTACTTCTTACTCTCTCAGACGTGGAAGAGAAATTGGATCTAAAGGTGTAGTAGTCCATACAGGATCTGCTGTTGATGAATCACATATATCTCAAGCTTGGAAGCAAATTCATGAAGGTGTAATGCCAATTTTAAATAATCTTAAAGATGATGACCCTTGGTTGTTATTAGAACCAACTGCGGGCCAAGGTCAATCATTAGTAAAAAAGCTTGATGACCTTACAATGTATTTTGAAGCACTTGAATGGCACCCGAAAGTTGGCGTTTGCTTAGATACCTGCCATGTTTTTGCAGCCGGCCACGATATTAAGAAGCCCGGTGGAATGAAAGAAACTCTAGATTTACTGGTAAAGATTGTTGGAATAGAGCGCATCCAACTAATCCATGCAAATGACTCCATGGACATATGTGGAAATTTAAAAGACCGCCATCAGAATATAGGTAAGGGCGAAATTGGTAGTGAGCCATTTACAGAATTATTGGCTCATCCCGCTGTTACAAATGCCCCACTAATACTAGAAACTCCAGGTGCTGAACCAGAACACGGTAGTGAAGTTGCCTTACTCAAGAAAATTCGGGGTCAATAGTGAAGCAAAAGCTACTACTTTATTTTGGATTACTACTTACAACTGCGGTCTGGGGTGGCTCCTTTGTGGTTATGAAAGACTCGCTAGAGCGCCAAGATGTAATATCTTTTCTAGCAACTAGATTCTTAATTGCTGGGCTATTAATGTTCGCCTATCGACCTTACTCCTTGATGGGGTTAGGTAAAACTCTCTGGATTCGTGCTATTTTTTTAGGCTTCTTATTGGCAGCAGGATTTATTTTTCAATCAGTTGGTTTAACAAAAACTACAGTTTCTAGCACTGGATTTATTACTGGTCTGTACTTGGTTTTTACACCATTAATTTCCTGGTTAGTTCTTAAGCGTCACATTTTAAGATTGCAACTACTTGCTGCATTTGTCGCCACTCTTGGCTTGTACTTAATTGCATACAATGGAGTTGAGTTTGGCTTTGGAGAATTATTGGTACTGATTTCAGCAGTAATTTTTGCAGTACAAATTGTTGCCTTAGGTGAATGGAGTGATGGAAAAAATGCCTACCCTCTGACTCTCATTCAAATTTTGGTTTCCGCCCTTTTATTCCTGATAATTTCATTTAGAGATGGCTATCAAGTGCCACCAGATGGTTCAGTTTGGATTGCGATATTGTTTACAGCTCTATTTGCAACATTTTTTGGATTCTTAATCCAAGTTAAAGCTCAAGCTGTTATGACTGCAACCGCAGCGGGAGTTGTACTAGCAATGGAGGTACCCTTTGCCTTCATATTTGGACTCTACTTTGATAATGATCCATTAACATTAAGAATTGTTTCCGGCGGCACTCTAGTTATGACTGCGATGGCTATGGTAATTTGGTCAGACAGTAAAAATAGTAAAAGTACGGAGCTAAAGAATGATTGACTCCCAGATAGATCTTAGATCTGACACGGTCACTAAACCTTCGGAAGAAATGCGCACTGTAATTGCTTCAGCGCCAGTAGGTGATGATGTATATGGCGAAGACCCAACAGTTAATGCACTAGAAGAGAAGGTTGCAAATTTATTTGGTAAGGAAGCAGCGCTTTTTTGTACAACTGGCTCTTTAGCAAACCAGCTTTCAATACGACTCCTTGTTTCACCAGGTGAGGAATTAATTACAGAAACTAACTCACATATCGTACGTGCTGAATTAGGCGCAGCTGCGGTATTTAGTGGAATCACTACAAGAACCTGGGTAGCAGATAGAGGCCTATTAAAAGCAGAAGATGTATTGAGTATTGTTAAACCAAATTCTGGCCCTTATCTTGTGTCGACTACGGCGATTGCGATTGAGAATACCCATAATTTTGGTGGCGGCACTGTCCAACCACTTTCTGAAATAAAAATTTTGAGGGAAGAAAGTAAAAAGCTAGGTTTGAAAATGCATATGGATGGAGCAAGGATTTGGAATGCTCATGTTGCATCAGGAATTTCACTTTCTGAATATGGAAAGCACTTTGACACTCTAAGTGTCTGCCTGTCTAAGGGGCTTGGAGCACCCATAGGCTCACTAATGTTAGGAAGTAAGGAGTTAATTTCTAAAGCACGACCATGGCGTAAACGATATGGCGGTGGCATGCGCCAAGTGGGATTAATAGCAGCAGCTGGCGATTACGCATTAGATAATAATCTTAAGTTATTAGCTAAAGATCACTTAAGAGCAAGGGAAATAGCAACATTAATAGAGGATATAGCACCTGACTTAATTAATAGTGAAACTGTTGAAACAAACATCGTTGGATTAGACCTTTCAAGGTATCAAATTTCTGCCGAAGAACTTGCTATCCAACTTAAGCAAGCAGGAATTCTCACTTCTGCGCTTGGCCCTAAATACCTACGACTTGTTACTCACTTTGATATTACCGATAAAGATATTGAGAAAATTAAGAGTATTATTCCAAAATTACTTAAGAGCGCCCTCGTGACGAAGTAACCACTCTTTTACTTTTACTCCATAACCATAATTTCCCAATGCACCACCACTTTTAACGATCCGGTGGCAGGGAATTATTGGTGCAATCAAATTGTTCCCGCAAGCGGTTCCAGCAGCTCTAACGGCGGCCTCCGAACCAGCTCGCTTTGCTAACTCTGCGTATGAGATCGTCTTTCCTGCCGGAATTTTTCTCATCACTTTCCATACATCCTGTGAGAACTTTGCACCTGACTGACGAGTCCTAATGCCATTGAGTGAATTGAAGTCTCCATCAAAATAATCTGATATTAAATCTGAAATAATGGGAATTCTGAAAGACTTTGATAATTTCTGCTCGGCACTCTGTGTATCTAAGCGGCTGATTAGATTAGCAACCCCACTAAATCCGGCAGCAATAAGGATGTCTTCATCTGCAATCAAACTTAACTCCCCTACTGGAGTCTTTAAGTTTGTTGAAAGCAACACCTAACTACTATATACCTAGAGGAGATTTTTTTAAACCTTTATTTTTTGTGGTCCCTAAGCATTTCTGCAACCAAAAAAGCTAATTCCAACGATTGAGTATGGTTTAGTCTTGGGTCACACGCACTCTCATAACGTGTTGCGAGATCTTCATGGCTAATCTGATCTCCACCGCCAACGCACTCAGTAACATCATCTCCGGTTAGTTCAATATGAATACCGCCAGGATGAGTACCTAATTTCTTGTGAACTTCAAAAAATCCTCTAACCTCATCTAAAACGTCATCGAATTTTCTGGTCTTATACCCACTTGGTGCTTCATAGGTATTTCCATGCATGGGATCACAAACCCACAAAACTGAAGCCCCTGATTTGGAAACTGCTTCCACAAGTGGTGGTAGCTTTTCGCGAATTAAAGTTGCACCCATACGTGAAATAAATGTTAAGCGCCCTGGCTCATTTTTTGGATTTAGCTTCTTAATTATTGCAAGAGCTTCTTCTGGTGTCGTCTTTGGCCCAAGCTTAACTCCAATTGGATTATGAATTTTTTCTGCAAAATCCATATGCGCACCATCTAGTTGTCGAGTTCTTTCACCAATCCACACAAAGTGGGCTGAAACATCATAAGGATTGCCAGTTCTTGAATCAATTCTGGTTAAAGCTTTTTCATACTCCAATATCAGTGCTTCATGACTTGAATAGAAATCTACCGACTTAAAAGCCTCTGGATCTACTCCAGCAGATTGCATAAACTGTAATGCTCTACCGATTTCATTGGCCATCTCTTCATAGCGAGCGCTAAATCTGGCATCGGCTGCAAATCCCTTATTCCAGCTATGGACTTGTCTGATGTCAGCAAAGCCTCCTTGAGTAAAAGCCCTTACTAGATTTAGAGTTGATGCCGATGTGTTGTACACCTTAAGTAGTCGATTTGGATTAGGGGTTCTAGCCTCTTTAGTAAACTCAAGATCATTGACAGCATCTCCCCTATAAGCAGGCAGTGTCACACCATCTCGAGTTTCATTATCATTGCTTCGCGGCTTTGCAAACTGGCCAGCCATTCTGCCTACTTTTACTACTGGTAATGATGAAAAATACTGTAAGACAGCCGCCATTTGTAAAATTGTCTTAATGCGATTTCGAACTGAATCTGCAGTAGCAGCTACAAAAGTCTCAGCACAATCTCCACCCTGTAACCAAAATGCGTTACCAGCAGCGGCCTGTGCAATCTTCTCCTTTAGATTATCGCACTCGCCAGCAAAAACTAATGGTGGGTAGGTAGCTAACTCTTTTACAACTGAATCAACCGCGCCTTGATCAGGCCAGGTTGGCTGTTGGGCAGCTTTCAGATTTGAGTTAAAAATTGAGTTGGCGTTCATTAGATAATGGTATGCAATCTGCTTGGCAGGATGTGGTCAATTTTGACCCACCTTCTAACCGAAGAAGATCTCCGCCTCTTTGTATCGGGCAAGGTCAACAGTTTTTAGCTTAGCTGTTGCTGAAGCTAACGGGACACGCTCAATATTGGTGCCATGCAAGGCGACCATCTTGCCCCAATCACCATCATGCACTGCGGTAATTGCATGTAAGCCAAATCTAGTTGCTAGTACTCGATCAAAGGCAGTTGGGGAACCACCTCGCTGGATGTGTCCTAAAACTGAAGTTCTAGCCTCTTTGCCAGTCTTAGCTTCAATTTGTGAAGCCAGCCATTCTCCAATTCCAGATAACTTAACATGGCCAAAAGCATCTAGTGTTTGATCTTTTGTAATCATATCGCCATCTTGCGGAATGGCTCCCTCAGCAATAACAATAATTGGTGCATAGCTTTGCTCAAATCTAGATTCGACCCATTTACAAACTTGATCAACAGAAAACTTAACCTCTGGAATCAAAATACAAGAAGCCCCGCCCGCGATTCCAGCATGCAGTGCTATCCATCCAGCATGACGTCCCATAACTTCAACAATTAGCGCTCGATGATGTGATTCTGCGGTTGTGTGTAATCGATCAATTGCTTCAACTGCAATATTCACTGAAGTGTCAAACCCAAATGTGTAATCAGTGTTGTTCAAATCGTTATCAATTGTTTTTGGAACTCCAATGACTTTTACGCCAAGTGAATCTAACTTGGTCGCAACACCTAAAGTGTCTTCACCACCAATTGCAATCAGGGCATCGACTCCCATCTTTGCTAAATTCTCTTTAATTTTTTCAACGCCACCATCAATTTTAAAAGGATTAGTTCTTGATGAACCAAGTATTGTTCCACCTCTAGGCAAAATTCCCCTGGTAGCTGCAATATCTAATTTCATAGTCAGACCCTCAAGTGGTCCACGCCAGCCATCTTTAAATCCAACAAATTCATATCCGTACTCTTTTTCGCCTTTGCGAACTACTGCTCTAATTACCGCATTTAATCCAGGGCAATCGCCACCACCTGTTAAAACTCCAATGCGCATTAAATTAACTCCACCCTAATTTGATCAATAATTGGTCAACGTCGACGGCTAAGTCTACTCTGCCGCAATGGGATTAAAACCCGAGATCAGGCAGTATCTATCCGAACGTAGCGCCCTAGGGCTGCCGGCAGTTTGGCAAGCCCCGCTTGATGAAATTAGGAAAAATACCAATCTACATATTGCCCTTTCCCAACCACTTATAGATTTATTTGAAGTTAAAAAGATCCTAATTCCAGGACCAAAATCAGATCTGCCAGTTCGAATTTATCGCCCCAGTCAAAAATTGAATTTGCCAGCCCTAGTTTTTTTTCATGGTGGTGGCTGGGTGTTAAATTTTTTAGATATATATGAACCTGCGCTTAGAAAATTAGCATTGGCTGGTGATTTTGTCATCATTGCAGTTGAGTATCAAAAAGCACCAGAACATCCATATCCTGCTGCATTTAATGATTGTTTTGCCACACTTGAGTGGGTAGTCAAAAATGCTTTGAGTTTGGGAATTGACCCAAAGGCCATTGGTGTTGGCGGCGATAGCGCGGGTGGAAATTTAGCTTCAGCTGTTGCCCTAAAGGTCAGGGATTTAAATCTATTACCACTTGCCTACCAATTATTAATTTATCCTTGTAATGATTATGAAATGAATTATAAATCAGCAAGTACTTATGCTGAGAATTTTGGACTAACATCAAAAGCTATGAGGTGGTTTTGGGAGCAATATTTGGCTGATAGTAAATTCCAAATTGATCCCTATGCTGTACCAGCAAAAGCGGCCACGCTAACTGGCCTAGCTCCGGCCCTAATCTTTACTGCTGAAAATGATCCACTTGTCGATGATGGTAAAAACTATTACGAGCTACTAGTAAACCACTCTGTGCCTGCATTTTACAAAGATTATCCTGGTCAAATTCATGGTTTTTTCAATTTAAGTGGAGTAACAGCAGATGCCGAGTTGCTATACTCAGACATCTCGCGTGAGATTAATTCTTTGTTAGGAAGAGATAAATAATTGACTAAAACTGGCTGGGGTCGCTTTGTCTTACTTGGATTTCTTTGGGGAATCCCCTACCTATTTTTGAAGGTAGCTGTTGAAGAGATATCTCCAGAAGTAATCGTATTCTTTAGAGTATTTATTGGTGCATTAATATGCCTACCAATTGCTCTAAGTAAAAGTCGCCTGCGAGTAGCAAGAAAGTATTGGCCATTTCTAATTTTGTATTCGATAACTGAAATGATTGGACCTTGGTATTTAATTACCCATGCTGAGAAGGAAATTTCCTCTGGACTTACTGGATTGTTAGTAGCCACAGTGCCGATCTGGTCGGCAATTCTTGCCTCAATTTTTGGCGATCACACTGTGTGGCATAAAACAAGGTTATTTGGATTGATTATTGGCTTTATAGGTGTTGTAGCTGTTGTTGGAATCGAATCTTTTGGTGGTAAGCAAGATATAGTTTCAATTGGAATGGTTATTTTGGCAGCAGTTGGTTATGCCTATGCAATAAATATGATTAATCGTCGTATTCCACACATACCTGGTATCGCTATTAATACTTGGGCAATGATTATTACCTCAGTTGTATATTTACCATTTGCAATTATTACTTGGCCGGCTACTACACCTTCAGTTGAAGCAATCGGTTCAGTTATCTCGCTAGGTGTACTCTGCACCGCAATTGCATTTATTGTTTTCTTTAAGTTAGTTGCTGAAGTCGGTCCACCAAGAGCTTCTTTGATAACCTACTTAAATACTGCGGTTGCAGTTTTGCTAGGAGTACTGCTACTGAGTGAACCGATTACATTAGGAATAGCTTTGGGATTACCACTAGTGCTTGTTGGGTCATATTTTGCTAGTAAAAAAGTTACTCAGTAAATCCTAATCTAGCTAACATTTTTGGATCCTTTTGCCACTCTTTAGATACTTTGACATGGATTTGAAGAAAAACTTTCATACCCACTAAGTTTTCAATAGATTTTCGAGCAAGTGTGCCAATTGCCTTCAATTTACTCCCTTGGGGGCCAATAATTATTCCCTTCTGGCTATCCCTTTCAACATGCAATGTTGCAATAACATCAAAAATATTTCCACTATCTCGCTGTCCAAACTCATCAATAGTGACCATTACTGAGTGAGGTAATTCTTCGTAAAGTTCAGCAATCGCTGCTTCTCTTATTAAATCAGCCATCATCAGCTCTTGTGCTTGATCTGTGTTTATATCTTTTGGATATAACGCAGGAGAATCTGGCATGGAATTTGAGAGTAATTCCAAAAGTAACTCCGTTTGATCCAAATTCTTTGCAGAAACTGGAATAATTTCTGCTTTTGCTAAACTTAATCTAGCTACAAAATCATTAAGATTTGATAATTTCGCCGCCAACTCTGACTTTGAGATCATGTCGATTTTCGTTACAACTATATATAAAGGTTGTCCAGATTTTATTTGCTTTACAATATATTCATCACCAGCTCCTATTTCTTCATCTGCTGGTAAACAAAGAATAATGCTGTCGGTTGAATCTATATTTTCGCTAACCATTGAATTTAATCTGGTACCAAGAGCTGTTTTTGGTTTATGCATCCCAGGTGTATCAACCAATATAATTTGGTAGTTATCTCTATTAACAATTCCTCTTATTGGGTTTCTAGTAGTATTTGGATGGTGGGATGTAATAACTATTTTGCTTCCAACCAGTGCGTTTACTAAGGTTGATTTTCCAGTATTAGGACGTCCAACCACCGCAACAAAGCCTGCTTTAAAATTATTCATTGGTCTTATTCTCTCACCTTTTCCGCACCCTCAGTGCATGGGAGTTATAAGCTCCAAAATTTCACTAAAACTAGTTGCAATATCGGCAACTCTCTCAGAAATTAATCGATGACATCCTTGGCTTAATGGTGATGTAATTTCACCGGGGACAGCAAATACTGGTCTGAATATTTCTGCTGCATCTCTAGCGGTTCGAATAGAGCCACTCACATACTCAGCCTCGATGACAACTGTTGCTTTTGAAATTGCTGCAATTAATCTATTTCTGACTAAGAACCTAAATGGCTGAGATAAAACACTCGGCATGACTTCGCTTATTAGTAATCCATTTCTTGTGATCTGATCAAATAGCTTCAAGTTTTCTACTGGATATAGGTGATTGAAACCTCCGGCTAAAATACATATGGTTTGCTTGCCTAGACTTAAAGTTGAAATATGAGCTGCGGTATCTATGCCAATTGCGCCACCACTTACCACCGTAAAATCTGCCCTTGCAGCTTGAGTAGCTAAGAATTTGGCACTTGATACTCCATAACTAGTTGGTTTCCTACTTCCTACAATCGAAATAGAGGTTTTTAAAGTTTCAAGTATTTCTCTATTTCCCTTTAGGAGAAGTCCGATTGGTGGGTTAGGTAAGTCTTCCACCCCAATTGGCCAGTCGAAATCCCTGGGAGTGATAAAAAATGAGTTTGAATTCTCAATTTCTTTTCTAGCCTTCAATACATCGGTTTTCATTATTTTGTCTCTAATAATCGATAATGAATTGCTTTCTGAGAAGTGACTTTTGGAAGTTATATGATGATAAACAGCTTGGGCGCCAAGATCTGATATTTGGGTACTCCAAAAAGGGTCTGCTGGTTCAATACAAGTAAAAAGAATTAGTCTGCAATCTTCTTCAGTAAGCACTTGACTAACTTAATCAGAGATAACCTTTGATTGTAGAACTTAAAAATTCTGTGAATTAGTTTTTAGTTTTTAAGATTTCAGCAATATTTGAAAATGATTTTCTATGAATAGGCAGTACTCCATATTGCTTTATGGCGGCGGTATGTAATGCTGTGATATACCCTTTGTGATTAGCAAGCCCATAATTAGGATATTTGCGATCTAGTTCTATCATTATTCGATCTCGATAAACCTTAGCCAATATAGACGCAGCGCTAATTGATATTGCAACTTGGTCACCCTTCCAAACCGCAAGATTTGGCTCAGTCATACCTGGTATTGAATATCCATCAGTCAAAATATACTCAGGCTTTACTTTCAAAGCATGGACAGCCCGCCGCATACCTTCAAGATTACATTTGTGTAAACCTAGAAGATCAATCTCAGCTGCTGAAAATTCAATGATTGAGTAGGCAATTGAATTATTCAATATTACTTCATACATGCGATCTCTTTGAGGTGCTGATAATTCTTTTGAATCTCTAACTCCATCTAGTTCCGATGAAGTTGGATCTTTCAGAATAACCGCTGAGACTACTAGGGGTCCGGCACAAGGACCTCTGCCGGCTTCATCCACTCCTGCAATTTTTGTAATTCCAGATTGCAAAAGTTTGCTTTCAATCATTTCTATGGTTTTTCTTGTACTGGAACCTTTTTTAGGTCTTCACCTTTGGGGATAAAAGCAGCATTTGTAAACGGCCAAACAATAAATGTAGCGCGTCCTACGACTTTACTTAGTGGAATCATTCCATTATTTGCACTTTCAGGGTGAAACCTTGAATCTGCACTGGCTCCACGGTGATCACCCATTACCCAAATAAATCCTTTAGGTATATCAACATTAAATTTCATTTCGCTTGGCTTATCGCCTGGATAGATGTATGGCTCAGTTATAGAAACACCATTTACCTGAACTTTTCCAGAAGAATCGCAACAAGTAACATTATCCCCGCCCACACCAATTACGCGCTTTATCAAATATTGTTTTGCAGGATCAGGTAGTACTCCAACAGTAATCAAACCACTTTTGAGCTTGTTAGAGATGCTTGAACTCTCACTTATTGGTGCCTCACCCAGCCATTTATCTGGATCAGAGAAAACTACTACCTCACCACGTTTAATTTCACTAAATAAGGCTCCAAATTTGTTTACAGCAATTCGATCTCCAACTTGTAATGTGTTCTCCATTGAACCTGATGGAATAAAGAAAAAGTGGAGAAAAAACGTTTTAATTACAATTGAAATAATTAGGGCCGAAACTACAATTATGGGTAGTTCCCGAAGGAATGAACCCTTCTTAAACATAAGTGATAATGCTTAAGCTTGTGGTGTTTCTTCGGCGGTAGCTTCAGCAACTACTGCTTCAGGTGCAGCTTCTGTAACTGGTGCTGCCTCTTGCGTAGGAGTTGATTCTGCAACTGGTGCTGCCTCTTGCGTAGGAGTTGATTCTGCAACTGGTGCTGCCTCTTCAACTACTGGAGCACTTTTAGCCGCAAGTCTTTCAGCAGCTTTTTTCTTTAAAGTTGTAGCACCATCTGCTGGCTCATTCATAGCTTCTTTAACAGCTGCCTCGTAAGCCACCCTCTTATCAATTCGTGCAGGTTGTAACTTCAAAGTGCCTTCACTTCCTGGTAGGCCATTAGCTTTTTGGTAATCACCTGTAATTTTTAATAATGCCGTAACTGCTTCAGTTGGTTGTGCTCCAACTCCAAGCCAGTATTGAACTCGCTCTGAATTCACTTCAATTAAAGAAGGTTCGGATGCTGGTGAATAACGACCAATTTCTTCAATTGCCTTTGAATTTCTAGCTGAACGAGAATCCGCTATAACAATTCGAAAATGTGGTGTACGGATCTTTCCAAGTCGCATTAACTTAATCTTTACTGACACAAAACTCCCTATAGAAAATTAATTTGGATTTATCTTATGTAAACAGCGGGGGCGTTCACATTCGACAAAATTACGGACTAAATTGCTATGGGTTAGAGGGTCCCATTCGCAGGTGGCTAATCTTGCCAGTATTAAAGCCATAACCCAAATTGGGAAGGCAGTAGGTCAAATTCCCTCTTCTATCGCTCGTTTAGCAGGATTTCCGGAGCGAGACTTCTTCTTTGGTTTTTGGCTAACCTGATTGGTTTTTGGCATCATGCCCATACTGCCTGCACCTGCTAGAGCCGGAGGGATGGAGCCCGAACGCATTTGTTTCATTACTTTTTGGGCTTGCGTAAAGCGCTCTACTAATGAATTTATCTCAGAGATAGCTCTACCACTGCCTTTAGCTATTCTTGCTCTTCTTGATCCATTTAATACTTTTGGATCATTTCTTTCCAACGGTGTCATTGATTCAATGATTGCACGAGTCCTAACTAACTCTGTTTCATCAAAATTCTGTAATTGCTTTTTCATACCAGCAGATCCAGGTAATAAACCAAGCAATTTATTCATACTTCCCATATTTTTCATAGCTTCAAGCTGAGATAAGAAATCTGTAAAAGTAAAATCCTCCCCCTTGATAAATTTATCTTCAAGATCTTTAGCTGTTGCTTCTGGCATTGCTCGCTTTGCTTGCTCAGCTAAAGATGCAACATCTCCTAAACCAAGAATTCTTGAAGCCATTCTCTCTGGATAAAAAAGGTCGAAATCTGCAGTATTTTCACCAGTGGCAGCAAAAATTATTGGCTTACCTGTTAACTCTACAATTGATAATGCGGCACCACCTCTGGCGTCACCATCTAATTTAGTTAAGACCACCGCATCAAATCCGACGCCCTCAGAAAAGGCCTTTGCAGTTCGAGCAGCATCTTGGCCCGTCATGGCATCAACTACAAAAAATATCTCATCAGGTTTTACAGCATCTCGAATCTTGATTACTTCTTGCATCAACTCTTCATCGATGCCAGTCCTGCCTGCAGTATCAATAATTACAAAATTGTGTAGTTTATCCTTTGCGAACTGCAATCCAGCACTAGCAACTTGAATCGGATCTCCAATGCCATTTCCAGGTTCAGGGGCAAAGACTGGAATATTTATGGATTTACCAACAATTTGAAGTTGATTTACTGCGTTAGGTCTTTGTAAATCAGCTGCAACTAATAATGGTGTATGGCTTTGTTGGGAAAGATAATGTGCAAGTTTGCCCGCTAATGAAGTTTTTCCAGCACCCTGTAACCCGGTTAACAAGATTACAGTTGGTGGTGATTTAGCAAACTTTAAGCGCCTAGCAGAGCCGCCCAGTATTTTAGTTAGCTCCTGATTTACAATCTCAAAAATTCTCTGAGCAGGATTTGTGCTTTTGTTTATCTCAGATTCAAGCGCTTTAACTTTACTAAAAATTCGATTCGAAAATTCTTCAGCTACCTCTAAAGCAACATCAGAGTCTAAAAGAGCCAATCTGATCTCAGATATGAAATTTTCTAATTCTGACTCTGTTACTTTGCCGCTAAGGCCAGAGAAAATCTTGCCAAACCTCTGGCCTAGCGCTTCAAACATGTAGGAATCCTACATTTGTTTAGATGGCTGCTTCACCGCTTTCACCAGTCCGAACCCGAGTCACAGAATCCACAGCTGTTGCCCAAACTTTGCCATCACCGATATTTCCAGTTCTGGCAGCTTCGGCAATGACCTTAATTGCTTTTTCTGCAACATTCGAAGCAACTAAAACTTCTAATCTAATTTTAGGAATCAGATCGACTTTATATTGAGCGCCCCGATAAACCTCGGTTAACCCAAGTTGTCTTCCAAAACCTTTTGCATCAGAGACAGTCATGCCGGTAATTCCAGCGCTAACTAATGCCTCTTTTACATCTTCTAGTTTCTGTGGCTTAATAATTGCGGTTATTAGTTTCATAGTTAGAAACCTCCTCGTGAATTAGAAGTTAATTCATAGCCAGTTTCGGCATGTTGGTCATAATCAATGCCTGATATTTCAGCTTCTTCTTTGATTCGAAGTCCCATTGTTTTATCAATGATAAAGCCGATAATCAAGGTGACTATAAATGAATAAGCTAAGACAAAGAAGGCGCCGAATGCTTGCTTAGCTAATAGCGCTGTTCCTCCGCCATAGAAAATTCCATCCAGGCCAACACTATTAACTGCGCTGCTTCCAAAGAAACCAATGGCTAAGCTGCCCCATAATCCACCAATTAAATGGACTCCTACGACATCAAGTGAGTCATCAAAATTTAATAAATACTTGATACCGACAGCTAAGGCACAGAAAACACCTGCAAGAAGTCCAATTACCACCGCTGCCCAAGGGGCAACAAATGCACATGCTGGTGTAATTGCAACTAGACCAGATACTGCCCCTGATGCCACTCCTAAAGAGGTTGGATGGCCATCCCTTAACTTCTCAACTAGCAACCAACCTAATGCAGCGGCTGCTGTAGCCACCTGAGTATTTAGGAGAGCTAATGCTGCAACTCCATTTGCGCCAAGTGCGGATCCTGCGTTGAATCCAAACCAACCAAACCAAAGTAGGCCGGCTCCGATTAGGACAAGTGGTAGCGAGTGTGGACGCATTGATTCCCTGCGCCATCCAACTCTGCGTCCTAAAATAATTGCCATAGCAAGTCCAGCAGCGCCCGCATTTATATGTACTGCAGTTCCTCCGGCAAAATCTTGAACACCTCTGGCTGCTAAGAAACCTGCACCCGTAACTGTATCGCCAACCTTATTTCCAAAAGCAAATACCCAGTGAGCAACTGGGAAATAAACAAGTGTTACCCATACTGTTACAAATACTGCCCAGGCAGTAAATTTTGTACGATCTGCAATAGCGCCAGAGATTAATGCTGGAGTGATAATTGCAAACATCAACTGGAAAGCTGCAAAAGCCAATAATGGAATTGGATAGACGCCACCGTTATTTGTTAGTTCATTAACAGCGCTTCCAAGTCCAGAAAATGAAATTTCGCCATACCATTGCGAATCAGCTTTGTATCCAAATGCTAATTTGAATCCATAAATTACCCAAAGAACACTTACGATGCCGATTGTTACCATAGACATAAGCATCATATTTAGAACGCTTTTTGCTCTAACCATGCCACCATAAAAAAGGGCTAGGCCAGGTGTCATTAAAAGCACTAGGGCCGTACTGGCCAATACCCAAGCGGTATCGCCGGTATTTAGAACAATCTCTGCCATTTATTCTCCGATCGCTTAACTTAAATAGATCAAAATCCTCGCCATTGAGATGGGGTAACTATCGGGTATTAGGGTTAATTTCAGAGGCAATTTAGATTTCAGGCTTATGAAACAAAGGGCTGGATTGTTAAAAGTATGTTACTTAATCGAATAATCCTGCCAGGTAGGCGTCTTGATCAAAAGAGGTGAAATCTTCAATACCTTCTCCAGAACCCACAAATTTAATGGGTAGACCTGTGGATTTCTCGATCGCAATTGCAATTCCACCCTTGGCAGTTCCATCTAATTTCGTCACGATAAAACCCGAGATATTAACTGCCTCAATAAAAGTTGCAGCTTGGTTAATGCCGTTTTGTCCGGTTGTTGAATCAACTACTAGCAATATTTCATCAATTGTTGATTGCTTCTGAACTACTCTAACAATTTTTCCTAGCTCATCCATTAAATTCTGCTTAGTATGTAGTCTTCCAGCAGTATCTATTATTAAATAGTCTGCATTTAATGCTTTAGCTTTAGTTATGGCGTTAAACGCCACCGATGCTGGATCACTACTTTCTTCACCAAAGACGACTTCAACATCAATTCTTTTGGCCCAAGTTCTAATCTGATCGGTAGCAGCTGCACGAAATGTATCTGCAGCAGCAAGCAGGACAGAATTACCTTGGGACTTTAGATAATTAGCCAACTTAGCCGCTGAAGTAGTTTTACCAGTGCCATTTACTCCAACAATTAAAATTGTCTTTGTTTCGGCGTTAGAGTTTACAATGCTTCGAGGCTTAGTGCTTAACCAAGAACTTACCTCTTCAGTAATGGATTTTCTAGCGTCTTCAGGTTTTAGTGACCTACACTTTAGAATTAGTTGATCAACTAATTTTGGCCCCAAATCTGAAGCAATAAGTTGTGCTCGTATTTCATCCCAATCTTCCTGCGAGATTGAACTAGATTTAAGTGCAGTAAAAAGCTTTTTAAATAAGCTCATTGAGAATCTAAGAAACTGCGTCGACTTCACGAATGCGCTGAGAAATAACTTCACTAACTCCATCCCCGCGCATGGTCACGCCATAAAGCGCATCTGCAATCTCCATTGTTCTTTTCTGGTGCGTAATAATGATTAACTGAGATTTCTCTCTTAACTCTTCGAACACGCCCAGTAATCTGCCTAAGTTTGTGTCATCAAGAGCTGCTTCGACCTCATCCATAACATAAAAAGGTGAAGGTCTGGCTTTGAATATTGCAATTAGAAGTGCAACTGCTACTAGTGATCTTTCACCCCCGGATAGTAAAGATAATCTCTTAACTCTTTTACCAGGTGGTCTGGCTTCGACATCAACACCTGAGGTCAGCATGTCAGATGGGTTTGTAAGAATTAATTTTCCATCTCCACCTGGGAATAACCTAGCGAAAACAAGTTCGAACTCTCTTGCGGTATCTTCATAGGCTTCAGTAAATATTTGCTGAACACGATCATCAACTTCTTTAATTATGTCTAATAAATCCTTTTTAGTCTTTTTTAAATCTTCCAATTGCTCAGCAAGGTAGCGTAAGCGCTCTTCTAGAGATGAATACTCTTCTAATGCCAATGGATTAATCTTTCCTAATAATGTTAGCGATTTCTCCGCCTGGGAAAGGCGCTTTTCTTGTTGGTCTCGTCGGTACGGAATTAAATCTCCAGGCACAAATTCGCCTTGCTCATTCTCATAAAATGTAGGAACGTCATTACTTGGACCATACTCATTTATAAGTGCCTGAACATCAATCCCAAGTTCTTCTACTGCTTTTGTCTCTAATTGTTCAATTCTAAGTCGTTGCTCAGCTCGAGCGATTTCGTCTTTATGCACACTTGAGGTTAATTTCTCTAACTCAATTGAAAGCTCGCGACCTATTGTCCTTAAACTTAATATTTCGCCCTCTCGAGAAGATCTTGAAGTTTCCAATCTTTCTCTCTCAGAACCTGCACGCGCAATAGAGGACTCAATTTGAATTAATGCCTCATAAGCTGTGTCGGCAATGTCCTGCGCAGTTATCGCAGCCTGTGCCCTATTTTCACGGCGAGAAATTGATCGAGATGCAGATTCACGTTCAATAGCTGCTTGATTCTCTAAAGCTTCAGCCCGCTGTGATAGCGCATCCTTACGCTCTTCAATAGTTCTTAGATTTAATCGAGACTCAACCTCTTTTGATCTTGCACTTGAAACTTGAGATCTTAAGTCCTCTAAGTTTGTTAAGTCAGGTTCAACTGGAGTTTGGTGTGATTCAAATTGTGCCAAAGCTGCAGCCAAATCTCTTTCGTCAGAATTGCGCTGATCAATTGCTGCTTGCAGTGCCGAATTTAACCGATCAAATTCATCAACAGAGTTCTTTACATTCTGACCTGAGATAGCAAGTTGCTCAGCGAGCCCAGTCATGGCTGCATCAGACTCATTAAGCTTAGAGAGTACAGACTCATACTCTCTGCTTACTTTATTAAAATCATCATTTGCGCTGCTGAGTTCAAACCTGATTCGATCACAATCAACAGAAACCTTATTTACTTCAACTTCACAGTTTGAGGTCAAATCATCAATTTTAGATATCAAGCTGGCATTTTCTGAAGTTTTGACTAGTTCAGTAATTTCTTTAAATGCAGTTAATCTACCTAGTGATCCGGCTCGCAATTTTTCAGTAGATTGAAGTTTTTCAGTAAGCACCTTAAGGTCTTTTTCAGAGTTCTTCATTTCAACTTTTAACTTCTCAAATAAGCTATCAAGACCAGGCTCTGAAGCCGCTAGTGATGATATTTGAGTTTCAATCGTTGCAAAATTTTCTCGATAGTTCTTTAATCTTTGTTCGACAGAATTTCTAGCCTCAGTTAATCGATTAACCTCACCTGAAGTCGCATCTATTCGTGAGCGTAATCCATTTATGTGACCTTCCTGTCGAGCAGTTCCCTCACGTTGATCTGCAATAGCGCGAAGAGCAGCAGATACTCGGCTCTCTTCAAGTGCTAACTTATCTTCAATAGCCTTTAATAAATTTGAGTCAGTGTCTAATTGCTCTTGAGATTTACTAACTTTATTAGCAAGCTCTTTCTCTTCATTTCGTAACTGTTGAGCCTCTTGGTCTAATAAAACTGGATCACGACCGGATGCTTTGGCCTCTTCAGCTTCTTCAGAGAGAAACCTTGCGCGTTCAGATGATAAGTTTTGCACTGCACGAATTTGCTCTCGTTGTGCAGTAAGACGGTAAAAGTTTTCTTGAGCTGCAATTAATTGAGGGTTTTCACTAGCCGCAATCGCATCCAACTCAATTTCGCGACTTCTGGCAGAATTTAACTCACTCTCAACCTGTTCCTTACGTTGCCTCAACACATTTTCATCAGCAACCTCTAACTCCATTTCATTGCGCATGCGAAGCATGTCATCTGCCATTAAACGTAATTTTGCATCCCTGACATCTGATTGGATTATCGAGGCTTTGCGTGCCACCTCTGCCTGTTTTCCTAATGGCTTGAGTTGTCTTCTTAACTCCACCGTTAGGTCTTGAATACGAGCTAAGTTAGTTTGCATTGAATCAAGTTTTCTAATTGCTTTTTCTTTTCGCTTTCGATGTTTTAGTACTCCAGCTGCTTCTTCAATAAATGCTCTGCGCTCTTCAGGATTCGCTAACAAAATTGCATCTAGTTGGCCTTGTCCAACGATTACATGCATCTCCCTACCAATACCACTATCGCTTAATAACTCTTGGATATCTAAAAGTCGAGTTGTTTCACCATTTAATAAATATTCAGAGGCGCCATTTCTAAATAGAACTCGCGTAATTGTTACCTCAGTAAAGTCAATTGGTAATACACCATCAGTATTGTCGATAGTTACCGAAACCTCTGCTCTACCAAGAGGTGCTCTACCTGAGGTGCCAGCGAAAATTACATCTTCCATCTTTCCACCACGCAGTGATTTTGCCCCTTGCTCACCCATTACCCAAGAGAGCGCATCTACCACATTTGATTTACCGGACCCATTTGGACCTACAACACAAGTAATTCCCTGTTCAAAATTTAAAGTAGTTGAAGAGGCAAAGGACTTAAAGCCCTTCAAATTCATACTCTTTAAATACATAGGACGATCCACCCACAGCGCATAGCGCAAACCTATCTAAAAAGTGATCGAAAACTTGGTACCTAACGCTGGCAACGCGGGCAAAAATGGGAAGATCTGTTTGCAAAGGCTATCCGGCGAATCTTTGATCGGCACCTCGGGCAAGGCTCACCCTCTCTGCCATAAACCTTTAGGGAGCGGGAAAAGTATCCACTTTCACCATTTACATTTTTATACTGCTCATCAAATGAAGTACCACCTGCTTGAATCGATGATTTCATTACTAATATGGCTGATTTAATTACCTTTTTGATTTCATTTTCGTTTAAATCTTCACAAATAATCTCAGGATGTATCTTTGCTCGCCATAGTGCTTCATCTGCGTATATATTGCCAATTCCACTAATAATATTTTGATTTAAAATAGCAGGCTTAATAGCTGTTTTTCTACGATTAATGTTTGAAACCACCTGTCTTAGGTCAAACTCTGATTCAAATGGATCCTTTGATATCTTCAATACCGAGGTTGGGATTCCCTCAAAAACCTGCTCCACAGATAGCCAACCAAAGGTTCGCTGATCTATGAACCTAACCTCATTGGTATATCCCTTGCTCGAACCGCTTAATATAAATCTAGCTCTTAGGTGAGGGTGATTTTTAACGATGCTCTTCTGCACAAGTAACTGCCCGCTCATTCCTAAATGGGCAACCAAGACAAAATCTCTATCAAGTTCTAGCCATAAAAATTTTCCTCGCCTTCGAACGGAGGTAATTTTTGCGCCAACCACAGCAGAAAGCGGTGAGATAGAGCTTGGTTTTAACGCTCTTGGATGAAAACTTTCTGCGTGTCTAATCTGCTTACCAACAATATACTTTTCTAAACCAGCCCTTACAGTTTCTACTTCAGGTAATTCTGGCATGCTTACTTACTTTTTATTTCGATCGACCAATACTTCATATGCAATCTTTGCAGCTGCTTGTTCAGCTTCCCGCTTACTCTTGCCCTTTCCAACTGGAAACTTCTCATCGCTTAATAATACGCAAGCCATAAAACTCTTATCATGATCTGGCCCAGACTCTGTTATCTCATACTCTGGTGATGCTAGGTTCATTAACGCTGATAACTCTTGTAATGCTGTTTTACTATCCAAAGTCGAACCTTGCGAAGTTGCAGTGACTATGGCTGGATTAATCCACTTTGAAATTACTTCAGCACTTTTTACATATCCATGTTGTAAATAAATTGCCCCTACTAGTGCTTCAAAAGTGTCAGCCAAGATTGAATTTTTCTCTCGCCCGTTTGTTGCTTCTTCACCTTTGCCTATTTTCAAATAGGAACCAAGATTGATATCACGGGCAATCTGAGCCAGTGCTCTCATATTCACTACGCCTGATCTAAGTGGACTTAATCTACTTTCATCCAGATCTGGAAATAATTTATAAAGCTCATCTGTAACAATTAATCCAAGAACTGAGTCACCTAAAAATTCAAGTCGTTCATTGGTTGGAATTCCACCTGCTTCATAAGAATAAGAGCGATGGGTTAATGCAAGTTCAAGCAACTCATCCTTAACCGATATCCCGAGTTGTTCGGTTAGGCCAGAGTACAGATTAAACCTCTAGAACCTGTCGACGGTTATAAGTGCCACAAGTTGGACAAGCTACGTGTTGCAATTTAGGTTGTTGGCATTGCTGACAAGTTGCAAGGTGTGCAGGAGTTGTCTTCCACATGCTTCGACGAGAGCGAGTACGTGCTCGCGACATTTTTCGTTTTGGAACTGGCATGATCTTTACTCCCTGTTTTCTACGCTTCCTAGCGCAAGATGAGAATTATCTACGAAAAACTCTATCTTGTAAAAACGATTAGTTTTTAAGCGGGAAATCCTTTAATGCTGACCATCTCGGATCAGCAGGTACCTGTGCTTGATCGGCTGGTAAGTATGACCAGTTTTCACCCTGCTTGGCTTCTATACCTGGGCAATCCTCTGAGCAAAGTGGATTTACCTCCATATTCAAAATAATTGCATCTCTAATTGCTGGCTCAAGATCAATCTCATCGCCAACCATAAAACTTAAGTCATCTACCTCTAAATCAATATCTTCTTCATCGGTTAATTTAGATTTTGAGCCTTTTTTAGCATTCGTCTTTGCTGCTCGTGATTCGTAGTAGTAAAGCTCTGTAAAGTTTTCATCAATTGGCCAAATAATCGGCTTTAGGCAGCGCGTACATTCGCCAGTGGCAGTTGCAACTACTCGGGCAGTTGCAAGTACGCCTTCATCTACTGATTGAATCCTTAGATCAATCTCGATTATTTCACCAGGCTTCACCGAGAGTAAATCAATACCTAAAGGATCAGAAATTTCTAGATCGAGCTCGTATTCACGCATTTCGCCTGCGCGATGAGGCAAATCATGAGTATTGAAAACAAAGACAGATCGTGCCATTTGAATTACTTTAATTTAGAAAGAACGTGCTTAGTTTCAACACCATTTAACTGATCTCTACCTTTACTAATGACATCCAAGGTCTTATTCAAAATAACTTCAAGGTTGGCTAATCGCGAATCAATGTACTCTTCAATCTCTTCTCGATCTCGGTCACTATCTGCCTTTGCATCAGACAAAATTCTTGCCGCCTCTTTGCGTGCTGATGAAACAATAGTTGTTTGCTCAACTAATCGAGAGACCTCATCTCGTGCTTGTTGAATTACCGCATCAGCTTGGACATGGGCCTGCTCTAAAATTGATTCTTTTTCGCGCTGAATTGAAATAGCTTTTGCTAAGTCATTTGGAAATGAGACCTTAACTTTATCTAGTAGTTGCAGCATTTCACTTCTATTAACAACACATGAGGCAGACAATGGCACAGATCTTGCCTCTTCAACAATTGCAATCGCAGCTTCAATATTTTCAACTACATCCATATTAGCCCTTTCGCTCAAGTCTAGATCTTAACTTATCAACTATGGCCGCTGGCATATATGCCGAGACATCTCCACCATAACTTGCGATTTCCTTCACAAGTGATGAAGATAAAAAGGAGTGTGATGGTGCGGTAGACATAAACAATGTCTCTATACCCTGAAGTTGTAGGTTCACTTGGCTCATTTGCAGCTCGTAATCAAAATCACTGACTGCCCTTAGTCCTTTAACAATTGTCGGTATCTTGTTAGCTCTGCAGTAATCGACTAATAGTCCGGTCCAGGAATCAACCTTTACATTCTTATATCTGCTAGTTACATCTTTAATCATTTCAATACGCTCATCAACAGTGAATAATGAACTCTTTGTTTGATTTACTAAAACTGCAATAACCACCTCATCAAACAAAGAACAGGCTCTAGCAATAATGTCTAAGTGGCCATTAGTAATTGGATCGAAAGATCCTGGACATACGACTCGCCTCATAGACAAAACGCTAGCAATTAATTGCTAAGTTAGCCATTTTTTTTCATATCAGGCTCAGATATCGCGCCATAGTGAATACTTCCTGCTCCATATGAGCGAACCTTCACCTCTGATAACCCTTGTGGCCAAGTAAAATTTTTTGTTTTCCCATCACGCTCAATAGCTATCACGCCATGCTTATTTAATAAATTTAGAGTTAGGACTTTCTTTAATATCTTTTCAATTTCTGTATTTGCTACTTCATATGGAGGGTCAATAAAAATTATTTCATATGAGTTACTGGCAGAGTGATTCAAAAATTCAAAAGTAGTTTTGTTATGAACTCTATATTTTCCGACACCGCTTATCCCAGAAAGTAATGCAAAATTTTGCTCGCAAACTTTGGCACTTATTGGGTTACTTTCAACCGCTTCTACTAATGCTGCCCCTCTAGAAAGTGCTTCAACACCTACTGCTCCAGATCCTGCGAATAAATCCAGAAAGTGCAATCCCTCTAACGAGCTAAAGGTGGAAATTAATGACGAGAACAGACCTTCGCGAGCGCGATCTGAAGTTGGTCTAGTAATTGAAGGTGGAGAGAACAGCTTTCTGCTCTTTCCAAATCCGGCAATTATTCGCATACTCATGATTTGTCCATAAATCTTGCAGCCTCGTCAATTCTCAATTTTTCAATTTCATCTCTAAGTTCTGGAAGCTTATTTAGCTTAGGATCAATTAATAAGATTTTATTAGCCATCTCTTTAGCCCTATCAATTAATTCCTCATCCCTTAGTACTCGTAAAAGTCTAAGGTGTGATTTTCCACCAGATTGAGATCTACCCAAAACATCACCCTCTTTACGTTGCTCTAAATCGATTCGAGCAAGTTCAAATCCATCTAAGGTGGAAGCAACGGCATTAAGTCGCTGCATACTTTGAGACTCCTCGGATGCATTTGAAACCAAAAGGCATAAGCCTGGAACTTTTCCTCTGCCAACCCGCCCTCGCAATTGATGAAGTTGAGATACGCCAAATCTATCTGCATCCATAATCACCATCATCGAAGCATTTGGCACATCCACACCTACCTCAATAACTGTTGTAGCAATTAGCACATCGATTTGTCCCTGTGAAAAAGCCGCCATGGTTTGCTCTTTTAGATCACTAGGTTGCCGGCCATGCAATACGGCAATTTTTACTCCCTTTAAATCACCTGTGGCAAGCTCTGGTGCTAGCTCCTCAACTGCAACCATCTGCTCATTATCTAAATACTCCTCACCTAACAACATAGCGGCAGCGATTTCACGTTCGCTTAATTTTTTATTTGGATTACTAATACGGGGAGCAACAATGTAAACCTGATGCCCTTTGGCTACCTCTTCTTTTACGCGTTGCCAAGCTCTTGATAAAAAATGTGGTTTTTCTAAGACTGATATCACATGAGTGCTGATTGGAACTCTTCCTGATGGTAATTCACGAAGCGTAGAAATATCTAAATCACCAAAAACTGTCATTGCCACTGTTCGCGGAATTGGCGTTGCGGTCATTACTAGTAAATGTGGTGGGTATTTAGCCTTTACCTTTAACGCATCTCTTTGCTCCACACCAAAACGATGTTGTTCATCAACTACCACTAGCCCTAAATCAGAAAATGTCACACCCTCTGATATCAGCGCATGAGTTCCAATCACTATTCCAATTTCACCATTTGCTAACCTAGTGTGTATTTCCTTCTTCTTTGAAGTAGGAAGTGAGCCAGTTAGTAACTCAATTTGAGTTCCAATCTCATTAGATCCTAATGCGCCATGCATTGCTAAGTCGCCAAGTATTTTATTAATTGTTCGGTAGTGTTGTTGCGCTAAAACTTCAGTTGGTGCAAGAAGGGCAGCCTGTCCAGCTGAATCAACCACACTTAACATCGCTCTTAAGGCAACAACGGTTTTTCCAGAGCCAACTTCACCCTGTAGCAATCGATGCATAGGAAACTTTCGCGAAAGATCTAGTTCTATTTGTTCATTAACTTCGATCTGACCTTTTGTATAGCTAAATGGTAAATTCTTTTCAAACTCTGCAACTAAAACTGGTGTATTAGGGGTTCGAGATCTAGTGCTTAAACTTTCAATCTCTAGCCGCCTTTGACCAAGCAGTATTTGAAGTAAAAGCGCTTCATCAAAGGTTAATCTCTGACGGGCATTCTCGGCCGATTCTAAATCTGAAGGTTGGTGGATTTCCTCAAAAGCGGTTTTCAGATTGGGGTAATTATGCTGCTTAGTAATTTCTTCTGGTAGGTAATCTGGTAGATCTTCTAATGAATCCAACGCCAATTTCACACACTGCATAACTTTCCAAGATGGTAATTTTGAAGTTGCTGGATAGACCGGCAAGAACTTGCCGGCAAATTCAGCAATGGCCGCATCTACATTTTCACCATCTGGGATAAGTTGAAAATCAGGATGAGAAAGTTGCCTCTTGCCATTAAAAACCCCAACTTTACCGGCAAATAATCCAACTCTGCCAGCTTTTAAATCTTTTTCGCGCCATGCTTGATTAAAGAATGTTAGAGAAAGTTTTGCACTTCCATCTGTAACAACTACCTCCAGAATACTTTTACCATTTGCCCTTCTTAACTTAACCGCTTCAATCTCCGCCAAGATTGTCACATCTTCATCAACTAATAATTTTGAGATATCGGTTAATTCACCTCTAACTACATACCTACGGGGATAGTGTCGAAGTAATTCATTTATGGTGGTTATCCCAAAAGACTTCTCCAGCACAGCAGCAGTTCGATCACCGAGGATATTTGGTAAGCGAGTCGCAAGGGTTGCCATAGAGGAAGTATCCAATGCCAAATGGCTAGTTGCGCGTAATTACCCACCGGATTAGCCATTTAATGCCCTAAGGAGGTAATCTTTCGCCTTCGTTAAGTTTAAGTCGGCAAAAATAAGGAGCAATACGGTGTCATCAGTCTGTGATTTATGTGGAAAAGCTCCAAGCTTTGGAAACAATGTTTCGCACTCAAAGCGGGCAACTCGTCGCCGATGGAATCCAAACATTCAAAAAATTCGCACCATAATTAACGGCCAAACTAAGCGTAAAAATGTTTGTGCTTCATGCTTGAAAGCTGGAAAAGTTCTTCGTTAATTAAAAGTGTTGGTAGCCTTTTATTTCAACTTGTTTTGCATCTAAGCGCACTTCACCATCTCCTGCTTCAACAATTCCTATCTCAATTCCCAAATCTTTACTTCGGTATTTCGGATCAACTGTAGCAATAAAGAAATGATCCTCGCCACCATTTAGAATCCAATCAAAAGTATCTTCACTTAGTTCAGTAGATAGCTCTGCAAGATCTTTAAAATCATCTGCTTTAGAAATCAACTCTCTACTGAGATTAATTGAAACGCCAGAGGCGCTAGCTATATGTCCGGCATCAATACTCAAGCCATCGCTGATATCACACATTGCAGATGCAACTTTGATCAGTGCATCAGGTCTAACTAATTTTGGATTTAAATGAGCCTCGACAACATACCTTGGTCGATCTAAACCCCTATTTAGAATTGCAAGTCCGGCTGCAGATAATCCAGGAAGGGCAGAGACATAGACAATATCTCCAACTTTTGCACCATCGCGTTTGATTGGTTTTGAGTTTATATGGCCTATAGCAGTAATACTTAAAACTAATTTCTCCGATTTACTTAAATCACCTCCAATAACACTTACCTTAAACTTGTCAGCGACTGATCTAATTCCTTCTGCAATCTCAGTAATGACTTGTGTATTTTCATTCTGGTTAATTCCGGCAGCAACCAATAAATAATTAGGTTCTCCCCCCATTGCAAAGACATCAGCCAAACTAGCTGTAGTCAGCTTTGCTCCTATTTGAAATGGTGAAGACCAATCTCGCTTAAAATGTATGCCTTCAACTGCCATATCTACTGTTGCAATAAAATCAGAGTCTGTGCCGCTGAACACAGCTGCATCATCACCAATACCGACCTTTACTCCGCTTTGGAATGAACTATTAAATAGCTCACCAAGCCGGCGTATTAGCGCATCCTCTGACTCCATAAATGGCACTCCCCAATTAACTCGCTATAGGCTACCCTTTAATGACGCTAAAGTTCATCGCTGAACATGTGGCGATAATTGAAAGGCTTTAAATGTCCGTACAGGCTTATATTCTTATTCAAACAGAAGTTGGTAAGGCAGCAAGTGTTGCAAAGGCAGTTTCAGCGATTGCTGGTGTAACTATTGCAGAAGGCGTTACTGGTCCTTACGACGTAATTATGCGAGCTGAATCTGCATCGATGGAGGATTTGGGTCGAACTGTATTAGCAAAGGTTCAAGGAGTTTCTGGAATCACTAGGACTCTAACCTGCCCTGTAACCACCTACTAATTAAAGTTAAGAGCTACTAAAAAAAGTGGCTCTTAATTAATTTAAAGTTAAAACCAGCGAATCATTCCAATAACACCTGCAGTTGCATAGAAAAATTGCAGAAACAAAATACCTTTATGTTTGCCCAGGTATGCCCAAATACCAATTAGCGCCGAAGATATCAGCAGTAGGGTAAACCCAATAAACTCAGCTCCAATATTGGCTGCTACTAACAAAGAATAGACAATTGCGGTTATTACCCCAAGCCATTCAAAAATTCTTACCTTTGTAACCTTAGTCATTTAATACTCCCTTCACTAACTTTATTTGATTACTAAAAGTTTAATGAGCAGATATTGCTCCCCTTAGTTAATCGCCTACTTTCATAACCTTTGCAGCTAATGCACTTTTTAATTCGTTAAATGAAGTAGGAAAAACTGCATGCGGATGCCCGGCAGCAGCCCAGACAACTGAGTAATCATTTAGTGCTTCATCGATTAGCACTATTGATGGAGGATTTAACCAACCTATTGGTGAGACTCCTCCAATTGAGAAACCAGATTTTTCTTTTACATAATCTGCATCAACTCGCTCTAATTTTTCAACCTCTAAATTACTTGCTACTAAATCAGTATCAACCCGATGCCGGCCAGAAGTAATTATCAATAGCGGTGATTGGTCAGGAAGTTTGAATATTAGTGACGAAGCAATTTGTCCAACTTCAATTCCTAGTCCAGATGCGGCTTCTGAAGCACTTTTTGCAGTTTCCGATAGCACTTTAATTTGACCTTTTATTTCATAATTTTGCATGGCAGCGATTACTCGCTTGACCGCTGACTTTTCTAGAACACCATTCATTTTTACCTAGTAATGCTGATAGATCTATTCATTGCAGTTTTAATCAATTTTGTTATTAGTAGCTGATAATCTACGCCACTTTCTTCAATCAACTTTGGATAAACAGATGTTGGTGTAAATCCTGGCATAGTGTTAATTTCATTAATTATCACTTCACCGGTATTTGAGTAAAAGAAATCAATTCTTGCTAATCCTTCACAACCTGCCGCTGAAAATGCTATCAATGCAGCTTTCTTTATCTGATCCTCAACACCCTTTGGTAAATTAGCAGGTACAAGTAATTTCATAGAATTATCAAGATACTTTGCTTGGAAATCATAAAATTCAAACTCTTTAGAGATAGCGATCTCACCGACTGGTGAAACTGTTAACTTTTCATCAGACTCTAGAACTGCGCACTCAATTTCTTTACCCACTACAGCTTGCTCAATTATTACCTTTGAATCAAAAGTCAGTGCATGTTCTACCGCACCTGCTAACTCTGATATTTGATTCACTTTAGAGGTACCCCTACTAGAACCACTTCTTGCTGGCTTTACAAATAATGGAACTGAAAGATTACTTGGTAGTTCAAATTTTTTAGAGGTAACTACAATTCCCGGTGCAACTTTTAACCCAGCAGCAGCAAATATTGGTTTGGCATATGACTTATCCATACAAACTGCACTTGCTAAAACTCCAGAGCCGACATACCGTAAACCAATTATCTCTAGCAAGCCTTGAATAGTTCCATCTTCACCATATGGCCCATGTAGTACTGGAAAAACCACATCTATTGCCAGATTTTTTCCACCAGCAATTAATCCTTGGCTAGTAATACTTACCTCAACACCATTTTCTGGAATTATGGGAAGCACGCCATTTACAACCATAAAATTGGAATCTTTTGGTAGGTGGAGCCATTTGCCAGACTTTGTTATACCAATAAGCTCTATATCAAAAAGATTTCTATCAATTGCTTGTAATACGCCATTTGCAGATATGCAAGAGATTTCATGTTCACTGCTTCTGCCACCACAAATTATGGCTACTTTAGTCTTACTCATTAAATTTCAGCCTTAATACTTACCTTCATTAATCTATCCAAGGCATCTTTTGGCTTAAGTGTTTCGGCAACAACATCCGAGACAGCCTCAATAATTGGAACTTCTACGCCTACTCGATGTGCTAATTCCAGCATGGCACCAGCTGAGTAAACACCTTCGACAGTTTTAACTATCTGCTGTCGAGCTTTAACTATTGATCCTGATTTACCTAGGACCTCACCAAAGCTTCTATTTCTAGATAGTGGAGATTGCGCACTTGCTACAAGATCGCCAATACCTGCTAACCCTAAGAATGTAAGTGGCGTAGCACCATAAGCCTCTCCAAGGCGAGCAACCTCAGATAATCCTCTAGTAATCATTAACCCTTGAGTGTTCTCGCCATATCCCATACCCACTGCCATGCCAACAGCAATTGCAATAACACTCTTTGCTGCCCCGGCAAATTCACAGCCAACTAAATCTTTAGATGGGTAAATTCTGAAGTAATTGGTTGAAAACATATCGGTAATAAGATCGATGATTTCTTGATTTTCAGATGCCGCCACAGCTCCTGCTGGTTGTCGCATAATTATTTCATTTGCCAAATTTGGTCCTGTGATTAATCCCAATTTTGATTTTTCTATTCCTAAAACTTCCTGTATTACCTCAGTCATTCTAAACTGAGTATCAACCTCAATACCTTTAAGTGTGCTAATAACTGGTAAATCCGTTGGGAAAAAACCTTTCCATTCCACTAAATTTTCACGCAAAGTTTGAGCAGGAATTGCCACTAAAATTACATCAGCAAACTCAAGCACAGCTTTGATATCAGTAGTTGCCTTTAACTCTCTAGGTAAATCTATGCCTTTAAGAAAGCGGCGATTAGAGTGTCTACGATTTATCTCTCGAACAACTTTCTTATTTCTACCCCAAATTAAAACCTGCTGGCCAGAGTCAACCATTACCTGACCTAGTGTTGTTCCCCAGGCACCAGAACCTAAAACCGCAACTTTTCTCATTTGGCATCCTTTTTATAATTACCCGTTCTTGGTAATTGTGACTTCTTTGGATCAAATATTTCAGTTGGGGCTTTTTCGCCACGTAATTGCTCTAATAATTTTGTAACAGAACTCATAACATATGCGGTTGCTTCTTCAAGTGCAACTGGATCTTCGGATTTTCCATACCATTTTGAAAAATCAAGTGGTTGACCTGCAATCACTTTTACTTTAGTTCGTGGAAAAATTCTAATTTTCTTACTATACGCTGGCAGAATTTTCTGAGCTCCCCATTGCGCACATGGAATTACTGGCGCTTTAGTCAAAATTGCTAATCGTGCAATTCCGGTTTTTGCTTTCATCGGCCAATAATTTTGGTCTCTAGTTAAAGTTCCCTCTGGATAAACTCCAAGTAAGTGTCCAGATTTCAAAAAAGCTATTGCGTGCTGTAAAGAATTAGATGCATCTGCTGTTTCCCGCTCTACTGGAATTTGTCCGGCGCCAAGTAAAACTCTGCCCACAATTGGAAGTTTGAACAAGGAAGCTTTCCCTAGATATCTAGGTGCTCGACCATTGTCGTATAAGAAGTGAGTAAAAATTAATGGATCGACATAGGAAATATGGTTGCATACAACAATTGCCCCACCGGACTTAGGTAGGTTCTCAGCACCTTGCCAATCACGTTTAGCTATCAATTTAAGTAATGGTCGGACCACAGATGCGCCGAATTTGAACCAATTTGTGGCCCCTAAGGGTTTACCGCTGGGAGGTGCGTATGAAATTTTCAACTCAGTAGACACCGCTTAATTCTACGGCCAATTCCGGTAATGCCTATAAATGAGCGTAAAAAACGGGACCTCACGCATGAGATCCCGTTTTAATTTACTGCTCAGAAATTAGCGACGACGCTTTGCCTTCTTTGCAACCTTACGAACTGCTTTCTTGGCCTTTGAAACCTTTTTAACTGCCTTTGCAGGTGCAGCCTTTGCTGGTGGAGTTGGAGCAGCACCAAGTTTGCGAGCACCAGAAATTACTTCCTTTAATCCCTTTGCAGGTAAGAAGCGAACTTTCTTGCTGGCTTTAATTTGAATCGTTTCTCCAGTGAATGGATTACGACCCTTACGAGCTGGTCGATCAACTTTTTTGAACTTACCAAAGTCATTGATCATTACATCTTCGCCCTTTGAGATATTGCGAACAACCGCATCAAAAACTACCTCTACAGCGCGAGCAGCCTCTTTCTTGCTGTCACCGAACTGTGGAGCAAGATAGGCGATGAACTGTGCCTTGTTCATTTAATCCCCTTATTTACGCGTAAACATTAAGCATTTGCTTAACTAAGGGTTAATCTATGGGGTGAAGAGAAATACATTGATTAATTAAATCGGTGTGTCGCGAGCAAATTCCTATTTAAAATCAAGGTTTTTTGAAGATTTATAGAAACTCTAAATTATTACTTTAGAGTTTTCGTTTAGCGAATTGGCAGTGTTTTAGGCTTAAAACTAGCTCTTTTTTCTTCAAAATTAGAAACTTGATCAATTTTGGTAAATGTTAGACCAATGTCATCTAACCCTTCCATAAGGCGCCAACGGGTGTAATCATCAATTGCAAATGCAATAGTTGTCCCAGCATAGGAAACAGTTTTGCTATCCAAATCAACCGTAATGGTGGTTTCTGGCTTACTTTCAATCTCTAGCCAGATCTTTTCAATCTCATCTTGGGACAAAATCACCGTCAATAAGCCAGCCTTTTGCGAATTACCACGAAAAATATCAGCAAATCTACTAGAGAGTACAACTTTGAAACCGTAATTTTGTAATGCCCAAACAGCATGCTCACGAGAAGAGCCAGTACCAAAATCTGGGCCAGCAACTAAAATAGTTGCCGACTTATACTGTGGTTGATTTAATTCAAATGCTGGATCATTACGCCAAGCTGCAAATAACCCATCCTCAAAACCACTTTTAGTAATGCGCTTTAGATAGACAGCAGGAATAATTTGATCGGTATCGACATTGCTGCGACGAAGAGGTACAGCAGTACCAGAATGCTTAATGAATTTTTCCATTTATAAGTCCGCTGGTGAGGATAGGGTGCCCTTTAATGCTGTAGCTGCTGCTACTAATGGACTGACAAGATGAGTGCGCCCACCTTTTCCTTGCCTGCCCTCAAAATTTCGATTACTTGTCGAAGCTGCGCGCTCGCCTGGCTTTAACTGATCTGGATTCATACCTAAACACATAGAACACCCAGCACTGCGCCATTCTGCTCCAGCATCTAGAAATACCTTGTCTAGGCCTTCAGATTCAGCTTGTAACCTAACTCGAGCTGATCCTGGAACAACTAATAGCCGAAGCGAGCTAGCAATCTTTTTACCTTTAATTACTTCGGCCGCAGATCTTAAATCTTCAATTCTGCCATTTGTACAAGAGCCTAGAAATACCGTGTCTACCTTAATTGATTTAAGCGGTGTACCAGGTTTTAAATCCATATATTCAAGGGCGCGCTCTGCAGCTCCTCGATCCTCAGGGTTAGTAAAATCAGCAGGATTTGGGACAGACTCACTTAGTGGCAATCCTTGACCTGGATTTGTTCCCCAAGTTACAAATGGCGCCAAGTCGTCGGCATTTAAATAAATTTCTTTATCAAAGGTTGCATCACTATCTGTTACTAAGGTTCTCCAATAGGCCAAGGCTAAATCCCAGTCAGCTCCACTTGGGGCATGCGGTTTTCCTTTTACATAATCAAAGGTTGTTTGATCTGGCGCAATCAGCCCAGCCCTAGCACCAGCTTCGATAGACATATTACAGATTGTCATTCGAGCCTCCATTGATAACGCCCTGATTGCACTTCCACGGTATTCAAGTACATAACCCTGTCCGCCACCTGTACCAATTTTTGCAATTACCGCCAAAATAATATCTTTACTTGTTACCCCGGGCTTCAAATTTCCATCGACATTGATAGCCATAGTTTTTGGCCTAATCAATGGCAAGGTCTGAGTTGCAAGCACATGCTCAACCTCACTAGTTCCAATTCCAAACGCTAATGCACCAAATGCACCATGTGTTGATGTATGTGAGTCACCACAGACAATGGTCATACCTGGCTGAGTAATACCTAGTTGAGGTCCAACTACATGCACAATTCCTTGTTCCACATCACCTAGTGAGTGAATTCGAACGCCAAACTCAGCGCAATTTTTCCGCAAGGTATCTACCTGTAATTTAGAAACAGGATCTGCAATTGGCTTATCGATATTTAAAGTCGGAACATTATGATCTTCAGTAGCAATAGTTAAATCTGGTCTTCTAACTTTACGATCAGCTAAGCGCAAGCCATCGAATGCTTGTGGGCTTGTTACCTCGTGAATCAAGTGCAGATCAATGTAAAGTAAATCTGGCTCACCGGCGGTAGAGCTAACTACATGCTCTGCCCAAATCTTTTCCGCCAATGTCTTGCCCATTGCAACTTATCCTTTCGATGCCTATCTGAATTTGCTTCTCACCTATTGAGATGGCATTATCAGAGTATGGACAGAAAGAATAGCGGAGTCGGCGTCCTAGACAAAGCGGTAAAAATACTTGCTGCATTAGAGGCAGGGCCACAGTCACTTGGCGAACTTGTCTCAACAACTGGAATTGCACGGCCGACAGCACATAGATTGGCAGTTGCCCTTGAGTTTCATCGACTTGTATCACGAGATTTCTCAGGAAGATTTATTTTAGGAGCCCGCTCCTCTGAACTTGCTGCAGCTGCTGGTGAAGATAAGTTGTTAGCGATTGCTGCCCCATCACTAACAGCGCTTAGAGATGCAACTAGTGAGAGTGCGCAGCTTTATCGAAGGCAAGGCGATCGTAGAATATGTGTTGCAACTGCAGAGAGATTAACTGGATTAAGAGATTCTGTTCCAGTTGGCACGGTCTTAACTATGCAGGCGGGTTCTGCAGCTCAAATACTTCTTGCGTGGGAGGATCCAGAGAAACTTCATCGCGGTTTAGTAAACGCTAAATTCACAGCAGCAAATTTAGCTGCTGTCCGCAGACGCGGCTGGGCACAATCAGTTGGTGAACGAGAAGCTGGCGTTGCATCGGTATCAGCACCGGTGCGAGGACCAAATAATAAAGTAATTGCTGCGGTAAGTATTAGTGGGCCTATGGAACGGTTAAGTAGACAACCTGGAAGAATTCATGCCGCTGCAGTAGTTGCTACCGCTGCCCGATTAAGTGAACACTTAGCAAAAAACAATAAGTAAACAAAACTAACGTAGCTCCGAGGGGATTCGAACCCCCGTAGCTGGCTTGAGAAGCCAGAGTCCTAGGCCACTAGACGACGGAGCCGTACGGTAAATCTTAAATCGCTGGGGTACCAGGACTCGAACCTAGACAGGCTGAACCAGAATCAGCAGGGCTACCAATTACCCCATACCCCAATATTTAATTTTAAGCATAACAAGAATACCCTGCTGTAATTTTATTTGGAAATTGCCGCCTTAATTCGCGCCAGTGAACGCTCTTTACCCAATAGTTCAAGTGACTCAAATAGAGGTGGTGAGATATGTGAACCAGTAACAGCTATCCGGATTGCACTAAAAGCTACTCTTGGCTTTAGCCCCATTTCATCAATAAGTGCACCCCTTAATACCTCTTCAATTTCTTTTGTATTCCAAGTATCTAATCCTTCAACTTTTGAAAGTGTAGTAACAAGAATTTTCTGTGAAGCTTCATCGGAGATTTTAGAAACCTCATCTTCGGCAATAGAAAAATCCTTTATAAATAGAAAATTTAGCATAGGTGGAATTTCTGAGAGTTTGACGATGCGCTCTTGAATTATTGGCAGCGCAGATTTAACCACAGCTATTTCAGCCTCAGTGCCCGAAATGACTTTAGATTTTAGTAAAAATGGTAGTGACCATTCTAGAAATTTATCAATTGTTAAGGCACGGATCTTATCGCCATTAATGGCTTCAAGTTTTTTCATATCAAATCTTGCTGGACTACTATTTACTCGCTCTACAGTAAATAGATCTACTAACTCCTGCATACTTATATTCTCTTTATCATCACCAGGTGACCAACCCAAAAGTGCAAGGTAGTTACAAATGGCCTCAGGTAAAAATCCTTGCTCTCGATACCAAGCAATAGACACCTCACCATTTCGCTTAGACAGCTTGGCATTATCCTGGCCCATTACAAATGGTAGGTGGGCAAAAAGTGGAAAATCTTTAGCATTAACTCCCATGGCTTGATAAACACGAATTTGTCTCGGAGTTGATGAGAGTAAGTCTTCACCTCGAAGCACATGTGTAATATTCATTAAAATATCATCAACAGCGACAGCTAAGGTATAGAGCGGTGATCCATCTGCGCGGGCTAGAACAAAATCAGGAACAAACTCATGCTCAAACTTAACTTCACCACGAATTAAATCAACAAAAGTAGTTTCTCCACTTGGCATTCGCATTCTAACTACTGGTTTTCTGCCTGCCGATTTGTATTCATCTATCTGTGCTTGTGTTAAATCTCGACATTTTCCATCATAACCTGGAGCTTTATTATTCTTCATTTGAATCTGACGTCGCTCTTCCAACTCTTCAGAGCTGCAGTAGCAGTGGTAAGCATCGCCTTGGGATAGAAATTTTTGTGCCCATTCAGAATATATCTCTAGTCTTTGTGATTGCAGGTAAGGTCCAAAATCTCCACCGACCTCAGGTCCCTCATCCCAATTAAGTCCTAACCACTTTAAAGTCTCAATTGCTGCCTGAATATATTGATCAGTCACTCTTTCAGTATCGGTATCTTCAATACGAAAAATTAACTTTCCACCTGTGTGTCTGGCATAGGCCCAATCAAATAAAGCTGTTCTAATGTTTCCAACATGCAAATCCCCAGTTGGTGAGGGCGCAAACCTAACTCTTACTTCAGTTTTATTGGACACGGGAGGAAACCTTATTGGTAAGTGTGCCTAATCCATCAATTGAAATCGAAATTGAGGACCCGGCAGGCATTGGACCGATACCAGCTGGGGTACCAGTTAAAATCACATCTCCAGGAAGTAGTGTCATCACATTTGTTACAAACTCAATAATTTGTGGAACCTTAAATATCATCTCAGAAAGAACTGATGACTGTTTAATTTCACCATTTAATGTAGCAGTAATTTTCTGAGCATCAGGAGTAAACTCTGTTTCAATCCAAGGGCCCAATGGGCAAAATGTGTCAAAGCCTTTTGCTCTTGTCCATTGTCCGTCTATCTTTTGTAAATCTCGGGCCGTTACATCATTAGCTAACGTGTACCCATAAATAACATCTTTTGCTTTTTCTGCAGGTACTTCTTTACAGATTCTACTAATTACTATCGCTAATTCTGCTTCGTAATCTACTCGCTGACTCATTCTTGGCCAAACTATAGTTTCACTTGGCCCGATTACTGATGTGTTTGGTTTCATAAATATTATTGGCTCACTTGGAACTTCGGAATCCATTTCTGCTGCATGATCTGCATAGTTTTTCCCAATACACACAACTTTACTTCTTGGGATAACTGGCGCTAATAACTTTACTTCAGATAGATTAATTGTCTTATCTTGTGGCACAATTCCAGCATAAATCGGATCACCACGAAGTACTAGAATTGCATCCTTATCGTTTAGTACACCAAATAGCGGATCAGTCCCGATTCCTAATTCAATGGGTGCGGTAAATCTAACGATACGCATTAGAGCATCTTACAACTGATCAGTTAGCTTTCCTGATTCTTCAATTTTTTCGACTAGTACCGTGGCAATTCTATGTCTGCGACCTGTAGGCCTTTCAGCAGTTAATTTCCATCCAGGTACGGTAATTGTGCTGCCCGGAATAGGCACGCGCCCCAAATGTTTTGCTATTAATCCACCAATAGAATCAACATCTTCGATTTCCTCATCAGTAAAAACGCTTTCGAATTGCTCGGCAAAATCCTCCACATGAAGCCTGACTGAAATTCTTGCCTTCTTTTCATCCAGCCACTCAACTTCTTCTATTTCGTTATCATCATACTCATCAGCAATCTCACCAACTATCTCTTCTAAAATATCTTCAATTGTTATTATTCCTGCAGTTCCACCATATTCATCTACAACAATTGCCATATGAATTTGATCCCGCTGCATTTGCTTTAACAATTCATCAGCAGTTTGATTTTCAGGCACAAAGGTTGCCTTACGTAAATGGTCTTCAACTTTTTCATTGACTTCAGAGTTAGGATTGTCATGTACTCTTTTAGCTAGATCTTTAACATAAGCAATTCCTACGACATTATCTAAGTTTTCAGAGATAACTGGAATGCGAGTAAATCCTGAGCGAAGTGCTAGTGATAATCCCTGCCTCACAGTTTTATCAGCTTCAATCCAGACCATTTCAGTTCTTGGGACCATAAGTTCGCGCACCAGTGTTTCACCAAGATCGAAAACTGAATGAATCATTTCCCGCTCTGACTCTTCTACAAAACCACTCTCACGTGCTTGATCTACTAAATCTCTGAATTCTGCTTCAGTAGAAAATGGGCCAGATTTGAATCCTTTTCCAGGTGTAAGTGCGTTTCCAATGCCAATCAGAAGTGTTGTAAGAGGACCTAGTAACTTAGACATCAGTACAGCAATAGTTATTGCTGGCCTTGCCCATTTAACTGCATTTTGCTTACCTAAAGTTCTTGGGCCAACTCCCACCACCACATATGAAATAGCAACCATTAAAGAGATCGCCCAAACAAGTGATAGTCCTTTATTTGAGCTACCTTCAACAAAGAAAGTTGCAACAAGAGCGGTTGCCGTTAATTCACAGCTCTTACGGACTAATAGTATTACGTTCAAAAACCTGGCAGGATTTTGAACAAAGTCCTCAAACCTCTTCTTATAATTTGGTTTTGTTTCGATAATTTCTTCAATTAAAAGTCGAGAAAGTGATGTTAAAGCTGACTCACAGCCGGCAAGAAAGCCTGCAAACAGTAATAACAAGACAATTAAGAGCAATGATTCGATGCTCACTTTATTGACCTCCATTTACTTAGAAACTCATCTTGTAACCCAAACATTTTGACTTCATCATTTATATCTTCATGATCAAATCCAAGTAAATGTAGAACACCGTGGATGGTTAGTAGTTCAAGTTCAAGATCTAAGGATTGTTTACCATTTTTCTCAGCATATGCAGGACATATAACTATGTCACCAATTACGCCAGGACCATTCGAGGCCGTATGTGGCTTCATTTCATCCATTGGAAAGGAAATCACATCAGTTGCACCGGGTAGATCCATCCATTTCAAATGTAATTTTTCCATTTCAATCTCATCTACAAGTCTTATCGCAAGCTCTGAATCAGGATGGATACCAAGTTGATTTAAGGAAAAATCTGCAAGAGATATCAAACGTGCCTCATCACAGGTATGACTGGAGTTATTCTCTAAATCTATTTTCATATCGGCTACTCAATTTGAGTAATTAGCGATCACCTTTTCCGCTTCTTATTGGAAATGTGGATTTTGAAATATTCTCATCCCAGTTTCCATACGCTGTAACAATCTCTCCTACTAATCGATTACGAACTACATCCTCAGCATTTAGGTAGATAAATGAAATATCATCAACCTCTTTTAAAATATCTTGAACGATTTTTAGACCAGATTGGGAATTATTTGGTAGATCGACTTGGGTGATATCTCCGGTAACAACCATTCTTGATCCGAACCCTAATCTGGTCAAAAACATCTTCATTTGCTCGGCAGTTGTATTCTGAGCTTCATCTAAAATAATAAATGCATCATTTAGTGTTCTTCCACGCATATATGCAAGCGGTGCTACTTCAATTACACCTGAACTCATTAGCCTAGGAATAGCATCTTGATCAATCATGTCGTGTAGAGCATCAAATAATGGTCTTAAATATGGATCAATTTTTTCATGCAAAGTTCCAGGTAGGAAACCTAATCTTTCTCCTGCCTCAACTGCTGGCCTAGTCAAGATAATTCTATTTACTTGCTTTGATTGTAGTGACTGAATCGCTTTTGCCATTGCTAGATATGTTTTTCCACAGCCAGCCGGACCAATTCCAAAAGTAATTGTGTTTGTATCTATTGCATCAACATATTTCTTCTGATTTGATGTTTTAGGGCGAATTGTTTTTCCTCTATTACTGAGGATATTAAGAGACAAAACTTCTGCAGGATGCTCAGTTGGATTTTGGTTTACCATTCCTACTGAACGGCTTACCATGTCGGTATTTAAATTCTGACCAGAACGTAATAAAGCAATTAACTCTTCTATTAGTCCAGAAAATACTCTGGCTTTATCTTCGTCACCCTTAACATAAATTTCGTTTCCTCTTACAGTTATAGAAAGTTGAGGAAAACTACTTTCCAAAATTCTTAAATACGAATCGCTAGGACCAACTAATGAAACCATGGGAAAAACGGTTGGAACTTTTATAACTATGGGGTCCATTGCTCTAATTCTATATTTAACCTGGCGGCCAAGCGAATGTTCGGCCACCCATTAGGTGAATATGAGCGTGAAATACAGACTGACCTGCGCTTGCTCCAGTGTTGGCATTGATTCGCCAGCTTTCTAAACCCAAATCCTTGGCGATAGCAGATGTGACTTTTAGAATCTCACCGGCAAGCTCTGGATCTGCTTCAGCTACTCTTCCCATGTTTTCAAAATGTTGATTGGGGATAATTAATACATGCGTTGGAGCTTGAGGAGAAATGTCATTAAAAGCAGTGACTTTTTCTGTTTGTTTAACAATAGACGCTGGGATACTGCCATCTACAATTTTACAAAACAAGCAGTCCATTTCTACCATCTCCCAAGTTTAGTTTGAAGAGCTGAGAGCGCAGCAAATCCAGCGTGGGCAGAACGCAGTACTGGTTCTCCTAAGCGGGCAACACCTGCACCAGCAGACTTAAATGCTTCTAACTCCTCTTGAGTAATTCCACCTTCTGGTCCAATAATTACATAGATTTTTTCAAGTTCTGAAGGAATAACTGTATTACTAAACTTATGAGTTGAGCTTTCATGGAAAACTACCGAAAAATTGTTCTTTAATACGTCCGTAACTTGTCCAATTTTCACCGGATCACTAATAGTAGGTAGCCTCAATCGTTTCGACTGTTTGCATGCCTCTTTAACTGTAATCATCCACTTATCAGCTGAATCCGGCTGCCATTTACTAATTGAGCGTTGAGATTCCCATGGAATTATTTGATCCACTCCGGAAACGGTGAGTAGTTCAAGCATTTCCTTATTTCTATCCGACTTAGTGAAAGCTTGAATAACAATTAATTCTGGCTTAGATAATTCGATACTTCCCCGTTTATCAACTCTAAATTTAAGAGATTTTTTTTCAATTTCAATAATTTCGCCAGAAACCCAAGTATTTTTACCGTCTGAAATTATTAATTGTTCACCAAGAGATAAACGTAATACTTTAATCGCGTGGTGTGCTTCCTCATTTTCTAGAAGCTGGACTTCATTGGAGTCAATATTATCTACAAAAAATAATGAGCTCACTATCTAAATGCTCTTTTAACTTTATCAAAGAATCCTTGTTCTTCATTGGTATTAATCTTGACTTTATCTAAACCTTCATTTCTTATACTTGCAATCTTCCTAAACAAATCACTTTGCTCCCTATTAAGTTTTGTTGGGGTAAGAACTTGAATATGCACAATTAAGTCTCCCCTTCCTGATCCCCTTAATCTTGTGACGCCAAGGCCTTTTAAAATAACAGTTGAACCACTTTGTGTTCCTTCTTTTATTTCTACTTCCTGCTTACCATCTAAGGTATCTATAACAACTTTTGTACCAACCGCAGCGGAGGTCACTGGAATTGAAATTGAAATATGTAGGTTGCTTTCTTCTCTAATAATAAAATCGTGAGGTACTTCGATAATTTCAACATATAGATCCCCTGCCGCTCCACCACCAGGGCCAACCTCTCCTTGCCCACTTAGTTGGATTCTGTTGCCAGTTTCAACTCCTGCAGGAATTTTTATAGGAATACTCTTTCTAGCTCTTACTCTGCCATCACCTGCACACTCACCACATGGATCAGAAATTACCGAACCAAATCCTTGGCAACTTGCGCATGGTCGACTTGTCATAACCTGTCCAAGAATTGAACGCGCAACTTGTTGAGTTTCTCCTCGCCCTTTGCAAATATCGCAAGTTCTAGGTTTTGAATTATTCGCACACCCTGTCCCATTACATTTATTACAAGTTATAGCTGTTTCTACATTCAAATCGCGTTCACACCCAAAGGTTGCTTCCATTAAGTCCACTTCAACTCTTATAAGCGCATCTTGTCCAGGTCTATTTCTTGGCCTTGGTCCGCGTTGTTGTCCACCACCAAAAAAAGCATCCATAATGTCACTAAAACCAAAACCGCCGTTATTAAACCCACCAAAACCATTACCGCCAACATCATAATTTTGTCGCTTGTCTGGATCACTTAACACTTCATAAGCAGCGGTAATTTCCTTAAACTTTTCTGCCATTTCTGGGTCAGGGTTTACATCAGGATGATAACTACGCGCTAACTTACGATACGCTTTTTTTATATCGTCAAAACTAGCATCTCGATCAACACCAAGGGTTTCATAAAGGTCCGCCATTTATTTGCTCTCAGTCAAAAATCTACCAACATAATTTGCTACAGCATTAACTGCGCTAATTGAGGCAGCGTAATCCATTCGAGTTGGACCTAAGATTCCTAACGCCCCAATATTGGCATAACCTACAGTTACAAGGCTGGTTTTCTTGAAACTCTTTTCGCTCTGTTCATCACCAATTTTTACTCTGACAGAAGCGTCCGTACCAGATAGCAACCTTAAAAGTACGACTTGCTCTTCCAGAGCTTCTAAAATTGATTGCATACTACTTGAGAGATCTTGATTTGCACGAGCTAAGTTAGATGTTCCGGCAAAAACAACTTTCTCTTCAGGATGTTCAATTGCCATCTCTATCAAAGTGGATATTAGAACTATAACATTTGACTTATCTTCGCCAGTATAGGAATCACTAATTCCATCTAAAGTACCGGCAATATTTGATAGTGTTTGTTTTGATATCTTACTATTAAGTTTTTTGTGTAAGTCTGATAATGATGCATCACTAACATTAAATGGCAGTTCAACCATTCGTTGCTCAACTCTTCCAGTATCTGTAATTAAAACAACCATAACTCTTGAGTTATTCAATAGAACTAACTCAATATGTCTAACCTTTGCTTTAATTAATGATGGGTACTGGACTACAGCCACTTGCTTCGTAACTTGGGCAAGCAGTCTTACAGTTCTAGAAATTACATCATCTAGATCAGTAGCGCCGTCAAGAAAGGTCTCAATTGCTCTGCGCTCAGCACTAGATAGTGGCTTAACATCAGCAAGCTGGTCAACAAAAACTCTATAACCCTTATTAGTTGGAATTCTTCCAGCACTAGTATGTGGTTGAGTAATTAAGCCAGCATCTTCTAGTACAGCCATTTCATTTCTAATAGTTGCAGGAGAAACCCCTAGTCCTGAGCGAGCAGCTAATGTCTTAGAACCCACTGGCTCTTCAGTTGAAACATACTCATCAACTATCGCTCGAAGAATTTCAAGTTGTCTACCTTGCATTTTATTGCTCATATGCCAACGCTACTACAACAGGATTTCTCGGACTATTCGATCAGCGATAAGTCTGCCATTCAGGGTCAGTATTGCTCTGCCTTGCTGCCAGTCTGAGTGATTGAGGTGTCCAGATTCAACATACCCAGATAAATCAGTTATCTGTTTCTCATTTAATGACTTAGTTTCGATTCCACTTGTTAGCCTTATTGAAAGCATTAACCTTTCACTTTCAATTTGCTTACTATCTAGAATTTCAGAGTCTGCAATTGGTAATTGATTTAACTCGATTTTCTCTTTATACATGCTGGGATGCTTAACATTCCAAAATCTTTCACCGTTCAAGTGAGAGTGCGCACCTGGTCCAATTCCCCACCAATTCTCACCTAACCAATAAGAAAGATTGTGCTTACTTCTTGATCCATCTTTTGCCCAATTGCTTAGCTCATACCAATTAAAGCCAGCTTTGGTGAATGCTTGATCTGCCATTAAGTATTTTTCTGCAGTCAGGTCATCATCTACCTGATCTACCTCTCCTCTTTTTATCTGCGCTGCCAACTTAGTGCCAGGCTCAACTATTAATGCGTAAGCGGAGATATGTGAAATCGGAAGTGATAGCGCTGAATCAATTGATGCCTGCCAATCTTCTTTACTTTCACCAGGAGTTCCATAAATTAGATCTACTGAAATTTCCTTGAACCCAACCTCATTTGCCCAATTAGTTACTTTCGAGATATTTTCTGGATTATGAGTTCTATCCAAAGTTTTCAAAACATGACTTACTGCAGATTGCATTCCGATAGATACTCGGTTTATTCCTACATCAAAAAACTGCTGAAGTTTTTGCTTATCAACTGAGTCTGGGTTAACTTCAAGAGTAATTTCAACCTCATCCGTTAGAACAAAATCAGTTCTGATTTTCCTAATAACCCGACCAAGATCTTTAGGTTCCATTAGTGATGGTGTTCCACCCCCAAAGAATATTGAGGATACATGCACCGGCTCTTGTATTTTACTTTTTGCTAGTTCTAATTCCTTAAGCACTAGATCAATATAGTTATTTGAAATCTCATTTAATCCTGCTGAAATTTTTAGCTCAGAGGGAGTATATGTATTGAAATCACAATAGCCACACCTTTTACTGCAATAAGGAATATGGATATAGAAGGCTAATTTCACTTACTTTTTCTTTTCACTCGCTTTATCTGCATCTGTTGTTAGCGCAGCAATGAATGCCTCTTGCGGAACCTCGACACGACCAACCATTTTCATTCTCTTCTTACCCTCTTTTTGCTTCTCTAAAAGTTTGCGCTTACGCGTAATATCGCCACCGTAACATTTTGCAAGTACATCTTTTCTGATTGCCCTAATGTTCTCGCGAGCTATTATTTTTGCGCCAATGGCTGCCTGGATTGGAACTTCAAACTGCTGACGAGGTATTAGTTCGCGCAGTTTTCCAGTCATTGATACACCATATGCATACGCTTTATCTCTGTGCACAATCTGACTAAATGCATCAACTTTTTCACCTTGAAGCAGAATATCAACCTTAACGAGATCTCCCGCTTCTTCACCTATTGGCTCATAATCCAAAGATGCATATCCCCTAGTACGTGACTTAAGCTGATCAAAAAAATCAAAGACAATCTCAGCTAAAGGAAGGGTGTATCGAATCTCTATTCGATCTTCCGATAAATAATCCATTCCTTTTTGAACTCCTCTTCGTTGCTGACAGAGCTCCATAATCGTTCCTATGAATTCACTTGGTGCCAGGATTGTGGCCTTAACAATTGGCTCAAACACTTCCAGTATTTTTCCATCAGGATACTCAGATGGGTTTGTAACTACTAGTTTCTTTCCGTCATCTAATGTGACGTTGTAAACAACGCTAGGTGCAGTTGAAATTAAGGTTAATCCAGCTTCTCTTTCCAGTCTTTCTCTAACTATTTCCATATGTAGTAAACCAAGGAATCCACATCTAAAACCAAAACCTAAAGCAGCAGAGGACTCTGGTTCAAAAACTAATGCCGCATCATTTAGTTGCAATTTATCTAACGCCTCACGCAACATTGGATACTCAGCACCATCTAATGGAAATAAACCAGAAAAAACCATTGGCTTTGGATCTTTATAGCCAGCAAGGGCAACCGTGGCTGGATTGTTATATGTAGTTACCGTGTCACCAACACGAGATTGTCTAACATCTTTAACTCCAGTAATTAAGTAACCTACTTCTCCTACGCCAAGCCCCTTACTTGCCATAGGTTCTGGAGAAATCACACCAACTTCTAACATCTCATGGCGAACTCCAGTTGAATACATTTGAATTTGATCTCTTGGCGATAGATGCCCATCTACAACCCGAACATAAGTAACAACACCTCGATAGGAGTCATAAACTGAATCAAAAATGAGTGCTCGAGTTGGCGCTTTTGGATCTCCAATTGGAGGTGGAATCTGCTTAACTATTTCATCTAGCAATACTTCAACGCCCTCACCTGTTTTGCCAGAGACTCTTAAACAATCCTCTGGTTTGCATCCGATTAAATTTGCTAATTCTTCAGCGAATTTTTCTGGCTGTGCGGCTGGTAAATCTATTTTATTCAACACTGGAATGATTGTTAGGTTGTTTTCCATTGCAAGGTATAAGTTGGCAAGAGTCTGAGCTTCTATTCCTTGAGCACAGTCAACTAAAAGGATTGCACCCTCACATGCTGCAAGCGACCTTGAAACTTCATAGGTAAAATCAACATGTCCGGGAGTATCGATCATATTTAATATATATTCTTGACCATCAATACCAGAACGCCATGGCAATCTAACTGCCTGACTTTTTATAGTTATGCCACGTTCGCGCTCAATATCCATGCGATCTAAATATTGTGCACGCATATTTCTATCTTCAACAACACCGGTAATACCAAGCATGCGATCTGCCAACGTTGATTTACCGTGGTCAATATGGGCAATGATGCAGAAATTTCTTATTTGCTGTGGATTGGTTGCAGCAGGTTGCGGAGATTTTGCAATTGAAATAGCAGGCATCTATGCCTTAGAAATGTCTAAGAAATTAACGAATACCAGCTTTGTTGGCCAATTTAGCCATAGCTGATTTTTTATTTGCTGCGTTGTTGGCATGAATTACACCTTTTGAAACTGCCATATCTAATGTACGAGATGCATCCTTAAACTCAGACTTTATTTTTGCAGCATCACCAGCGGTTACCGCTTCTCTGAATTTACGAATTGCAGTGCGAAGCGCTGAACGATAAGCCCGGTTGCGATCCTGTGCTTTGTTGTTAGTACGGATTCGTTTGATCTGAGACTTAATGTTTGCCACTTAGGTGTACCTTTTCTCGTTTGTATTTATGACTTCAAGTTGGCAAGGGTATCAGCGCAGGCCATTACGCTCAAACTGAGCCTGATTAGCGAGTACTTTTTGCAGTTGATACGGTCATTATCGCCCGTTCTAGAGCGTATTTTGGATCACTTGCTGCACCCTTTATATCAGCATCTACTGCTGCAATAGCGATAACAGCCTTAACTAATCCATTATCACTCCATCCGGCTAACTGTTTTCTAGCTTTTTCTATTTGCCATGGTGCAAGTGCAAGTGAAGATGCTAATTCATATGAGTTTGAGCTTTTAGAACTTCCTGACACCTTTGCTAGAGTCCTAAAAGATGATGCAAGTGCACTAACAATTAGTACTGGATCAGTTCCAGTTGCTAAGGCATTTCTAAGTGCAATCAACGCTTCAGCAGTTTTCCCATCAACGGCTGCATCGGCAACATCAAAGCCAGTACTTTCAACTCTACCCTGTTGATATTTAGCAACATCTGCTTCATCTATTACTTTTTGCAAAGCGACGTCAGACGCTAACTGTGAACATGCAGCACCCAACTCACGCAAATCACTACCTAATGAATCAATTAGTGCCTGAACGGCTTCGGTTGTTATCTTCCTATTTAACGACTTAAACTCATTACGAATAAAATCTGATTTCTCGCTATCTTTCTTAATTGCCTCTGCAGGAATGATTTGAGGCTCAAGCTTTTTAATCTTATCAACTAAACCTTTACCCTTTACTCCACCTTTGTGCCAAAGAACTAATATTAAATTCTGATCTTGATTTTCTAGATATGAGATGACTTCTTCACTACAGTCTGCATCTAAATCTTGGATATCTCTTATTACAACTAATCTTTGATCACCAAACAACGATGGCGCCAAGTTATCGGTAATTACCCCGACCTCAATTTCATCTGAGTATAAGTTAGAAATTTGAGCATTAGGGTATTTTGAAATGATCTGGGAAATCGCACGATCTGCCAGAAGACTTTCCGAGCCTTGTATAAGGACTAACCCCACCTAATTTTCCACCATTCTTTTCCAGTAACCCTGATCTTATTGGTAGGTGCAACCGATATGCCACCAGATAGATCGGTTCGCCAAACTGAAATAGATCTTTTCTCTAGTTCATTGACAAATTCAACGTCTGGATGACCGTAACTGTTTTCACTACCAACGCTAATTATCGCAATCTCAGGTTTTAAGATATCAAGCATTGGCACGTACTGATAGGCAGAGCCATGATGAGAGACCTTTAATAGGTCTACATCGGACAGTAAACCAGAGGTGGTTATAACTTCTTGAACCTCAGGTTCGATATCACCACCTGCAAAAACTGAAAGATTACTTGTTTTAAGAATTAAAGAAATACTCGAGTTATTAATCTTTGAGCCATCCCCTGGTAGTTCCTTAAAATTTACGCCATTAGATTGAGGCCACAAAACTTTAATCTCAACATTACTCTCAGGAAAAAGGTAGCTCTCACCCTTGGTGACACTTTTGACTTCTATCCCTACTAATTCTTTCATTGCCCGCTCATATGCTGACTCTGGCTGATGCAGGTTAGATATCCAAACCTGTCCGATCAACCTGTCTTTGACTACACCAGAAATCGCTCCAACATGATCAGAGTGAAAATGAGTAAGAATTAGCAACGGTATTGTCTTAATGTTTAGAGCTCTTAGACAATTATCTATCGCACCAGGATCTGGCCCTGTATCAATGACAATTGCAGAGCTTGTGCCCAAATTAACCACCATTGCATCACCCTGTCCAACATCACAATTTACAACTTGCCAATTTTTACCTGGCCAATAGATGGTAGTAAAAACAAGTTGCACCAATAGCAGCGCTGTAATTGTGACTGCAATACTTTTCTGATTATTGAAGTAAAGTACTAGTGAAAGTATAAAAATTAATATATAGACTCTAGTATCATTAAAATGAATTGATGGAAACTTCTCCATTGCATCACTGACAACTACAATATAATTAGCAAAAAAAGATGCTGCGGTAAATAGAATAGATCCCACACTTGAAATAATTGGCGTTAAAATTGCGCTTAGAAATCCTAGTACCGTAATGGGTGCAATAACTGGTGCGACCAAAATATTTGACGGGATTGTTGCTAATGAGAATTCATTAGATAAGAGCAGAATTACCGGTAAACACGGAATAGTTGCACTCACCGGTATAGCAATTGCTTCAACTAACCACCGTGGCTTTAATATCTTCTGTAATTTATTTTCAACTTTTGGTGAGAGAAATAGAATGCCAGCTGTTGCAAGGACCGATAATGCAAAGCCTGGATCGATAGATTGAAATGGGTCTAATAAAATTAGCAAGGTGATGGCAGCACCAAGGGATGCAATACCTCTAGTGCTTTCTCCGCGATATCTTGCAATTAGGATGACTAAAGTCATAACGGCTGCTCTTAATACCGATGGCGTAGGCCTAACTAAGAAAATAAATAGGAATAAAACTATTAAAACAATTATTAGGCGATGTTTTATTCTCTTAATAATAAATTGGAGAAACCAGAGTAAGAAACTAGCTACCAATACAAAATTTGCACCGCTAACTGCAGTTA